>Ga0351972_10001_pt1 | contig 174449 bp, 148 predicted proteins | sample TotcelHFGM3001N9_FD_206747 | JGI IMG/M metagenome (GOLD analysis project Ga0351972, IMG submission 206747) | Enriched cells from coal bed in the Powder River Basin, Montana, United States - Total cells FGM rep2 HSBNCT.FGM.300.1.N9 ...
CACCAAGCAATGGGACGGCGAACCGTCCCCGACCGCCGTCCCCGTGCATACCAACACCGGACCGCGCGTGGTGATTTACGGCGACGTCGTGCTGCTAGCCGCCAATGACGGCAAGATGTCCGGCTGGTCGGCGCGGGATGGCCGCAAGCTGTGGGAACAGCGGCAGCGGCCCAGCGGTCACATGTCGTTGAAGGACCTGATGGTGGTCGGCGGACTGGCCTGGACGGGCGAGATCGCGGGCAGCGACAGCAGCGGCGTGTTCACCGGCTACGATCCCTTGACGGGTGAAGTGAAACGGGAGTTCCCGCCGGACGTTCAAGTCCACTGGTTTCATCATCGCTGCTATCCGGCCAAGGCGACGGGTGACTATATTTTGACGGGGCGAAACGGCACGGAATTTGTCGATTTGAACGCCGAGAGCTGGAAGCCGCATCACTGGGTGCGGGGCGGCTGTATCTACGGCGTTATGCCGTGCAACGGCCTGTTGTACGCGGGGATGGACTCGTGCGGCTGCCAGTTGGAGGCCAAGCTGTCCGGGTTCAAGGCGTTGGCAACGGGACCTGTTCCGCAGCCCAGCCCCGCGCAGCTGGCGTCGTCATCGCGCCTGGACAAGGGGCCCGCCTATGGCCGCAGCGACGGTCCGGCCGCGAATCCGGCCGACTGGCCCACGTATCGTCACGACGCGGCTCGCAGCGGCGCCAGTGGCGTGGTCGTGCTGATCGAGTTGGGCCAGGCGTGGCAGACGAAACTCGGCGGGCCGCTGAGCGCCCCGACGGTCGCCGCGGGCCTGGTGTTCGTCGCCGCCATCGACGCTCATACCGTTCATGCGTTGGATGCCGCCGACGGGCAACTGCGGTGGTCCGTGACGGCGGGCGGCCGCGTCGACTCGCCGCCCACCTACCACAAGGGCCTGGTCCTGTTCGGCTCCGCCGACGGATACGTCTACGCCGTTCGTGCCGCCGACGGCGAATTGGCTTGGCGGTTCCGCGCCGCCCCGCTCGATCGCCGTCTGACGGCGTGGGAGCAGCTCGAATCCGTGTGGCCGGTCCACGGCAGCGTGCTGGTGCATGAAGACGTGCTGTATTGTACGGCTGGCCGCAGCATGTTCTTGGACGGCGGCATTCATTTCCTGCGGTTGAACCCGGCGACGGGCGAGTTGCTGGGCGAAGTCGTCTGGGATGACAAGGACCCGAAGACGGGCGAAGAGGTTCATCTGGCCTTTTTGAAGAAAACGCAAGGCAACAACATGCCCGTCGCCTTGTCGGACATCTTGTCCTGTGACGGGCGCAATTTGTGGATGCGTTCGCAGAAGATCGACTTGGAAGGCCAACGGACCGAGATCGCACTGCAAGATGTCAACCAGCAGCCCGCCGAGGACAGCCATCTGTTTTGCCAGGTCGGTTTCCTGGACGATACGTACTTCTTCCGTTCGTACTGGACGTATGGTCGGCGGGTCAGCGGCGGGTACAGCGGTTGGCCGCTGGCGGGCCGGCTGGTGCCGTCGGGACGCATCCTTTGTTTCGACGACACGCACGTGTACGGGTTCGGGCGAAAACCCGAATTCATGACCAACGCTTCGGTGCTGGGCTACCAGATCTTCTCGGCAAACAAAGCGGTGACCCAAGAAGCGATCGACCGCCTCCGCAAGGCCGAAGCCGAGATCAACGCCCGTTCGGCGAAGAAAGGCGCCAACTCGTCGGATTGGCGGCTGCGCAGCTTTTTTCCGCGGGAAATGCTGAGCGCCGCCAACGTTGCCTGGAACTTCGACCAGCCGTCTGTCACGGCGCGCGCCATGGCCGTGGGGCAAGACACGATCTTCCTGGCCGGCTATCCCAATTTCATCGACGAGCGGGAAGCATATCGCAATCCGGATGCGCCGGCCGTCCAAGAGCGAATCCAGCTGCAGGCGGAGTCCGTCGAAGGGCGGCATGGCGGGGTGCTGTGGGCCATGTCCAAGACCGACGGCCGGCTGCTGGTACGGTACAGGCTGGACACGATCCCGGTGTTCGACGGGCTGGCGGCCGCGGGAAAAAGCCTGTTCGTCAGCACCGTGGATGGACGCGTGTTGTGCTTGTCCGGTGCGGCAACCGATCGGTTACCGCCGGTGACCGGACAACCCGACCGGATCGCTTGGGACCAGCCCGAGGACGCCGGTTACCTGCTGCCCGAGGTGGTTTCCAAACAGGGCGACTTCGACGCGGTGGTCCGCTGCAAAGTCGTCGAATCGGAACTCGGATATCGTTTGGTGCCGACGGAGAAGAAAGGCGAGGCGATTGCAGTGAAGAAGTTGAAGACGCCCATTACCGGGTCGGCGACATTCAAGACGCAAATGGTCGTCCCGGCCGGTTCCAGCGGGACGCTGATCAACGGTTTCTTCGCCTTCGGCGACGGAGCGACGGAGGCCAAGTTGATCAAGTGCGGAGCGCGTTTGAAGGCCAGCCGCGCTCTTTTGGTCCAAGGCCCGCTGGACAGCGGCAAGACGGACAGTGTCGCGATCGAAATTGCGGTGGGACAAATCCTGGAGATCGCGGTCAGCGTCGACTTGGTCCGGCAGCGTGTGAGCTACACCGCCGCGGGCCAGACGATCGCAGCCGATTTGGAGCGTCCGTTGGCATCGATCACGCACGCGGGCTACGTCATGGACAACGCCCTGGTCGATTTTGCGAACGTCCAGATTCAGACCAAATGAAACGGCCGGATGCCACCGAGTTTTACCTAAGTTTACCCTCGGCGGAGTTTCACACTCTCCGTTTAGAAACGCGACCGCCGACACCGCGACTCTTTCCTTCCGAAGCGGCGGAAGGCGGGAGTAGGACCCGCGTGGCCGGAGGGCTTGCCGGGCGTCCATCCTCGGTCGCCGCTCGCATCATCGGCCGGCTGTTCGCGGGCCGGATTGTACGTTCCCCGCGCCGCGGACTCCTGAGGCGGACGCAGCTGAAACCCATTTGCCTGATCACCTTTGACGAATTCCAGCGGAACGTCGGGAAGAACGGGTAGTTGAGGGCACCTCACAATCCTCGACTCCCGCAATAGGTTTAATTGGCGGACGAGTTGTCACCCCGATGATGGGCCGTTGCTCGGACTTAGGTCGCGTGTCGTTTTCCTAAGTCGACGAGGACCTGCTTGATCAAGCGACCATGCAGGACGCGAACCTCGGAATGCCCCCCGACCCGTAGCAGTTCCGGGAACTTCTCGACATTCGTAATGGCATTGTAGCTAGACCGGCCGGATTCATCCCCTCGTCCAGAGAAGATAAGCACTCCCGATAAAGGTGTCATCCGGAGAACAACGGAAACCTCTCCAGCGGTTGGACAGCGAGAGATTCCGGGCTTTCGATGTCACCGCTGAGGCTGGCGAAGGACACCGGCAGGCCGGCCTCGTCGAATTTCGCCAGGAGTTCGGCGAATGCCCGCCATGTGTCTGCGGTTACCGTCAGTCCCTTTGCGGTGACGGGCAGCCAATCAAGCCAGTAGCCTGCCGGAGCTGCTCCGACGAGGCGGATCGTGGATAGCTTTCGTGGGACTTGAGTGACGATTGAATCAGGAAGGGCGAGCGTTTTCAACTGCTGAACGAACTCTTGGCGAAACCGATCCCAGTTTCGCCGGAGCGCGATCGCGTAGGCCGCAGCCTCCAGGACCATTCTGAGCGGCGATTCTGAGTTTTTAGTTCCGCCCTTCGGCGTTGTGCTAGGCTCCTTCTTCAATTCGACGACGACGGGAGTGCCATCAGACATCACTCCGAGCAGGTCGATGTAGCCCCACGAAGATTTCTCCTGCTTGTCAAATAGTGGCACCTGGAACGAGACCAGTCGATACCAGCACCTCTTCACGGGAGACAATCCGCTCGCATTCCATCGCAGAAATGCAGATCTTTCCCACCTACGTTCCCGTTCAGTGGCGTCGATATTGAGCGACGCACCGCGGGCAAGCTGAAATCCTTGTCGCCGATTGGAGCGGCCTTCTCCGTTGCAGCCAAGGCACACATCTCACCGGGACGGTGGCGGCCGTTCCGCGGAAGTCATCTTGGTTAGCGCTCGGCGCAGTTTTTCCAATGCGTAACGATATCGGCTGGCAGCCGTTATACGGGCTGATACGCAGCACGATGGCGATTTGTTCAAACGTCAATTCGGCATGGACTCTCCACAGCACGATTTCGCGCTGCGGCGCCGGCAGCACTTGCAGGGCTCGCGTCAAACGCGCCAGGTCCGCGGTTTTGATGGCGGGGGATCAGCTTCGGCAAGCTTCAGCGTTTGGCAGGCGGCGATCAATTCTTCGTCCGCGCCGCTGGGCGTCCCAACGCCGTGCGATCCAGCCGCAGAACATAACGCTCGTAGAGCGCCGCCCACGTTTCCGGGTGATCGGCAATAGGTTCGGGATCCGGGCCGCCTTCGTTTATGGCTTGCTCCGCGAACGTGTGAGAGCAGGATCGGCGGCTAATTTGTCTGAGATTTTCCGAAAAATGTAGCCCGGACGCTCCGCGGTCGAGTATCTTGTATGTTCGTGAAATGCGAGCCACAAGATATGATGCATGCAGTGCCCTGACTACCTTGAATCCAACACCCACCGGTTTCAGAATCGCCTTGGCCCAAATGCTGGTCGAAGGCGGACGGAAAGCCGCCAACTTGCAGCGGGCCGAGCGGAGCATCGCCGAGGCCGCTCGGCGCGGGGCGCCCGTCGTGCTGTTGCCCGAAGCGCTGAATCTCGGCTGGATGCATCCTGCGGCCGAAACCGAAGCGGACGCGATCCCCGGCGGGGAATCTTGCGAGCGGCTCCGGGCGGCGGCTCGAACTCACGGCGTATACGTCTGCGCGGGGCTGGTCGAGCGAGACGGCGGCCGGATCTTCAATTCGGCCGTCCTCCTCGCACCGACGGGCGAGGTCCTGTTAGTGCATCGCAAGCTGAACGAACTCGAGATCGGGCACGCACTGTATGCGCAAGGAGACCGTCTCGCAGTCGCGCACACGCCGCTGGGCTGCTTCGGAGTCATGATCTGCGCGGATGCCTTTGCCCGCGGGCAAGTCGTCGGGCGGGCCTTGGGTTTGATGGGTGCGGACCTGATCCTTTCGCCGTCGGCCTGGACGGTGCCCGCGGATCACGACAATGTGCGGGAGCCCTACGGCCGGCTGTGGCTCGAGCATTACGGCGCGGTGGCGCGCGATTACCGTCTCTGGATCGTCGGAGTCAGCAATGTGGGCTGGATCGCCGCCGGACCGTGGCAAGGGAGGCCGTGCATCGGCTGCTCGCTGCTGGTGGACCCCGACGGCAGTCAGGTGCGGATGGGGCCATACGGAGCAGAGGCCGAAGCGTTGCTGTTGGCCGACATTCGGTTGACATCACGCCCCGCGCGCGGTGACGGCTGGGAAACGCTGTGGGACGATCGGAAGAGTCACATCCCCTAAAGGCCGTCGTCCGCAAACGCCACGCACACCGGATGTATCGGTGATGCTGATCTGCGTACGTTCCAGCTGTGTTACGTTCCAGCTGTTACTCCCGTTCGTCGCGGAATTCCAACGATGTCGCTCGCATCAGTTCTAACAGGGACCGATACATTTCTGGACGAATCTTCTGCCGATGTCCGATCGAACAGAACAGCGCAATTCCTCGCATTGACGATCCGTGGGTCTTCGACGATGGTGCGATGGGATCCTGTCAGGACGATCGGAGCTTGGCTTTCTGTCTTGTTCCGCATCGCGAGTACCGTTCGTGCGAGGGCCGTATTGCGCCCTCGGACGGAACTGACCGATCGTGGTACGGAGACAGCCTATGAACCTCGCAACAAGAGCCGGCATGTTTTTCTTGGTCTTGGCTTCGTTCCCTCTGTTTCCGCGAACGATCGAAGCCGAGGGAAGCGCAGGGCTGACCGGGCTGCAACCGGCGTACTTCGACAACGATCTCTCGATGCGCATGGCGGCGTTGGAGTCGGAACTCGAAAGCTTGCGGCGGGACAAGTATGTCTCTCAGGGCGATAACTCCGGTCGCGATTGCTCGTGTTTTGGTCCGGGGTTGATCCTGGCGGCCGACTTTCTGTACCTGCGTGCCAAACGCGGCGGTTTGGATTTCGGGATTTCAGACCCGAATACGGACGACAACGTCCAAGGATCCGTCGAGGCGCTGGCGTTGGAATCCAACCCCGGGATTCGCGGTTCGATCGGATATCGCACCGCCAGCGGCTGGGACATTGTGTTCAGCTACACGCACTTTGACACGGACGCCGAACGCTCTGTGGAGGCACCCGAAGCCGGATTATTCTGGTTGACGCGGACCTCGCCGGCCAGCTTTAACAACAATGCCGCTGCCGCCTTTGCCACGGCGAACCTGAACTACAACGTTTTCGACGTCGAAGCGGGGTACGTCATTCTGCCCGCATCTTGTCTGGCGATGCGATTCTTCGGCGGGTTTCGCTGGGCGGCCATCGAACAGAAGTTTGCCGTCCGGTACATAGGAGGGACCGTCGTCGAGGAACGCATCCAGGACCAGAGCACGCAGGTGGACGCGTACGGACTGCGTGCCGGCGTCGAAACTCATTGGGGGCTGGGAAACGGGTGGAGCGTCTTCGGTCGTGCCGCCGGGGCGGTGCTGATGGGCGATTTCTCGATCCATGACAGGGAAAGCGAAACCGGCTTTGGGGGCGCGGGCAACGTCGATGTGACGTATCACTACCGTGACGTCCTGCCCGTCCTGGATGCCGCCGCCGGAATCAGCTGGCAGATCGGCCGGCTGACCTGGCAAGCGGGCTACGAACTGACTGCGTTCTTGAACCTGGACAACCGCGTGACTTTTTCCGGGGCGGAGACGATCAGCCGAGCGCAAATGACGAACCTCAGCAGCGACCTGGGGCTGGAAGGCCTATTTGCCCGCCTGATATACAGCTACTAGCCCGGACAGCGGAGGACAAATCCGCTTGCTTTCCCCAGGCGTCCAGATTCAGACCGAATAGTATGTGGCGGTCTTTGACTTCGACAGTTGTTCTTGAGACATAGCGGTGGTCGTCCGGGTGGTTTCTGGATGCGAGTCTGTGGTGCTCGCGGCTTGACTTACGCTTTTCGAAAGCTAAGAGTTCAGCAGCGGCCGTAGCGTGTCGGCCCGGCGTTTGTCGGTGCCGGATCTCGGGGCCGACGAGATCGAGAGGTTTGCCATGAATCGACGCTTTGCCTTTACCATTGCCATTCTGACGGGAATGACGCTGTCGTGTGGCGTCGCGGAAGCAGACCCTCGCGGGGCGCGGGGCCCGCGAGCCCGGTTGCTTCAGCCATCGCCGCCGGTGCGGCCGTTGTACCGGCAGGAAAGCAATCCAAGTTTGCGCCAGCCTAATCCCTATTCGTACTGGCGAGACATCTATCCGCAGTTCTACGGCGGATTCCATTATCGGCAAATCTACGAATTCGGCCCTCCAGGCGATTTCGGTTTCCGCGGCTCGCCGTGGTGAAGCGGAGCGGGTGCTCCCTTCAAACAACGATGAATGCCGAATTCGAAATGCGGAGCCCGCTCATTCCGAAGTCAGTTCGATATGGATGGTGTTTTCCCCCGCGAGGACTTCCTTCTTGATCCCGGAACTCTGTTCGTGCTTGTACCGTTCTGGCACTCTTACCCTCGATGCAGATTTCCCGGCGGAATCGCTGCTCACTTCCGGCCCGGATACGGTGATGCGGTGGGTGCCCACCACTGCTCCCTTGCGGCCCCCGGGGCCCATCAGCTCGTACTCTCCGCCGCTGCCGATTTGAGCTTGTGAAGCGGGACCGACTGTGCCGGACGCCGAATCGGGGATAAACATGACCATTCCGGATTGAATCGGCTGGCCGTCCAAGGTGACCTTGCCCATAACTTGACCAAACGGAGGACCATCTTTTCCCCCGCAGCCGCTGAAAAACGGCGTCCAGAAGATCGCGATCAGACAGATCAGAAATGGGCCTGCAAACTTGTTCCAGCCGCGGTATTGCACGAACATCCCGCCCTTTGTATCCCGGAGAGCCGCCAGGTAGTCGTCGATTGCATCTCGGATGTTCGCCAGCGCCTCTTCGTCCGTGTTGCCCTCGGACCAACAGCCTGGGAGCGCCGGGACCGAGACGCTGATGCCTTCGTCGGTTCTGTGGAGCACAACTTGGTAGCGCATAAATACCTCCCAATTCAGAATAGCCGAACTGGCCCACGAAGGCTAGCCGGCGCTGCGCCGCTCCCGCGTCGTGCGTGGCCACTACGCGTGGCGGCGTATTCGCCGCTTGCGGTCGGAATCACCTCGCCGAACGACGGCCGTCACCCGGCGACGGTACGAAACGCTACTGCTGCAGCGCATACATGACGATGTTGACAACCAGGCGGGCGGCGTCGGCGGGAAGATAGCCTTTGCAATCCAGCGAAGCGGCGTTTTCCATGGCACAGCTGATATCGTAAGGCGAAAACACGACAGCCAAACGCCCCTCGAGTCGGACCGCCTCCAGCAGGGGCTTGATTTGGACCTGCCGAGCGCTCAGCGGATCGCCGGCCGCGCGGACTTGAGGATCCCGCAGCGTCACCGTCGGCAAATCGTATCCTCGATATTGGGAGGTGAACAGCGGATGGTTCTCCGGCAAGCGGACGAATTCGGCCTCGGGCACGGCCGCTTTGATTTCCCGCCGCAAGGCGTCGGCAAACTGGGGGTTAGCGCAGATGGCGTCGCCAAACAAGAACCCGCCGCGGCGCAGGTAGACCGCCAACGCCTTGCGCTGCTTGTCGCTCCAGCGGAAATCGCGCCGGCCGTGAACGAAGGCCACGGTGTGGTCGAGCAACTGGGGATCGTCCGGCGAAACGAGCAGCGGTTCCGCCGTGACCCGCAAACCGACGTCGGTGCGGAGCACGCCCAGCATCCGAGGCAGGGCGTTGGTCGCTTCATCGCTGCCGCCGCCGTGCACCAGTTTGGGAATTGCCAGCACACCGCGCGTCAGGTTTTCGTTCGGATCGCCCTCGACCACCCTTCGCGGCCGTTCGAGCTTGTCTTTCAGCTGGCGGTTTGTCGCATACGCCAGCACGTTGGCGCCGATCGCCAAGCCAGCCTTGATGTCTTCCTTGACCGCCTCCGGGTATCCCGCGTCGCGGTCGCCGCGGCTCAGTTCCCACAAACACGACAGGTCCGTCGGACAGTACACGACACTGGTCCGGCAACACGCGTCAACGCCGTACAGCGGCCGGATCCGGTCGGGCGCGACGCGCTCCTGGGCAAACCAGATGACGTGCTCGGGCGGCAACAGCCGCAATGCGCTGTCGGGAAACAGCTCTTTCATCAGTTGACGAAACGTCCGGTCGAACGCCTCGCCGCCACAACACGCTTCGGCAAAAATAAATCCGCCCCGCGCGACGTATTGCTTGAGATTCTGTTTTTGAGTCGCGCTCAGTTCCAACGCTTCCCGGCCGCTGAGGAACAGGACCGGCGACTCCAACAAATCCTCGACCGACGCGGCGCGGGAGTCGACCGTTTGCCAAGTGAGTTTCTGACGCCATAACGGTTCGACGTGGCGGATCAGATGATGGACGCCGTTGCGGTGCAGGTCCCAGTCGTTTGTGGAGCCGTGCTGCAGCTTGGTGATCGCCACCGGGCGGCGGCCTTTGGACAGGAACAGCAGTGCAAACGACGTGGCGATCAACGGATTATCTTCGCCGCTGCCTTCGCCGCGCCAGAAGCCGGTCAGCTTGTCCTGCTGATGCACCAGCATTTCGGCGCCTTGGCGATACCAGTCGTGTTTGCCCAGGAACCGGCGGCCGGTCAGGCGGCCCACACGTTCGACACCGTACAGGTAATAGAACAATCCGGAGCGGCCGAGACTGAGTCCGCCGAAGCCGGCCGGACTGGGATTGGCGTTGACCGTGAATTTGGCGCCCATCCACTCCAAACCCCGCTTCAGCGAATCGTCATCCGTTTGCTCGGCGCAACACCGGATCGTCCCGCCCACGACACGGGCGTCACCCTCGCCCAGCCGGCCTTGGGAAATCACCACCGCGCCGATTCCGGCGCATGTCATGCTGCCGGTCGGCGCCGCGGGGGGCTGGTCCTGGACGGACTTGTAATAACCCCAAGCACCGTCCGGGCGCTGACAGCTGAGCCAGTAATCCAGGGCCCGCTGCCATGTGGCCGCACTGACCGATACGCCCGCCAGTTCGGCTTCGTGCAGCCCCAGCAGGGCAAATTGCGAATTCGAGTTGTCGCCGCGAGCCGCTTGGCCGGCCGAAGAGAAATAGGTCCACGCTCCAGCCCGATCGCCGTCCTGGATCTGGGCCCGTTCCAGCCAGGCGGCATTCCGCTGAATCAGCAGCAGGTCTTTCTTCGGCTCGGCCACACAGAAGACCATCGTCTGCAGAGCCGTCACATAGACCGCTTGCGGATCTCCCAATTGCCGCAGGTATGACAGGGCTTTGTCCATCGCGGGCGAATTCACCGGCTCGCCCGACTCCAGTAGAGCCAGTGTGCACAGCGCCGTCACGCCGCCCGGGTAGCCGACGCGGTCCGGCCAGTTGCCGCGGTCCTTCAACTGCTGACTCTTGACGTATCGCACCCCCGCCGTAATTGCACTGCGGACATCGTCCGGCGTGACTTCGGCCCCGCCGCTGCGGCCGACCGTCGACAGCATAACGAGGATTGCCAAGCATCCCATCAAGGACCGACGCATACAGACTCCTTTCGCGACCGCCGCCGGCGTAGCGACGGGGCCACCCTTGCAGTATAACGAACGGGCCGAATTCTCCAAAGTGGCGGATCACTGCGCCAGGATCTGGCGTGCCGCTTCGTAGGCGGCGACGCCGACGCTGCAGGCCAGGTTCAGGCTTCGCACTTCCGGCCGCATCGGGATTCGCAAGCAGCGATCCGCAGAGCCCCGCAATAACGACGGCGGCAGGCCATGGGACTCGCTGCCGAATACCAACAGGTCACCGGGACGAAACGCCGCCGCCGTGTACGGCTGCTCGGCCGTCTTGGTGAACAGCCAGGGTTCCGGTTCGGGCAGACGCCGACGGAGCGTCGTCCAGTCATCGACGACTTCCCAATTCAAGTGCTGCCAGTAATCCAAGCCGGCACGCCGCAACTGCCGCTGGTCGATGCGGAATCCCAGCGGACGAACGAGCCACAGTTTGGCGCCTAACGCCACGCACGTGCGGCCGATGTTCCCGGCGTTCTGCGGAATCTCCGGTTGAACCAGGACGATATGGAGCAGCGGCTCGTCAGGCACGGCGTGAATCCTCATCGGTGACTGGCAGGAAACGCGTGTTTTTTTGCAAAGAGTCTTCCTGTCCGGCTGCAGGCATCCCAGCTATCCCTCTTCTGCAAAGCGGTCGATGTCCTCGCGGCTCATCCGCTGGTAGACGCCTCGTGCGACGTGGTGGTCCATTTCCTGCTGGTTCCATTGGAGCAACAAACCGGGCAATTCGACGGCGGAGACCGGCCGCAATTCGGTGCGGATTCGCGGCCCAAGCCGCCGTTGATGAGCCGCCAGCAGCGTCGGCCAGTCGGCGTCTTCGTAGCTCTGCAGCTCGTGCCCCGGCAACGGGTCGAGTTCCGCAGACCGCGTGCCGGTGATCAACAGCCTGCCATCGGACAAGGTGCTCAGCAGCGACGCCTCGAAGATCTCCTCGTCGCAAAAGTCCTCGCCTGCCGAGTCGTCGTCCGCATCATCGCCGGGGATTCGCAGCCGAACTCGCGCATACAGGAACGAAGCCAGCAAAGTCCCTTCGGCCGCGCTCAGCACCGCACTGAACGCCTCTTGCCGGCCCAGCATTGGCAGCGTATAGAAAAACTCGGTCGCGAACCCGCTCTCGGCGGCCTGAGCCAACCAGGGCTGCAGCTCCTGGCGGGCGTGCGGCGGCAGATCTTCCAAAGCCAAGAAAATCAGACGCGCGGCGCGGGGCACGGGAATGGTGGGGCCGGAACTGCCGCCGAACGGCGCCAGCAATTTAATCAGGCATGCTTGCCACAGGGTGGTTCCGCGGCGAAGTTCGCGGAACCGCAACCGATTCAGCTGCAACTGATAAAAATTGACGCCCGCAACCTCGTCCGCGCGGAGCGGGCGCAAAGGCCCGAACCGGTCCGGCAATACGTCCCCCGAGCCTGGAACGCTCGCCGTCAACGTCAACGCGCCCTCTTGTTCCAGCTGCTCGGTGGTGGGATAGCCGAGCCGCGACAAGGCGTGATCCAAAATTGAGCGTTTCTTGGCGAGCGACGGCCCGGCCGCCAGCGGCGCGTCGTCCGCCTCCTTCACGATCGCGAGCAGTCGTGCCGTTCGCCGCCGGATGCGAATGGTGAAACCCAGCGTTACGAGGACGATCAGGATGCAAACTGCAATCGCCGGCGCCGTCCTGATCCACGCGGCAACGGCCACGGCGGCCAGCGTCACCAGCACGGTCACACAGCCGCAGCCGGCGTCAGCTTCCCGCGTTGCCCGCCGCATGCCGCCCAGCATGATCTGCGGATCGAATCGCGTCTGGTCCAACAGCCGGCCGGCCAGCGCCGCCAGGCACGTTCGTTCGTCGGCCGATTTGTCGTCGGCCGATTTGTCGTCGGCCGATTCGAGCTTCTCCTCGTCGTCGTGCTCGTCGTCCCCTTCCAGCCACTCGCCGAGCAAACCGGCCGGAGACTCCGTCCCGAATTCCTGTTCATCTCCGCAAGCGAGACTTTCGACCGCGGCGAATTGGATTTCCCACTCCGGCCACGTCTGTTGCAGCAGCAGGGCGTACAGTCGCCGCTCCGACCGTTCCGGCCGCAGATAATCGGCTTCGAACCACGTCAGGCGGTGCGCGTCCCAGTCGACCACCGCCCCGGCTTCGCAGGAATCCGGCTTCGCCCATTCCTCCGTCGGCTCGAGCGCGCGGATGAAACGCGTGGTCTCGTCGGGTCCCCAGAAGATGTCTTGGCCCAGGGACAAGCCGCCCCAGCGGCTGAAAAACCGCTGCGTGCGGCCTCTCCGACGCAAAATGTAGTTGGCTCGATGTCCCATCGGGCTTTTATATCACGAGACGGCGGCGGGAACCAGCCGTTCAGCCGCTCAGCTGCTTGCGCACCCACTCGACGTGCGGATCGCCGAGGGCATTCTGAGCGCGGAACGTTTCGGTGACGTAACGTTGGGCGGCGGATTCGCCCGGCACGCGGAAGTTGTCGCCTTTTTGCAGAATCGGCCGGGCTTCGCGCATCTCGCCGAACGCGCCGTCCCCGGCGACTTGACACGAAAACCAGCCGCCTCGTCCACCGGCGGGTTGCAGGTAGAATTCCGGGTAACAGTGCCCGGGAACCCAAACCGAGCGGGCCGGGATGCCGTTGGCGCGGCACAAGGCGATGAACAGCGACGTCAACTCCTCGCAATCGCCGTGGCCGGCGCGGAGCGCCGTCAAAGCGCCTTTTAATTCAACGTCGAACTCGTAACGGATGTTGGCCCGCACCCAATCGTGGATCGCATGGACTTTGCCCCAACCGGTCGCTGCGTCCTGGCCGATCTGGCCCGCCAACCGCGTGATTTCCGGATGGTTCGTCTCGATCGACGGACTGACGCCCAGATACGGCCGAAGATCCGTCAGCATCCGGCTCGGCACCGACCACTCGGCCGCGTCCGCCAAGCTTACCATATCGTGCTTGATCACCTCGAACGTGACCAGCGCCGACGCCGTCTCTCCGGCCGCCAACCGCGGGATCGCGATGACCATCTGGCGGGCGCCGCCCGGTGGCAGCGTGCGGTAGCTGACCGAACGAATCTGCCGGCTGAGTTCCTGGCCGACGATCTTGACTTGTTGCTCCGGCCAGTCCAGCGGAACCGGCAACGTCGCGGCGATCCCGGTACATGCTCCCGTCGCGGTGACATTCATTCCGATCTGCCATCGCTCGGTGCGGGGATTCTCCAGCCGGATCGGTTCCGCGCCAACGGCTGCACCAAGCGAAGCGGCGAGCAGGCAGATCGCCGCCAGGACGGCATGACAGATCGTTCGCATCGTAAAGTTCCTCGTTGGCGGATCGTGTCGCATCGCCGTTGTCGCACAGCCTACTCCTGCGCTCAATTCGCCGGCAGCAGCTTGCGGACGAATTCGACTTGGGGCCGTCCGGCGCGGCCGCCTTGGCCGGTCAGGAATTCGGCAACAAACCGCTGCGGGTCCTTTTGTTCGTCGGGCACCCGAATATTGTCGCCCTTTTGCAGAATCGGACGATGGTCCGACATTCCGCCGAACTCACGCGTTCCCGCGACTTGGCACGGGAACCAATGTCCCTTGCCGTCGGCGTCGTGCAAGTAGAATTCAGCGTAGCAATTGTCGGGCACGAATACGGTTCGAGCCGGAACGTCGCCGGCGCGGCAGAGGGCGATGAACAGGCAAGTCAAATCATCTCGATTGCCGCTGCCGTCACGCAACGTCGCCACCGCGCCTTTGAACGGTCCGTCCTGGAATTTCATGTTATCGCGAACCCAATCGTACAGCGTGCGAACCTGTTCCCACGCCGGGACGTCGCCCGCGGCCAGCTCTTTCGCCTTGCTGCGAATGGTGGGATGCCGGCATTCGATCGAAGGACTGGCGGCCAAGTTCAAGCGGACCACCGGGGGGGGATTCTTCGGGATCTGGAATTCCGCCGTATCCTCCGGCGGCAGGATCGAACTGCGGATGATCTCGAACGTCACCAAGGCAGAGCCGAGTTCGCCCGGCGGCAGTTGTGGAATCGAATACTGCATCTGCCGCAGGCCGCCCAGATCGCGGTAACGGACGCCGCGAACCAGCGGCGTGACATCCTCGGCGACGACGCGGACCTCCTGTTCGGGCCAGTCGGTCGGCACGGGAATCGACCCCCGTAACCCGGCGCAAGGCCCGCCCACCGCCGTGATCTTGACGCCGACTTGCCAGCGCTGCGTCATCGGCTTGTCCAAGCGGATGCCCTTGGACGGCGTTTGCGCCTCGAATTGAGCCGGCGCCGCGCCGCCGAGCAGCAGCAGAAACAACGTGCCTAACGAAACGGTTTTCACCGGCATGAAACTCTCCTCATCGGCTGGCGGGCATCCACGTCTCACGTGCTGCTGCGATCCGGACCGGGCATCGGCAACTCGTCAACTCGGCTCCGCGCCGGTGACGGCATATATTCTACTGCCGGCCTGGACGGCGCATAGTAAGCGTTCGATTCGCAGCATCCGGCGTCGCCTTCGATCACTTCGTAGCAGTCGTTGTTATTATTGCAGAACAAGCTCGGCCAGCCGCGATTGCAGCCCGCCAGACCGACCAACAACAGCCCCATGCTCGCCACAAAAAACACGCGCTTCATGACTCGTATTCCCTTCGTGATAAACGGTACAAACCTCAGGTCCCACTCCAAACCAGACAAATCTAGCTTGCCGCTGATGATGTGCAAATGAAGCGGTTGCGTTTTTTCAGCGGTGTTTGCTTTCTGCAACACAGAGCCAAGAACGTAGGGTAAGGTTGTCTGTGCGGACGTTCGTTCCGCCTGCTTGTCTTGTTCCGTCGAGATGGTCCCTTTCAATCAGAGTCGCGTCACCGCCATGCGAGCTACTTGGATTTCCAGCTGGTTGTTGTTTTCTTTCTTGCCTTGCGCTCCGGCCGCCCTGGGAGGCGTCGCCCCCGAACTGCACGTGCAGAAGGCGGACGCCGGAAGCGGCTCGGCTTTCAATTCGATTTGGATGATCAGCACCCGGCACCTGAACTGTCCCTGCGGTCCGTCCTTGGGAAGCACGGATTTTCGCTTCTTTCGCTACGATCCGGCCGCCGGCTGGCAAACGGCGGACGAGGCCCGCTGGGCCCAAGACGAACGGCTCGACGCCGTGACGCTGGTCTACGTCCATGGAAATCGAATCGAGCCGGAAGAAGCGTCGAGCCGAGGGCTGGCGGCCTACCGCGCCCTGCTGCGAAACCTGCCGGATTCGAGTCCCGTCCGGTTCGTAATCTGGTCCTGGCCCAGTTCCAAGGTGCATGGTCCTCGGCCGCGGCGGGATGCACAAACCAAAGCGGCGCGCACCGCTTGCGAGAGCTACTTTCTAGCCACCTTTCTGAACGGACTGGAAACCGACGCGCAGCTACGTCTGCTGGGTTACAGCTTCGGCGCGCGGATCGTCTCCGGCGCTCTGCATTTAGCCGGCGGCGGTACGTTGGGCCGGTATCACCTGATGGAACTCAAGCAGCGCCCTGCGAATTCCGTCCGCGTCGTGCTGCAAGCGGCGGCGATGAACAACCAGTGGTGGCTGCCCGGCGGTTATCACGATCAAAGCTTTTCGCAGGTCGAGCGATTGCTGCTACTGTACAATCCGTGCGATCCTGTGCTCCGCAGATATCCTCGGCTGGACCCTGGCTGCTCAGGCCAGGCGTTGGGTTACACCGGCCTGGGACGGCCCGGGCGGCTCGGGCAGGATGCTGAGCGACTGGAGCAGGCGAACGTATGCTGCCAGATCGGCAAGACGCACGACGAGCGCGCCTATTTCGCTTCCGAAACGCTGATGCGACGCGCGCGAGAGACGTTGCTCGCGCCGTAACGCACCGCCGTCACTTCTCGACGGTCGCTTTGGCAAACCCGGCGGCGGCAATGGCTTGGATGGCCCGTTCGGCGTCGAACGGCCCGTTCAGCTTTACCGTCACCAGCGGATTGTCGATCGCGACTTCTTCCTTTTGCGCTGCCAGCGTGACGTCGCTCACGCCGGGCTGTTTTTGCAGCGCGTCCCGAACGGCTGGCCAGCAATTGCGAGTGCAGACCATCGTCGGCACGCGGAAAGTCACGGGCTGTACCGCCGCCGCTCCGCTTGCTGACTCCGCAGCGCCGCCAGGTGACGCGGGCGGCGGGGCCGACTCGGGCGAACAGCCGGCCAGCACAACGGTAACGGCAACGAGAGATGCGAAACGAACCATGAGGCAATCTCCACTGGCACTTTGCGATTTTGACGGGGAACGTGCGGCGCACGGGAGGGCGCGCCGCTGGTGCGCCCGCACGACGATACCCGTATCTTAGCAGCGGCAGAAGCCAGCTGCCAATTGGGCACGACTCGGTCGCTTGACAGGGGCCGGCCAAAAGCCTTAGGATAATAGATGCACATCCTCCGCCATCGAGGAACGCCCAGTAGGCGACCGCTCGTTTGATCCTTTTTCACGTCCCCACTCATCATGCCCGACCAACGCCGACAGCAAATGCTGTTCGAATTCCAGGACGCCCGCGAGCCCGGGTCGGTTCCGGCTTCGAGCCCGCGCGACGAGTTGGATGCCGACCTGGTTCCCGCCGCATCTGCCGCCTCCGAGCCTGACGTTGGCGAGCCCGACGTTGGCGAGCCCGACGTTGGCGAGCCCGACATTGGCGAGCCCGACATTGGCGAGCCCGACATTGGCGAGCCCGAGGTTATCGAACCCGCTCGTGCTGAGCCCATCGGTGCCGATCCTGCCGCCACCGAGCCTTATGCGGCCGAGCTGGCCTCCCGCGGATCGCCCCTTCGTCGGACGGTTTATCTGGTGGACGCTTACTCGTTGATTTTTCAAGTGTTTCATGCGCTGCCCGAAATGACCGGTCCCAATGGGCAGCCGGTAGCGGCCATTCACGGCTTTGCGCGAGATCTGGTCGACTTGCTGGAAAAGAAAAAGCCCGATTTCCTGTTCTGCGCCTTCGACGCACCGGGGGCCACGTTTCGAGACGAGCTGTTTTCGGCATATAAGGCGGGCCGCCGGGAGATGCCGGCCGATCTGCAGCTGCAAATCCCGCAAATTCGCCGCATGTTGGACGCCCTGGGCATCCCCGTGCTGGAAATGGCGGGGTACGAAGCGGATGACGTGCTGGCCACCGTCGCGCGCCGCGCGGAACAAGCGGGGCACGATTGTTACGTGGTGACCAGCGACAAGGACTGCCGACAGCTGATCACTGAGCGCGTCAAAGTGTACAACATTCGCAAAGATCAGGTGTTCGATGCGGCGGCGTTGCACGAGGAATGGGGAGTGCGCCCCGATCAGGTCGTTGATTTCCAGTCATTGGTTGGAGACATGATCGATAACGTCCCCGGCATCCCGTTGATCGGGCCCAAGATTGCGCGTGAGTTGCTGAGCAAGTACGATACGCTGGAAGGTGTTCTCGAGCACGCAGGCGAGGTTTCCGGACGCAAACGCCGCGAAAATCTACTGAAGGGACGAGATACGGCGATGCTCAGTCGCCGCCTCGTGCGGCTGGTGGACAACGTTCCCGTCCAGTTCGATTGGGACGCCGGTCGGAGCAGACAGTTCAACCTCGAAATGATCGACCAGCTATGCCGCGAGTATGGTTTCCGGAAATTGGCCGATCGAGTCCGGCACCTGGCCGGGGCCGGCGCGCGGACATCGAGGGACGGGAAATCGGTTTCTGCCAGCGCCACGGATACCGCGCCACGCTCTGAGGACGATCTTCGACCGAGTTTGAGCGATCCAATGGCTGCCGAACGATCGGGGCCGGAAGTCCCATCCCGGGACGCGCTGCCGCCACAGCACGCCGACTATCGGACGATTGCCACACTGGATGAACTGGCCGGATTGGTGCGAGAGCTTTCCCAACAGAAGCGGATCTCGGTCGATACGGAAACCACTTCGACCAATCCGCGTTGGGCCGAAATCGTCGGCTACTCGTTTGCCTGGCTGCCCGGCACGGCGTACTACATTCCTGTACGAGCGCCGGCCGGCGAACCCCAGTTGGATCCCGGGCTCGTTCGCGACGCCTTGCGACCGATTCTGGAAAACCCAGACATTGAGAAGATCGGCCAGAACTTGAAGTACGACATTGTCGTTTTGCGATCCGCGGGCATTCGTGTTCGCGGCGTGGCATTCGATACGATGGTGGCCGATTATCTGCTGGATCCCGGCGAACGAAATCATAGCCTAGATGATTTGGCCAATCGTTATCTGGACCATACGACGATCAAGATCAAGGAGTTGATTGGAACCGGCAAGTCGCAGAAGCGGATGGACCAGGTCCCCGTGCCCCTGATTACGGTCTACGCGGCAGAAGACGCGGATCTTCCCGTCTCGCTGGCGGGAATCCTGCGGGAACGCTTGGACAACGATGGCTTGACGAATTTGTTCGACCGTTTGGAAATGCCGTTGATCGACGTACTGGCCGAGATGGAATTTAACGGGATTAAGGTAAATGTGCAAAGGCTGGAAAGCCTGGGAGAACGCTTCGCTCGCCGGATGGTGGATCTGAAAACGGAGATTTATGCCTGGGCTGGCGGCGAGTTCAACATTAATTCCCGTCTGCAGCTGGCGAAGATCTTGTTCGAGGATCTGAAACTGCCGAAAGGCAAAGTCACGAAGACTGGTGCCAGTACGGATGTAGAGGTTCTAGAGGGGCTGGCCAAGCAGCACGCGTTGCCGGCTAAGATTATTGAATATCGTCAGTACGGCAAACTACGCAGTACGTATGTAGATGCGTTGATAGGTTTGGTCCATCCCCAAACGGGACGCGTGCATACCTCGTTCAAACAAGATGTCGCGGCCACCGGTCGGCTCAGTTCCACGGATCCGAACCTGCAGAACATTCCAGTCCGGACCGAGGAAGGCCGGGGAATCCGCTCGGCTTTCATCGCCGGCGAAGCGGGGTGGAAGCTGGTAACGGCGGACTACTCTCAAATTGAGCTGCGAGTCTTGGCTCATTTTTCCGGCGATCAGGCCCTGCAACGGGCGTTTGCCGCGGATGAAGACATTCATGCGATGGTGGCAAGTGAGGTGTACGGGGTTCCGCTGCACGAGGTGACTCGAGAGCTGCGGCGCGGCGCCAAAGCCGTCAATTTCGGCGTGATTTACGGCCAAAGCTCGTACGGGTTGGCCAAATCGTTGGATATCGACCAGGCTGAAGCAGCCGTATTTATCGAAGCCTATTTTGCCCGATATCCGGGGGTCAAGGACTTTATCGAAAGGACTCTTTCCGAATGCCGGAAAAAGGGTTATGTTAGTACGATCCTGGGGCGGAAGCGAACCGTCCAAGGCGTTCGAGACATCTTATCGCTTGGCGACTCGCGGCAACAAAGGAACCTACCTGAGCGAATTGCCATAAATACAGTGATCCAAGGTTCGGCAGCGGACTTGATCAAGAAAGCCATGATCCAAGTCCATGCCCGGATGCAACGGGAAAACCACCGGGCTCGCCTGCTGCTGCAAATACACGACGAATTGGTATTGGAAGCTCCGAGCGAGGAAGTCGAGCGATTAGCGACGTTGGTACGTCAAGAAATGGAGTCTGTGGAACGGCTGTCCGTTCCGCTCAAGGTAGACGTCAAGCTCGGCGACAATTGGGCGGATTGTGAAGTGTGGAGTTGACACCCCCAAACAATATGATTCTGATTGGCGTTCTTGGCGGGGTGGCGAGCGGCAAGTCCGAGGTTTCCAATCGCTTGCGAGCACTGGGCGCTGAAGTCCTGGAGGCGGACCAGGCGGGGCATGCGGTCTTGCGAGAGTTGGAGGTCCGACGGGCGGTCCGCCACCGCTGGGGCGAACGAGTTTTGGACGCGGCCGGCGAAATCGATCGCCGCAAGGTCGCGGAAATTGTTTTTGCCGGGACGCCGGAAAGTGACGTAGAGCTGAAGTTCCTGGAACAATTAACCCATCCGCGGATCCGTCAGCGGCTGGAAGCACAGTTGGCCGAATGGCATCGCGCAGGCGTGCAAGCCGCCGTGCTGGACGCTCCCGTAATGCTCAAAGCAGGCTGGGATCGGCTGTGTCAACGGATGATTTTTGTGGATACTCCGCGACTTGTCCGGCTCGCCAGGGCTCGACAGCGCGGCTGGACGGAAACGGATTTTGCCGCCCGCGAAGCGGCACAGGAGCCTTTGGAGACGAAACGTACTCGAGCGGATACGATGATTGACAATTCGACGACCCGGGACCGGTTGTATGCCCAGGTCGATCGGTTTTGGCGCGGGCTGTTTAGCGACGCCGCCCAGCCGCATTGCCGTTAGTGTCGATTCGCAAACCTGGCGCGGCCTGACGGCCGCCACAATCGCCGGCTTGGGCCGGCTCGGACGTGACCAGCCTGAACCTCGATCACAGATTTTGTTTTGCCCACCGCCGGCAACGTTCGCTTGCCGGCTCAGCCTTTTCTATCAGGAGTCTTTGACATGCCTCGCCCTCGATCACTTAACTACGATGAACGAGAACCGTTGTCCCTCGCGGAGGAATTGGCCGAAGAAGCCGATCGCCAGGGAACCACCGCCGACGAACTGTGCGACCGCTACGAGAAGATCAAGCAGGGCGAAGTGCACATCGCCGAACTGCAAAAAATGAGCATGGCTCAGCTGATCGAGGAAGCCCGCAGCGAGAACGTCGAGGAGATGGCGGGAGCCAAGAAGCAGGACTTGATCTTCAAGATCCTGAAAGAGCGGGTCAAGATGAACGGGCTGATGTATGGCGAAGGCACTTTGGAGATCTTGCCGGATGGGTTTGGTTTTCTGCGAAGTCCCGATTATCACTATTTGTCGTGCCCCGACGACATCTACGTCTCGCCGAGCCAAATCCGCCGCTTCGGCTTGCAGACAGGCGTGACCGTTTCCGGCCAGATTCGGCCGCCGAAAGAGAACGAACGCTATTTCGCTCTACTCCGTGTCGAAGCGATTAACTATCAGGATCCGAATCTGGCGGCCGACAAAGTCAGTTTCGACGACTTGACCCCGCTGCATCCCGACAAGCGGATCATCATGGAGTTCGATCCGACGGACATGTCGACGCGGGTCGTGGATATGATGACGCCGATCGGGTTCGGCCAGCGCGGCTTGATCGTCAGTCCGCCTCGCGCCGGCAAGACGATCCTGATGCAGAAGATGGCCAAGGCGGTGCTCAAGAACTATCCCGACGCTTACGTCATCATGCTCCTGATCGACGAACGGCCGGAAGAGGTCACCGATATGGAACGCGAGGTCAAGGGGAGCAACTGCGAGGTGATCAGTTCCACCTTTGACGAACCGTCGTCCCGGCACGTGCAGGTCTCCGAGATGGTGATCGAGAAAGCCAAGCGGATGGTCGAGTACGGGCACGACGTGGTCATTTTCCTGGATTCGATCACCCGCTTGGCCCGGGCTTGGAACTCGGAGTGCCAACAGTCCGGCAAGATCCTGTCCGGCGGCCTGGACGCCAATGCCTTGCAGAACCCGAAACGGTTCTTCGGCTCCGCCCGCAAGGTGGAAGAAGGCGGATCGCTGACGATCGTGGCCACCGCTTTGGTCGATACCGGAAGCAAGATGGACGAGGTGATTTTCGAGGAGTTCAAAGGCACGGGCAACATGGAAATCTGCCTGGACCGGCGGCTGGTGGACAAGCGGATCTGGCCGGCCATCGACATCAACCGCAGCGGGACCCGCCGCGAGGAAATGTTATTGGATCCCGAAGAGTACCGCCGCGTCGTGATCCTCCGCCGGGTGCTGAACGACATGAACGCCCCCGAAGCGATGGAGTTGTTGGTGACGCGGATGCAGAAGACGAAGTCCAACGCCGAGTTCTTGATGAGCATGAACGTTGCCAAGTGACCGGGAGTGAGACATGCCGAACGTGTACGAAGGCCGGCCTGCGGGGGCGGGCGCGCAGTTTGCCATCGTGGTCTCCCGCTATAACGATACGATCACGCGCAAGCTGCTGGACGGCGCCGTGGACACGCTGTGCGCCCACGGCGTCGTCGACGACGCCATCGACGTCGCCTGGGTGCCCGGCGCTTGGGAGATCCCGCTGGTGGCCGGACGGTTTGCCAAGTCGGGACGGTATGCAGCCGTGCTGTGCCTGGGGGCCGTCATCCGCGGCGAAACCAGCCACGACCAGCACATCAATCGCCAGGTCAGCCTGAGCCTGGGGCGAATGGCGATCGAGACCGGCGTGCCGGTGCTGTTCGGCGTGTTGACCTGCAACAGCTTGGAGCAAGCGATCCATCGCTCGGGAGGCAACGTCGGCAACAAGGGCATCGAGTGTGCCGAAGCCGCCTTAGAGATGGCCAACCTGTTAACAAAACTGCCCTGACGCATCTCTCGGGCCCGCAAACCAAAGTGACTCCGCCATACCATGTCTGCCCGCAGCCAAGCTCGCCAAGTTGTGCTTCAATTGTTGTACCAGGACGATCTGAATCCGGAGATCGCCGCGGCAAGCGTCGCTCAATTCCTCCGCAAGGAATTGAAACGCAACGCGTCGCTGACCGTGTTTGCTCTCTCGCTGCTGGACGGCGTGCGGGAACATCGCGCCGAACTGGACGCCGTCCTCGATGCCAAAGCAAAGCATTGGAGCGTCAAGCGAATGGCAATTGTGGATCGCAACATCCTGCGGCTGGGCGCATACGAAATCCTGTATGCGGGCACGCCCGGACAAGTCGTCATCAACGAAGCGGTGGAGTTGGCCAAGCGGTTCGGTGATCGACAGTCGCCATCGTTCATCAACGGGATCCTGGATCGCGTGATGCGCGAGCAGGTTGATGCTCCGCCGCCTTCGTTAGAAGACCGTATTATTCCCACACCTCCGGATGATTCATGACGCGCGGCAAGCCAGCCAACGAGGATTGAAACGATGGGCTTTTTTGACCGATTCAAGAGCAAGCCGGAACCGGCGGCGGGGGAACATCCTGCCGCCCAGGCGGAACCGCCGGAACATCGTGACGTCCCCGCTGGGGAAGCGGATCCGGCGCCGGGCGAAAACGGCGCCGCGCCGTCCGCTGCCTCGGAAGGACTGTTGGCCCGCTTCAAGCGAGGTCTGCAACGTACCTCCCAGTTGCTGAACACCGATATCCGCGACTTGTTCAAGCAGGAAGGACGGCTGGTTGACGACGATTTCGTGCGCGAGTTGTTTGCGCTGCTGATCCGCACCGACATGGGCACGAACCCCGCGAATTCCATTTGCGAGCAGGTCCAAACCGACCATCGCGCCCGCGTCGTCAGGATGGAAGACATTCTCGGGATCATCCAAGCCAAGCTATTGGAGTTGCTGGCCCAGCCGGAACAACCGATCACCTTTGCCGAGTCCGGTCCGACGGTCATCATGGTCGTGGGCGTCAACGGCTCGGGCAAGACGACCTCGATCGCTAAATTGGCGCGTTTGTTCCGCGACCAGGGCAAGCGGGTCATTTTGGGCGCCGGAGATACGTTTCGGGCGGCGGCGGTCGAGCAACTGACCGTCTGGTCCGATCGCGTGGGCGTGCAACTGGTCAAAGGCGAAGCCGGCGGCGACCCGGCCAGTGTGGCACATCGTGCGGTCGCGATGGCGTTGGACAGCGGGGCGGAAGTCTGCATCGTGGATACCGCGGGCCGGCTGCAGACGCAGGCCAATTTGATGAACCAGCTATCGAAAATACGCCGCGTGATCGGCAAACTGATTCCCGAGGCTCCCCACGAGGTGCTGCTGGTCCTCGACGCCACCGCCGGCCAAAACGGGATCAGCCAAGCGAAGGGATTTTCCGATGCTGCCGGTTGTACGGGCATCGTTCTCGCCAAGCTGGACGGCACCGCCAAAGGCGGCGTGGTGATCCCCATCCGCCAGCAGTTCAACATTCCTGTAAAATACGTAGGAATTGGCGAAAAAGCGGAGGATTTGGCGCTGTTCAATCCGGGCGAGTTTGTGCGAGCCCTGTTTGCGAATACCGGCGCACCCCCCCGTTAATATCCCTATATTCAGCTTGATACGCATGGCAGCGCATCTTCGGGCGATCCGTGCGACTGCACCATGCCATGGTTTCCTTATTCGTGCGTTAAGCGACATCCGATGCCTCTACCAGGAGAGTCAGTCGCCGCTGAGGCTCACGGTCGCTCCGGAGCACTCGCGAATCAAGGAGAGTCGGACATGAGATGGGTCAAGATCGTCTGTGTTTCGGTCGGTGTTTGCAGTCTGTTGGCGAGTCATGCATTGGCCCAATACTGGGTGCGGCCGGCGCCGGAGTATCACTTGTCGCAACGTCCGAGTCCGTTGGTAACCGCGGACGAACGCACCGCGCCGTCGCCTAGCGATCAAGTCCTCCGGCCCCCTGCGCCGACGGAAGATCCGGAGGCTCCGAGTGTGCGGGACTTGCTCGGTTACGAAGCCGCCGCATCCGCCCCGGGGCGCACGTCCTGCGGCTGGAATCTCTGCTCCGAAGGCGATCCCTGGGAACTGATGCCTGAGAATCCGTGGGGCACGAAGATCGGCGGCTGGGCGCAGGCAGGTTATCACAATAAAAGCGATGGAAAATTCAACTCGCATCCCGGACGGCTCCATTTGCATCAAGGCTATCTGTACGCGGAAAAGGCGGCCAACGGCGAATGCGGCTGGGATTGGGGTTTCCGCACGGATTTTGTTTACGGAGTCGACGCGCAGGATACCCAGGCTTTCGGCAACAATCCCGGTCGCTGGGACTTTCAGAACGGATTTGACCACGGGATCTACGGTTGGGCCATTCCGCAAGCTTATGCCGAGTTGGCCAACGGCGATCTGTCGATCAAGTTCGGGCACTTCTATACGTTGGTCGGCTACGAAGTTGTGACGGCGCCGGATAACTTCTTCTACAGCCACGCCTATACGATGTACAACAGCGAGCCGTTCACCCACACCGGCGTCGTCGCGTCGTACGGCGTTAACGACAAGCTGACGCTGTATGCCGGCTGGACCTTGGGCTGGGATACCGGCTTCGACCAGTTCGACCAGGGCAACAACTTCCTCGGCGGGTTCTCCTACGCACTGCTCGACAATGTGACGATGACCTATATCACGAGCGTGGGCAACTTGGGTTGGCGTGGCGAGGGATACAGCCACAGCGTGGTCATCGATTTCGCGCTGACCGAAAAGCTGAACTACGTATTCCAGAGCGATCATGTCGCGACGGATACGGACGAGGCCAATGACGACGTCGGCATCAACCAGTACCTGTTTTATCAATTGAATAACTGCTGGGCTGTCGGCGGTCGTTTCGAATGGTGGAAGCGGGACGCGGCGTCCCTGTACGAGGCGACGGCGGGTTTGAACTGGAAGCCCCACCCGAACTTCGTGCTGCGGCCGGAGATTCGCTACAACTGGGGTGATGGAATTCAACAGAACATCGACCCGGATTTGGCGGGCGGCTGGATCTTCGGCATCGACGGGATCGTTACCTTCTGATTTTGCCCGTTCCTTCCATATGCCCCGGATCGCATGCCGTGGCGATGCGATTCTGCTCCAGAGTGTTCGAGACGCCGGCGAAAGACCCTCGCCGGCGTTTTCGTTCTTCTTGGCTGCCCACTTCTTGGCTGCCCATTCCTTCAGTCCAATCATGCACAATGCTTCCTCAAGCCTTGCGCCCGATTTAGGCAACGCCGCCGCCTTGCGGCGCGTTTTCATCTCGGCGGAATTCGCTCGATCGGTCCTAAAGCGTTTGACACCCACAGTCTAGGACTTGACGCTGCCTCTGGGCAAACTCGCAGGCATCCGCTTGGCACGTTGATTGCTGTCGCTGTCAGATCCTATCCAGGCGAAAGAACGGGCGCGATCACCGGCGGCACAGCCGCCCAGACATCACTTCGGCTCTTGCCTGGGCCAGAAGGATACCCCAATGGCTCGAGCGGCCGACCGCCTCGGCCGCTCGGGTCGGGGTATGCTCCATCGCGGGCACCGGCATTCCTTCTAAGTCCGCTTCACCGTGGATCGGGCCTTGTACCAGCTTGGCGGTGGCGTTAGATTCTGTCTAAAGTTGGTGAACGATGGCCGCACGAACAAGAACAGCTGCCGCATCCCGTCGCCGACGTCCCGACGTGAATCCAAGCGACGCGAGCGTTGACCCAGCGGCGCGCAACAGGGCCCCAGGCGGAGATCCGAAACCGATGAAGCTGATCATTGCCATTATCCAACCCGGCAAGCTGGAAGCGGTGAAAGAAGCCCTGAACGAAGTCGAAGTGGTCCGCCTGACGGTGATGGACTGTCAGGGCTTTGGGCGTCAGAAGGGCCAGACAGAGACATATCGCGGACGCGAACTGGGTACGAGCTTGTTGCGCAAGGTCCAGTTGCAGATCGCCGTCAACGAAGCGTTTGTGGAACCGACGATCGATGCCATTATCAAGGGCGGCCGCAGCGGCGAAAAAGGCGAAATCGGCGACGGCAAAATCTTCGTCTTGCCGCTGGAAGATTGTATCCGCATCCGCACTGGCGAACGCGGCACGGAAGCCATCTGAAACTTTGCACGGTCCAGCAGGGCGGATGTCACGAGCCGATGCGTACTTCCAACGTCGTTTTGCGAAGTGCGCAGACCACGGAGACTGCGATTCCGAGCGCGGTGCCAGGCAGCACAAAGAAGATCATCACGGCGCTGAACGCAGGAAGCGATTCGTGATGGGAAGCACCCAAGACAAGGTACGTCACGTACGCCGCGTAGTAACCGAGGAACAACGCGCCCTCCCATCGAGAGATTCTGCCGCCTGTGAAGAAGATCGGCAGACAGGCCAGCGCTACAGCCATCATGACAGGCACGTCGAAACGGAGCGCCGTCGGGGACACCGCGACGCCTGCGCGTGAAGCGGCAGCAGTGCCGCCAAGCACCGCCAGAACATTAAAGATGTTGCTGCCGACGATGTTGCCTACGGCGATGTCACGCTCCCTGCGGATACTGGCAACGACGGAAGTCGCCACCTCCGGCAGCGATGTGCCGGCAGCGACAATGGTCAGGCCGACCAGCAGTTCGCTGACGCCCAACAGTTGCGCGATATCCACAGCACCCTGGACGAGCCACCGGGCTCCGACCACGAGAAGAACGAGACCGAGCAGCACCGAGAGAACCGAAGCGAGCAGCCGATTAGGCTCCTGCGGGGCGGTCTGTTTGGATTCGGATTGGTCGCACGGTGGCTGGTGCTTTTTGCCCAGTCGGATCAACAAAACCGTGTACCCCACGATACCGGCGCAAAGGGCCCAACCTTCCCCGCGGCGGATCACTCCGTCAGCGGCAACAATCCATGTCAACGCCGATGCGCCAATCATGACGGGCACGTCCAGGCGAACGAGCTGTGCCGATACGGTAAGCGGAACGATCAGGGCGGAAACGCCGAGGATAAACAGGACATTAAACGTATTGCTGCCCACGACGTTCCCAAAGGCGAGATCCGCTTGGCCGTCAAGCCCCGCCTTGAGGCCGACGGCAAGTTCAGGTGCACTGGTGCCGAAGGATACGACCGTCAGGCCGATAATCAACGACGGCAGTCCAACGGCTCGCGCCAGGGCGGACGCACCGCGCACCAGCAACTCGGCTCCTATCGCAAGAAGAACCAAACCGGCAACCATGAGAACATAGGCCATCTGACAATACTTCCTCGGGCTCGGCCGTCGTTCGTCGATCCCTTGCAGGAAAACTCGCGGCAAACTGTCCTCTCACCAAGGCAGCGGGAAAGACAATGCCGCCGGAGATGATCATCGTGAATGCTGCTTTCACGGTCAAGTCCTTTGACTGCACGTCAGATCCTTCCGGGAGGGAAGTCGAATGCTACGGGGCGGTCCGGCTGATCTCCCCAATACCAGCGCATTTTCTGCCAGAACGAGACGCTCGCCCACCATTGTCGAATCGCGTTTCGAAGCTGCTGGACGCAGGGGTCCCGCTGGTCGGGGACCGCGGCCAGGGCGCTTTCGCAACCGCTGACATTGCCGATCATGAGCAGCGCAGTCGCAAAGTTGGTGAGGAACACGGCGGGCACGTCGTTGCGGAAACAGACTCCGGAAGTGACCACGAGTCCCTTGAGCATTTCGACCGCGCGGGGCGCCTTGCCCAAACGCAGCAGGCAAACGGCCATCGCATTGTTCACCCACGGCGATTTGACTTTGCATTTCTGAAGAAGCTCGAGCGCTTTGCGGGGGTGGCCCGCGTCGAGCGCGGCCGCAACCGTGTTCAACAGGTCGGCCAATTCCTGCGGTCGCGAATTTTGGCCTTGGGGTTGTTCGAGTTGGGGCGACCGCTCGTGGCTCGCATTGGTATTCGCTTGGCGTAACATACATGTTCTCTTTCTACATCCGGAAGATAGGGAAAAGCAAACTGGCGTAACTCGACTCGATTGCAGCCGACAAGTGCGTCAGGCGGGAACGCCTGAAGCACAGGATGCGGATCAGTCCAACGCCACGAAGCGTAACGGCGAGAAAAATGGGGCGTCCGGTCCGTGGTTTATGCAGGCGCAGCACGGACGCTGACGCAGAAGGCTCGTGGTACGCGTCGCGGTAAAACGAGTTCAGCCGCTCAAATGACCCACAGGCAGAAAAGTTCGTGCAGAGAGCGAGACGGCAAGGCCAGCCGCGGCGCACGGCACGCGGACCGCCGGTTGGGCTGTCGGCCGCACTGCGCAGCCTTGCTACCGCTGGCAAAAACTGCGATCCCCCAACGCCGTACCTCGACGCGAATCGGCGTCGGACGAACCTCGCTCAACCCCTCGGTCAGAGGCGTCGAGCGGCAATTGGCCAGGAGCGGCGAGTTGGTCGCGCGAACCGCACCGGGCGGAATGGAGGCATTACGCACCAAGGCATACGACTCGTCCGCAGGCACACGCGAGCTGGGCATGGAAACCGTCCCGGAGAACAGACTCTTCCGGCAGACGTCGGATTGCCACGGTTCGAATTGCCCAAACGGAGATACGACTCGCTCGTCTCCTGGTGCCCCGGCAGTTGCACCGCAGTGGGAACCGGCGATTAAGAGACAAGCGGTGACGCTGATTCGCAGCACCGTCCCCGCACCAAACGATGGAAAGTTTTTCACGGCCGGATGTCGGCACATCGGATGATTTCCTGGAACACAACGCTAAACATCATCGCTCACGGCTCGTAGCCTTCGGAAAACGGGCTCTTGTTCTGCGGCATCCACTTGCACAGTCCAATACCCAGGAAATACAGCCCGGTCATCGGCAACGCCATCAGCAGCATCGAGATGGGATCGGCCGGCGTGAGCAGCATCGACGCGACGAAAATGATCATGATCGCCATTCGCCATTTGCTCAGGTAAGCCTCCAGTGAGACGATACCGACGCGGTGCAGAAACAGCATCACCAACGGCAACTGAAACGCGACGCCGAAACCCAGCGGCAGCAACAGGACGAATCCCAGCCATTCGCTGATCCGCGGATCCGGGTCGATCTGCATCGCGGCGTTGAATCCAAACAAGAATTGCAGCACGTATTTGAATACAAAGAAAAACGCGGTTGCCGCCCCGGCGAGGAACAGCACCAGGCTGAACGGCAGGTAAATGTGAACGTACTTTCTTTCGTGATGGTACAAGCCGGCGGCGACAAAGTTCCAAATCTGCAGGAAGACATACGGGCTGGAGATGACCATTCCCACGACAAAGCCCGCTTTCATCCAGATCATAAACGCTTCTTGCGCATTGAGAGCCTTGACGATCGTCTGAATTGGCCGCCACACCCGCGTCGCGACCAACGGCGCCTGCGGCATCGGGATATTCTGGCCCAAAATTATCGCCGGTTCCGCCTGTGCTTCTCCGGTTGCCGGCCCTTTGCCTGTTGGTTGCCCTTTGCCTGTTGGTTGCCCTTTGCCTGTTGGTTGCCCTTTGCCTGTTGGTTGCCCTTTGCCTGTTGGTTGCGCCTGGGGTTCGGCCGGAACGGCAGCCGCGTTCTCGGGGCGGCCTTCCTTCGCGCGCGGCGAGACAGCCAATTCGCCCACGCGGTGCCATTCGGCCGCCTCGACGTACACCCGCTCGAAAACCAGCTGATTCTCCTCAACAAAACGATGGACCTCCGGCGGCAACTCCTGTCCGTATTCGCGCCGCATGTCGCTGATCGCCTTGGTGATGTAGTGCTCCTCCAAAGCGCTTTTCAGCGGCGTTTGGATGTAGGCGACGACCCAGTTGGCAAAGGCCAACCCGATCAAAAATCCCAAGACCAAACCGATCACCGCTTTAAACAGGCAAACTCGCAATTCCTCCAGATGGTCCCCGAAGGACATCGTCGTGGAGGCAAACAGGTCGTCATCGGGTCGCTTGGGCATGGCTGAAATAAACTCCTGATCGCTGGGCGAACGCGGGCCCTTTGCCGGCCGCTGTCAGCTCAACGAATCACCAACGGCGGAAACACGGGAACCGCAAAACGGCGGGGCGAGGGTCGTACGGAAGAACGCTGCCGCACCAGCTGATTGGGATCAAGTCAAGCGGGGACGATGGCATCGCAACGCCGGAAATATCATACTATCCCTTATCGCCGTCGGCAAGCACAGTGAACAAACGCCCCAGCCGCCGGCGTTGCGCCGTACCGAAACCTTGAATTCTCGAGTCCGGAAAGGTCTCCGCCATGTCTCGATTGATGATCACCTTGACCACCGACTTTGGCGCCGGCAGTCCGTACGTGGCCCAGATCAAGGGCGTGATCCTGTCGATCCAGCCTCAAGCGGTGCTCGTCGATATCACGCACGCCATTTCGCCCCAGAATATCCGCCAGGGGGCTCTGGTGCTGGAAGACGTCACGCCCCGCTTCCCCGAAGGCTCGATCCATGTGGCCGTGGTGGATCCCGGCGTGGGCACGGATCGCCGCCTGGTGGCCGCCGAAATCGGCGGCCGCTACTACATCGCTCCGGACAACGGCCTGCTCGGACGCTTGGCCGACACCTCGTCTGCCCTTCGTCTGGTTGCTTTGACCCAACGCGCGTACTGGTTGCCGTGCGTCTCGGCCACTTTTCATGGCCGGGATATCATGGCTCCCGTAGCCGCACATCTCAGCTTGGGCACCGCGTTGGACGATTTCGGCGAACCCTGCCATGACTTGACCCACCTGGCTTGGCCTCCCGTGACCGTCGAGAAACATCGCTTGCAGGGCGAGGTTCTCACCATCGACTCGTTCGGCAACTTGATTGCCAATATTTCGCAAGACCTGCTGGCCGCCGTCGCGACGGCCAACGCCACCGTCCAATGCGGAGGCCGCACGATCAGCGGCCTGACGGATACCTACGGCCGGCATCCGCCGGGCACACTGATCGCGCTGATCGGTTCCAGCAACCGTCTGGAAATCGCCGTGGTCAATGGTAGTGCCGCCGTCGAACTGCGCGCCGAAGTGGGCGATGCGGTGACCGTGCTCCTTGCGGACGGAGCGTGATGCCGGGCCCGCCTCAGTGGGTTCCGATGCTTATCCATCTCTGATTGCAGACGCGATCGCTCAATCTTGCTCCACCACATGGACCATGGCGAACGATGTCTGCACGGGATAATTGCACACGCAGCCAACAGCAAAATTGGGAACGTTCAGCAAGCCGTCGGCGGCGATCAGGCTGTTGCTGCAGCCGGAACGGACAGCGTACAACGGCTGTTTGTGCCGGGTATCAATATCGACGTAGCAGGCGGAGCGATCGCGGAGCAGGATCAGTTGCTCGCCAGCCACGGCATAGTTGCAGCCGCCGCGGCGCAGCGAAAACGCGTTGCCAACCGGTTTGCCGGTGCGCAGGTCGACGACTTGGCCGCTTTGCAGCAGGGCCGTCTCACCCCGCAAGATCCACGGCTGGCCGGGCGCGACTTGCGCTTCCCACGCCACCTCGCCGCGTTGGGCATCATACGCCGCAGCACGGTTGAATTTGCCACTCAGCAGCAGGCCGGCCTCGTCGGCGTACGCCAGCCAGTCGTCATTGGCGCGCATCGCCGTCCAGCCGCCCATCCCGTAGGTGCGAAACGGGTTCTGGACGACTTGACTCCAGCGAACCTCGCCGGTGCGGGCGTCCAAGGCCAGAATCGTCGACGGCTGTTCGGCCGCAAGCGGCGGTTCGCCCAATCGCTGGGCTTTTTCGGTTTCGATCGGCGAACGCGAATCGACCGCATACACCAGGCCGCCGCCCATCGCCAACGCATGATTATTGAAGCGCTGTTCCGCAGACTTGCGCCACAGCGTTTGGCCCGTCCGGCGGTCCAGCGCGATCAGGGTGGTCGCGTCCCACAAGCCCTGTTCGATGACGCGGACTTTCTGCGGAGCCAGCGCGGCCACGATCACGTCGCCATCCACGCGGACATCGGATACAAACGGCTTTTCGCCCGGTTCGATCTCCAGCGGCCAAGCCGCCCGCTGGTCGCCGGACGCCAAATCCAGCACTCGCAACTGGTTGCCTCCGGCCACGTAGATGCCGTCCTCCAAGCAAGCGTAGCGCGTGAACGGATCCACCGCCTGTTTCCACAACATGCGGCCGGTGTACACGTCATACGCCAGCAGCGAACTGGTATGCACCTGGAACGCGATCAGCCGCCCGCCGATCACCTGAGGCTTCACTCCCGTTCCGTAATCCTTATGTTTCCAGAACCCATGGTCCGGCCCGTCGCCGTACCACAAGACGCTCAGCGGCGACCGTACGCCGCGATCCCGTGAAAAATACGAACGGGCGGCGTCGCCGCATTCGTGCGTCCAAGCGGTCGCCCCCGCCAGCGGACCGGCTCGTTCGACCACCGCCCAGTCGCCAAATCGCCGCAGATATGGCGAATCATCTCCGGTCGATCCGAGCCACGGGGCGAAGGCCGGCTGCTGATCGGCGGACAGCATGACGCACAGCTTGCCGCCGTACGGTCGCAGGACATCCACCAAACGAGCCGCCGAAGCATCCGGGAAACCGGCCGCGCGCGGGTCCTGAGCGACAATCAAGCTGGCCAAATAGGGCGGAAACGCGAAGCGGACCGGATCGCCGACGAACAACTCGACTCGCGAACCGTACACGCCTTGGTCGGCGAGAACCGCACGCAAGGCGTCGATCGCATCGCGATTTGGATCGACGCCGATCAACTTCAATTCGGATTCCTGTAACAGCGCTCGCAACATCTCGCCTTGGCCCACGCCCAAGAGGACGCCATATCCGTCGCGGATTCCCGCGGCTTGGAGGATCGCGGTCGCCGTCTTCACGGCGGCGTCATTCGGCGGGACCACTGCGTCTGGGACTGGCTCCAAGACGTCGCGACGCGATTCTGCGCCGACCTTATCCGAGCCGAAACAGTGGATTTCGCCTTTCTTGGTGACCACGAACAGCCGATCCGCTGCGGCGACCAGCGACGTCGCTTCGGCGCCCAGTTCGGTTTGCCAAGCCGGCTGCGGCACTTGACCGGCCTCGGGAACCGTCGCTGCGAAGAGCCGTTTTCCGTCGGCCCCGTACAGCCGGCGCCCGGCCTTGACCAGCGGCCCGGGCCCGCCGCGCGGGACCGGCTCGCCGAATTTCCAGACCAGCGGCGCGTCCCAACGCCACGGCTTCAACACGCGCTCGCCCTGTTTGCTTTCGTACTCCGAGACGCCCGCTCCAGGCAGATCGTAGGCGTAGACCACGCCGGCTTGGAGGCCGTAGGCCAAGCCGTCGGCCAATACCGAACGCCAGTTGCAGCCGGAAAACATCTTGTACGGGTGGATCGGACCTTCGAACAGATGGAACTTGGCTGAATCGAAGGCGTTCGGCGCATTCTCGCCGGCCGCCGACCAGCGGCTGCCAACCTCGCGCCCCGTGCGCAGATCGATCACGCCCGTTTCGCCCACCAGCGCGATGTCGTCTGCTGCAATGACGCGGCAATCGCCGTTGCGATATCCCTGAATGTAGTACACCAACTCGCCCGTCCGGCGATCCAGGGCCGCCGGCATCGAGCGGCCGTTGGGCACCAGCAACAGCTCGCCATGCACCAGCAGATAGCCTTGCGGCGACAGGCCGCTGGTCCCCAATTCATTATGGTCCAGACGGACATTTTCGATTTCCGCCAGCTTGTCATTCCGCCAGCGAATCGTGCCGGTGTCGGCATCTACGGCCAGAATGTACACGCCCATCGTCGGCCAAATTCCGGCGGCAAAATAGATGCAGCCGTCGGCCGGCACCGCTCCGCCGCGGGCCGGCCAATGAGAGATCAGCCGGTTGTTGCCTAAGTGGCGGCGATCGGGCTGCTCGTCCGGCGCCCCGCGGACTTTCCACAACAGCGTCCCGTCGGCCAGCCGCAGGCAGTACAGATACCCGTCGTCAGAAACCGCGTAAACGCGTTCGGCGCTCAGCACCGGCGCGAACCGCACGGGACCTTCCGTATAGAACCGCCAGCGCGGCTGACCCGTCGCCACGTCATAGGCCCGGACGCTGCCATCGCCCGGCTGGCCCACGACCAGCGTGCTGGCGGCAACCACGGGCTCGTAGCAGGCGTCAAACCACAGGCGAGGCTCGTTGGGCCATGCGGGGCTGATAGCCGCCAGCGGCAAAGTCCATTGCAGGTGCAATTCATCCGCCAGCGATTCGTCCGTCGCACCGCGACGCGCCGGATCGTACCGCCACATCGGCCAATCGGCGGATTCGACGGCCGCCGCCAACAAGATCATGAGCACAAAACCGGCCGTGAACAAACGTGTCATCGCAAAATCCTCCGCATCGCTTAATCGTCTGGACTATCTCACCATAACCGGAACGATGTTGGAACCCCAGCCCTCAGGCAAGCCGAAGGGTATTCGCTGGCACGTGCTGCGTTTCGCTCACTGCGGGCGATACCATTGCGATTCCCAATACCGGCGGTCCAGTTCGTACGGATCGACGGCGGCGTCATCGGGATGGTCCGGCGGCAGGATGCCGTAACGGCGCAGCTCGCGCAGGTACTGGGGACGCGGGAGAAAACCGGGCATGTCGAACCGCCTGATCCGTTCCAACTCGGTCCGACCCGCCGCCGCCATCTGCAGCAGGGTCTGGTAGTCCGGATCGGACGTGCCGGCAAACACCCCGGCCGGCTGCCCGGCGGCGTCGCGACAGAGACCCAATCCGCCACCGGCCGGGGCCAGCGGGGCCAGCAGCAGCAGCGATTGCTCGGGCTGCGAAAGATTGAATACGATGTGGCGGCTGAATTTCAGCCGCGGGTCGTCGATGCTGAATCGCCAGAAGGAAATGCCCAACTCGTCGCTCAGCGCCCGCGGCAAAGCCGTCTCTTGCTGATGGCAGCCGGCACAGCGGCGCCCGATGACTTCCGCACCGGCTCGCGTGGTCGGCCAGTCGGTATCGACGTTGACCAGTTGGTTCTGGGCATAGCCGCCGATCGCTCCGGAGCCCAGCGCGGCGTAGGTGCCCGGATACGGGGCGCCGACATCGATCCACAGCCGCAGCATTCGCCGTTCTGCCTCGGTGGCTTGTACTTCGTAATGATCGCCGTCCAGCATCGTCAGGATGCGACTGGCCGCCGAGCCGACCGCGCGAGGCGGCAGATTGCTGACCGGGCGATTGCGGTTGTCGTTGAACAGCTGATGCACCGTCATGCTGAAATAAGCGTGCGAGAACATCGGTCCGCGGTCCCCGCTGAGCATGATCCGGCCGGCGTACGGGCCGCCGCGCGGCGTGGCCTGGCCGCCGTGACACTCAACGCACAACCGATCCAAGATGGGCTGTATGTCGCGCGGGAAATCGAAGACGTCGGGACAGTCCTCGATCGGCTCGATCGGATCGGGCCGCCGCCGCAGGGCCGTCAGAGCACTGTCCGTCAACACGCTCTCGGTCCGCGCTTCGTGGCAGCCCACGCAACTGGTCACCTCGCCGGGTTGAACGGTCACGAAGCTGTGCATCCGTTTCACCGCCAAGTCGTTCTCGTCCAAGGCGACGAAAAACAAGCTCCGCAAGGCGGGCACTTCCATAACCGCCGAACCGTCGGCATGGACCGGAACGGTGCCCAGGATCCGTTCCAAGGTGAACGAGCCGCCGTAAGTCAAAGGGTCCATGCCGCCGGTAAAGTTGATCGGCTTGGGCAGCGATTCGAGCACCAACAGTTTCTTGATCTCGCCGCGTTCGACGCCGGCCATCGCGCGGCCTCGGTAAATATCGGCCAAGACCAGCGTCCCGGTGGGAGTATCGGGTTTGGTCCGAGGCGGGATCACGTTCTCGCGAGGCCGCGATTGCAGCGGCCGCGGCTCGTGGCATTCCAGTCCGGCTCGCACATCTTCCGGCGGCAATTCGTACACTCCGTGCGTGACACCTTCGCTGTCCAGAAGCACGATCTTTCTGTCCTGGGCGGCCAAAAACAACTGTTCGGAAAAGGCCCACGGATCGCGATACTGGCCTTGGCGGCTGATCGGCGTGACGCCGCGCGCATCGTCCGGGCCAAAACGGGAATCTAGCACCACGATGGCGCCGTCGTGCTCGCGGCGGCCGTGCCCCGGCGAGAAAATGGCAACCACTTTGCGCGTCTCGGGAATCGGCTTGGCGTCGATCATCAAGATCCCCGGATGCTGGTTACCATAGTAGACCATTTGTGACGTGCCGTCCGGGTTGACCGTCCACAAATGATGATAATCGACTTGGGAACGATCGATGTATTCCCAGCGCTGGTACAGGATGCGGCCGTCGGGCAGCGGCCACGGGGTGTTGTCGTGCTCGACGTTGGCGGACAGAGGCCGCAGGTTGGCTCCGTCGGCATCGCAGCGATGCAACACGGCCACTTGCGTCAGCCAGCAGTTCACCCAGCGCTGACAGCGGCTGGACACGAACACGATCCCGCCGTCGGGCAGATACGCCGGCTCGATGTCGTCATACGGCCCGTCGGTCAGTTGCCGCAGGCCGCTGCCGTCGGCGCCGATTTCGTACAGGTGATAATGCTCGGCGCCGCCGGGACGATAGGAGAATAGAATCTTCTCCGCGTCATAATGCACGACCGGATCGCGAACGCCGCCGCGGGGATCGTCCAGCAGGACGGTCAGTTGGCCGGTCCGCAGGTTCAGGCGGCACAGGCGTCCGCCGTCGCCAAAGGTCCGCCGCTGGTCATCGTCGGCAAAGTAGCTGAAGTTGGCGTACCAGTGCCCATCCTTGCCCGGCTGACGGACGGCGAACACGATTTCTTCGGCGCCGTGCTCGGACGCCGCGATGGCGATGGCCTCGCGGGCCCCCCGCTCACGCTCCCGCCGCGCCTCGACCGCTGCCGCGGCGGCTTCGCCACGGGGGAATTCGACTTCCCAAATCGAAAACAGTTCCCATTGTCCTGGTTGGAGGCACACGATCCGCAGGTAACGTCCGCGGCCGGTCAGTCCCGTAATCTGGTCCTTGCCGCCGGAATTGTCCGCCTGGCGATGAATCGTCTGCCAGGTCGTACGATCGGCGGAGATGCGGATTTCGTATTCCTTGGCCAACGCGCGCTCCCAGTGGATCGTCAGCTCGTCCACCGCCACGTCGCGCCCGAAATCGAATTCGAGCCAAGCCGGTTTGTTACCCGCCGGGAGACTGGCCCAACGCGTTTGCGGATCGCCGTCGAAGGCGAACTCGGCCAAGTATGGTGGCGAGTGAACGGACGAGGCAGCGGCCCGCATCGTCTCGCCAGCTTTGCCCGCCGCAGCCCAACAGCAAAGGACTACCGACAACACAAGCAAGCCATGACAGATCGTGTGGGCAAGGGCGGGGCGACGCAGCATCATATCGTCTCCGGGGAGGGCGAAACGGCAGAATTATCCTTGAAGCTTCGCTTGTCGGCGGTAGTCTTCCACGTCGCCGCTGGCCGGACAGGAGCGAGGAATTCCCCGTTCGCGCAATCGCCAGCGGCTACTGTCGTTGCCCAGCGTAAACCACCGAGCGGCAGGATGCAAGATGCGAAGCTTCAACCCGAATCGTCAACCCGCACGGCGCGTCAGCCGCTGGTCGTCAAACTCGACCTGCGCGTCGCTCGCCTGGAATCTGTATTGCATCAGGTAGGCATCCTCGGGCGTGTCTTCATAGAAATCCCGCAGTACGGAGATCGCTCGAAAACCGGCCTCGCGAAAGAACAGCTGAGCGGCGAGGTTGGTCTCGCGGATTTCCAGCAAGATTCGATTGCGGCGCTGCGGCGAGAGCTTGCCGACCAGCTTGCGGATCATGCTCGCCGCCACACCCCGGCGGCGGAATTCGGGGTGCACGGCGAAATTCAGAATGTGCAGACGGTTCTTGTGCAACTCGTAGATCATAAAGCCGACCACGCGCTCGTCGTGCTCGGCCACCATGCCGATACAGTTGCGTTGCCGCAGACAGCGAATGAAGTCCTCTTCGGACCACGCGAACTCGAAACTGCGGTCTTCGATGTCCAAAACCTCGGGCATGTCCCGCCGGATCATCCAGCGGATATGAACGCAAACTTCCTTGGTTGCACTGGCCAGCATCATTTCGGGCTCCTTCCTCGACCATCCTGAACGACATCACCGGCTAAGGCGACGGTAACCACCTTTGACCTGGGTCCTTGTCGGGCAGCTACCCACAGGGGCGCACGATCAAATTATCAAAACTAGAATTTTCTGCCAAGACGAATGGCAAAAAATCGCAGCCGCGCGGGGGCAGATCGGAGGATGCTCCCGGCCTTGCCCAATCGCAGAATACGATCGCGCGGGCAGAAATGAGGGTATAGGGAAGAGGCGGGTTATAAATTGGAGGTTTCGTTGCCAGCGATGCTAGCGACGCGAGGGCGGTCCGCAGATTTTCAGACGACGCAGGCGAGGATCGCTTGATCAACGCTTCGGCAAGCGGAATAGCCGCGCGGCATTCGCGGAGGTCCGGTCCGCAAACGAGGCCAAGTCCATTCCGCACACTTCCGCCAAACGGGCAGCCGTATGGACCAGCCAAGCCGGCTCGTTGGGCTGCCGGCCTCGCCTGGGCTCCGGCGCCAAGTACGGGCTGTCCGTCTCGATCACGATGCGATCGCCGGGAATCGTGCGGGCCACATCCCGCAGCGCCTGCGACTTTTTGAAAGTCACCATGCCGGCGAAACTGACGTGCAGCCCGATGTCCACGCACTGGTGCGCCGTCTCGGCATCGCCCGTAAATGAATGCATTACGCCCCGAAGCGGCCCCCGCTGCCGCGCTTCGCGGAGCATCTGGAGTACGTCTTCGGCACAATCCCGCATGTGAATCACGACAGGCAGATCGCGCTCTTGGGCCAGCCGCAAGTGCCGGTCGAAATAGTCCCGCTGAACTTCTAACGGGGCGAAATCCCAATAACGATCCAAGCCCGTCTCGCCCAACGCCACCACGCGCGGCTGTGCCGCCAGCGCGATGATCCGGTCCCAATCGCCCGCTGACGCTTGAGTAACGTAATTGGGCTGAATGCCGACCGCGCCGAACAGCGCCGGAAACTCCTGCGCCAAGCGGACATTGGCCGCGCTCGAATCGGCCGTGATTCCCACGGTCACAATCGCGGTAACTCCCGCGTCCCAAGCCCGCTGGATAACGTCCGCGCGCGTGGCGTCGAACTGTTCGTCGTCCAGATGGGCGTGCGTATCGCAAAACATGGGCGTCATCCTGCGACTGGTCGCTTACGCTTGGGGTTGCGAAGCAACTTCCTCTAGCAATTGCAGGTGCGCCTTGGCTTCGCCCAACGATTCCAGGACGCATGCTTGAACGGCAGGACTCATTCGCACCAGATCGGCACACTCGGAAATCCGCCGGATCAATTGCCGCTCGTATTCGATGATCCGCACGAGGAGAAAGTCCAATGCCAAGTCGTTCAATGCCGTATATCGTATCGGGAATTCGCCGTACGTGGGGACTCCGTCAGATGTCAGCACCATCGCGCCGAACCGGTCCGCCGTCACCTGGTGGTCTCGTGCGACCGATTGCACCGCCTCCCACGCAGCCTCGTGGCCCGGACCCACCCAAGGCGTCGCCTGACTCACGTACATCGGCAGCGACCGGTGGTGCAGAACCAGCAAGCGGTTGAGGACGGCGTTCGTATCCATCGCAGTCATGGCGTTCATCATCCCAGCAGTTGCTGTGCCGCACGCAAGGCGTACTGATTAAGGAATTCCCAGGCGAAAAACAAAATTACGGTCGGCAAGGTCAAGGCCACAATGAAGAAGCCGGGCAACGAGACCAGCGGCAGCGGAACCAATCCCCGCGTCGAAGCGTCGGGGTCGAGGGTCATCACCTTGACGACCCGCAGGTAGTAAAACAGGCTCAGTGCCGTGTTCGCACCGCCCACCAGGAACAGCAGCAACAGATACCCTTGCCCGGTCGCCTTGTAGCCTTCGACCAACGAGGCAAAGACGGCGAACTTGCCGACAAAACCGGCCAAGGGCGGAATCCCCAGCAGGCTGAATAGCATCAAGGACAAACAGATCACGACGCCGGGACAATGCCGAAACAGCCCGGCATAGTCGTCGATCTGCTCGCTGTGCATGACGTTCCGCAGGAAAGCCACGATGCTGAACGCGCCCAGGTTCATGAACAAGTAGACGGCCAGGTACACGCCCAGTCCGGCCACCGCCCGTTCGGCCAAGTCCGGATGTTGACCGGCCAGGGCCATCATCGGCGGAATCGCCATCATCATATAGCCGGCATGCGCAATGGTCGAATACGCCAGCAGCCGTTTGATGTTCGACTGGCCGTAAGCGGCGAGATTTCCCAAGGTGCAAGTCAGCATGGCCAACAGGGCCACCAGTTTGCCGAGCAGCCCCTGGAGCGGGGCCATATCCGCACTACGCCCGGTTTCTGCGAGACCGGAATCGAGACTCGGAGAGATTCGACCGCGTGTCTCTGCGAGACCGATCGCAGGGCTCAATCCCGCCGACCGATGCTCGTGAAGCGACGGCGGGCCGTTCGTCTGCGTTATCTGGCCTGCGGTTAGTCCAGGCGGCACGACCACGCCGATCCCGATGGCCACCCGAATCAGCAGCCCCAACGCGGCAGTCTTGGACGCCACACTTAAGAACGCGTTGACTTCCGCCGTCGCCCCCTCGAAGGCGTCGGGGCACCAGAAATGAAACGGCACCGCCGCCAGCTTGAACGCCACTCCTACCATGATCATCAGGGCGGCTAAGGTCAAAATCATGGCTTCGTCGCCCGGCAGGTCGGGCAGACGTTCGGCCAAGACGCGGGCGATCGTCGGCAGATGAGCCGAATTGACCAGCCCGGCAACCAGACTGATCCCGTACAGCATCACTCCCGACGTCGCCGCTCCGTACACCGCGTACTTCAGCGCGGCTTCGCTGGCCCGAGCGCGCTGTTTCATTATCGCGACCAGAGCGTAGGACGGCACGCTCGCCATCTCCACCGCCAGGAAGACCATCAACAGGTGATTAGCCGAGATCATCAGGCACATGCCCAGCGTGGCGCCGAGCACCAGCGTGTAGATGTCCGGGGCTTCTTCATGATTCAGGATACCCGTCAGCTTGGTCAATACGACCACCAGAACGACGGCCAGCAACAACAGGCTGCGCATGTAGATCGAAAACGAATCGTATACGAGCAGACCCGTAAAGAACTCCATGCGCTGGGCCACGGCCGGAGCGTGAACGGACGCCAGGAACAAGGCCAAAATCGAACCGGCCAGCACGGGCCAAAAGACGTCGATCCACCGCCCCCAGGAAAATACGCGCACCAGGAGAATCAGGACGATCGTCGCAGACAAGGTGATCTCCGGCAGAAACACGCCGACACTCGACGCCGGTGAAAACGCCCACCATCCGCCCGGCACATCGCCGCGGGTATTCAAAATCAGTTGACTGACGATTTCGTGGAGATTCACGGTGCCTGAGTCCTTGCTATATCGAAGCCGCCCTTCGCCAGAGACGGAATCTGCGTCTGCGTCTCAGCCAGCGCCTCGCCCGCGCCGGTGTGCGGCACCGCCTCCTTGACCAGCTTCGTCCACTGCGCCAAATCGCTCACCTGACGGCTGACGGTCTTGTCCATGTACCGCAACAAGAAAGTGTTGGGAAACACGCCGAATAGAATCGCCAGCGTGAACAGCACGCCGGCGATCGCGTTCTCGCGGCGCGTGGTGGGCAACAGCGCTTCGCCATGAGGTCCTTTGTATTCCGCCCCCAGGTATACCCGTTGCACGGTCCACAAAATATAAGCGGCCGTCAGAATCACGACGGCCGCCGAAATCACGGCCAACACGTAGCTGTAATTCCAGACGGACAAGACCACCAGCACCTCACCGATGAACCCGCACAAACCGGGCAGGCCCAATCCCGCAAAAAAAATGCCGATCGATAATGCGGTGTATACCGGCATGCGGGCGAACAGCCCGCCAAAGGCGTCCAAGTCGCGATGGTGGACCCGGTCGTAGATCACACCGACCAGAAAGAACATACCGGCCGAACTGATGCCGTGGGCGATCATTTGAAACATCGCGCCTTGGACGCCCATATTCCAATAGTCCGGATTGAAGGCCGTGCCGGACGTGGCGGACCAGACGCCCAGCCCCAGCACCACGTAGCCCATGTGGCTGACCGAACTGTAGGCCACCAGCCGCTTGAAGTCCTTCTGGGCCAGCGCCGCAAAGGCTCCGTACACCATGCTGACCACGCCCAGCAGACAGACGAAATATGCCAAGTCGTACCCGCCGTGCGGACAGATCGGATAGCAGATGCGGATGATCCCATAGCCGCCCATCTTCAACAGCACGCCCGCCAGGATCATCGAGATCGGCGTCGGCGCCTCGACGTGCGCGTCCGGCAGCCACGTGTGCAGCGGCACCGAAGGCACTTTGATGATGAACCCGATAAACAGCAGCAGAAACGACCACCACTGCAGATTCTCGCCGAACTGCTCCGTCCGCTGGCCGACCTGGGCCAAGGCCAGCAAGTTGAACGTGTGCAGCGGCGCAACCGCTCGGCCCGCCAGCCGCTCGTCCATGCCGGCTTCGGCCCGGGCGTGTACCGCAGCGGTCAGTCCGCACTGGCCCAGGTGCGGCCGCAACGCGGGATCAGTCAAGTCGCTGGCAAAGTACAGCATCAGGATCGCGACCAGCATCAACACGCTGCCGACCAGCGTGTACAGGAAAAACTTGATCGCCGCATACTCGCGCCGCGGCCCGCCCCACACGCCGATCAAGAAGTACATGGGCAGCAGCATGACTTCCCAAAACACGTAAAACAGAAAAAAGTCCAGGGCCAAGAATACGCCCAACATGCCCGTTTCCAGCAGCAGAAACAGAACGCAATACGCCTTGACATGCTTGGTGACCGACCAACTGGCGCCTGCCGCCAACAAGCAGATCAATGCGGTCAGCATCACCAGCGGCATGCTGATCCCATCGGCGCCCATGAAATACTCGATGCCGAACGAAGGGATCCAAGGCACGTTAAAGACATACTGCATGTGCGCCGCCGCTTCGCCCTGGTAGTCGAAGGAGCCGCCCAGGGGCGTCAGGAACGCCAGCAACGACAGGGTGAGGACGCCGGCCGTGGCTCCCAGCGTGATGTACCGAGCGACGTCCTCTTTTTCCCTGGGAACGCACAGCACCAGCACGGCGCCTAGCACCGGCAGGAACACGATCGCAGTCAGCATCACAAGGTAAGTAGTCACCATCGTTCGTCAATCTCTTTCGCGAAAAGCAGACAGTCCCTTTTCGAACAGTCCTCTTTTCGAAACCGCTTCGGAACTAGCCCGCCCAATAAAACCCTCGGAAGAAACTGAGCACCACAAAGATCGCCAGCGCTCCCGCGCCGACAAACATCACGTATTGCCGCAAACGGCCCGTCTGCACGCCGTGAAACCGCACGCCCAACCGGTACACACCGGCGGCAAACGCGTTGATCAAACCATCGACAATCCAGCGATCGGCCACTCGGTCCCAAACCGTCGCCAATCCGCGCGTGCATCGCGCCAAGCCGTCGATCAAGCCGTCGATCAGCCGCCGATCGACGGCCGCCGCCAGCCGAGCCGCCGCGTGCCCCGGACGGATGAACAGGATCTCGTACAATTCGTCAAACCACCATTTGTTCCACAGGAACCGGTGAATGCCCGCAAACTGGCGGCGCACCTCCACGGCTTGAATGTAACCCAGACAGTAGATCACCGTCGCCAGCGCGATCCCCGCCCAAGCCGTGAGCGTCGCCAGCCAAGTCACCGGGACCACAATCGCCTCGTGCTGCGCCGGCTCGTGCGCAAAATGCTCGTTCGGCCACGTCATCCCCACGGTCGGCGACGCCGTGTCGGCCAGCGTTCCCAGCGGCCGCGACTGTTCCAGCAAATTGACCACGCTCAAATCGCTCCAGGAGCCGAAGATGCCGGGCGGCTGCCAAGCCACCGCCGTGGCGAACAAGGCCAGCACCACCAGCGGAACCGTCATGACCCGCGGCGATTCGTGAGCGTGGTCGTAACGATGCGCATCTCGCGGCTTGCCGGCAAACGTCAAGTACCACATGCGAAACATGTAGAACGCCGTCAGCATGGCGCCCCCGGCGGCGGTGTAGAACAACAGCCCGCCCACCAGAGCCCGATTGTCCCCGTACAGCATGAACGAATACGCCTGTTCCAGAATGCGATCCTTGGAATAGTAGCCGCTGAACCCGATCACAAACGGAACACTGATCCCCGCAATCGCCAAACATCCGATCAGCATCGTATAGGCCGTAATCGGCATCTTTTTTCTCAGCCCGCCCATCTCTCGCATGTCGTTGGTATGCACGGCATGAATCACCGAGCCGGAGCACAAGAACAGCAGACTCTTGAAAAAGGCGTGCGTGATTAAATGCAGCAGACCCGCCACCCAGCCCCCAACGCCCAGAGCCAGCATCATATAGCCCAGTTGACTGACGGTCGAATACGCCAGCACGCGTTTGATGTCGGTGGCCGTGACCGCAATCGTGGCGGCCATGAACAGCGTGATGCCGCCGATAACGGCGATGACCAGCAGCACTTCCGGCGTGAATACCGGAAAGAAACGGCCGACCAAATACACGCCGGCGGCGACCATCGTGGCCGAGTGCACCAGCGCGGACACAGGCGTGGGGCCTTCCATCGCGTCGGGCAACCAGACATGTAACGGGAACTGGGCGCTCTTGCCCACGCACCCGCAAAAGATGCCGATCCCCGCAACCACCAACAGCCCGTAGCCATACCGCGGCCCCGTGCCATCCGGCCCGCCGCTGCGCCACGTCTCGACCCGAGCCCCGATGGCCTGCTCGATTTCCTCCGCACCGGCTGCGGGTCCCAACTGCCGCACGACCTGGGCGACCTCGTCCTGGGCCGACAATCGCACCAGGCCGTCCGGTGTCCGAATCGAATGGTCCGGCCCGGGGCGAACCAGACTGAAGATTCCCTGCTCCACGTGCTGGACGCCGTCGGCGTCCACCCGCTCCAAGTCGCCAAAGGCGAACGTCCCCAACCCTCCCCACAGAGCCATCAGGCCGACGATCATGCCAAAGTCGCCGACGCGGTTGACGATGAAAGCCTTGTTGGCCGCCTGACAAGCGCTCGGCCGCTCGATGTAGAACCCGATCAAAAAGTACGAGCAGATGCCCACCAATTCCCAAAATACAAACACCATCGCGATGTTGCCGGCCAGGATCAGTCCCAACATGCTGAAGCAAAACAGGGACAGATATTGAAAGAACCGCGCGTAGCGCCCCCGCCGCTTCAGAGGCATTCCGTTTTGCAACGTGACGTCGCGATCCGTCACCTCGTGCTGTTCGTCGTGCATGTACCCCATCGAGTAGAAGTGGATGCACGTCGCGATCAGCGTGACCAGGCAGAACATGCAGATGGTCAGCGAGTCGATGTAATACCCGATCGACAGACGCAGCCGGCCGAAAATCCCCAGCGGATAATATTCACCGGCGTAGTACAGCGACCGCTGCTGGCCATGGCCGACCGCTTCGCCACCGGTGTACTCGTCGGCGTAACCGGCCGCCGGCTTTAAGCCGTGGGGCTGCGTTTCTAGAGCGTGGTCACCGTGTACGGACGATGCGGCGGGCACATCGTGATGCGCCGCACTCTGGGGAAAGTGGTTGCCCAGCCAGATAACCAAGGACACGAACGACAGCACCCCGGCGATCGCGATCGCGCCGGTGGCGACATACGCACCATCTCCGAATGCTTTGCCGAGCCGTGGCCCGAACAGCAGCAGGAAAAAGAAGGAAGCCAGCGGCAATAACGTCGCCAACCCCAACAGCCATGGCAGCGCAGAGGATTCCATCAGCCCTTCAAGTCGTCGGCTTGATCGACGTCAATCGATGTATGGTTAATGTAAAAGTTCAGCGCGATCGCCAACGCCACCGCGGCTTCGGCCGCGGCCAGCACGATCACAAACAAGGCCATCACTTGGCCGTCCAGTCCCAGAGATTGCGGCCGCAGGAAATCGCTGCCAAATGCAACCAGATTAACGTTCGCGCCGTTGAGCACCAGTTCCGCACCCATCAGCACGCCCAGCGCATTCCGCTTGGTCGCCATGCAAACGACGCCCGCGACAAACAGCACGGCCCCGACCGTCAGGTAATGCGCCACCGTGATTGGAGCGAACAAAGCGATCATCGTTCACTTCCGGACAAATCCGCCGGCTCCCGTTCCCGCAACCGCTTGGTCCTCGCCAAATAAGCCGCCCCGATCAACACCACGAGCAGATGCACCGAGACGATCACAAAGGGCAATAGAAACCCGTTGTGGCCGTCCAGCCGTACCCCCGCCAGAGCCAGCCCGATTTCCGTGGTGGTCTTGTGGTCCAGAAGCTGGACGTCATGAACCGGCGTCTGCCGCCAACGATCGATCGTGATCGTCTGCAGCAGCAGCAACATCAGCCCGCCGCCGACGAACAACGCCAAAATCCATTCGCCGCCGCCGGTTTTCAAGCTGATGAAGTTGCGATGGGCCGTGAGCATCACGCCGAACACCAACAGCACCAGCGTGCCGCCGACGTACAGCATCAATTGCATCGCGCCCAGAAACTCCGCTCCCGCCAAGAAAAACAATCCGCCCACGGCGCCCAACGAAAGGATCAGATAAAAGGCCATTCGCACGATGTTCGGCGAGAACAACACGGCCAGCGCAAAGCCGCACGCGATCAGCGCGAACAGCCAAAAAAATGTCGCTTGCCAGTCGATTGCGGCTAACATCGCTCGCCCTTCATCGTTCGTTCCTCATTCTTGCCCGCTGTTCCCTTCCGTGCTGTTCAGCGGCCTCGGCCTGCAGCACCCAACGCTCGCGGACGCCCGCCGCACCGCTGGGCGTGACCGGCGCCAGATCGTTCAAGCCCGGGACGCCCGTCAGATGCCAGATCAAAGCCCCGACAAAACAAATCGCCGCCAGCGGCACGCAGTACTTCAAGCACGTGGTCATCACCTGATCGATCCGCAACCGCGGCAACGTCCAGCGCACCCAGATCATCACTGTCACGCCCGCCACGCCTTTGAGAATCAGATTCGTGCAACTCGCCAGATTGGCGAGGTAGCCGGTCAAGCGAAATGCCGCTTCGTCCGGGCCGTAGGTCCAACCCAGCAGATCAAACACCGGAATCGGCCCGTTCCAGCCCCCCAGGAACAGAATCGCACACAACGCGCTGACCAGGAACATGGACCCGTATTCGGCCATAAAGAAAAAGCTCCAGCGCAGACCGGAGTATTCCGTGTGAAAACCGGCCACCAATTCGCTTTCCGCCTCGGCCAAATCGAATGGCGCGCGATTCACGCTGGCCAAGCTGCAGGTGAGATAAACCCAAAAAGCCGCAAACGTAAAGGGATCGTGAAAGACCAGCCAATTGGTGAACCAGCCGGCCTGCATGTTGGCAATCGTGACCAAATCCAGGGTTCCGCACAGCAGAACCGGGATCACGATGCACAACTTCAGCGGCACTTCATAGCTGACCACTTGGGCCGCCTCGCGCACCGCTCCGTACAGGGACCACTTCGAGCCGGACGAGTACCCAGCCAAGATAACTCCAAACACCTCCAGCGACAGGATTGCCAGAATAAAGAAAATCCCGGTGTGGACGTGCTGGGCGACCCAGCCGCTGGCGAACGGCAACGCCAAGAAAGCGGTGAAACTCGAGGCAAAACTCACGTAGGGAGCGATCCGGAACAGGAACACGTCGGCTTCGCCCGGCGCCACGTCTTCCTTGGTCAGCAACTTGATCCCATCGGCCAGCGTCTGCAGCCAGCCGAATTTTCCGCCACATCGCGTAGGACCCAGCCGATCCTGAATTCGCCCGGAAACCTTGCGTTCCAGCCAAATGAAGAACAACGCCCCGCCCGCCACCAAATTCAGTATCCAGGCGCAGTGAATCAGCCCGGCAAGCAGATAAGCCAGCCAGGTCGGCAGGTGCAAACTGACAGCGAAGAATTCGGCCACAGACGGCGGACTCCTGCCACTCTCGCAATGGCCGCATGAGTTGAGCGACCTCCGAAACCCAAAAGCGAGATTTTGTCCGAAGAGGGGACTGACAACAAGCCCCCCGCCATAGATTCTAACCGAGTTAACGCCCCGTCTTCAGCTTGTCCTGGAATACCTTCTCGAATTTCTCCAGCTTGGGACGAATCACAAATTGGCAGTATCCCTGCTGTGGATTCGTGCGGAAGTAATTCTGGTGATAGTCCTCCGCTTTGAAGAATTTCACCAGGGGGCTGATCTCGGTCACAATGGGCGCACCCCAAGCCCCCGACTTGTCCAACTCCTGTTTTCGCCGCTGGGCCTGCACGCGCTGCTGGTCATCGTGATAGAAGATGACCGAGCGGTACTGGGTGCCGACATCCGCCCCCTGCCGATTCAAGGTGGTCGGATCGTGGGTTCTCCAGAAGACTTCGAGCAATTCGTCAAAGCTAACCTTCGCCGGATCGTAACGGATCTGGCACACTTCGGCATGGCCGGTCGTCCCCGTGCAAATCTGTTTGTACGTCGGGTTGTCGATCGTCCCGCCCGCGTACCCGGACTCGACGGAGACGACGCCGCGCAACCGCTGGAACACCGCCTCGACACACCAAAAACAACCGGCGCCGAACGTCGCCAGCTTCGTCCCCGTCTCGGTTTCTTTCGCTCTGGATTCTTTCGGCATCTGCGCCTTCCCCTGTTCCGCAGTCGATGATGCGCAAGACGACAGGGCGAGCAGTCCCGCCGCCAGCGATCTGGCAATCGACGCGGTTCCCAAACGAACGAACATGTTCCGCATCGTAGTCCTCGCTTCCCGTTCCAAAGGCTTCGCCGCCCATGAACCCCAATGGGGATTGGCCATCAACGGACTTCGCCCGCCGCCGCTATCCCTCGAACTCGCGGCCGATCGCAAAAATCTCCTCTGCATCGAACACTTGGCTGTTGCTCTGAAACAGCCGTCCGACCGCCGTGTGGTGGATCTTCATCTTGGTTCCGCCGATACCAATGGCACCATAGCAGATTACCCCCGCGCCGCCCCCTGCCTCGCGCCGAATCGCCTTGTCGGTCGCTTCCACGCCGGCAATCCCCAGCGGCGGCACCGCGTTCAAGTCGATCGCGACTCGCAGCGCCGCGCTCGCCTGCCAGGCTTCGGCCGGCACCAGTTCAATCCCAGCCGCACCGGCCGAGATCACGATCGAAGCTTCGTCCAAAGCGGCTGGCATGGACTCCAACGTCGTCCCAACCGGCATCACTTCGGCTGTCTTCACCTGCTCGCGGACTGAGTCGCAGACCCGTTCGGCGCGCGACACATCTCGCGAAGCGACCCGCACGCGAGCCCCTTCGCGAGCCAACAGCCGCACGACGCGCTGGCCGACCGGACCGGTCGCCGCCAACACCAGAGCAGTCGCCCCCTGCAACGGGACGTGGCGACCGGCTGCCAAAACCGCCGCCGCGGCCGTCGTATTGGCCCCGCTGGCATCCATCATCACCGAGACCCGCAGTGGCCCGAAGAAGCTCTTCAAGACGCGTTTGAGCAACCGCTCGGCCGCTGCCACATCGGTCCCGCCGATGAAAATCGCCGTCGATTTCAAGTCGTGCGGACCACGGGTGAAAATCGAACCATGTACTAGATTCTGCACATCGTTCTCCGTCACTCCGTGGTACTGTAACAAGCGGTCAACTCCGGCATCGATCGCCACCACCGCGTCAAACACGCTGGCATGATCGTCCGAGTCGACTTGCACGAGAATTCGCGGCTTGCTTTCACTCATGTTTCTCAAAACCCTTGGTAGGGGTGCTTTGCACTGTCCTTGCCCGCCAGCATCTCGTCCACCGTCGGGGCGCCCTTCAGCGCGTTGACAATCGCGTCTTTGGTGGCTTGGTAATTATAGTCGTAGATCTTCTTGTCGTCCTCGGCGGCTGGGTGAATGAACACGCCGCACACGATGACCAGGTCTTCACAACGGCTCTTCTCAATGACCCCGTCGGCCACGGAATCCGCTACGGCTTTGGCGACCGCAGCCTGAGCGGGACCAAACATCTGCACGGCTTGACGCATGCCTTTGATCGTCACTTTCGTAACCATCACCGTCGACGGCTTGACGGCCAGATTCGGCGTCAGAACAGCCAGTAAATTGGTATGGCCTTCGCTCTGGCGAGCCAGCGCGTTCGCAAACGCGACACCGACCGGACCGTCCTTTTCGCCGATCAACAAGTCGATATGGGCAATTTCATTACCGTCGCCAGCCAGCGCTTCTCCGATGAACATCGACATGAGCCTGTTCTCCCTCTCCAGATGTGATAGAAACAACGCAAGAGAAAACGTACCAAACGGCAGCACAAATTCAAGGACCCCTGGCGGCCTAATGCCCATGAATGAGCTATCGCGGACGATCGCAACGGGGGGTTCTCAAGTGCTGATTCTGGGAGTCAGTGCGCGGGCCGCGGTGTTTTCCGCCGTTCGAGCCGGATTCCACCCTCTGGCGGCGGATCGGTTCGCCGACGAAGATCTGGCCGCGGCTTGCGATTGTCTTCGGATCGACTCGTATCCGGAAGATCTGGAATCTGCTGCCAAAGCGTTGCCGCCCTGCCCGTGGTTGTATACGGGAGGACTGGAAAACTATCCGCAGCTAGTCGACCGAATCGCTGACCAGCGCGTCCTATGGGGAAACCCGGGCCGCGTACTGCGCGAGGTGCGGAATCCCTTTCGCGTGGCCGAAACGCTGCGTTCGGCGGGCTTGCCGGCCTTGATTGTCGCCGCCGAGCCGCCCGGCGCGGCGGGTGGAGCGTGGCTCCAAAAACCGTGCAGATCCGGGGGAGGCCGAGGGATCGAGTTTGTCTCTGGGCCGCCGGGCGAACACCGGGCAACGCGCGACCGGAACGAGCGATTTCCAGGTCAAGCCCGCGCCCCGAGCAGGCGATTCTATTATCAGCAATACGTCGCCGGTACCCCGTGCAGCGCCGTCTTCGTCGGGGCTCGAGGCCAAGCCGTCTGGCTCGGGGCGACGCAACAGCTGATCGGTGCGTCATGGACCGGAGCGAGGGGCTTTGAATACGCCGGTTCGCTGGGCCCGTTGGATCTCAGCCCCGCTCACCTCCGACAGTGGGAGCGTATCGGGAACGCTCTGGCCGCCCGCTTCGCGCTGTCCGGCTTGTTCGGCGTCGATGCGGTGATGACCGAGAAAGCGATCTGGGTTGTCGAAGTAAATCCGCGGTATACAGCCTCGATCGAGGTCATCGAATTGGCTTGCGGCGTCGCGACGATGAGCCCCCACGTTCTCGCCTGCCGCGACGGCGAGTTGCCCGCGGAATGGCCCGCGGTTTCACCGCGAGATGCTCCTCGCCCACTCGGTGCGACTCCGCGCGCTGGTAAAGCGATCATCTACGCCCAAAGTGCGGGACGCGTGCCGGCTGATTTCGACGATTTCGCCCGCCGTCTGAACCAGGACCCCGCCCGTCCCTCCATCGCAGACCTGCCGCCCTGCGGCCGCGAGTTTTCCGCGGGCGAGCCGCTGGTCACCGTCCTGGCCTGCGCACCCACGCTTCCCGCAGTCGTAGAATCGCTCCAACAAACCACCCTTTCGGTGCAAGCCGCATTGGGCGGCGCTTGACATGCCTGCCTTCACTGCCGCCATGTATTCGCTCCCGGCGTCAACAGTCCACGCCGGTTCTCTTTGGGCAAATTCGCTCGCGCCACAAGTTCCGGATCATGTTGGGTCCATGTCTCGCGAAACGTCGTGGCCCGCACGCGGCGAAAGATGGGGCCGTCCTGCCAAGTGAGGACGAAATCGTCGCGCTTCGCATCGTGTTGCGGAACGTGCGAAGGACGCTTGACCAACCGCCAAGCCAGCACTTGGTAGACCCGGCTGGTCGGCGACCAATCGTAAAAAATCAACTGGTCGAAAATATGCTTTCCCGATTCATCGTAACAGTGGTTCAACTCGATCAGGTCCACTCGCTCGTGTACCAGATTCTCCACGGGATCCAACCCGACCAGCGACAGGGCAACTGTCAACGATTCGAGGATATTCATGATAAGCTCCGCACGCAGAGAAAAGACGAGTCCGATACATGCCGTTCAGCCGCGAAGCGGTTCACTGTCGGTGAAGACGTAACGCCTTTACGCGACGAACTCAACAAATCTCGTGAGCGAATTTCATGCCGCCCGCAGAAAACAATTTCTCCCTCGGCCTAATTTGGTTCGCGAATTACGAGTTTGTTAGTGCCAACCACGGCAATGGATGGTCCAAAGCAGAGCACATTGGTCATGTGTCGGCCTGCTGGAAAGCCATGCGAGTCATGCGCAGGAAACGAGCAACAGGAGCGTAGGTTCTTCCGTGAGTTTCTCCCGCCGTTTCTTTTCACGAAACGTCAAGTTACACTGAGGGGCACTTGCGGTCATGTTGACCGTTATCGCGTTGACGAACGGGCGACAATTCCATCGTCAAACAATCGACTTTCCAAACCTTCCCCTCCGTGGAGCGACAATCATGAGCAACGTACGTCCGATCCGCCCCGGCCAGCCAAACCGTCGTATATTTCTGGGCCAGTTGGCTGCTGCCGGCTGTGCCGCCGCCCTTGCGCCGCGGCAATCTGCCGCCGCCGATGCGGCCGCTTGGACGATGCGTTTGTCGACATCGTCGATCCATTACTTGCACCTGCCCGTGGAACAGGCTTGCGAGCAGATTGCGAAGCTGGGATTCGAGGCCGTTGACATCTGGTCGGCGCATCAGGGTTGTCCGCACTTGGATGACGTGGCGAAGCGGCTGGGAGCAGACGGACTGCGCAAAATACTGGACGCTCAGAAGCTGAACCTCTTCGCGTTCTCCGTCTATGCGGGCGGCTACATGCGCTACGCCCAACTGCTGGGCGAAGCCGGGGGCGGTGTGGCCGTGCAAGGCAGTGCGGGACCGTGCCCGCCCGAGGAGCTGACCACGCGAATGAAAGCGTTCATCGAAGGCTTGAAACCGCAAGCGGAAAGGGCCGAGAAAAACAATTCGTACGTGGCCATCGAAAACCACGGACATGCCCTGCTGAATACCGTCGATTCACTCAAAGCATTCGTGGACGTCAACCAGTCGCCCCGGCTGGGCATCGCCCTGGCGCCCTATCATTTGCAAACGCTTCACGCGTCGGTCGAAGATGCCATTGCGATCTGCGGCGATCAACTGTTCTTCTTCTACGCCTGGCAACACGCCGGAGGGATCGCTCAACTGCCCGGCCACGGACCGACCGATTTTCGGCCCTGGCTCGCGGCGCTGGCCAAGATTCGCTACCGTGGCTACGTCAATCCGTTCATGCACGGCGATCTGGAGCCCGCAGCGATGTCGGCCGCGCTGGCCAAGAGCCGCGAGTACTTGCAGCAGTGCTGGGCGGAAGTGAAGGGGTGAGGATGAAGGATGAAGGACGAAGGACGAAGGATTGTGACGGCCCGTTCAATTCGTTCGTCACTTCTATTTCCAAAAGCCGCTATGCTTTCCTGTTTCGGAGACATCGTTGATGACCCAATTCACCTGGATCGACGGCAGCATCGTCGGGACGTACCTGCTGGCGACGATGTTTGCCGGGATCATGGTGCGGAAGTACGTCTCGCGCGTGGACCACTTTCTGCTGGCCGGCCGCGAGATGAACGTGTTCCTGGGCATCGCCTCGCTGGCGGCCACGGAATTCGGGATCGTGACCTGCATGTACACCGCTCAAGCCGGTTATACGCGAGGTTTCGCCGGCTCGATTCCGGGCATCGCCAACGCGGTGGCCATGTTCGTCATCGGCTGGACCGGCTTCTGCGTCAAACCCCTCCGCGACTCGGGCGCCATGACGATTCCCGAGTTGTTTGAGAAACGCTATGGAAAGTTCGTCCGCTGGCTGGCGGGCGTGGTGATCGTCCTGGGCGGCCTGCTGAACATGGGCGTGTTCCTGCGGGTCGGCGGCCAGTTCCTGGTCGTCTGCTGCGGCTTGAACCTGCGATACCTCGAGATCGCGATGACGGTGCTGCTGTTGGGCGTGGCGGTCTATACGATCCTGGGCGGCATGTTGTCGGTGCTGGTCACCGACTTTCTGCAATTCATCGTGATGAGTGCCGGGATGCTGGTGGTGACCATCTTGGTGCTGACCCAGGTGGGATGGGACACGATGATCGCCGCCGTGGAAACGAATCACGGTCCCGGCGGCTTTAACCCCTTCATTGCCCCGGATCTGGGCTGGGCCTTCGTCGTCTCCAACCTGTTCACCAATACCGCCGCCGTGCTGACTTGGCAGACCTGCATCGCCCGGCTGCTGTCGGCCAAGGACAGCAAGACGGGGCGGCAAGTGTACACCGGCACCGCCTTTTTCTTCATCTGCCGCTGGATCATTCCAGGCCTATGGGGCATCGCCGCCTTGGCCATGATCGATCCAGCGGTGGTCGAGACGATCGGGCTGCAGTTCGGGGAAAAGGACGGCTCGCTGTTCGCCATGCCGTTCTTCCTCGCCCAAATCGTTCCTGCTGGAATGATGGGCGTGCTGGTCGCGGCCATGCTGGCGGCCGACATGTCCACGGATTCGGCCTACATGCTGACGTGGGGCAGCGTGATCTACAACGACATCCTAGCCCCGTTCCGCCGCACCAAATGGTCCGAGAAACGAGGCATCCTGTGGAACCGCTGCATCGTCGCCTTGATCGGCATGTTTTTATTGTTTTGGGGCTTGTGGTATAAATTAGAAGGAAACCTGTGGGAGTATTTGCAGACGACGGGAGCGATCTACTTGGCCAGCATGTCCGTGTTGCTGATCGCCTGCTGCTATTGGAGACGCGCCAACAACTGGGGCGCGATCGCCGCCATCGTCGTGGGCGCCGCGTTACCGGTCTTGTCGCTGTCGCTGAACCTGTTCATCAAAGTGCCGATGCTGGACGCGGCCGGAGCGCAGTTGTTCCGCGAAGGCCAACTGATGACCGAAGGGATTGTCAAACACTACATTGGGGACAACTTCGTGAACATCGGCACATTCTTGGCCACCGGCTTGGCCATGATCGTCGGCTCGTTGCTCAAGCCGCGCTCTTGGGGTCCGTCCCCCGTTCGCACCGCCTTGAATTCCGACCTTCAGGCGAGCGTCGAGTTCAACCGGAATTCCCCAGAACCCTTCCGACCTTCCGCCGACGGAGGCATCCGATGAATCCGATCGCCATGCTGGACAATCATCCGTTCTGGGCCCTACTGACGCTGGCCGTACTGGTTTGGTATTCCAGCGTCACCGTCTACGTCGCCGTCCGCGGCTCGATGGATATCAAACACATGCTCCGCAGACTGGCAGACCAGCGCGACGCGCAAATCCGCGAAGACAACGCCAAACACATCTAGCACAGGACGACCATTATGCCCATTTCGTTTACTTGTCCTCACTGTGGCAAACAGACCAGCGTCGCGGATCAATACGCGGGGCAATCCGGACCTTGCGCCGGCTGCGGGCAGAAGATCACGATTCCCTCGGCCGCCGTGGTCGAGCCGGTTTACGCGCCGCCGGCCAGAAGTTCCGGCAGCGGGCTGGCAATCGGATTGATCATCGGGGGGGCCTGCCTGTTCGGCATGCTCGTATGCGGCGGCATTCTGGTCGCGCTGCTGCTGCCGGCCATTCAATCGGCTCGCGAGGCCGCTCGCCGGTCCCAGTGCAGCAACCATCTCAAGCAGATCGCGCTGGCTTTCCACAACTATCACGACATCTACGGCACGTTTCCGCCAGCGTACATCCCCGACGAAAACGGCCAGCCAAAGCACAGCTGGCGGGTGCTGATCCTGCCGTTTTTGGAGCATTCCGATATCTACGACCAATACGACTTTGACGAAACTTGGAACAGTCCGAACAATCTAGCGGTCACCAGTCAGGCGATCCCCGTATACGCATGTCCGTCCAATTCGGGCGGCGCGCTGGGATCAACCGAGACCAACTATATGGTCATCACGGGCCCGAACACGGTGTTCGACGGGGCCAAGGCGTGTAAAATCTCGGAGATCCTCGACGGCAGTTCCAACACCCTGATGGTCGTAGAGGTGTCCGGCACACGGGTCAACTGGGCCGAACCCAAAGATCTGGATGCCAGCACCATCACGTACCCGCTGGGCTCGCCCGGCGGCAATTCGCCGGCCAGTCGCCATCCAGGCGGACTGATGGCCGCGATGTGCGACGGTTCGGTCCGTTTCATCCGCGACGATACCGCACCGCAAATGTTCGACGCGTTGATGACCAAGGCCGGCGAGGAGATGATATCCCCCGATTTTTGATGTGCCGTTCGCGGGACCGGCGCGCGCATGCAGGATGCACAAGTGATTGCCGGGTCGAACGTGAAGAAGCGGTGGGTTATAAATTGGGGGTTATAAATGAAGCACGCGACTCATTTGTTCCATTTATAAACCCCGAATTTATAACCCGCTTCCTCCGTGTTTTTCCGGTCGCTTTCAGTTGGCAAAGGTCGCCGCCAGATCTTCCCATTTCACTTCGTGCGGCAGGCATTGCTGCCGCGCCGCCAAGGCGGCGGTTGCTCCGGCGGCTTCGCCCAGCGCGACGGCATTGCCGGTGACGCGATAACTGGAGTGCGCTAGGAAATCGCCGCTGATGCACCGTCCGGCCATCAGCAGACCGTCGGCGTCCCGGGCGATCAAGGCCCGCAACGGGATGTCGTAAGGCTGCGTGGACCGCTTGACGATCGGACGCTCGATGCCCGTCGAATGCTGCTTGCTGGTGGAATGCACGTCCAGCCCGAAGGTTACGCGGCAGACGGCATCCTGGTGCTTGACGCCGTCGAGCATATCGTCCACCGAAACGGTGTAGCGGCCGTGAATGCGGCGGCCTTCGCGGACGCCGATCTGGGCCGCCGTGGCGACGATCTTGATGTTTTGCCAGGGAGCGCCGAGCGACCGCAGCGCGTCGACCAGGGTGTGCAGTTCCGCACGGGCGCGGAGCGTGGCATCGGTCACTTCCTGGGCGTCGATGCCTTTCGCGCCGTACTCGTGGTTGATCATCCAAGCGTACAGGTCGTCGTGGATTTTGAAGACCGTCGGGTGCCCGTACGACGAGACCAGGCCGGCGCGTTGAAACTGGGCTAACAGGGCGTCCTTCGGCGCGGACCAAGAGCGGCCCGCGCGCTCATAATAATCGGCGGTGGCCACCGGGTCGATGCCGGTGATCAGCATCATCAAACTGAACGGCTGCGTCTCGCCGACGCGGTCCGCGTCCAGAGCCCCGGGTCCTTCGGCGGGCCGGCCCCAATCGAACCCGCAGCCGGCGAGCGCCGCCAGATCCCCGTCGCCCGTGCAATCCACGAACGCCCGGGCGGCAAACGCTTCGCGGCCGGATTTGGATTCGGTAATGCAATGCGTCACGCGGCGATCGTCTTTTATCGTCCCTGCCACACGTGTATGCAGCCGCACTTTGACGCCGGCTTCCAGACACCACTGTTCCAGGACCAGTTTCATCTGCTCCACGTCGTAAGGCATCGATCCGCGGCGGTTCCACGGGGTGACGCCCAGCAAGCCGCCGCGGGCGTTGAGTCGTTCGACTAACTGTTCCATCACGCCGCCTTTGTTGCCGGCGTCGATGATCCAGGACAGCAACCCGGTCGTCCAGATCCCGCCCAACTGGCCGTGATTTTCGATCAGCCGTACGCTGGCTCCGGTCCGCGCCGCCGCGATGGCTGCCGCCACGCCGGCCGGGCCGCCGCCACAAACCACGACATCGGCCGATTCGACCACGGGAATCTCACGGGCCGGTTCCGCAATACGTTCCATTGCGCCGCGCGGCGCCGGCTCGTCACCCAAGATCCGTGCCGCCCAACCCAAACCGGCGGCCGTGGCCGCTCCCGCCTGAAGAAAACGCCTGCGAGCCATTCGCGCTGTCATCGTATCGCTCCCTTACGCGGCCCAGAGGCCGCAACGCAAGATCCCCTGTCGCGGCGTCTAACTACTCGGGGCTAGTAGGCGGTGGAGGGGGCAAGCCGGCCTGAGGTGCAGGCTGCCCGTGGAGCGGCATGGCAGGCTGCGCCTGATAAGCGGGCATCGCCGACTGCTCTTGATAACCGCCATAGGGCTGCACCCCAGACCGCCCCTGATTGCCACCATAGGCAGGCGCTGCCGACTGCCCCTGAAGACCCGCCTGAGGTGCCGCCGCGGGTGGAGGCACGGGCTCCTCGGGCGCTTCGACGCCCGTACCGGCGCCCGTGCCACAGCCGGTAATCCAAGCTGCGGACCAAAGAACTATCGCCCTCAACTGCCATCGCATCGGCGATCCCCTTTCGTTGTTTATCGCGCTATATCCGAAGGAACCGGATTGCCATCCCGTATGGCGCTTATCGAGCGGAAGAACCGCTTGTTCGGTTCATCGGTAACGTCCGTCGAAATCTGGCGTACCGCTCCGTCTGTCATGGCAAACAGGACCGTGCCGGGATGGTAAGAGCCAAACTGGTAATAGTTCGAGCGGATGCGATACGGGTCCGCGGTGGGAGACGGGCGCAAGCCCCAACCGGTCCACATGGGAGCGGAACCGATCCAAGTCGAGGCCCACTCGAGGTAGTTGTTTGCGTCGTGTCCACCTGCGAATTCACCAAACATCAACACGTTGCTCGTACCATCCAACACGGCACTCATATTGGTTGTCGAACGGATGTAGAAAACACCCTCCCATACATCCCACGTCGCATCGTTGACGCGTCCAAAGCCCCCGCCGCACGGCAAATAATTCGTGATGCCGCGAGGAGCAGGCGGACTGTACCCCATAAAGTACCATCCATTTGAGGTCGGCTGGCCGCCCGACATGTACGTCATCCACCCGAAGGCGTTTCCCCCGTTTGGAACTCTTTCCGGGGCGGACGGGCAGAGGAACGCGCCGATCTCCAGTTGAGCCGCGTTCCAAGTCTGGCTCTGGCCCGCCGGAACGTCCCCTGGGACAATTGTGCTGAAGAACACCGTGTTAAAGGGCTTCACCGCGTCAAAACGCGAGTAGTTCACGTCCATGCCAACGGTGATTTGATCCCGCACCGACTGTAGCTCCATGAACGGCAAGAGAAATGGGAGGCAACCAATCCCCTGATCTGGATCCGATAGGACCATTCCGCTTGTAACGCGAGGAGCCAACGACCCCGGCGGAAACACGTTGTAGGTGTCGTGAAAATTGTGCGCCGCAATGGCAATCTGTTTGAGGTTGTTTGTACATTGCGCACGGCGTGCCGCCTCACGAGCGGCCTGAATCGCTGGCAAAAGCAACGCTACCAAAACCCCGATGATGGCGATCACCACCAATAATTCGACGAGCGTAAATCCTCTTCGCGAGCGGTGAAACATGTGGCTCCTCCATCAATATTGGGAGACGAATGCACAAGAGTCAACGCGACATAGAATTTTCTACGGGCAATGGCGGTCTAGTTTTCAGATTTGCCTACGAGCTTAACCGTCACACCACTGGCTGTCAATACTCCGAGGGAACGACCAGTCCCCAATAGAGCAGTCCTTGCGTTCGGCGAATTTGAACTGAATCATGCCTTCGCCGTTTGCCCGGGGGAGCGGGGGTTTCTAGAATTTAGCCGAGGGAGCGGCCGTTCGAGAGCAGAAGTTCTTTTCAAGGAGCTCCGCCATGTTGGCAGCACAAACGATCTCCTCCGCCAGTCCCCCAGACGCCGATGCGTGGCCGGCGACGGTGGCGACGGTCGGCGATTCATTGCGAAATGGAGCCTTCGTCGAAGACGTCGAGGTGCGCGGGCACATCATCGACAGCCTGATCCTGCCGAAGATCCTGGACTGCATCACGGCACACGGCGGCACGTTCCGGATCCGCGACATCACGATCGGCCAAGCGCCGACGGATCCCAGCTATGCGCTGCTCGCGGTCGGGGCTGCGCAGGAAGCCGTGCTGCAACGGATTCTGGCCCAAATCGCCGACCATGGAGCGGTGCCCACGACCTTGCAGGATTGCCAAACCGTTGCTGCGGACATCGCGGGAACGTTTCCCGAGGGGTTCTACAGCACGACCAATCAGCACACCGAAGTCCGCTTGTCGGGACGCTGGGTCCCGGTCCGCGACCAAGGAATGGACTGCGGGATTGCCGTCGATCTGGACGGTGGTTCAGCCCGCTGCCTGCGGATGAACCGAGTCGAGGTCGGCGACGCGATCGTGCTGGGACATACGGGAATTCGCGTCTTTCCCGAACAGCGGTCGCGGGGTCCCGAAACGTTCGAATTCATGGGCAGCCAGGTGTCCACCGAGAAACCCAAAGGCGTCGCCATCCGGCAGATCGCACGCGAACTGGCCCAGAACAAGGCGTCCGGCGGCAAGACCCTGGTCGTGGCGGGACCGGCGGTGATCCACACCGGCAGTGGAGAATTCCTGTGCCAGTTGATTCGAGGAGGCCATGTGGATTGTCTGTTCGCGGGGAACGCCCTGGCGGCCCACGACGTTGAACAAGCCCTGTTCGGTACAAGTCTCGGCGTGTACCTGGATCGCGGGAGTCCCGCAGAGACGGGGCACGCCCATCATTTGCGGGCCATCAACCGAATCCGCCGCGCCGGGGGAATTCGCTCGGCGGTGGAACAGGGTATCTTGACCTCGGGCGTTATGTACGAATGCATTCGCCACGGAACCGATTTCCTGTTGGCCGGGAGCATCCGCGACGACGGCCCGCTGCCGGAGGTGATCACCGATGTCCTGCAGGCCCAAATGCGGATGCGGGAGAAGCTCCGCGAGGTGACGTTTTGCCTGATGATCGCGACGACGCTGCATTCCATAGCCGTCGGAAACCTGTTGCCGGCCTGGGTCAAAGTCGTGTGTGTGGACATCAATCCCTCGACGGCCATCAAGCTGTCCGACCGGGGATCGTTCCAGACGGTGGGCTTGGTGACCGACGTGGGACCGTTCCTGCGCGCGTTGGTGGAAGAATTGGAGACCCTCAAGGCAACGGGCGTGGAACGAGAGTGACCGCGATGACCAAACCGGCGGAAATTCTGATGTGTCCTCCCCACTGCTTTGGGATCGAGTACGAAATCAATCCTTGGATGAACCGGCAGCATCCTTCCGACAGACCGCTGGCGGTGCAACAATGGGAAGCACTTCGGCGTTTGCTGGGAGACCACGGGGCGAGCGTGCGCTGCTTGACACCCGTCCCAGGCCTGCCCGATCTGGTCTTCACCGCGAACGCCGCTCTGATCTACCAAGACCGCGCGATCCCGGCCCGCTTCCGGCATCCCGAGCGGCAGGGAGAAGAGGCCCTCTTCGCGGCTTGGTTCTCGGAACATGGATTTCATATCGACACCCTGCCCGCCGGTCTCTTCTTCGAGGGGGCCGGCGACGCCCTGTTCTGCGGAGACACCCTGTTCGCGGGTTATCGTATTCGGAGTGATATTCGCAGCCATCGGGAAATTGGGGATCGGCTGAAATGCCGCGTGATTCCGTTGGAATTAGTGGATCGTTATTATTACCATCTGGACACGTGTTTTTGCCCGCTGGCGCCGGGCGTCGCGATCTACTATCCGCCCGCGTTCGATGATTATGGGCGAAAGGTGCTGACCGCGTCGATCGACGAATTGATCCCCGTCGGCGCTGCGGAGGCCGCGAGTTTTGCCTGCAACGCCGTGGTCCTGGGGCGAACGGTGGTGATCAACAGCGGCTGTCCGCAGTTGCACCGCGAACTCCAGACGCGGGGCTTCCTGCCCGTGGCTACGCCCTTGACCGAATTTGTGAAAGCCGGCGGCAGTGCCAAGTGCCTGACCCTGCGACTCGACGGCGAGGACGCGGCGGCATGGAAGCGCGCGGACCGTCAAGCCGCCGTGGTCTCGTAGCGGCAACGGGCCAATGTCAAGGATGCGCCGGACCCGAAACCGGCAAGCGAATTCGGACGGCGGCGCCCTGCGCCGGCTGGTCGACGTCGATTCGACCGCCGTGTTCGGTGACGATTCGCCAGGATTTGGTCAGTCCCAGGCCCAAGCCGCGCCCCGCCTCGCGGCCGGAAAAATATGGATCGAACAGGTGCCGGCGAATTTCCAGCGAAATCCCCGGCCCGGTATCCGCAACAACGATTTCGGCCCATGATCGGCCATCGGAATCGGGCGGAGCCGCAGCGGCCGCATGAACGGAAATCTCGATCCGTCCACCCAGACGCAGCGCTTCCAAAGAATTCACGCACACGGCTCTTAACGCCACCGCCAAGTGACCGAAGTCTGCCGATACGATGACGGGGAATGCGGAATTGTGTCGGATGAACTGCGTTTTCTGTGCCGCGGCATCAGCGGCCAATTCCGCCATAACCTGGTCCGCGAGAGAGACCAAATCGACCGCCGCGATGCTTAAGGCCGGAGGCCGCGCGAACAACATCAGGTCGGCAATCAGTTCGTGGGCACGAAACGCCTGGGTGTTGATCACGGTCATCTAGCTGACTCTTTCCGAATCTTTCTCGTCCCGCAACAGGGTCTGGGCGCGCGTCGAGATGTTGGCGAGGGGATTGTTGATCTCGTGGCTGGCTCCATAGGCAAACGCTTTCAGGGCCTCGAGTTTTTCCTTCTCCAAGGTTTCGGCAAAGCGTTCCTCCAGGCCGCGCAAGCGAGCGAGTTTCTGGATCATCGGCGGCACTAAACCGCCTAACTCGGCTCGCGAAGCAAGCCAGCGCTGTCGCACGCGATAGACGGTTCCCTCGCCGGCAGCCTTTGCATCCTCTTCGCCAACGGGTTCCGCCCTACGCTCGCCGCCTTCCGCCTGGCGCCGAAGCGCGATTGCTCGACTGACCGCTGTGGTGATCGAGTCGCGCAGCGTCCGAGAATCGCAACCTCGCAGCCACTCCGTCAGCCAACCCGGCAGACGCGCCGTCTCGAGTTTCAGGTTCGCCGCTTCCGGCTTCGGTCCGCACGCTGCCAGCCACATTTCCGCGTTGTGCAGCAAACCCAACAGCAGCGCTGACGGCACTTCGCGCGGCTCCACAAGCTCTGCCGCCAATCGCGAAACCTCCGCGGATTGGCCGGCCAACGCCGCCCACTGTTCCAACTGGATCGGGGAGCAAGCATGGACGCTTGGCGATCCGCTCTCGTCCCAACGTAATACGTGCAGCCCGTGTCCGGCCAGCCAGGAGGCGACATCCTCGAGACCGCCCGGAGGACGCGTTTGCCACAGCGGGGAACGGCAGACGCTCCACAGCAAGAGGGTCGCCTCGTCAGCCAGCAACTTCGTGAACTGCCCGGCCGCTTGGTTCACGTCGCCGTTCAGCAACCCCTCGAGCAAACTTACAGCGCCTGGGCCGGAAAGCGGCAACTGCCAAGAGGGCTGATCGGCGGTAAGAGCGGGCAATCGAATCATGGCGACGGACCGAAAATGAACCACACGTGCCGGTTCAACGCACCGCACGTGTGGTACACGAAACTTGATTCGTGACAGCGCCGCCGGAAACTTACGCGAGCGTCGCGCGCTCGATCTCCAACAAGTCGCACGCTCGGTCCAACAGTCGGTCGACGTTGAACGGCTTGTGCATGAAGTCGTTCGCTCCCGCCTCCTTCAACTCGGCGATCTTGTCTTGTTCCACCATTCCCGAAATGCAAATAATCTTGACGGATTCCAGCGTGTCGTCGCTACGAATCCGCTGGCAGACCTCCTTGCCATTGATGTCCGGCAGCATCACGTCCAGCACCACCAAATCCGGGCGAAATTCACGCACCAACATTCCCGCATCAAAGCCGTTGTTTGCCATTCGCACGTCAAAGCGACCTTCTTTGTCGAACACGTCCGAGAGCAATTCGACCAGTTCCTCGTCGTCGTCCACAATCAATACTTTGCGCTTACCGCTCTCCAACGCGTCCGTCGGGATTCCATTGTCCCGCATAAACGCGAACAATTGCTCTCTCGGGATCCGGCGGAATTTGCTGCCTGGAACGCGGAATCCTTTCAACGACCCATTGTCAAAGCAACGAATGATCGTCTGTTGGGAAACTTTGCAGATTTTTGCCGCTTCACCTGTCGTAAAAACCGTTTTCGTAGTCATGGCTCCCTCAAATCCTTCCTAGTCGACCCAGCTCACCTTGAGCTATGGGTCGAACAAAGCCCCTCGATGTGCTCGATTAGCACGCCCCCGTGAACGATCCATCCACTTGGCCTATCCGCTTCTTCCGAGATTGCCGAATTTGCCAACTGCGCAGATTATAGCGTCCCCGCAAACTCCGTCAAGGTTGATCTATCTTGTGTAAGTACCTCATAATCAAGTACTTGCATCGACATTGTTTTTTCACGGTACGCCTGGGTAGTGACGATAGAATTCAATCGCCACAAAATCGAGGAAATCTGCGACAACCATTTTCGCAAATCAGCAGCAAGCCGTTACAATCAGAACTTCTTCCTCGAAGACAGGCGTAACGTTGGCAAAACCTGAAGCTGGAGGGCATATCGTGGTTCGATTTCCAAAGCTCTGCAGCCTTTTCTTGTTGGGATTCCTGGTCCTGTTGGGATTCCTGGGGATCGCTGATCGTTGCTGGACGGAAGCGCTCGCATCGGAGGGGGATTCGTCGATCGAAAACGAAAAACATGGCGATTTTTCCGAATGGCTTCGGAAATTGGATTCCGATCGCTTCGCCGAACGCAACGAAGCGTCTCGGTGTCTTGAACAAGCGGGCAAGCAGGCTTTTCCCACGTTGATCGAGGCGGCGACGGGAACCAGTCGCGAAGCAACGTTGCGGGCGATCGAAATCCTGCGAAAACACAGTCGGAAAGGAGACGAGACAGGCAGGAACGCGGCTCGGCAAGCTTTGGAAAAAATCGCCGCCAGCGGCCATCCGGCCGCGCGGGTGGCGAACGATGCTCTGAATCCGGCGAAGCCCAATCCTGCGGGTGCCCCGCCCGCTCTGATCCAGGCCGGGCCGATCGGCGGACAGCACGTTCAGCTGCAAATCCAAGCCAATGGCTTGGGCGGCAATCAACGGCGGATAGAACGGCGAGTTGAAATCAGAAATGGGATGAAACAGATCGAGGCTACAGATAACGACTTGAAGGTCAAAATCGTTGAGACCGCTGTGGGCAGCGTGCAAATCGAAGTCACCCAGACGAAAGACGGAAAGCAAACCACCGAGCGTTTCTCGGCCAATAGCCGAAATGAATTGAAAGAAAACCAGCCCGAGGCGTACAAGCTGTACGACAAACATGCTCTCCAGCCCAACGTCCGAATACAGGCCCAACGCTTGGATCCGAAATAGGATCTTTTTCCGTCCGCTGACGTCAGCGACCCTTGATCGTTCGAGGAAGGCTCGTTACACTACGACCTTTCGTAGCGTTGCGGAAGCTCTTGGATGTGGGTTTGGCTTTGATAGCCGGACCCTGGAGGTGATGACATTTGACTGGCACGAAATCGTTCATGGCCAAACCGGGCGAAGTCGAACAGAAGTGGTGGTTGGTCGATGCGACCGACAAAGTTGTCGGGCGTTTGGCCAGCGACATTGCCACGATCCTGATGGGCAAACATCGGCCGACCTACACGCCGCATGTGGATACCGGAGATTACGTGATCGTAATCAATGCCGAGAAGGTTGTTTTTACGGGAAACAAGTGGTCTGACAAGCAGTACACATGGTACACGGGCTATACGGGCTTGCGCACTGAAACCGCAGGCAAACGGCTGCAGCGGCACCCGGATCGGATTCTGCGTGAGGCCGTGCGGCGAATGCTGCCCAAGAACAGCTTGGCGCGCAAGATGCTTGGCAAGCTCAAGATCTATGCGGGGACGGAGCATCAGCATCAGGCTCAGCAACCGGAGCTGTTGGAACTGGCGATCAAGTAGGATTCCCGGTCCGCATTCCGCGTCTGCCGGATAGACGCGTTCACGTGTGAAGGCATTTTTAATCGAATCGCAGGAAAAACATGGTCGCGGTAAAGACAGACAAGATCACAGGCGATGCTTTGGGGACGGGGCGACGGAAGACGGCGGTGGCTCGCGTGCGAGTTCGCGCCGGGAGCGGCAAGATCATGATAAACAGCCGTCCGCTGGAAGATTTCTTTCACGTCGAAGGAGACCGCCGAGCCGTTCTCGATGTCCTGCATGCTACCGACAAGATTGACAGCGTGGATGTCGTGATTCGCGTGAACGGCGGCGGTCCGTCCGGACAAGCAGGCGCATGCCGGATGGGAATTGCGCGGGCCCTGATCAGCTACGATTCCGGCCTGTTTCCGGTGTTGCGAGACGGCCATTACCTCACGCGCGATTCGCGGATGAAAGAGCGAAAGAAGTACGGTTTGCACGGCGCTCGTCGCGGCGTCCAATTCTCGAAACGGTAGCCGTTTGTCCATCCGCCACAGGACCGTGGCGTCGCTGTCATGTTGCGCATCGGCGTCATGTTGCGCACCGGCCGCGGGAAAGCTGCGGCCACTCTCTGTATTGGGCGTGGCTTATCGACGCCAAATGCGGCCGTGCGGGCGCCCACAGTAATGCGCGGCCTCCAGCCAAACGGTCCAATCCGATCACCGGCTGGAGCTGCCTCCAACGGATGCGTCACGAAAACCGGGCGCGGGCAGATAATAGAGGACGCGACGCGATTACCGCTGTCAAAATTCCATTGACATCGGTATACTTGACAGTACCTGCCGGAACAGAGTCCCGTTCGACTGGCGCGACGGTTGGGATTCTCCACAGCGCCACCTTGTTAGGCTCCCACGATTTTTCGCCAAATCGTGTTTCGGTTCGGACTCGCGGTTGGACGAGGCTTCAACATCATGCAGCCAGGAACAGGCGATTTCTATTTATTCACCGTTCTGTGGTTCGGCGTTGGCGGATCGCTCGTCGCCTTGGCCGGCATTTGGCTGGCGGCTCGTTTCGGCTGCGGGGCCAGTCGCCTCTTTGGCGGTGTTCTGTTCTTGGGGATTTCCCTGCTTGCGGGTATTTTGTGGCGGACCGGCCGACCCGTTGACATCGTGCTGCCGCTCTTTGCCGTAGCAATTGCGTGTCTGCTGGTCTTCGCGGCTCATCCAGCTCTACTCAGCTGGGGAACGCGGCGGCTTTCCAAAGCCGTGGTCATTTGGGGCCTTTTGCTGGCGCTCTGGCCGGTTGTTTCGCTGGTCTATGCTTATCGCATCAATCGCGTACCGGCGCTGTCGGCATTGTTGGTCGATCCCGGCCCCATGACGCGAATGGACGCCAGTTTCCCGTGCGCCGTCACGGACCTGGGAACAAAGGTCGGCCTTTTCCAGTATGACGTGGTTGATTCGCCGGTCGTGCTCGACGAGTTGTTGGTCGACGGCGAGTACTTGTCGCAGAAAGTCATCCGCGTGGCGGGGCCGGATGCCGCCTGTAACTGCCATGGCTGGGTCTTCACAGCCGGCCGGTTCGGCGTTGCGACGGAAGACGTGGAGACGATTTTGGCGGATAACGGATATCAAGTCGTTCACGATGTTCAGGAAGGCGACGTGGTCATCTACCGCGGCAACATGGGACGCGTGCGGCATACGGGCTTGGTGCGATTTGTGGGAACCGACGGCCTGATCCTCGTAGAAAGCAAATGGGGCCCGCTGGGCCTATATCTGCATGCTCCGCAAGATCAGCCGTATGGCGCCCTCTTCAACTACTATCGCAGCCCTCGCTCGGGGCATGAGCTGCGTCTGGTGCCGGCCGCCGATTGCGACCATGCCGGATAATTCCCTGATCTTCGCCATCGACGCCATCTTCACGTTCTGAAAGTACGATGCAAGCCGAAATCATCGCCTTGGGGGACGAATTGACCAGCGGTCAGCGGCTGGATACGAACAGCCAGTGGCTCAGCCGGGAACTGGCCGAATGCGGAATCCGAGTGCTGTTTCATACCACGGCCGGCGACGACTTAGCCGCCGGCTGCGACGTGTTTCGCCACGCGATTCAACGCGCGGACGTGATCGTCAGCACCGGCGGGCTGGGCCCCACGGCGGACGACTTGACGCGCGAGTGCATTGCCGCCGCGTGTGGCGTGGACTTGACGCGGGACGAATCGGTGCTGGAACAGATTCGGGCCCTGTTCGCTTGCCGCGGCCGCGAGATGCCCGAGCGGAACGCCGTCCAAGCGATGTTCCCGCGCGGCAGCCGGCCGATCCCCAATCCTCATGGCACGGCGCCGGGAATTGACATCCAGGTGCCGCGTAGCGGCCGCCCCCCGGCACGGATCTTCGCCCTGCCGGGCGTGCCCGCCGAGATGCATGACATGTGGGCGGCGACGGTCCGGAACTCGTTGGCCGGCCTCGGTGGCGATAACCGTGGCGTGATCCGGCATCGGGCGATCCATTGCTACGGCACGGGCGAAAGCGCGATCGAAGCCATGTTGCCCGACCTGATTCGCCGCGGTCGCGTACCGGCGGTCGGGATTACGGCCAGCCAAGCGACGATTACGCTGCGGATCACGGCCCAAGGCACGGCGCCCGAAGCTTGCTACGCCGCCATGCAACCGACAGCAGACACGATCTATCAATGCCTGAGCGATTACATTTTCGGCGAGGACGGCGACACGCTACAGGACGTCGTCATCCGCCTGCTGGAGCGGCGCGGCCAAACGCTGGCGACCGTGGAATGCGATTCCGGCGGCACGCTGGCCCAGTGGCTCAGCGCCGCCGATCCCGAGCGTTGCGTCCATCGCGGCGGATGGGTGCTTCGCGATCCGGTCTCCATTGCACGTGCGCTCAGGAATGCCGGCGCCGTCGCCGAAATCCAATCGCCGCTGACGGAAACCGGCCTACAGGCGCTCGCCGCCAGTTGCCGAACCTTCTTCCACACGGATTACGCGCTGGCCTTGGGACCATTTCCGCCGCAGGTCGAATCGTCATCCGGACCGCCGCCGGTGTACATCGCGGCCGCCGGCCCCGCGGCCGTCTACGGTCACTCGACGCCCTACGCCGGCCACCCGGACATCCTCCTGCCGCGGACCGTCAAAGAAGCGTTGAATTTTCTGCGGTTGCGGCTGCGGGCGGACGAATCGAACGATCCTGCGGTCAGATTTCCACCATCCCTCCCGCCTTGACGGATTCGGTCTGCTTGTGGCACAGGATGATCGCATCGCGAGCCAAGTCGCCGGACAGGGTGGGAGACGGCTGGTTGGCCTCAATGCACTTGACAACTTCGGCGATTTCGCCTCCGAACGCTTCGGAGGGATCCCCACCGCCGATTTCGGGGCGGAGGACTTGGCCATCGTCCGTCAGGATCTTCAGCGGCATCAATTCGGCCTTGTCGCTAAACCCGGCGAACTCGTAGTGCATGGTGGCTTTTTCCAGATGAATTTCGAATCCATGCGTAAAGGCCCGGCCCTGCTGGTTGATCACGCCACTGACGGCGCTGACGACCAGCGACGGATCGCCGAAATGAAACGTGGTGTTGCAGTATTCGACGACGTCGCCCCGCAATCGCCCGGCGCTGGACAGCGCGGTGGGCATTCCGAACAGCAATCGAATCAGGTGGGCGTCGTGGACGTGGAGATCAATAAGCGGGCCGCCACAGCGATTCGGATCCCAAAAATCGGTCATCCAAGCAGGGTCGGAAATGACTCGTTTGAACGTGCCGCCCAGCAGCTTGCCGTACTGGCCGCTACGGATCAGTTGGATGGCATGGGCATACTCGGGAAAAAACGGAAGCACGTGACCGATAAACAACTGCTTTCCGGCGGTCGCGGCCGCTTGGACCATCTCCTGGCAACCGCCGGTCGTCAGAGCCATCGGCTTTTCGCAGAAGACGTGTTTTCCCGCTTGGGAAGCGGCAACTGCGGCTTGAGCATGCATCGCCGGCGGCAGACAGCAATCGACAACGTCCACGTTGGGATCCGCCAGCATGTCGCGATAATCCGCGTACTTGGCGACTTGGGACAAGTCCACCACTTCCCCGGGCGGCCCGAAATTACCTTTGATGTCCCGCCAATCACCGTGCAGGCGTTTCTCGTTCGGCTCGGAGACGGCGACCAGTTCGACCCCGTCCGTCCGCTGGTAGCCCAGGTAATGAATCCAGCCCATGAAGCCAATTCCGGCAAGTCCGACGCGGATCATACGAGTGACTCCTTGTTTGATGGATGCCATGTCCAGCTGCGAAGCGAAACAGTTTAGCCGTTTCCGGATCGGTGAACAACCGAGTCAAAGCAGGGCTTTTGGCACGGCGCTTCCCTTGCAACAAGCCGGCGGGCGTTTATAGTTATGTTTTTCGAAGCGGAAGAGGGAATTCTCGCTGAGATCGTGGGCGGCACGCTGTTTCTTGCCCGTCGAGCGAACCAACTTGGCGTGAGCAGCGTACTTACGTCTAAACTCGAAATCCACGGAGAAACTTCATGGACATGCCAGTCGCCGCAGCGGGAACCGCGCCCCTTGTGGCTGGGGGGGCATCGGGACTCGATTCCGACGTCATCATCGAAACGCGCAATCTTTCGAAAACGTATCGCGACTTTTGGGGCCGTCAAAAAGTACAGGCATTGAAAGCGCTTGACCTGGAAATCCGCCGCGGCGAGATCTTCGGACTGTTGGGACCCAACGGCTCGGGAAAGACGACCACGATCAAACTGATCTTGGGGCTGCTGTTTCCCACCAGCGGCCGCGCGCTGGTATTCGAAAAGGACGCGAGTGACGTCGCCAAGAACGAGCGGATCGGCTATCTGCCCGAAGAATCGTACTTGTACAAGTTCCTCAACGCCGAGGAGACGCTGGACTTCTACGGCCGCTTGTTCGATATGCCCGCTTCGCTGCGCCGGCAGCGGGTCGACGAGTTGATCGAACAGGTCGGGCTGAACCGGGCTCGGCGGCGGCAGTTGAAGGAGTACTCCAAAGGAATGACGCGCCGGATCGGATTGGCGCAAGCCTTGATCAACGATCCGGAATTGATTGTCTTGGACGAGCCGACGACTGGATTGGATCCCATCGGAACTCGGCAGATGAAGGACATGATCCTGAAGCTGCGCGAACAGGGCAAGACCGTGCTGATGTGCAGCCATCTGCTGGCGGACGTCCAGGACGTTTGCGACCGGATCGCCATTTTATACCAAGGCGAACTCAAGGAGCTGGGGCGCGTCGACCGCCTGCTGACGGTCCAGGACGTCACGCAGATCCAAGTTCGCGGGCTGTCGGATCAAGCCCAGCGTGAAGTCCGTCAAGTGATCGAGCGGAGCGGTGGCCAGTTGCTGAGCATGGCCAACCCCACGACGACCTTGGAAGATTTGTTTTTGAAGATCGTGCAGGACAGCGAGGCTCATCCCGGACGCCGCGCTCGCGAGGGAGAGTAGGTCGTATGGAACTGGAAAAAGAAATTCTTCCGTTGGCGGACTGGCTGTTTCCCAGCTTGCGCGGCCCCGGGGCGCTGGTCGTGTTCATCGCGATCGTGGCCGCCTTGTCCGTGGTGACGATTTTCGCCGCTTACCTGCGGATGGCGATCCGCCTGGGCCCGGGCGAGGGCTTTTACGCGGTGGCCAAGGCGATTGCGACGGCCGTTTCCTCCGACCTGCCGGGAACCAGCTGGCGGCGGATTTGGGCCATGACGCGTCTGTCCATCCAAGAGGCGTTGCGGCGGCGCGTACTGATCGGATTTGCGATCTTTGCCATCGTGTTGTTGTTCGCCGGCTGGTTCCTCGATACGGCGAGCGATCATCCGGCACGGCTGTATTTGAGCTTTATGCTGACCGCCACCCAGTTGATGATCCTGGTGCTGGCGATCTTGTTGAGCACCTTCAGTCTGCCGGCGGACATCAAGTCGAAGACGATCTACACCGTGGTGACCAAACCGGTGCGATCCGGCGAAATTGTGCTCGGGCGGATCTTGGGCGTCGTCCTTGTCAACTCGGTGATCCTCGCCTTGATGGGAATGGTCAGTTACGGGTTCGTGGTTCGCGGCTTGGCGCATCGCCACGAGATTGCCGCCGAGGACATGGAGCGGGCGGGCGGCGGCCAGGGGATTTGGGACGGCGTGACCAGCCGCAGCTCGCATCACCGCCATCAGGTTACGCTGGACGCTGAAGGCCGCGGGCGGACCGATTTCGTCAGGGATCACGATCACGAAGTCCGGATGACGGAGGACGGCAGCGAGCGCGGTTTTGTCGTCGGTTCCCCCCAGGGAGCTCTCGTGGCACGCGTGCCGAAGTACGGCAAGCTGCGGTTTATGGACCGGACCGGGCGCCAGGGGGAGGGCATCAGTGTGGGCAAGGAATGGTCGTATCGGAAGTACATCGAAGGCGGTTCGCTGGCTTCGGCTGCGTGGACCTTCTCCGGGATTACCCCGTCCGCCTTTCCGGACGGCCTGCCGCTGGAAATGAACATCAGCGTATTTCGCACTTACAAAGGCGACATCGTCTCCGGGATCTTGGGATCGATCACCGTCAAGCATCCGCGGACCGGGCTGAGCAGCGAACCGATCCCGTTTACCGCCCGAGAGTTCACGCTGTATCGCCACGAGGTTCCGCGGAAACTGAAAGCGGTCGAAGCCGACGGCACGCTCAAGGACATCGACTTGTTCGATAGCCTCGTGGACGAGGAAGGCAATGTTGACGTTTGGATCCAGTGTTCCGAGCGGTCGCAGTATTTCGGCATGGCCCAGGCAGACGTGTACGTTCGCGGCGGCGATGCACCCTTCGTTCTGAATTATGGCAAGGCGTACGCCGGTATTTGGCTGCAGATGCTCATCGCGACCTGCTTTGGCGTAATGCTCAGCACGTTCCTCAGCGGCGCCGTGGCCCTGTTCGCAACCGGTTCGACACTGGTCGTCGGCTTGTTCCGCGATTTCATTATCAGCGTGGCGACGGGCGAACAGGTGGGCGGCGGGCCCCTGGAGTCGTTCGTCCGAATCGTCCTGCAAATGAACCAGACCATCGAACTCGATATGGGCAAGGCGGTCGAATGGACGATCAAAGGGGTCGATACCGTGCTGATGGCCTTTATGTGGCTGGCGGCAAGCGTCTTCCCCGATTACCGAACACTCGACACGTCGCGGTTCGTGGCCTACGGATTCAACATTGACGGAAATCTCCTGGCCCAGCACTGTCTGATCGCCCTGGCGTATTTCGTGGTGCTGTGCATCTACGGCAACTTCTTCTTGAAATCACGGGAGATCGCGGCATGAGCCGGGACATTTCCTTTTGGCGTAAAGTCGTTTACATCGGCGTGATCGTGCTGCTGCTGTTCCCCCTATTTTGGATCGGCCAGCCGGCAACACGCACGGCGACGGGCAGCAGTCCGGGCGGCGTGTTGGCCCAGCTGCGGGCTCACAATAACTTGTCGCAAGCGGAACTGGGCGAGATCGACCCGGCCGGCGAATCGATCAAGCTGGCGACCTTGGGACTGCGCGGCGTGGCAGCGAACCTGTTGTGGGAGAAGAGTTTCGAGTACAAGAAAAAGGAGGACTGGGAGGGCCTGTCGGCGACTCTGAACCAGATCACCAAGCTGCAGCCGAACTTCATCACCGTCTGGGAGCACCAGTCTCACAACTTGTCCTACAATGTGTCGGTTGAATTCGACGACTACCGGATGCGCTATCATTGGGTCAAGAAAGGCATCGATTTTCTCGTCGAAGGCATCCGTAAGAATCGCGAGAACCCGCGGCTGTTGCATTACACCGGCTGGATCACCGGTCAAAAGATCGGCCGGGCCGACGAGCACGTGCAGTTTCGCGAGTTGTTCCGCCAGGACATGGACTTTCATGACTCGCTGAACAGCGAAGTGCCCGTCGACAAAGGCCATGGCTGGGATGGCCGGCCGGATAATTGGCTCGTCAGCCAGTTGTGGTATCAGCGGGCCGAGCGGGCCGTGGATGCCGGGATGGTCCTCAAAGGCAAGAGTCCGTTGATCTTCCATGCGGACAACCCCATGTCAATGATCAACTATTCGACCACCATCGAAGAAGAAGGCGTGCTCGGCCAGACCGCTCAGCAGTCCTGGTATGAGGCCGGACAAGGCTGGGCGCAGTACGGACGCCGCCAGATTCCCACGTCGTGGGGCCATAACGTGCGGCTGGGCGAGTACGAGCAAGTGAACGACGAACTCGCGCGAATGCGCGAGCGGCTGGAGCAATTGGCGCCGGGAATCCGCGAGCAGATAAAGCAAGAGAAGATCGCCGACCTTGATCCGGAACTTCGCGCGGCGCTTGACATCCCTGAAGATCAGCTGACCGACGACACCTACCGCCAGCAAATAGACGCGCTAGGGCGAACGAGCGTCACTCACAGGGAAGTGGCCGAACGAGCCCCCGAAGCCAATCGTGCGTCGGCAATCAAGCTGGTCGAACGATTGAATAACCAGGAGTTGATGTCCTCGCGCACCTCGCACTATCGCAGCATCGTCAACTACGATTACTGGGCAATCCGTTGCGAGGCCGAGCAGACCAAAGCTGCCGTCGATGCGCGCGAGTTCCTGTACAAAGCCCAGCAGGCCCACGACGCAGCCGACCTGGAGGCGGCTCGCACCCTGTATGAGGCATCCTGGCAGCAGTGGCGAAAGATCTACGACCAGTATCCCCGCTTGATGGATGATATTTCGGCCGAAGAGCTGACCAGCGCGATCAAGCGTTATCAGCGACTGTTGCAGCAATTGGACGAAGAAGTACCGGCCGACTTTCCGCTGGTCGATCTCGTGCGAAAGAGCCAGGAACGCGACGAAGGGCTGAGAGAGTTGTATCAGCAACTCGGCGAATCGATCACGCCGGATGAAGCGCCCGAAACGATGGAGCCGGCCGCCAAGGAGCCCAGCGAGCAGCCACCGCCGGACGACGCCAAGCCCGACACCCAAACCGACGCGCCGGACGCTACGAAATCGCAACCGACGCCCAAGCCGGCGGACGAAGCCAAACCGGCGGACGAGTCCAAACCCGCAACGGAAGAGGCCAAATCGACATCGGCTGAAGGCGAGGCCGAACAACCGTCCAGCGAGGGACCGGCGGCCAATCCGTAGGCAAACAGCGCCAAGAAAATTGCACCTGTCCGCCCCGCGGACAGTTGTTTCCTCGCTTTTCTGCCAACCTGACCTTGCGAGCGTCACTACGGTCGAGCCGTCGGTTGGCGTTGCCCGACGGCGACGGTGACGATTTCGATCGGGACGATGCGTACCGGGCCGAACAGCCCGCTGTCCAACAGCGGCGTATCCCGCCAAGCAACCCCGTTGTTGTGCGTCACGTTGGTCCGCGTCTGACGCTCCTCCGGCGGCAAGCGTGCGTCGCCCACCAGGCGGTTGGACCACGTATTGGCGACTCGGATCTCCAACCGGTTCTCGCCCGCTCGGACGGTATCGGTAACGTCGACCACATAAGGCGGTTTCCACAGCACGCCCAGCGAGCGGCCGTTCACCAACACCTCGCCGACGGTCCACAGCCGCCCCAGGTCCAGCAGCACGCGACGATTCTCACGCAACCAGTCCGCGGGCACCTCGCATTGCCGACGGTAACTGCCGATCCCGGAGAAATGCCGAATCGTATCTTCGGGATGCGTGGCCCAGGACGTCAACTGCTCGAACTCCGCTTCGCGGGTCTGGCCGAACGGATCGCGGAAGCCAACTTGCCACGCTCCCGCCAATTCCCGCGGGCTGGGCAGATCATCCACGCAGACGTCTCCAACGCGATCAGCCGTCCGATCACGTGTTCCAGAAAGACTCGCGTTGCTTCGCGGCTGAAATGATCCGTCGCCAGCCCGTTCGAGTTGGGACTGGGAACCTTGAGCAACTCGCCCGTGTTGGCACAGCCAAAGCGTTGGATCTCCCAGCGGCCGGGCGGGACCTGCCACCGCAGACGTCCGTCGGCGCCGCTGCGGGGTGTCAAGTCAATTACGGCGTCCAACGACTCGATCACCACCGGCGGCGGACCGGCCGACGACCAGCTGCCGCGTGGTCCGGATTTGCGGCCGTCGTGGATGCCGTCCGCAGTCCAGTTGCCGTCGTGGCCCAGCGCCGACCCGTAGCCGATCAACTCGGCCCCGTCGCGGGTGCGGTCCGCCACGTGCGACGCGGCGACGTTGAGGCCGCTGGTGTTGAACAATTCGAACTCGCCCAGTTGAACCCGGTCGAAATGCTCGTTGTGACCGCTGAAAATCCGCAGCCGAGCCCAGCGTGCTTTGACCGGCGGCAACTCGAACCGCTGCGGATCGGTGTGCGGTTCGAGCGACGCCCGCAGCACCTCGCGAAACTCGTCGTCCGCGGGACCGCTTTCGGAAACGGCGATCGCGAAGTCTTTGGTGAACAGCTGCAACGGCCCGTGGCGCTGGGGATCGTCGCTGGGCGTGTTGTATAGCATGGCGTGGCTCAGTGTCTGCGTTTCGGGCGAATCCAGGCGAAACACAAAGTCATGTCCCGAACGCCGCCGGTTGGCAGGGACGGCCAGCACCGCGGCGTCGCGGAAAAATGCAACTTGCCATCAGCATCCCGCGGCGCCTTGGCGGGCACCGCCGGGAACGGCAGTACTTCGTCAAATTCCTGCGGCCCTGCGACGGCGACTCGGCTCTGGAACAGTCCCATACTGGCGTGCTGCGGCTCGACCCACGCCCCGCCCATGTCCCAGCTGCTGGCCACGGACAGCTGGACTTCCATCCCCAGGCGGCCCGCGACGCGAATGGCATGGTCCAGATCGGCGATCGAGTCATCGTCCAGAAACGCCGGTCCGGCCGGAGGTAGCCCCGCCGAGTCACCGCGACCTCCCATGTCAAAAATGCACACGCCGCGAAACCCGGCCTCGTGCAGCGTTTTCAATTCCCGCTCGACATCGCCGCGGTTCACATAGCCGTTCAACCACAACCAGTAGGTCGTCGGCCGAGCCTGGTCGGGCGGGTTCAGAAAGCCCGCGGCCAGCGGGTCTGCGGCACCGAGCGGCGTTTGGACCAACGCGGGGCAGAACGACGACAGCAAAACGCCGAGGATCAGCATCAGACGCCGGATCGGGCCGCAGATTTTCATAACCCAGTTATTGCGGCCTCTCCACCTTGCGCGGCTGATATTCGTGGTCCCGTTTACGGATCACTTCGGCCGTGATGATTTTGTCGAGGATCGGCGAGGGCTCTTTGTTTTCTGGATCGATCCGCTGCAACTTGGCCAGGACGTCCATGCCTTCAACAACGCGGCCGAATGCGGTGTGCTTGCCATTCAAATGCGGCGTCGGCACAAAGGTAATGAAAAACTGAGAACCGCCGGTATCGCGTCCGGCATGAGCCATACTCAGTGTGCCGCGAAAATGTTTGCGATGGTTGTCCTGGTAACATTCGCAATAGATCTTGTATCCGGGGTCTCCCGTGCCGTCCCCGCGCGGGCATCCGCCTTGGGCCATGAAGCCTGGCAGAACGCGGTGGAACACCAAGCCGTCGTAGAATTTCCGTTCCACGAGGCTGACAAAGTTTCCGACCGCTTCGGGGGCCTCGTTTTCAAACAATTCGACGATGATCTCTCCCTGGCTGGTATTCAGACGGATCCGCGGCAGATCATTCTGCTCGGCCTCCTTCTGGCGAATCTGGTGCTCTTCCTCCCAGTATTTCTTATAGGCCGGGATGCTGCTCATGTTCTTCGCGCCGGTTTCGCTCAGCGTGCCCTGGCTCTGGGCTCGCTTGGACCACGTTTCCGCGGCGTCAAAATCGTTGGTGGCAAAGGCCGCGATGGCGGCGGGATCGAACACTTCCTTTTTTTCGCAACCGTTGTCCAGCAGCGTCTTTGCCAAGCTGGCCGCCGGCTCGTAATTATCCCGAGCCACGTCGTCGGCCAAGAGCTTAAGCAGGAATTCCGTCAACGCTTCATCGGCGTTCGGAGCGGCCACATAGGCCGCTTGGCCGGCGTCACGAAGCGTTTCAATCAATGCCTCCGCCCGGCCAACGGTCTCGCTCCATTTCGCTCGAATTTCCTCCACTTTATCTGGGGCGGACGTCCTGTAGTCGATGCGAAGCCTGCGAAGGTCCTTGATGACTTCCTTCCACTCGGCCAGTTTTGCAGCAAACTCGGCGGCGGAACTATCGGCATCCGCGACGCTTTCCGGTTTCGGCTCGGGTTTCGGATCCGTTTTCGGCTCGGATTTCGGCTCGGGTTTCGGATCCGGTTTCGGATCCGATTTCGGCTCGGTTGTCTCCTCGGACTTGGCTGGAGATTCCTGCTGTTTCGCTTCGGGCACAGCCGCTTCGGGAGGCGGGGGCGCCGGTTCCGCATCGGCTGCTGCTGCGGCCGGTTCTGTAGGCGGACTGGAGGAATCTGGCGTTTCCTGAGCCATCCCGGTTGTCACGACCGCCAAAACAGCAAAACTAACGGCAAGGGGCTGTACAAAACCAAGCCAATGTCGGAACATCGAACGAACCTCCGGATGGTTGCAACCAGTGTCTGGAAAGCAAAAAGGTTACCATAGTCTGCCGCCGTGAAAAGACGCCCTGCTTGGGGCAAGGGCGTTGTTGCGTGCGTTTTTACCATGTTGGCGTTTTAACGCCTGGATCCTCGGATATACGATGTCAAAGCGAAAAAGTTCGCGGCCTCTGGCTTCACGCGGTCCGGACGCCGCGCCTCCGCTGGCCAAACCGTTGCGGATTATCGGCGGCAAGATGCGCGGCCGCAGTATTCTGTACAGCGGTGATCCGCGGACGCGGCCGATGAAAGACCGGCTTCGTGAAGCCGTGTTCGATGTTCTGGCAACTGCGGTCGTGGGCAAGCATGTCATCGACTTGTTCGCGGGTACGGGTGCTTTGAGCCTGGAGGCGCTCAGCCGTGGAGCGGTGCGAGCGACGCTGATCGAGCGGCACTTTCCCACGGCCCGATTGATCGAACAAAATGTCGCCCAACTGGAAATCGGCGACCGGGTGCGCGTGCACGCGGGCGACGCTTTCCTGTGGCCGAGGCAACAACGCGACTGGGACGATTTTGTCCAACCGCCGTGGCTCGTCTTGTGTTCGCCGCCGTATGCCTTTTACACGGACCGGACGGCGGATATGGTCGCGTTGATCAGCGGCCTGTGCCGCCGCGCCCCTGCGGAAAGTGAATTCGTGGTCGAAGCCGACCAGCGTTTCGACTTCGCCCTGCTGGCCGACCTGGGCCAGTGGGACGTCCGCGAATACGCCCCCGCGGTGCTTGGATTTCACCGCATCCGGCCGCCCGCGTGATGGTCGAGTGACCCACGGCGCACCGAACCGAATGGGATATCCTGGCAAGGACTCGTCCAAGCGAAAAGCAGCCTTCCTCCCAAGTGGCTAATACCGGGTACATCTGGAGACAACAGGCACGCTGTGGCCACGTCCCGTCCAGAGGGCTACCGCAGGCAGCACATTTCGCGTTCAATAAGGAGACGGAATCGGTGAAGCTGGCGCGTTCGAGGCGGACTGGACGGAGTATTCCATAGACTCTGACATTCGGATTTGCAGAAAGGGTGAATCATGGGACGCGGGATGAATACGAGTTTACGGCGGCGGGAATTCTTGGGCTCGGTACTCTCTGCCGGCGCAGCGGGGCTGACGCTATCCGCGGCGCACGGTCGGGCGGCACCAGGGCGTCCGGAACTGATGGTCGGCGAGGGGGTCGTCGATATCACGCCGCCGCTGGGCATCGAGCTGGGCGGATTTCACCGCCAGCCGGGCAACGAGCGGCGGGTCAAGGGAATCCGCCAGGCGACCGCCGTGCGGGCTTTGATCCTGTCCCTGGGCGAGACCCAGGTGGCCGTCTGCTCGCTGGACGTGGCGACGATCGGTCACGAAATGGCCGCCCGAATCCAGCAGCAAGCCGCCGCCCAGACGGGGATCCCCGCGGCCAATATCCGGCTGTGCGCGACCCACACGCACTCCATGCCCGCTTTCTGTTTCCTTCGTCAGTGGGGCGCGCTGCCGGTCGAGTACATGGCCGTGGTCGAAGCTCGCACGATCGAGGCGATCAAGCTGGCCAAAGCTGACTTGGCCCCGGCCGAGGTCCTGTTGGGCAAGACCGAGGTGGCCGGCGGCAACCACAATCGGACCACGAAGCAATTCAAGACCAGTCCCGATTTCACCGCCGACTCGACAGACGCCGAGCGCTGGCTCGATACCACGCTGCACGCCTTGTGCTTTCACCGCGCCGCGCCGAAACGCAACTTGTTGTGGTACCATTTTTCCGCCCATGCCGTCTGCTTTGCCGACGACTTGGCCGGACCCGATTGGCCCGGCATGGTCGCCGAGCGGATCCGCGACAAGCACCAGCTCGAGCCTTCCTTCCTTCAGGGTCACAGCGGCGACGTCAATCCGGGCGACGGCCGCGATTGGCGGGGCGAAGCGAATCAGACGACCGCCGCGATTGCCCCGGCGCTGGAACGCGCGATCAACGACGCGACGCCGCTGGCGGTCGATCGGCTCCGCTCGGCCAGCGAATCGTTCCAGGTCCCGTATGACCTGGAGCGGTTCAAGAGTTGGATCGAGGCTTATCGCTCGGATCCGGACAAGTGCCGCAGCGGTCCTTGGGTCGATGCCGGCTTCGCCGCCGACTGGTATCAAGGCAACGCGCAGCGCGATCTGACGCAACCGCATCTGCCGATCACGTTGAGCGCCCTGCAGCTGGGCCCGCTGGCGATGATCTTCCATCCGGCCGAATTGTACAGCTACTACGGTTTGGCGATCGCCCGCGAGTCACCGTTGCCGCATACGTTGGCGGTCGGGTATGCGGACGGGATCATCGGCTATCTTGCCGATCCGCGGGCTTATGAAGCGGGTGAATACTCGGCCATCACCGTCCCGAAAATCCTTGACTATCCGCCCTTTACGCCCACGGCCGCACGCCGGACCGCCGCGGCCGCCGTGGATCTGTTGCGGCGGACCGTCGCTTGAGGAATACGACGCACCGGCGGGGCGGTAACTCAGAACGAGCAGGGCGATCGGAAGAACAAAGTCGCCCGGCGCATCAGCGAGGGATGCGGAAATTGGTCCGTTTCCTCGCTTACGCTTCGGGTTTCCTTGGGATCCGCCAGTTTCTTTCGGTCGCTCAGGCTGACGAGAACGCGACCATTCCATCCACGAAATGGCCGAAGAAACGGCCGGGAATCCCGAGAGGTTTTGTGATGCAAAAGTTCTCGCTGAATTGCACAACATGGCCCTCGACAGACCCGTTTCGGCTGCTCCCGTCTGTTATCCTGGGTCTTCTGCTGGCCGCGGCCGCGTGCCGTGCGGACACGTTCCACTATCGCAGCGCGGAGGGCCAGCCAGTCGAACTGGAGGCGAAGCTCGTCGGCTCCGACCAAGGCATTTACATCTTGGAGACTTCGGACGGCCGCTATCATCTGGTGCCGCGCGGGGCCGCGGAAAAACGCGTGCCGTCCCCCGGTCCGGTCGCGCTGGACGGCCCGGGTATGGCCGCGCGGTTGGAACAGGAGTTCACGGCCGAACGCTTTCGGAGTTACCTTCAAGATCCGTTCGTCATCGGGCTGGTCCTGGGCTCGCCGTTGCCCAGAACATCCGAAGGCGCCGCCAAAGCGCTGTTGCGGGACGTGGCGGTGTTTATGAAGAACGTCGAAGGCGCCTTTGCTCGCTATGCCCGCGATGCGCGGGTCGAGACGCCTGCGGCGACGCACCCCGTGGTCGTATTGATCTTCGAGACCCGGGAAGACTTCGGCAAATTCGCCGCAGCCGCCACGGCACGCGACGAAGATTTCGCGAGCCGAATCGCGGGTTTTTATTCCAAGCTGACCAATATCTTGGCCATCCGTTTGGAAGAATGCCGCTCGTTCGACACGCCCCTGCACGAGGCCATCCACCAGCAGGTTTACGTGCGAAAGATCCTGCCGCGGCTGGCGCCGATCCCGACCTGGTTCGACGAGGGACTGGCCACGGGCTTCGAAGGCAACGCCGGGAAGATCAACGTCGGTCCCGGCAAGATCAGCGCTCGCTATGCCAATCAAGCGTTAGAGGCGCAACAGGTGGATTGGAGCGCTTTGGTGGCTGGCGACGAAGCGTTTCGCAACGACGCCACGATCGACGGCGCCTATGGCCAAGCCTGGGGGCTGCATTGGCTGCTGGTGACTCGGTACAAAGCCGAATACGGATCCTACATGCGGCTGCTGGGCAAGAAGAAGCCGCTCCAGGAGGACAGCCCGCAACAGCGTCTGGCCGACTTTCAGCAAGCGTTCGGAGACCGGCTGGCCGAGATGCAGTCCCAGTTTCGGCCGCTGTTGGAGGATGCTTGCCGGAAACAGAAGATCGTGCTGAAGCCGCCCGCGCGAAAAGGGATGTCACTGACGGAAGAGAACCTGGGACAAGTCCAGCTGACGGCGGTCAGTCACCAGACGGCCGGCCCGGTCGGCGGCCGTCTGGAGGTGCAAGGCGCGCTGATGAATCTGTCGCCCCTGCGGACGATGGCTTTCCACGTCACCGTCGAAACGGACGCCGCGACGTACGCCGAGTGGTTGATCCCCAAACTGGACTTGCTCAAAACCACGCCGCTGGCGGCTCAGAATGTCGTCAAGCCGATGCGGATCGCCGCCGCACCGGGTCGCGGTCCAGGCCCCCGCACGTTCCGCGTCCGCATTCGCTCGGCACCTGCGGACAGCGACGAAGCGCAGCGCTGGAGTTCCGGGCAATTGCCGGTGCCGGTGTTCGGGGCGGCGCGTCCCTGACGATCAAGGAGAAGGCTGGGGCATGGCCGGTGATCGGCGGCTGTCGGCGGCGATTGACAAGCGCGTGTCGCGGACATAGGCTGAGCCGTGACTTGGCTGTTGTGCCGGCGGCAAGAACCGGTGCCCCGGCCGCGTGCCGGATACTAATACCTATACGGGAGGACGTTCCATGACGGCGACGAAACCATCGCAACTAACGCGGCGCAGGTTCTTTAGCGCGGCGGGGGCGGCAGCGGCGGCCCCGTATATCATTCCGGCAACGGCCATCGGCGGGGAAGGACGTCCGGCGCCCAGTGAGCGCATCACGATGGGCTTCGTCGGCGTGGGCGGACAAGGCATGGGCGACATGGGCGGCTTCATGGGATTTCCCGAAGTCCAGGTGGTGGCCGTCTGCGACGTGGATACCAGGCACCGAGAACGCGCCCAGGAGCGAGTCGACAACCATTATGCCCAGGCGAAAGCGAGCGGCGCATACCAGGGCTGCGGCGCCTACCACGATTATCGCGAACTGTGTGCCCGGCCGGACATCGACGCCGTATTCTGCGCGACGCCCGATCATTGGCACGCGCTGGTCACCTGCGAGGCGATGCGGAACGGCAAGGACGTGTACTGCGAGAAGCCGGAAACGCTGACCGTCCGCGAAGGGCGGATCATGGTCGATACGGCCCGGCGCTACGGCCGCATTTTCTCCGGTGGCAGCCAGCGCGTGTGGGAGGACTACAACTGGTATCACCGCATGATGTGGTCCGGCACGTGCGGCGACTTGCAGGAGGTCTGGGTCAACATCGGCGGGCCGTCCCACGAGATGCCGTTGCCCGCCGAGCCGGTGCCCGAGTGGCTGGATTGGGACCGGTGGCTGGGTCCGGCCCCGTGGCGGCCCTATAACAAGGGCTATCACCCGTTCACGTGGCGCAGCTGCCGCGACTTCTCCGGCGGCGGCATGACCGACTGGGGCGCCCATCACATCGGCGGCGCGCTGTTCGCCGCCCAATTGTACGACCAGCCCCTGCCGGTCGAAGTCATCCCGCCGGACGGCAAGGAGTACCCGCAACTGACTTTCAAGTACGCCAACGGCGTGCGCATGTACCTGGGGGGCGCGTGGGGCGGCGGCCCCCTGGCGTTCAAAGGCACCCGCGGCGAAGTGCCGGACCGCGACAAACCGCGGTCTGCGCCGCCCGACATCTACATCCCCAACTACAAGGGCCGCGGCATCTTCGGTGATTTCCTGCAGTGCGTGAAAACGCGCCAGCGGCCGTTCCGCGACATTGAAATCGCCCACCGCACCGTGGCCACCTGCCATCTGGCCAACATCGCGTTTTGGACTCGCCGCGCCTTCAAATTCGATCCCGTGAAAGAAGAGATCATCGGCGACGACGAGGCCAATCGCTGGATCGATCGGCCGAAGCGGGAACCGTGGGTGCTGTAACGAGGTGCGGTATCATCTCAGGACAGCTGGCGCTTCAGGGTCTGGTACATCTCCAGAGCTTGCGCCGGCTTTTCGCCTTCATGCACGACGGCTCGCACCGCTTGGATCATGGCCACCGGACACTCGGCGCCAAAAATATTGCGGCCCATATCGACTCCGGCGGCCCCTTGATCGATCGCCTTGTAAGCCAGCTCGAGAGCCTCCGGCTCGGGGATCTTCTTTCCCCCGGCGATCACCACGGGCACCGGACACGCTGCGGTGATCTGCTCGAAATCCGGTTCGCAGTAATAGGTCTTGACGAATTGGGCGCCCAGCTCCGCGCACACGCGGCAGGACATCCCCAGGTAGCGGGCGTCGCGAACCATGTCTTTGCCCACGGCCGTGACCGCCAGCGTCGGCAGCCCGTACTTCATGCCCGCGTCGATCGTGTCGGTCAGCACGCCCAGGGTCTCGTGTTCGAACGGCGCGCCGATGTAAGCCATCACCGCTTGGGCGGACGCGTTCAGCCGCAGGGCGTCTTCGACATCGACGCCGATGCGTTCTTTGCTCAATTCGGTCAGCACGGTGGCCCCCGCGCTGGTCCGCAGCGCGACAGGCTTGATGCACTGCGGCGGGACGACCGTCCGTAGAATGCCGCGGGTACACATCAGCACGTCGGCATAGGGGATCAGCGGCACGATGGTCAGGTCGACGCGTTCCAGTCCCGAGGTCGGGCCCATGATGTAACCGTGGTCAAAAGCCAGCATGACCACCCGTCCGGTCCGAGGATGAAAGATCTGCGACAGGCGATGTTTCATTCCCCAGTCGTAAGCCGCCGATCCTTTGACATGAAAGCCCGGCGTCTCTTGCGGGATTCCGATACCATAGTCCTTGGCGCTCTTGTTGCCTTCGATTTCCGCCATAGCGTAAAGCCTTCCTTTCAGTTGGTTTCCAAGGATGCGGCCCCGTCGGCGAGGCCGCGAAACAGCAGCGCGATCGACGTCGCGCCCGGGTCCTGATGCCCCAGGCTGCGCTCGCCCAGGTTGCGGGCTTTGCCGAAACGCGCTTGAAGCGTCTTGGTGTTCTCGGCGCCCGTTTGCGCCGCTGCGGCGGCGGCCACCAGGCCCGCGGTGATCGAATCGCCGGCGGCCGCGGAGGCTTGCAGCGCCTCGACGGCCGGAACCAGCGCATCGAGCATCGTCTTGTCCCCGACCTCGGCTTTGCTGACGGCCCTCATTTTGGTCAGGCCGCCCGCAAACATCGCCGCCAACCGTGCCGCATCGATCTCGTCGGCCTCGCCGGCGGGTTCTTCCATCCCCATGAGCAACGAACCCATCAAAGGCCCGGTCGCTCCGGCATCGATACTCATCACGGACCATGCCACGCCTTGCAACAACGTCTTGATCTGGCGAGCCTGGCAGTCGTCCAAGCCTTTTTCGATCGCCGCCATCGCCCGCGTCATGGCCACGCCATGATCGCCGTCGCCGGTCGCCGAATCCAACCGGCCTAATTCGTCGGCGCCGGCTTTGACTCGAGCCGCGGCGGTCCGGAACAGGTGGATCAGACTGTCAAAATCAACGGTTCCCGACATCGTCATACACCTCATCAAAAAGCATCACTTCACGGTCCAAGCCGGCGTATCGCACGGTGCATCGAACAGCTCGATCAATTCGTCATCAAGCTTGGCGACGCACAGCTGAAAGCCGCCCATCTCCTGGACCGTCAAGAACTCGCCGACCAGCGAACGAGCCATGACCAAGCCCTTGGCGTCCAGCAGCTTGTTGACGGCCCGGAGCAGGATGTACTGTTCCATCAGCGTCGTGGCGCCGGAGCCGTTGACCATCACCAACAGCTTGTCGCCCGCCTGGACGCTCATGGTATCCAGGAGTTTGTCGAGCATGATTTGGGCGGTCTGGTCCGCGGTGGCCAGTTTCATCACGCCGCCGCCGCCCTCGCCATGCTGGCCCATGCCGACTTCCATTTCGTCGTCGGCGATGTCGCCGATCGCCCCCCCGCTGGCAGGATGAGTGGCGGCCGTCACCGCCACGGCCAGCGTGCGGAGGTTTTCGCTGAATCGCGCGGCGAGCGCGGCCACTTCGTCCAAACTTCGGCCGGCCTCGGCCGCCGCACCGGCGATTTTGTACAAGGGGATACAACCGACTAGGCCGCGGCGATGTTCCAGCGGCGCGTCTCTGCCCGCGGAGATATCCTCGTGCGTCAGGATCTTCTGCACGTTCAGCCCCTGCTGGATGGCCATGTCGAATGCCATGTCGCCCGCCATGACGTCGCCCGCGTGATTCAGGATCACCAGCAGCGTTCCGGCCGTGCGGGCCGTGGCCTGGAGGGCCGCCAGCACGGCAGGGGCCCCCGGCGCGGCGAAGATATCGCCCACGACGCTGGCGTCCAACATGCCCGCACCGACAAAGCCACTCAGCGCCGGTTCGTGCCCGGCTCCGCCCAGCGTCACCAGGGCCACCTTGTCCGCGCTCTTGGAGACCGCTCGCAGGACCGTTTTGCCTTGCAACGCGATCTTGTTGCGATGTGCCAAAGCAAAGCCTTCCAGGAGTTCCGCGGTCAGGTTTTCCGGAGCGTTGATGAACTTTTTCATGGGCATGGGCTGTCTCCTCGTCGTCATGGACACGAACGCAAAGTCTCATTGTCTAATCGACGGACCCGTGCCGATCAATCCCCGATCCCCGTTGGCGAGCGGTTTTCCCGTGATCGGCGGCAGAAATCGATGCCTTCGGCGACACATCGGCGACCCCAAGGGGGGCCGCGTCACCCGCAGCGCCAGCGAGAGGGTTGGTCTCGCTCGCGCGTGGCATGTTAGTTGCCCCTAGTATTTCGAGCAACACCGATCCAATCAGCAATACGCCCTGTTCCTTCTCCTAAAAACCGGTACATTAACGGCTTGATCGGCCGACGCGGTAGTCGGCGATCCAAGGAGGCCGGTCCGTCGAAAAAGGAGGCATGCAGGATGTCGCGGCGCAAGAAGCAACAGTTGGAGGAACTGCGTCGCCGTGCTAAACGGCGAGAGACTCGTGAAAAATCCCGCTACGATTTGTTGCCCTCGCTGGCTTACGCCCAGCGCTTGATCGACCGGGGCAAGCTGGCCGATGCGTACGCGCACTTGCAGCAACTGGACGCGGATTATCCACGCCGCAAGGAAGTATTGTGGATGTTGGCCGACGTTTGCCGACAAACCGATACCTTCGAGTTCTGGCAGGTTTGCCGGCGGCTGCTCGAGTTGGAACCCGATCACCGTGAGGCGCTGCTCATGGTTGCCTATGCGAACCTGTACGTCGACCATCCCACCTGTGCGCTGCAGGTCTTTCGCAAGTTCCTGGAACGTTGGCCGCACGATCCGCGCCGTGAAGGCGTGCTGACAACCATCGGCGAACTGGAAAGCGAACTCGAAGCCAAACGGAAGGAATTCAAGTTTACCAGCGACGATGCGCTGGAAATGCTCCTGCTTCACGAGCGGATTTTGGAAGCCCTGATGGAACGAGGGTACAAGCGTGTCGTTGAGCGGGCAGACCAACTGCTGGCCCGATACCCGCATTTCGCAGCGGCCCATAACAACCGGGCCGAGGCGTTGTTCCACCTGGGGCGTCTGGACGAAGCGATCGCCCAGTGCCGGCGCGGGCTGGCGTACGATCCTCACAACGGCTTCACGCTGGCGACCCTCGCCCGATTCCTGTTCCTGCAAGGGGACGTCGCAGAGGCGCAAGCCTGTGCCGAGCGGCTGAAAGCGCTGGGCTCGCGGACCCTGGCGGCGTGGTCCAAGGCAGCCGAAACGCTCAGCGTGTTGGGCGACTCGGCGGGCGTCCTGAACGTCTTTGAGCAAGCGCAAACAAAAGTGACGGAGTTCGGCCCTCCGTGCAGTGATGCCGCGGTCCTGTACCACTTTGCGGCGGCGGCGCACATGGAGCGGGGCGACGAGGCCGAGGCCCGGCGTCTGTGGCAGGAGGCCCTGAATTGGTTCCCCGGCTCGGAATTTGCCAAAGGGAATCTGCGCGATCTGCAAGATCCCGTCGGCGAGCGTTACGGATCGTGGGCGGTCGGTTTCCAGGTTTGGCTGTCCTTGCTGGCCTACGACGAACTGAATCGGTACATGAAGCCGGGGCAGCGTGGAGCCGTCCCACAAAAGGACGTGCGCCGTCGGGTCTTGGAGCTGTGCCCGCAACTGCCGCGTCTGATTCCGATTTTGCTGGAACGCGGCGATCCGCACGCCTGCACGCTCGCTTGGTTCATCGCCTCGACGAGCGACGAGCCCGCGATGTTGGACATCCTGCGCGCGTTCGCCCTCGGCCAACGCGGCCCCGACTCGATGCGGATGAAATCGCTGCAGATCCTGAACGAAAAAAGAGCGTTGCCCGACCGCCGAGTGAAGATCTGGCGCCACGGCGAATGGGATGACCAGATTCTGTTTGCCTGGGAGATCTACCACGAACCGGTCAAGCATGGCTGGCCGCGCGAAGTCGTCACGTTGTTTTCCCATGCTACCGAAGCCCTGGAACATGGAGACGCGGACCGGGCGGAAGGTCTGCTGGAACGGGCTTTGAAAATCCAGCCGAACGCACCCGAACTGTTGAACAACTTGGCTGCAGCCTACGAAGTCCAGGGGCGCCGCGAGGAGGCGGTGGCCATGGGCGAACGAATCCATCGCGAGCATCCCGATTACTTCTTCGGACGGGCGAATCTGGCGGTGCTTCTCGCGATTCGCGGCGAGACGAAACGGGCGCGGGAGTTAGCCGATCCCTTGATGGACCAGCAAAGATTTCACATCAGCGAATTCAGTGCGCTGTGCTATGCCCAAGCAATTATCGCGCAAGCCGAAGGAAAGACGGCCGGCGCCCAAACTTGGGCCGACCAACTGGAGCGGGCACTGCCGAACGACCCCAAAGTGAAGATCATTCGGCGCTGGAAGCGCTAGCGCCGGGATTCGCCCCAGACGGGCCTGACGCACCGCGGCGCTGCCACTGGTAGATCGACGGCACGGCGGGTTGCGGGCGTGGCGCGTCCTGATACGGTTGGGCTTGATTGCCGTCAATTACCTCCGGGCGGCCCGCACCGGTGACGAACTGACCATTGCCGCCGTACAGTTGGTTGTCGAAAATCTCGATTCCCGTGCAATCCGGCGTAGCCAGCTGGACCATCGCCGCTTGAGGATCGTTCAACACGAACACGTTGCCGGCCAAGATGTGATCGAAACTGGCCGTTTTGGCCATCGCGCCGGGGCCTTTCCCGACGAGGAAGCGGTTGTACAGGATCAGCCAATTCTCGTTCATTCCGCCCATCCATAATCCGGCTCGCGCCGAGCGGATGTCGCAGTTGTAGACGACGTTGCGAGGGCCGTTGGGACCGTGGGCGGTATCTTCCGGCGGCGATGCCCACATGCCGTAACCGTAACCGCCGTGGCCCGTCGAAGATTCGACCACGCATTGTTCGATCAGGTTTTCGTTCGTCCATCCGGAGTGCCATTGGGCATCGCTCTCGTGGAACACGCTCTGCCGGATCACGTTCCCGCTGGCCGCCCACTGAAACAGCGGGCCATGCCTCATTTTGAACGTCTCGACGTTCTCCATCAGACAGTCCCAGCAGTTGTCCCAGCCGGCGTATGCCGTGCCGCCGCCGCCTTTGAACCACGCATCGTCAAACACGCAATCGCGGATCTCGCACCACTTGGCCTGGGCGCCGTACACCGGAAATCGGCCGCACTTTCGCACGGTAACGCCTCGGGCCCAGCAGTTCCAGGCTTGATTGAACAGCACTCCGCTGATCCACAGGTTCTCGGTCTGCTCCAGATACAGGTCCTCGACGCCGCAGTTTCGAATCGGCGCCACGCGGCGAACGTACGCGCCGTCGGCGACGGGAAACTCGATTCGCAGCGGCTGGCTGACCGTGATCGTGCGGCCGTCGATCTTTTCGATCTGCAACTGGTACTCGCGATAGCGGCCCCAGGTGCAAGCGTTCTTGGTCAGCCGCTTCCATTCGGGCGCCGCCGGCGCCTCGATAAAGATACAGTCGCCCGGCGTCAGGCCCGCCGTGCTGCGCAATTCGAGCGTCCGCTCGCCGCGGCGGCCGTCGCGAGCCAATTCGATGCGCGGGCCATCCAGCCCGCGGCCCGCAAACAGAATTGCCGCGCGCCAATCCGCCACACCCGGCGTTTCGGCGAGCGCGCCGTCCAGCACCACAGCGATCTCGGCGGTCAACGACGAGCCGTCCTGGTACTGTGCGACGCCTCGCAACACGGTTGGGCCATCGGCCAAGCGGCTGATGATCTCGCCGGCCCGGATCGTGGTGGCGAACGTGTTGCCCGAATGCGTGCTGCGTTTCCACTGGTGGACCACGCGGCTTCCGGCCTCGATTGTCATCGCCGCTAGTCCCGCCGGACGTGCGTGCATGGTGATCGGCGTATTGTTCCCGATGCGATCGCCCGCCTTGAGCCCGTAAAAGGCAACCCCGCCCGCCGGCAGCGCATAGCGAAAGATGACCTTGGTTTTGTCCGCGCCGCGGCCCCGAATGACAACACCGTCGTGGCGAACGGTCACCGGCCAATCGAGATGATAGGTGCCCGCGTCCAGCAGCACCGCGCCGCCGCCTTGAGCCGCGACCGCCTCGCACGCGCGGTCCAACGCGCCGGAATCGTCCGAGCCGTCATCCGCCCGGCCGTCGAAGGCCTCGATCGTCGCTTTGACCGCGACCTGCGGAATCCCGCCCTGCACGCCGCACTTGGTCCAATTCGGATACACGATCCCGTCGGGGCCGACGACGTCGGCTTCGGTCAGCCGTTCGGCCTGGGTCGGTTTGATCTTGTACTGAGCTGGCCACGGCGGCTGCGGAGGCTCGAACGCGGCTTCCCCGGCCCACGCCGCGGCGGCGAACAGGCAGCATCCCAATAGGGCTCCGACGGAGTTAACGTTCGCTCTCATGGCAGTTCCTTTCTCGATAGCTCGCGGACGAGTGGCAGGGAAATGGAGGGCAGGAAAACGCAGCATTGCGGCCATTTTTCCTGGAAAGGTGCCGGCAATCAAGCGGGCGACTGCGAAACGGACACTCGCCGGTGTGATCCGCCGGGCCGGGCGGTCGAAACGAAGTTGCTGCGGGGGTCGCGGCGATTCGCGTTCGCTCTGCTGACGTTCGCTCTGCTGCAGGGCTTTTTTCCGCGGCCGCCGCGTGCTACGCTGGCATCTGGCCAGGTGAACCAGACGTGAACCGACGTCACCGCGTTCTTGGAGAGATGTGTCATGACCTTCGCTTCTTGCCGTATCACTATTGTCGGACTGTTCTTGTTTGCGACCGTTTTGGCTGTTTCCGCGTGGGCCGCAGAACCGAATCCGGCCGCGATTTCCGAAGCGGCGCGAATCGCGGAAAAAGGCGGGCTGGCGTCGCAGTATCCGGGCGACGAAGGGATCGAGCGGGATCCGCGCGTCTTGTTCGTCGATGATTTTGAAATGGGAACCGTCCGAGAGATGGGGGCTCGCTGGGGAAGCATCCAGCATCCGGAGCAGATTGCATCCAGCGACGATATCCACGCCGGTTCGCCGGGCGTGCGTTCGCTGCAGATCCGCGACAACGGGCACTTGTTCACGCATACCCAAGGCGTCGATACGATGTTCGCCCGGTTCTACGTCAAATTCCATGAGCGGACCGGCTACATCCATCACTTCGTGCATCTGGTGGCCGACCGCACGCCGGAGCCGTGGCCCAAGGGCGGGGCCGGCGAGACGCCGCCGGGCGACGCCAAGTTCTCGACCGGCATCGAACCGACGGGACGCTGGGGCAAGTACCCGCCGCCGGGCGTGTGGAATTTCTACACCTACTGGCACGAAATGAAGTCGAAATGGGGCTCGGTGTTCGACGGCAAACAGGTGCCGATCGAACCGGGACGCTGGTACTGTGTCGAGGTGATGCTGAAGGCGAACTCGGCGCCGGACAAGGCCGACGGCGTACAGGCGTTTTGGGTCGACGGCGAATTGTACGGCTGGTTCGACGGCTTCCGCTGGCGGACGACGGACAAGTTGAAAAACAACAGCTTTTGGCTGCTGTATTACAACACCGACCAGCCGGCTCGGCACAACAAGGACCCGCACCCGGAAGATCGCAAAATGGAAGTCTGGTTCGACGACGTGGTGATCGCCACCGAATACATCGGGCCCGTCACAGGCCGCCCCTTGGGTGGTAAGAAACGAGCCGCGCCGTCTCGCAGCGCGCTGTTGACGCCGGGTCTGCTGATCGCCGAGCCGTCCGCGTCGGCGTTCGCCGAACGGTTTGACGACGGCCCCGGCAAGTTCAAGGGCGGTCAGATCGCCGACGGTGGCGTGGACGGTTCGAAAGCCTACGCCTTTCCCCCCGGGGGCGTCTGGATTTGGGATGCCTTCTCCCGCCCGGTCACCGACGCAACCACCGTCCGCCTCAAGCTCAAGCCGCTCGGAGACGTCGGAGACGTGCAAGTCATGATCTGGTCGAAGAAACACAAGGACAACTGCCGCTATCGTCTGGGACGATTGAAGGCGGGCCAGTGGCACGAAGTGGAATTCCGCGCGATCGAAGCCCGCGCGGGCTGGGGCATGGACGGTCCCAGCTTGGACGGCGACGCGCTGGACAATGTCAAGTTGACCTTCGCGGGCGCGGCCGCCGACCGAATCCTGCTGGATGACTTTGAAATCCTCGAATGAGCATCGTACCATGTCCGCCCAGTTGGTAACCGTCGCAACATTTGGCACACCGGCCGAAGCGAACATCGTCCGGAATCGTCTCGAGGCGGTGGGAATCCGCACGTTCCTTGCCGACGAAGCGACCATGACAATGGCTTGGCACCTTGGTGTTGCCGTGGGCGGCGTGAAACTGCAAGTGGCCGAGGACGATGCCGAGCGTGCCCTGGCGGAACTTGAATCCCATGAACCCGCTCCCATCACCGAAGAGGAATGGCGAACGGAGGGCGCCGAAGACGATGCTGATTCTGAAACGGATGAGGCGGAGGCGGAGAGCGATGCCGAGGAAGATCAAACCAAGTCTCCCTCGGATCAGATCGCGGACCGCGCCTTCGACGCCGCGGTGATCGGATTGTACCTGCTGCCGTTTCAGCTGTATTCGCTTTGGCTATTGGGCCGCATCGCGCTGGGCACAGTGCCCCTGACACCCCGGAATCGCCGTCGAGTTCTGCTGACGCTCGCTCTCGATTGCCTGGTAATCATCTTTGTTTTGGCAGTCGTGTGGAGCATGTTGTCGGAATGACTTAGACGCGTCGCCTCCGTCACCGCTCCGTTTCGTCGCTGCAAAGAGACAGCCGGCGATCACAAAATTGCCAGAGGATTGCGGCGTTCCTCCAGCGTACCCCGCGTGACGCCGACGCGATTGACGGCCTTCAGCCGGCGCCAGACTTCTTTGCCGGTTAAGCGATCCTCCAGCAGATCTCGGTACAGTCCGATCGTCTGGCGAACTTCATCCGCGGTCTCCTCCAGCAATTCGATGCGAAAGTGGCGCATGCCAGCGCCCAGCAACTCCGGGACGACCTCGGCACCGCTCTGCGCGACGGCGTTGTACAACGTGTTGCGGCAGCCGACGTCGGCCTGCAACAGGTGCTCCAGACTCAGCCGGTCCCGCAATCGCACTTGGTGATCGTCGCACGGCCGGCCGCAGTTGGTGTGGTTCGTGCCAGGCGATAACAAGGCGCAGAACACGCAATGCTCCATATGGAACAGCGGCATGTGCTGATGGATCACGACCTCCAGCCACTGCGGCGGGCTGGCGGCGACCAGGTCCAGCAACTGGTCGCGATTCAGATCATAGGACGCCGTGACGCGCAACGCGCCCAAGCGGCACAGCTGATGTACCGTCAAATCATTCGCGGCATTGAACGAGAAATCGGCCACGCACGGCAAGCCCTCGGCGGCAAAGAACACCAAGCCGGCGAAATTGCGCACCAGGATGCCGTCGGCGCCGTGACGGGCCATGGTTCGAAACAGGCCCATTTCGTTCGGCTTCTGGATCCGGGGCGTCGCCAAGTAGATCTGGGCCTGGACCGCGTGCGCCATCGGCACCGCGTCGGCGTATTGCCGGATGTCCGAGAACTCGACTTGGACGGCACGCGCGCCGCACGACAAGGCCGCCTCGAGTTGGGCGAGCGTGCGGCAGAGGACGCGGAGTTCGGTCTCTTCGGGACCCGAAATCGCGTTTGGGCGAGACGCGGCTACGGGCGACGGAGTTGCGTCTGGGAGCGGTGCGGCGACAGGGGGGGGGCCGGTTGTCCGCGCGCAGGCGATCCAGGGCCATCGGCGGTGCGATCCGCCGCGCCGGAAGTAACACGCTCGAGGCGTCCAGCAGTTCCTTCAGTCGCTGCCGAACCTTGCCCAGCACGCTCATCGGCACCATCGGCCCGCCGACGATCTCGGCCTCCAACCGATCCAGTTCATAGACCGTGCCGCCCAGGCGTCCGAGTTTTTCTTCCAGCAACTCGCGCGTGATCGGATGCTGGCGAGCCGCCGCCAAGGGCTCGTCCGACAGCACTTCGCACGTCGTTCCGGTCGCGGTCCGCGCCCGCACGCACAGCGGCTCGCCCACGGCGGCCCGTACGCTCAATGTCACCGCGACGCGCCGCTGGGGATCGGCGTTGGTGTACGAGCGGCGCATCCGCCGAGTGAGTTCCGGATCGTCGGTCTTCCAGATCTGCTGGCCCGGCCATAGCTGAGCGAACTCGACGGCCTCACGGACAAACGACAACTCGACCAACCCCGAATCGATCGGGGCTTCCAAACGCCGCCCGCCTTGATACACGGCCCACACGCGGCCGCCTTGCTGCTGGCCGGCCAGCCGGTCGCCCTCGAACGTCACGCCGTCGCCCGCCTTGATCCCTCGCACCAGGCGAACTTGCACCCGCTGGCCGCGCACCTGAGTTACCTCGCCCAGCAACACGCCGCGATTCGCGGAACTGGTGCCGGGAACCAACTGCTTGTGGTCGTTGCCCAGCAGCCAGCCCGGCGAGAAGCCGCGCGAAAACGACAACTCCATCTCCTCGATCTGCCGCGGCGTGAACTGCACCGGCCGGCCCGCCACCGCCGTGTCGATCGCTTGACGGTAATGCCGCGTCACATTGGCTACGTACTCGGCGGTTTTCAAGCGGCCTTCGATTTTCATCGCCGAGACGCCGGCGTCGATCAATTGCGGCACCAGCTCGAATGCCGCCAGGTCTTGCGGACTCAGCAGGTATTTGACTTGGCCCAACTCGACGTCTCGGCCGTCGCAGACCAGATCGAACGGCAGCCGGCAAGCCTGGGCGCACTGCCCCCGGTTCGCGCTGCGGCCGCCCAGCGATTCGCTGGTCAAGCACTGGCCCGAATACGCCACGCACAGCGCACCGTGGACGAAGACCTCCAGCGCCACGTTCGTCCCTGCCCGGATCGCGCGGACTTCGTCTACCGACAGTTCGCGGGCCAGAACGATCCGTTCCACCCCCAGCCGCTCGGCCACCGCGATGCATTCCGCACTGGTCAGCGTCATTTGCGTCGAGGCGTGGATCGCCATCTCGGGACACACGGCTCGGACCAGTTGCAGCACGCCCAAATCCTGGACCAACACTGCATCGACGCCCGCCTCGGCCAGCGCCCGGACGGTCTGTTCGATCATCGGCAACTCGCTGGGAAAGGCCAGCGTGTTCAGCGTCACGTACCCGCGCATCGCCCGCTGGTGCAGCAGGCCCATCACATCGGGCAGTTCTTCCAGGGTAAAGTTGATCGCCCGGTCCCGGGCGTTGAAGCCAATTTGCAGACCGAAATATACGGCGTCGGCCCCGTTCTCGATCGCGGCCAGAACGCAATCCCGATCGCGAGCGGGCGCTAATAACTCAGGGAGATTTCGAGAGGGCACATCGGAAGCGAATGATCCGGCGGAAGAGGACGATGGGTTGTTTGTTATCATCGCCGTCATTCTTCCCGGAAAGGCCGTGAAAGTCAAGGGGACGACCGTGCGGCTGTGTAATGCCGTCCGAGGCCCCCTCCCTGTGCACGACCCTCATCGAACAAACTCGCGCGCGACCCGCTGACCGAAACCGTTGAATCGGCATGACTTGGCGGGTTGGCATTGCTTTCGGTTCCCGAAAGTGAACCGATCCGAAAACCGGGAACCCCCTCGAACGGCTGGCGATGATCGTCCTCGTCGCGTCAGTTCGACTTGACGTCGAAGTCGAGGATGCCGCCGCCTGCCGGAACGGTCGCCTTCAACTCCGTCTGCGAGGGGTCGCTGTACGATCGCGGCAACAGTTCCTTGGCTCCGGCCATCTCGGGCGACTGGGTGCCGTCGCTCGTAAAAGGCGAGCCGTCGGGCATGACATACTTGCTGCACGTCACATTGTATTCGCCCACCGGTGCACCCTTTTGGCCATTGCTGGCTTTCAACTCGTACCGACCGCTGGAATCGGTGTTCGCGTAGAAGGTTGTCCCCCGCGTCACGCCCGTCGGAAAGAACATCACCCCGACGTCCGCCGCCGGTTGCCCGTCCAGCGTCACCGTACCGCTGACCGGTACCAGATCGGGTTGATCCGCTCCTCCGCCTCCACAGCCCATAATGACGAGGATCAAGACCGCCGAACTCAGAGACGAAACTAAGGAAAACCGCATCTCACTTCCTTCCTCGGAAAGTCAGCCGTTTTAGGATCTTACATGGGCCGGCTTCTCCGAACCCGTGCTGTTTGGATCGGTGCCCCGCCCTATCGGAGAGACTCCCGAGGGGGGCCAGATTGCTCCGCCGCTAATTGGGAATCTGTATGGCCTCGGAGCCGGACATCGTGCAGATTTGCCTCAGCACAATCGTATCGGTGGTCTCCGAGAGGAACCGAACCGAAGCGTCCCCCAACGTCACGTTCATTCCTCCGGGGTGCAAGCTGCCTGGGGTGCCGAACTCGGCGAGCCTGCCTCGAATTAAGTCGCGGTTGCCCGTGTACCAGGAGCCGAGAAAGACGTCGAAACGATTAATGCCATACCAAGCGGAGTCGAGCCCGAACTGCACCCAGCCGCGGTAGCCCCAGGCGTTCGGCGCGCCGTCGATCACCGTGTGCGTTTGCTCGGCAATGGCGATGGTATTCGAGCTTCCGTCCAAAATGCTCCGGATGCCGCTGTCGCTGTTCTCGCCGAACATGTATTTCGAGACGACGTTCTGTGTCGGCCAGTCGTTGTGGACCTGTCGGTCGTACTCCCAGACGCTGAAATCGTAGCTGGTCTTTTCGCCAGTATTGCCGTTGAACGGATTGTACGTCGTGCCCGCTTTGTCGCTCAGCACGGGATTCGCGGGGTCTGACGGGCAAAGGAAGGCTTGCAGGCGCGTGCTCACCACCTCGGCATTGGAGGCGGAGGTTGCGGCCGTGGCAGTGGTTCCCGTCGTCAAGTCAATCGGCGCGTTATTGACGTGACTGCAAGCGGCGTACCTGAAATCGTACTGATCGTACAGTTGTTGTTGTTCCAGGAAGGGGAGCGTCATCACCCAACCGCTGACGTTGAGGATTTTGCCGTGGATCGGATTGTTCACGCTATACGCCCAACCGTAATTGATGCCGGCCGGCGGGAATACCTTGTGGGTATCATGGTAATTGTGGATCGCCACGCCAAGTTGTTTCATTTTATTCTGGCATTCCGACCGCCGGGCAGCCTCTCGCGCAGCCTGGATCGCGGGCAGTAACAACGCCACGAGGATGCCGATGATGGCGATCACCACCAACAGCTCCACCAAAGTAAAACCAGCCCTTCGAGTCATGACAACAATCTCCAGAAAGGAACCGATGATCTATCGGACAATGCGCCAAGATACTTTTGACAGACTATGCCTCGCCATAACTACAATATGTAGCGTTGAATGTCGCTAACGAGCCGGACCAAGCCGTCGCAGAAACGCCAGATGCCGTCGCAGAAACGCCAGATATCGAAACATCAAGCCGGCTCTTCGACTTCAATAGCTGCAACAGTAATGATCGGAAGGGGAAAGTCAATAGGTATCGAGGAAGATCTCACGAACGGCGGCGGCAGCATCGCGGTGCTGCCGATTCGCGAGGACGACGGCCTCGGCCCCGCGACGGCATTTTATCCAGCGTCAGGGCTCCAGCGTCAGTCCGCGCCGTCAGCAGGGACCGCATGCCCATTCGGGCGACCTTGACGCGGCGAACCGCTCGAGGCTTAGCGTGGCCGCGCTTCTGTGCGGGTCGGCGTGCGGCTGATGATTTATTCGCAAGCGGCAGAATCGCCGCCGCGCGCGGCTTGCGGTCAGCGGAAGAACAGCAGTCCGAAGCCCGGCGGCAGGACGGCCGGCGCCGCCGGCTGGGACCAGGATTGAAAACCGGCGCCGGGGACGATGCGTTGCAGCCCGAGCGCCCACACCGTCTGGTCCGTGGGCGGATGCTCGCACAATTCCTTCCACGGCAGCGCAGCTTCGAGTGTCCAGCCGGATTCGTCCTCGGCGGTCGCGATGTACCATTCGGGATTCCAGCCGGCGACGCCGGCACAAGCGTCTGCAGCCCAGCCGCGATGGTCGACGGTCAAGCGATAGTAGGTGGCGTAGTCGCGATCGATATCGAGCAGCAGTTCGACGCGATCGCGGTCGCGAAGGTCCGGGTCGCGCGAGCGGCGCGGCGGGGCCGCCGGGTAATCCGCTCCCGGCGCTTTGCGGCAGCTGGCGGCCACAAACAGGAATTCCGCGTCGTAAGCCAACATCACTGCGGCGGGCCAGTCGGCGTCATCGGCGTCGGGACTGGTCAAGGATGCGGGCAGACAGTCCTTCCATGTCTCGTCGTCCAAACGCCCGTCCAGGCGCGGGCGCTGACCGGTCCGGCGGCATTCCAAGATCGTTTTGGGAGGCCGGCGCGTCGGCTGGCGAAGCCACAACTCGCCGGTCGCACAGGCGGTCCAGGCATCGTCACGGCGGGTATTGGCCAAAAAGTGAAAATAGCTTTCCAACTCGCGGCCGCTGCCCAGGCGGCGTCCGGCGACGGTCAGCGGAAACCGGATTTCCGGAGCCGAGTACAGCGCGGGACGCGAATTCTGAACCAGCTGGCCGTAGAAGGCGGCTCGGCGTGCGCGATCTTCTCCTGACGCAGTTCGCAACGGCTGATAAGCCGCCACGGTTTCGCTGTCGGCGGTCGCGGGATATCCCTGAGGCGACAGGAACAGCGCGGGTCGAACGGCCGGCTGGTCCGCTTCGCCGACTTCCGCGCCGGCCAACGCGGTCTCTGCCCCGCCGCGCGGCCCGCCCTGCAAGGCCCACGCCGCCTCGCCACTGGCTTGGTACTGCAGCAGCCACACGAGCGCCGCTTCACACAGCGGACTGGCCGGGTTTTGCCGAATGAGCAGATCGTAGACCGTGACCGCCAAATCGGCTCGCCCGGCGTCCCGCAAGTTCTGCCCGAGTTCGAACAGAATTTCGCTGCCGGCGGCAAGCTCCAAGCCGCGGGTGAGACTCTCGACTTGACTGAGCCATGCCGCTTCGCCGGGTGAGGATTCGGCTAGGTGCTGCAGCAGTTGTTGCGTGTTGCGCCGCTGCTGGGCCAACCGGCTGAGCATCCGCACGTCGCCGGGCGGGGGCCGCAACTGATTGCGGCGGCATTCGCTGCCGGCAGTGGCGTGGGTGCCGCTGAAGAAGTCCCGCTGCCCCACCTCGCTGGGGACGCGATTGATCAGCAAGCGGAAGCCGTAGGTCTGTGGCGGCGTCTCGTGGCGGGTTCGCAACAGCTGCCAGCCGCGGCGGGCGTGGTCGACCAATGAACCGCCGAGCCGCGGGGCCAATTGCGACGTCGTTAGATTGACATTCCCGGCGACGTCTCCTCCCAGCGAGCTGTAGACTTTCTTGACCTTCCACGGCGCCAACCCCGCGGTGCCGATCTGCTCGGCGAACTGGGCTGCCTCGCCGGCCTTGTCGGCGGCGGCCAAGACGGCTTGATTTACCATTTGGCCCAGCGGATCGTCGCCGCGCGGACTGGCCGGTTCGGTGATCACGATTTCGGGCCGCCACATGCGGATTTGACGAACTACGCGGGCTTCCAGCAATTCTCGGCCGCGCGGTCCGTGCCATCGCTCCCAATCCGCCACAATCGCCGCGGGCGGGCGTTTCAGTCCGCTGTATCGCAAGGGGAATTGCCACGCCGCCTCGGCTTGCGATCCCCCGACGGCGACCAGCGCCTCGTGCGACCGTTCTCCCAACGGCGTGACATTCGCCGCCGCCGGATCCGGATACGGCCGGGTGACAACGTCCACGACACTCACGTAGCCCTCGTCGCCCGCCAATTCGGCGAATAACTCCAGCGGAATCTGTCGCGCATCGGCAAAGATCCCCAACAGCGCCGCGCGGGTGTTGCCTTGCCGCTGGATTTGCCAACTCCGCCCGCCGTCGCGGGTGACGAGAATGGTGCCCAAAGCTCCGACCGCCCAGCCGCGATCGGCGTCTAGGAACGCCAGCGCGCGAATCGGCAGCGTCTGGCCGGTCGAGAAACGGCCCCACGTGCGGCCGCCGTCCGGGCTGTGAAACACACTCGTCCCCGGCGCGCCCGCGATCCAGCAGGCATCGTCCAGCACGGCCACCGTCCGGCAATCGAACTGGCGGATCGCCTCGGGCAGCGGCCCCGGCGGTGCCTGCCACGTTTTGCCGCCGTCGACGGTCAGCGTGACCAGTCCGCCGTCGCCCACCGCCCAGCCCACCCGCAGTTGGCGCGAGGCCGCACCCAATCCCGAATCCGTGGAAGCCGCGGACGGCGATGCGACGTTCAAGCAGCGCACGCTGTGAACGGCACGCAATTCCGGGCGCGGCATTTCTGCCAATTCCAAGCCGCCGGCCCACACGCGCGCCACCGATCCGTCACAGCCGGTGACGATGCCTGTTGCGGCATCGAAAAAGTCGGCACTTCGCCAGCGCGCCGTCACGGCAGACGGGATCGAAGACCAGCTCAGCCCGCCGTCGCTGGTGGCGACGACCCCCGCCGGATACAGGTCTGACGCGCTGCCGGCCGCCCAGCCGCGGCGGGAATCAAAGAAGCGGACGCGGCTTAACGCCGGCAACGACAGCCGCGGGATTTCCTCCCATCGCTCGCCGCCGTCCCGCGTCCGCAGCACGACCCCGCTGTTTCGGTGCGTAAACGGGTGCGTCCAACCACCCACGATCCAGCCGGAGCGATCGTCCAGAAACCAGACGGACTCCAAGCGGCAATTGACCGGCGAGGCCTGCGGCTGCCAGTTCCGGCCGCCGTCCTTGGTGTGCAGGATCACCCCGCGATCGCCGACGGCCCAGCCGCGGTCGGGATCCAGGAAACACACGTCGCACAGTTCCGCATCCCGCAGAAACTCGGCCGGACTTGCCGGCCCTTGGGCGAGCGACACCGCAACGAGATCCGATGCCATCCAAATCGCTGCCGCCGCTAGCAAGCGGACCGCCCCCATTGCGTCCGATCTTCCCTGACCTGACATGTAAACGCCTCCTCGTCTGCACTGTCGTGCGATACCACGAGGGTACCTTGGTGATGTATCCAATAGTAATTTGCGGGCCCTACGGCGGCGGACGCATCCAGTAGTCCGGCAGCCCGGACTTGGTGTCGCAGAGGATTTCGTAAATAGCGCGGCGGTCCTCGCGAGTCAGATGGGCAAAATCATCATTGGTGTCCTGCGCGGTGACAATCTCCCACAGCCGCTGGTAGAGGTGGCTGCGGACCTCTTCCGGCAAAGCGTCCAGGGCCTCCGAATAAATCAAATAGCTGCAAGGATACTTGAACATCCGCCGCCGCAAGTCGAACTCGCGCAGCGAACGTCCTTGGCGGTCCCGCGGCCCCAGGCCGGCAAAATGCTCGGCAAATCCGGACGTGCCTTGAATGGTGTCTGTCAATTCCGCCTCGCCGACGAACAAGAGCCCCTTCAGCACATCGTCACCCGCCCGCTGCAACCGCCGCAGGATGCCGGGGCTCAAGTCCGGCGAAGTGTTGTTGAGCATCTCGTTCAGCACCTGCTGTTCGCGAAGCGCGAGGCGAGCGCGATAGTTGGCCGCCGCGATCTGATTGTGCAGCGCCGCCTGATGCTCCAAGACCATCAGCGCGACAATATCGCTGTGCGGCGTGCGATAGTCGGCCGGATTCATGTGGCCGCTCAAATCCGTCAAGTTGGCGGCGGACTCGTAGTCGATGTTGTTCAGATCCACCGGATCGCGGAACAGCAGGTTTCCCAGATGCCGTTGACCGCCGTGCGTCCCCGTGACGTACCAACCGCCCCAGCGTTCCCGCAACGGGCTCCGATCGGTCGTTCGGAATGAGCCTGCGCTGAGGATCAACTGGCCTTGCGCATCCGGGTAAACGGACCGCACCAAGTGGCCCGGCACTCCTTCGGTCATCGACGACGCATGACATTGCGTGCAGGAATCCAGCTGCCTCACCGGCGCGGGGCGGTCGGACGGACGCTGGGCAAGCGTGTAGAATACCGCGCCCAGGTGCGGGTCCACGGCCGAGATTTCCAGCACCTCGCCGCGATTCACCGCTCCTACGTAGACATCGTCCGAAAAGTACAGCGCCCGCGGCCGCTGTGGATTGATGCGCGCCTGCTGGAGACTCGTCTTCGAGAACACCAGTATCTGGCTTGTCTCGGAGATGCTCAACGCGCGGAGCAAGGCCGGCAAGTAACCCGCCCGCTCGTCAAACTCCAGTTTGACTTGGCCGTTCTGCAGCCTCGTCTGCAACTTCGCGACCGGATCCACACAGACCGCCGTGCTGTAGTTGATCGGCTCGCGGTCGAAATCCATCTGAGCCCTTGCGTCCGCGAGCCATGCGGCGGCGACAAGGAACACTGTCACCGGAGCCCGGCGAAACGCGAAGAGCTTTGGATGCAAGGAAACCATATGCGTTACTCCGCGATGCGAATTCCGCTCACCCTCCGGCGAGAACCCTTGCCGCACCTTATTGCCTGCTTCTATTTGCTTGCTATGCTAGCGCGCCCGAGCGGTGTTTCCTTGGTGGTCCCGATTAAACCCCTCATGCCGCGCTCTTGGGAAGCACGGATTGCAGGGCCCGATTCAAGACGTCCATCTTTAGCGGCTTGCTCAAGTGGGCATCCATCCCCGCCGCCAAGCAATCCTGATGATTGTCTCTCGTGGTCACCGCAACGATCGGCAGCCGCGTGCCCCGGCGAGATTCGTACGAACGGATGGCTCGCGTGGCAGCCAAGCCGTCCATGATCGGCATGTCGACGTCCATCAGCACCAGATCGAACAATTCACGTCGAATGGCCTCCACCGCCTCTCGCCCATTGTTAACCACCGTCACGGCATGGCCTTGACGCTCCAGCAAGCGCGCTGCCAGATGCTGATTGGTGCGGCTGTCCTCGGCGACGAGGATTCGCAACATCATCGTTCCAGAGTTGTCTCGATCGTAGATCATGTGTCGGCTGGTTCGTCCCGCGGAAGACGTTCTTGGGCATCTGGCACAGGCGGGGGGTAGAATAAAGGCACGGCGGGCTTAACTCCAGGTCAATTCAGGGGGGCGTCCATAGCGGCTGTTCATGTGGGGCTGCATGGCAAAAGGCTGCGCAAACAACAGCTCCGCCCAGTATAACGCTTCCCCCAGCTTGTGGCCAACGGCAAATCGGCTCTCGGGGCTGTGCCAAGATAGCGCGGCCCGCGAAGATCAAGGCGTACGACCAGGGAGGCTCCATCTTGCCGATCGGAATACCAACGAGTATCATTGAGCGCCTTTGCAGGGTCCGTAGAGGCCGGAGAGCAAGGCGTACGGAACAAACAAGACCGTTCATCTCGGCGGCTCGTTACGTCAGGGATCCTAGCTTAGGTGCCCATTCCGGTGGGGAGGGCCGTTTTGATAATGCCAGCTGATCAGATTGCCGATTTGCAGATTGGGAATGTTTCGATCGGGTTTCCGGTCGTTCAAGCGGCATTGTCCGGCTACAGCGACTGGCCGATGCGGACGATTGCGCGGCGACTGGGTGCGCCGTATACGCTGTGCGAGGTGATGCTGGACCAGTTTCTGTTGACGGTCAAGCTGCGGAAGCGGACGCGGCATTTCTTACACGTGACGGACGATGATCACCCGGTGGGCGGCCAGTTGATGGGGGCGGAGCCGGAACAATTCGCCGCCGGCGCGGCGCGCTTGGTCCAGGCGGGATTCGATATCATCGACATCAACTTTGGGTGCCCGGTGAAAAAGGTGCTGGGACGATGCCGGGGCGGGTACCACTTGAGCCAGCCGGAGGTGGCCTTGGAGATCATTCGCCGCACGCGGGACGCCGTGCCGGCTCGGCTTCCGGTGACGGTAAAAATGCGGCGGGGAATGGACGATTCCGCGGACAGCCGGGACAAATTCTATACGATCTTGGACGGCGCGTTTCAGGCGGGCGTCGCCGCCGTTACGGTCCATGCCCGGACGGTCCGGCAACGCTATGAAGGACTCAGCCACTGGCCGTTCCTGGCGGAAGTCAAACGGCACGCCGGCCGGCACGCGGTGTTGGGCAGCGGAGACTTGTTTTCGGCGCAGGCGTGCCTGGACATGATCCGGCAGACCGGGGTCGATGGGGTCACCGTGGCGCGGGGCGCGATCGGCAATCCTTGGGTGTTCGAACAAGCTCGAGCCCTGGCCGCCGGACGACCGTTGCCGTCGCCGCCCACCGTGCATCAGCAGCGCGAGGTGATACGCGAGCATTTTCGCTTGGCCGAGGAACTGTATGGCGAGCGGTTGTGCAGTCCGCTGATGAGGAAGTTTGGGATCAAGTACTCGGCGCTGCACCCGCAGTCGGAGCAAGTTTGCGCAGCATTCATCAAGACTCGTTCACGCCAGGAGTGGGAGGCGGTCTTGGATCGCTGGTATGCTGAGGACGCTCCAGGCCAAGCGTCTGTCGCGTAGAGCCACCATCATCCGGGGCGGGGATGGTTGCCAGGCAAGGCAAGTCGGCGAATAATCTTTAGCTATGGCAAACTCGGTTGCGCAACTGGATACGACGATTGAAATCGTCACGCCGGAGAACATCGCGTTCGACTACCGGGTGGCGGGGCCTTTTCGGCGTTTTCCCGCTTATCTGATGGATTTGGCGATCCGGTTCGGGATCTTGGCCTTGCTGTGGGGCGGCTTGGCGCTATTGGCGGGGATCGGTGGCGGTCCGATTGCGATTGCGATCGGCTTGGTCGCCATGTTCGTGCTCGAGTGGTTCTACGGCGGCGTCTTCGAGACGTACATGAACGGCCAGACGCCGGGCAAGCGGGCGATGGGGATCCGCGTCTTGACGGTGGACGGCCAGCCGATCAACGGCTTGCAGGCCGTGTTGCGAAACATTTTGAGGACCGTCGATTTGTATCCGATGCTGTCCTTGGAGATGTTCGGCGTGCCGGCTCCGGTGTACGTGTTGCCGACGTTCATGGTCGGCCTGGTGACCATGACGATGAACCGCCGGTTCCAGAGAACGGGCGATCTGGTCTGCGGCACGATGGTCGTGATCGAAGAGCGGCATTGGCTGACGGGAGTAGTCAATTTGGAAGACGAGCGAGCGGCTCACTTGGCCGAGTACGTGCCTCCGGATTTTCGGGTCAGCCGCAGCTTGGCTCGCAGTTTGGCCACCTACGTCGAGCGGCGCCGGTTCTTTACGCCCGCGCGGCGGCGAGAAGTGGCTCGGCACCTTGCGGAGCCGCTGCTGGAGCAATTGGAGATGCGCCGAGACACGAGTCACGATCTGTTATTATGTGCGTTGTACTATCGGACTTTTGTGGCGGACCGCGTCGTCGACTCGCTGCCTGCCGGGCTGCGCGGAGAATCGCCGTTTGGGACGACGGCGGAAAATGCAGAGGCGTGATGCGGATGCTGCGATGGCCGGACCTGGTCCGCAGCGCAAGCGAGGATGGGTAACAAGTTTTCCTGAGGCCTGAGCCGTGACCCGAGGGGGGGCATTTGCCGGTGAAAGTCGCCGAACTGCTGGAAAAGCGTCGCAAGAAGTGGGCCGAGTTGGAGCAGTTGTGCGAGCATCTTTCGGCGCGCCGGACCAAGACGTTGGCGGCGGCCGAGGTGTCCCGATTTGCGGCGCTGTACCGAGCCGCTTGTGCCGATTTGGCATTGGCGGACGCCTATCAGTTGCCTCCCAACACCGTGCAGTATCTGCATCGGCTGGTCGGTCGAGCGCACAACCAGTTGTACCGCACGCGGCGTTTTGCGTGGGCGACGTGGAGCCGCGTGCTGTGGGAGGAAGTGCCGCAACGGATCTTCCAGGATCGATGCGTGCAGGCGGCTTTCTGCCTGTTCTGGGGCGTGTTCTTGCTGTCCGCGTTCCTCGCCTATGCCAAGGATCTTTGGCCGCAATACGCCGAGGCGGTGATGACCCGCGCGGCGATCGAGGGATTGGAAACCAATTACCAGAATCCGATCGACGGGCGCGATCCCGAAGCGGGCCTGATGATGGTGGGATTCTACATCCAGCACAATACGGGCATTGGACTGAAGTGTTTTGCCGGCGGCCTGGCGGTGATTCCCGGCGTCTTCGTGACGGCCTTCAACGCGGCGTTCTTGGGCGCGGCATTCGGATACATGGCCCGCCCCGACGTGGCCCAGGGGCAGAATTTCTTTCATTTCGTGACGGCGCATGGTCCTTTTGAACTAACGGCGATCGTGTTGTCGGCCGGGGCCGGACTGCGGCTGGGGTTGGCGTGGCTGCTGCCCGGCCGCTGGAGCCGTCTGGCCGCTTTGCGCCGGACTGCCGAAGAGACCCTCCCCCTGATGGGCGCCGCAATGGCGATGTTTTTTTTCGCGGCGTTGATCGAAGGACTCATTTCGCCGTCCGCGCTGCCGTATTGGGTCAAAGCGACGGTGGCGGTGGTGTCCAGCGGGATGCTGTGTTTCTATTTCATCATCTTGGGCGTGCCGCGGAGGCCGGAACGTGCAGTTTGACAAGACCACGATTGCCGTACGCGAGCGCGGCATGTTGGACACGCTGGACTTGTCGCTGCACGTCCTGCGCGAATACGCCGGACCGCTCGCCGCGGCGATGCTGCTGGGCATCTTGCCCCTGATGGCGGTGAACTATGTGCTGCTCGGGTGGATGGCCGGCGGGATCGACGAGGAATCCGGCCTGCCCTGGCGATTCATGTACCACCTGTCGCTGCAAATCTACTTGCAGGTGCCCTTGGCCGGGATCTTTGCGACGGCTTACTTGGGACAAGCGGTATTTTTGGAAGAGCCGCGGCTGGGGGAGGTGATTCGGGACGTGCTGCGGCTGCTGCCGCGGATCGCTTGGTGTCATCTCGTGATCCGCGGCGCAGCCGTGGGTTGGCTGCTGTTACTGATGGTCGAGCGGCATGGCGCGTTCGACGGCGTTCTGGAGGGCTTTCTGCTGCCGTGTCTGGTCGGCTACGCCAGCGTCGTGCGCGCGTTTCGCCCGTTCATCAATGAAATCGTCCTGTTGGAACGTAATCCGCTGACATCGCAAGGCGAGCGGGTGACGACCGTGGGACGCCGCAGCCGGATGCTGCACGGGGCCAATGTGGGCGAGTGGCTGGCGCGCTGGATCGGCTCGTGCCTGCTGGGCGTCCTGCTGACCCTGTCCGTGTATGGTACGATGTACTTTTTTGCGAGCGTCGCCTGGGAGGACTGGAGCCAGGGACCGCTGCTGATCCGGTACTTGATGCCGCTGGCGATGTGGATGGTTGCAGGGTTTTTCACGGTGTTTCGCTTTCTCACCTACCTCGATGCGCGGATTCGCCAGGAGGGATGGGAAGTCGAATTGCGTCTGCGCGCGGAAGCCGCACGGATGGCACGTTAAGGCTTTGGGTGGGTAGATGTTCGCTACGTTTCGCTTCACTGGCTTGACTCACTTCCGGAGGCCGCTGTTGGGCGCCTTGGGGATGATGATGCTGGGCGTCGCCGCGGCGGCGACGGCCGTGCCGACGGCAACGGTCGCGGCCGACGCAGCCGTCGAATTCGGGCGTGAAGCGCTGCGGGGCCCGACGCGCTTTCCCTGGTATGACGCCCAGCAGGACGCATTGCGCCGCATCGACGTGCGGCCGCCGAAAGAGACCGCCGAACACCGCGGTTCGACCTGGCAAGCCGACCCTTTCCCCGATCCTGCTTCCCCGTCTTCGTTCGGCTGGGATTGGAGCGGCCTGCGGGCGATCGTCCAGGCGTTGCTGTGGGGCGGATTGCTGGCGCTGTTGGCTTGGCTGATCTACTTTCTGGTCCGCAGCTATCTGCGCCAGCACGCGGCTGCGGAAGTCGAAGACCAGCCGGAGCAGGACGGGCGGGTGGAGGAGGATTCGATCGAGAGCCTGCCGTTCGACATCGCTCGGCCGCAGACGGATCTGTTGGCGGAAGCCCGGCGGTTGTACGAGGCCGGCGACTATGCCCAGGCCGTGGTGTATCTGTTCAGCTACCAGTTGGTGCGGCTGGACCGTAGCCAGCATATCCGCTTGGCCCGCGGCAAAACGAATCGGCAGTACTTGCGAGAATTGCAGCCGCGGCCGGACTTGCGCGGCTTGGTCGAACGCACTATGGTGGCATTCGAGGAGGTCTTCTTCGGGCATCATCCGTTGGAACGCTCCGGCTTCGAGCAGTGCTGGGAGCGGTTGGACGAGTTTCATCAGCGCTTGTCGGAAGGCGGAGTGTCCGATGGCTGATGCTTTCAACAGCGGCGTGATTCGCGCTCGTACGGCCCGCGGAGGCATTGAACGCAGTGGAACAGCCACCCTGCAACGAGGCGCATGGCCGGCGTTTTCTCGCTGCCGGATCGGTGCGAGCGCCATTTTCTCACCGCCTCGAAACGATCCGGGCGCGTGCACGTGGGGGCGTCGAAGTTGGCTGGCGGCGTGTCTGGCCGTGATGCTGGCCGTGGTGCTGACCGGCTGCCGGGTACCGCAGATCGACCGCACGTATGGAAAACGCCGCGGAGCGGAGGGCGAAGCCAGCGTCAATGGAACGGCGGTGCTGGCGCGGATGTTCGAGTTGGCGGGGCACGAAGTCCGCACGCGTAGCTATCTGTCGCCTCGAGCCGACGATTTCGACGTGATCGTCTGGTTCCCCGATGATTTTCAGCCGCCCGGAGAAGAGCCGCAGGAGTTCCTCGAAGAATGGTTGTACCGCGGACGAGGCAGGACTTTGATTTACGTCGGGCGGGATTACGATGCGGCGATCGTTTACTGGGAAAGCGTACTGACAAACGCGCCGCCGGAACAAAGCGTCGAAATACTGCGGCGGTTGGCTCAAGCTCGAGCCGAGCATGCCCAAGCCCGTGCGGTTATGCCCCAGGCAGCGGAGTGCCGCTGGTTTCAGGTCCGCCGAGCCGGCACGCCGGTCGGAACCGGGCGCCGTGGGGAAACGCCGGCGACGCTGCAAGGACCGGGGGCCGACGCCGGTCCGTTCCGATCCTCCACACTGGTCGGCGGCGTCGCGACATTGGAACCGCGAAAAGAACCGGTGCTGGACGTTTTTGACGAGCGATTGGACGCGGAGACCTGGTTATCCACGGACGGCGTTCCGCTGGTCTGGAGGATCGCCAGCCCCGCCTGGAGCGAGGGTCAGATCATCGTTGTCCATAACGGCTCGTTCCTGCTGAATCTGCCGCTGGTGGAACACGAGCATCGGACGCTGGCCGGCAAGCTGATCGAGGCGTGCGGGAGCGCTCGCCAAAAGGTCATGTTTCTGGAAAGTGAGGCGCCGGGGGTGACGGTTTTTGAGGAGGAACCGGGCACCAAGTATCCCACGGGATTCGAAGCGTTCACGGTCTGGCCTCTGAACGCAATCCTGCTGCACTTCATCGTTCTGGGGATGATCATCTTGGCCTGTCGCTGGACCGTCTTCGGACGGCCGCGCGAATTGCCGCGGCCGCCTGTTTCCGATTTTGGGCGTCATATCGAGGCTCTGGGCGAGCTGCTAGCAAGAACGCAGGACCACGCCTATGCCGAGAGCCGGCTGGCCGAATACCACCGTCAGACGGCAACCGATCGGCCGCTCAGCGAGTCTCCACAGGCAGGCAGGCCGCGAGCCAGCGGCGGAGAATGACAACGAGTTGCGAACCGGTCAGGGCGGCGCCGACAAAGGCTGCGCCCGCCCCGACGAACATCGCCGTTTGGCCGGACGCAAAGGCGGAGTACAGCAGCATCAGGCCGCAGCTCACGCCGATAACCAGCAGCGGGAGCCGATCGACCGTCTTGCGGGCGGCTTGACTCCTGTCAAAGGTCCGAATCGCGGCCGTCGCCGACTGGTTCGCCACTTCGCGCAACGCATCCAGGTTCGTCTCACGCTCGGCGGGCCGGTGAAGCGGCATCAAATCGGACCCGTGCGGCACCGTATCCGCCGCTGCTTGCCATGGCTCGCTCGCCGACTCGTCGTCGGCGTTCCGTTCGGCTGTTGCGGGTGCCGCTTCCTCGATCGCGTCGCGCAAGGCGATCGCGTCTTGGAATGCCCCCGTGCCGCTCCGCTCGATGACGGTGGGAGCGTCCGCCGGATGCTCGATTTCCGCGGAAGGCTCCGGCGGATTTGCCTTGCCCTTTGCGAGCAAGCGTTCGACGTAATCGCGAACCACGGGATCCAACTCCTCGCCGTCCTCGCGCTGGCTCCACAGGGGTGGCTGGCCCGAGTCAAGGGATGGACGCTGCGTCACCGGCGCGGGTTCGTGCAACGGCTCAGCCGCCGTGCGAGCGTCGCTGCAGCGGGGCTTGCCCTGGGAACGGAGCAACTCGCCGAGCATCTCTTCCAGCGACGCCAGACGGTCTTCGATCCGGCGAAAACGCAGATCGGTATCTTCTGGGCTCTGTCGGTCGGGGGGCGGAACTCCGCCAGCTCGGCCCGCTGATCGCTGAGGGAATTCGCGTGGTACCGTCATAATAGACGCCGACAGTTTCTCGGGTACGGGAGAGTTTTCTTCGCGCTGTTGTGATGTAGGTCACCGTTGGAGACCGGTCAAACGTCTCCTGCTGGCACTATCGAGGGAAGTTAAAAAGGGGGAGTTTTGCGAGAAACATTTGATATCGATGCGAGATTTGCCGATTATCCGAAATCGAAGGACAAAGCGGATGGCAGGAACCGTTCCAACAGTTCAAGGCTGGCAGCCAGCGAAGATGGGGATCAGGGATGAAAATTACACGACCGGAAGCAATCACGCACCTCCGAAAGGTCTTGCTCAGACGCCGCGATGCGTTGCGAAGCGCGCTGGCGGGGGATTTGAGCCTGTTGAAGGAATTGCGGGGGCAGAGTCGCGGCGATGTCGCCGACTTTGCCTTGGACGCCGCGCAAGATGAAATCAGTTCCCAGCTGGCAGAGGTCGAAAGCCGCGAATTGGTGAACATCGAAGCCGCCCTCGAACGCATTCGCGAGGGGAATTACGGGGACTGCGATCATTGCGACGAGGCGATTCCGCTGGCGCGGCTGCAAGCGCTGCCCTACGCCACGTTGTGCATCCGCTGCCAGCGCGAAGCCGAAAAAGACGGTTCGCGACGCGGGACGCCCGATTGGGCACGGATCATTGACGGCGGTGCCGATCACGACAGCGCTTTTCGTGATATCGAGTTGGACGTCATCTAATCGGCGTCCGCCAGCCGCGTCAGGGGAGAACGACTGCATGAAGGCTCGACAGCCACTACAGGATCCTCTTTGTTGTCTGGCCTCGTTGCTCGTGCTCCTCGCTGCCGTTGCGTCGCCGCTGGGCGCGCAGACGCCCGCGGCGGATCGCCTGGAAGATCTGCCCACAACGGCCGAGGCCCGTCAGCAGTTATACGAAGAAATCGATCGCGAGGTGGCTGCGCTCCAGCGGCAGGGCACGCTGCTGAAACGCGTAATTCGCTTGGTGACGCCGACCGTGGTCCACATCGAGGCGGAAAAGTCGAGGAGCCAGGATGTCAGGTTTTCCCGCCGCTCGATGGAAGAGGCGGGGTCCGGCGTGGTCATCCGGCACGGCAACGGCCATTACATCCTCACCAACCGCCACGTCATCAACGACTCGCTGCTGGGCCAGATCAAAATCAAGCTGGCCGATGGCCGGATCATCAATCCCAAACAGGTCTGGACCGATCGCGGCACGGACGTGGCGATCATGGAGATTCGTGCCGAGAACTTGGTCGCGGCCCGTCTGGGAGACAGCGACAGCCTGGAAATCGGCGACTTCGTGCTGGCCGTGGGCAGCCCGTTCGGGTTGAGTCATTCGGTGACCTACGGGATCATCAGCGCCAAAGGCCGCCGCGATTTGAAGCTGGGCGACGGCAGCGTCAAGTACCAGAACTTTTTGCAGACGGACGCGGCCATCAACCCCGGCAACAGCGGCGGCCCGCTGCTGAATCTGCGCGGCGAGGTGATCGGCATCAACACCGCGATTGCGAGCAGTTCAGGCGGCAGCGAAGGGATCGGGTTTTCGATCCCGATCAAGATGGTCATGACCATTGCCAGCCAGTTGATCGAGCAGGGCAATGTGGTCCGCGCCTATCTGGGCGTGCGGTTGGATGCGCGTTTCGATGCGCAACGGGCCGCCGCCGTAGGACTGCCGCGCCCCACCGGCGCGCTCGTCTCCGCGGTCACGCCCAGCTCGCCGGCTGCCAATGCTGATCTCAGACAGGGCGACGTGGTCATGAGTGTCAACAACGTGGCCGTCGAGGATGATGGCCACCTGGTGAACTTGGTGAGTCTGACGGCGGTCGGCGAAACGGTGAATCTATTGGTCTTCCGCAAAGGAACCACGCTGGCGGTCAAGGTCCGCGTTGGAAAGCGGGAGGATTTCGAGCCGGAGTAGAGGACGCGCCACATGACCGAGCTGAGCGGCTGTTGGTCCGATGTCTGTCTTCGGCCCCCGACGCGTCCCTCGAATCCTCGCCGGCCGTCGCCAGCCTGGTAGCTGATACGGGCGGTCAAGCCGCTGCCGCCGAAGCGCCACGCTGCCGTTTATCGCGTGCCAAGTCGACGAATCGCTCAGGTCAAACGTCATGGCAATCCCGCTGGTTTGGCGCCGATGGCGGACCACTACGCGCGCCCGACGCGCGGGGGTTATAATTACCAAGCCGGCGGCAGAAGTGGCGCACTACGGAGGATACGGCGAATGAGCGAAATCAACGTGCTTTCGGCCCATGACTTGGGCGGCAGATTCATTCCGGAGGAATTCCTGCCCGAGGGCCGGGATGACAACTATCTGCGCGATCTGCAAGCGGGCAAACCCGCCGACAGCTGGCGGCAACTCCGCTCGCACGAGATCGCAGAACTGGTCAAGAACGGCGTTACTTGTGACGACTGGGATGCGCTGTACGTCAGCGATCCGTTCACGCCGCATCTGCTCAAGAATTGCGAATTCTCCGGGTTGGTTCGCATCGGGCGTCTGGACGACGTGGTTCTGGAACATCATGAGTTGAAGACGCCGGCCGGGATCACCAACAGCCGGATCATCGCCTGCGATATCGGCGACAACGCCGCGATTCACAACGTGAGTTATTTGTCCCGCTACATCATTGGGAATCACGTGATTCTGCTGAACATCGACGAGATGCATACCACGAATCACGCCAAATTCGGCAACGGGATCGTCAAGGACGGCGATCCGGAGAGCGTGCGGATCTGGATGGAGGTGATGAACGAAGCGGGCGGCCGCGGCGTGCTGCCGTTCGACGGCATGATTGCAGCGGACGCGTACCTGTGGGCCAAGTACCGCGACGACGCGGGGCTGCAGGAACGCTTTCTGCAGATGACCGACGCTCTGTTCGATTCACGGCGCGGTTTCTTCGGCGTCGTGGGGGATGCGGCGGTGGTGAAGAACTCGCGGATCCTGAAGGACGTCAAGATCGGCCCGGGATGTTACATCAAAGGGGCCAACAAGCTGAAGAATCTGACGATCAACTCGCGCGCGGACGAGCCCAGCCAGATCGGCGAAGGCGTCGAGTTGGTCAACGGGATTGTCGGTTACGGCTGCCAAGTCTTCTACGGCTGCAAGGGAGTGCGATTCGTGATGGGGGACCATGCCAAGCTGAAGTACGGGGCGCGGCTGATCCATTCCTTTCTCGGCGACAATTCCACCGTCTCATGTTGCGAAATCCTCAACAACCTGGTGTTTCCCGGTCACGAACAGCACCACAATAATTCGTTCCTGGTGGCGGCCTTGGTGATGGGCCAGAGCAATCTCGCGGCCGGCGCGACGATCGGCTCGAACCACAACAGCCGAGCCAACGACGGCGAGATCCAGGCTGGACGAGGCTTCTGGCCGGGACTCTGCACGACACTGAAGCACTCCAGCCGCTTTGCCTCGTTCGTCCTGCTGGCCAAAGGCGATTATCCCGCGGAGTTGAACATCACGCTGCCCTTTGCGCTGGTCCGCGACGACGCGCCGCACCATCGACTGCTGGTGACGCCGGCTTACTGGTGGAATTCCAACTTGTACGCGCTGGCCCGCAATGCCTGGAAATATGCGGCTCGCGATCGGCGAAAGATTAAGAAGCAGCATATCGAGTTCGACGCGCTGGCCCCGGACACGGCCGAGGAAATCCTGCACGCGTTGACGTTGCTGGAGATCTGGACAGGCAAAGCGTCGCGCCGCGCGCAAGGCCGAGCCGACACCGACGCGGACGACCAGATGCTGGCGGGCCTTGGCCGCCCGTTGTTGCGAGGCCCGGAAGCCGCGGTCGCTGATTTGGAGGTTCTGGGAGAAGGCATGGAAAACTCGAGCCGGAAGACGGTGCTCAGCAGGCCGTGGCGCGGCTATCATGCCTATCGCGAAATGCTGCACTATTATGCGATAAAGAACCTGCTGGAATACGTCCGCGCGCATCCGGCGGCGACGCTCGCGGACGTCAACGACGCGTTGGGCAACTCGGGGCGCCAGGAGTGGATCAACCTGGGCGGACAACTGGTCCCGATGGCGGACGCCGATGCGCTGCGCGAAGACGTCAAATCCGGCGTGCTCCGGTGCTGGCGAGACGTCCACGAAACATACGACCTTTTGTGGGAAGCATATCCGCTGGCCAAACAGCGCCATGCGTTCGCCACGCTGTTGACCCTGCTGGAGACGGACCGGTTGAGCGCGGCGTTATGGAACGCCGCGTTGGACGAAGGCTTGCGGATTCAGGAGCATATCTGCGACCAGGTATACCGCACGCGCAAAAAGGACTATGAGAATCGTTTCCGTCAGGCGACATTCCGCAATGCCGCCGAGATGGAGGCCGTGTTAGGCACGCCCGAAAGCGATCGTTTCGTCCAACAAGTAGCCGAGGAGACGAAAGCGTTCCGGCAAATTGTCGCGTCCGCCCGGGCAAGAGCTTGACGGCGCGCGGCCACCTAATCTTCGCAAGGCAGAGGGGAGATTAAGGGAAAGATCAGGTGTTGTGGAACGTGAGGATTTCCGTCCCGCTGGTCATTCCGGCGCAACTTTGGCTTTCGGTTTCGCCTTGGCCGGATTGCGGCTTGGCGGAATGGACGCGGGCGGGTCTTCGACGGGGACGTTCAGTTCGCTGCGCAGCCGTTTCAGTTCGGCGTGCAGCGTCTGGCGAGTTTCGGCGTAGGCCGGATCGTCGTACACGTTCGTCAGTTCGTGCGGATCCCGCTCGCGGTCGATCAGCGTCCAGTAGCTCATCTCGGGCTCGTAGAAATGGAACAGCTTGTAGCGGTCGGTGACCACGCCGTAATGCCGCCGCACGCTGTGAGCGCCGGGGAATTCGTAGTAGTGATAGTAGAAACTGGTGCGCCAATCGGCGGGCGGGTCGCCCTGCAGCAGCGGCAGCAAGCTGCGGCCTTGCATGTCGGGCGGAATCGGCAGGCCGGCGGCTTGGAGCAAGGTCTCGGGCAGATCGAGGATGGAGACCAGGTCGCGGCAACGACTGCCGGCCTGGACGACGCCCGGCCAGCGCACCAACAGCGGCGTGGTGAGCGATTCTTCGTAGATCCAGCGTTTATCGAACCAGCCGTGCTCGCCGAGGTAGAACCCCTGGTCGGACGAGAAGACGACGATCGTGTTTTGAGCCAGGCCCTCGTCGTCCAGATACTGCAACAGCCGTCCCACCGCTTCGTCCACCGCCTTGACGGTCCCCAGATAATCGTGCATATAGCGTTGATAACGCCAGCGGACGAGGTCTTGACCGGACACCTTGGCCTGCCGCAGCGCTTCGTTGTGCGGCTCGTAGTAGGCGTCCCATTCGCGCCGCTGCTGGTCGTTCAGATACGGCGGGGCGACGAGTTTGGCGTCGCGATCGTTGAACGTTTTGGCCAGCGTCATGTCCTGTTCGCGTTCCGCGCGGCCGCGGCCGGAATAGTCGTCGAACAGCGTCGCGGGCTCGGGGAACGGGCGGTCGCCGTTCCAGCCCAGGTGCCGCAGCGCCGGCGCCCACTCGCGGTGCGGCGCCTTGTGCTGGCTCATCAGCAGAAACGGCTTGTCCTTGTCTCGTTGCTTGAGCCACTCGATCGAAAAATCGGCGATCAGATCGGTGGTATAGCCGGTGTGCTGGACACGCTGGCCGTCGCGGATCATGGGCGGGTTGTAGTAGATGCCTTGGCCGGGCAGGATGTGCCAGTGGTCGAAGCCCGTGGGATCGCTTTCCAGATGCCACTTGCCGATGATCGCCGTTTGGTAGCCGGTTTGCTGCAGGAGCTTGGGAAAAGTCGGTTGCGCGCCGTCGAAGCGATTGCCGTTGCGGAAGAAGCCGTTCACGTGGCTGTACTTGCCGGTCAGGATGACGGCCCGGCTGGGTCCGCAGATGCTGTTGGGCACCAAGCAGCGATCGAACCGCATTCCTTCGCGGGCAATGCGGTCCATGTGCGGCGTAAACAACAGCTTCAGGGGATGCTGATACGCGCTGACGGCCTGCATCGTGAGGTCGTCACAGAAGATGAACAGGATGTTCGGCCGCGGTTCGGCCGCCGGTGCCGGATGCGAAACGGCGCACAATGAAATCAAAAAGCACAGCAGGGCAAGGCCTGTCTTCATCGGTGGGGATCCTTTGGGGCTAGCGTTACGTGCTTCGTGTCCGCTTCGCGTGCGGCATGCCTTTCAGTCATCAGGCTTTGCGCTTTGTCTTCGGTTTGAGGGCCGGTGCGTGTTGCATGGATTGTTCGAAGCGGCGATCGAGTTCGGCGGGACGGGCGTCTTGGAAGCGATCGAGCACCACTTGCAGTTTCTGCACCGCCGCGGCGGCTTCGCCCTGCTGTTGGGCGGCGTCGAGCGGCGACATTTCATCGGGATCGGCTGTCAGGTCGAAGAAGCGGCCGTTGCGATAGAGCTTGTAGCGGTGGTCGGCGGCGAATTCGCGCACGGTCAAATCCGCCCGCTGGCGCGGCGAGTACCAGCAGTACAGCCATTGGCGCGGCATGCCGGGCGCGCCGCGCAGTTGCGGCAGGAAGCTGACTCCGTCGCTGTCTGCGGGCACCGATGCGCCGGCCGCTTCGCAGAGCGTGGGGAGAAAATCGGCGCTGCTGATCAAGTCACGATTGACACGACCTGATTTGATCGCGGCGGGCCAGCTGGCGATGCACGGCACATGCGTGCCGCGGCGGGTGGTGCTGCCTTTGCCGCCGCGATAGTCGGTGCCGCCAAAGCGGCTGGTCACACTGCCGTGCGTGCCGTTGTCGCCGAGGAATATCAGCAGCGTATTGTCGCGGATTCCGAGTTCGGCGAGCTTGGCGTCCACGCGGCCGATCATTTTGTCCAGCCATGCGGTCATGTCGGCAAAATGTCTGACGTCGCGGTTGACTTGTTCGCCGACGGCTTGCGGATCCCAGTTCGGACTGTCCGGCGCAGGCTGAAACGGGTCGTGCGTGAGGATCATCGGATAGTACAGGAAGAACGGCCGCTTCTGGTGACGAGCGAGGAAATCGAGCGCAAAGTCGTTGACCAGTTGCGGGCCGTATTGGCCGTCGTGAAAGTCCTTTTCCGCGCCATCGTATTCCAGCCCCGGATTGGCGTAACGCGGCGGGCGGCGGGTGTGCTGCCAAAGACAGGCTTCATCAAACCCAAAGTGTTGCGGGGCGTCCGTCTCTCGCCCCAGCTGCCACTTGCCGCAGATGCCGGTGGCATAGCCGGCCTGTTTGAGCAGATGGGCGAACGTGATCTCCGAGCGCGGCAGCGTCCCGAAGTTCAGATAGTTCCGCACGTTGTAGCGGCCGGTCATCAACTGGACCCGGGTGGGCGTGCACAGCGGCTGGACGTGGCAATGCTCGAAACGCAGTCCTGCGGCCGCCAGGCGGTCGAGGTTCGGCGTCTGGTAGCTTTGCCCGCCGTTGGCCGTCACGCATTCGTAGCCGAAGTCGTCCGCCATGACCAGGATGATGTTCGGCTTGGACGGCGAATCGGCGTCCGCGCAGAACGCGACGCAAGGCGTCAGGAGCCAAAGTAGCGGAAGGAGCGGTTTCATGCGACTTACTCGCGACTTGAGAAAGAAAGATGTTTCACAAACGATTCCTGTCACGCCCGGTCCGCCGGACGCGATCGCGGCGTTGCGTCGTCTGCCTGAACGCACTGCTGTACGACCTCCTCGAGTTGGCCCAATTGGGCTTCGACGGCGAGGATGGATTCCTCCGGAAACGCGGCCGAGCCGAAACGGGCGCGGTAGAACGCCTCGACGATCAAGGATGGCAGTTGGGCGCCGCCGGTCTGCGGCAGCAAGGCGGCCAGGCGGCGGTCCGCTTGACGCGCCAGTTCGCGCGGCGTTTGGCCTAGCCCGCGGGTCAGTCCCAACCGGCTCAGCGCCGCTTCCAGCCGCCGATAGAATTGAACGCGCGGTGATGGAGCGGCTCGGTGGCCGGCCGGCGCAGCGCCGTTTCGCAGCCATTGCCACCGTGCCGGTGCGGCGCCCCGCGGCAGTCCGTGCCGTCGGCGGCGCCAGGACATGGCGAGGGCGGCCGTCAAACCAACGGCCAACACGAGGCTTAACAGCATGGACACGCCTTGGACCCATTGCAGCGCCCGCTGCCGCAGGCCGCGGAGCCGCGCGAGCGTGGCGGCCCAGGTTTCCGGGTCGGTGCGGTTGGCTACCGGTTCGTAGATCGATTCGCGCTGCCGTTTGGCGGTCAGCCCGAGGATATACGCCGTCCAGACCGTGCTGGCGTAATCCAACACGTCATCGACCGTGTCCATCCAACCTTGCTGCAGTTGCCGTCCCCGGTCGATGTCCGAACCGGGCGTCGGGTCCAGCCGCAGCCAGCCGCCCAACGGACTGAGATGCGCGTCCGGCGGCGATTGCAACCGCGCTTCGTCCGCGGGAAGGTAGGCCTCGACCCAGGCGTGCGCGTGACGCTGCAGGACCTGATAATAATCCCCCAGGGCGTTGTATTCGCCGCCTCGAAAGCCGACGATCATCCGGGCTGGGATGCCTTGACTGCGCAGCATCATCACCAGCGCGCTGGCGAAGTATTGGCAGTGCCCCGAACGATGATGGGCCATGAAGTCCTCGATCGGATCCAGGTCCCGCCGCCGGCGAACATTCGCAAAATCCAGCGTGTAACTATACGCCCCGGGCCGGAGGAAATGGTCACGCAGCGCCCGGGCCACATCCGCGCGGCTGACATTCGCCCCCGCCCGCTGGCCGACGATTTCGTCGGCAATGCTCTTGATCGTCGGCATTTGAGCCACGTCAAAATCGAGCAGCGCGGGGTCCATCAGATGCGTCGCCCCGTTGGACAACGGAGTCACATCCAGCTGGACGCCTCCGATCATCCCGGTGGTGATGACCGCATAGCGGTACTCCATTCTCGATCGCTCATCCGGATGCGATTGACAGAGAAGCTGTTTGGTACGGCTATGCATGCGAACATCATCCGGCGTCTGCGCGCTGGCAAAGACGGGGAAAATCGCAAACAAAACCTGTTCGCTCAGCGGCTGAAGAATGATATCCTGACGCACCAAGCTGCGAGAGACGGGAGGGTCCTGCAGCAGCCGATAGGAGCTGACGATCCGTGACACGAACGGGTTTTCCAATGCCGTGCTGCTGGGCTGCCGCCAATGAGCCTTGCCGTCCTCGAACCGGTACTCCGTCAAGAGGGAGCCGCGGAAATAGGGCTCGCCGTAGACGCGGTAGGGCTGGCCGCTGATGGCATCGCGAAAGCTGACGCGCATCACCGTCTCGGAACTCTCCAGGACCGGCTCCAGCTCGCTCAGCGTCACATGGCTGTTGAAACCGACAACCCGCGTGAGGCGGATTTGGTAATTGCGGCGCGAGGAACTGTCCAGCCGCGGGGCCGAGAAAAACAGGACGAATGCGAACACCAAAGCGCTGCCGCCGACCGCCGTGATCTGTTTCAACAATCCGCTGCCGAGAGCTTGCCGACCCAGCCGCGTGGGACTGGTCAAAGGCCGAATGATTGGATCGCGGTGCAAAGAGAGTTTTCGGCCTTGCCCAACTTCTCTCTCGGATCGATCGGACGCGTTGTCGTCACGAACAGCACGCCCGCGCACCGCGAATTGGATCACCCGCAAGCTCTCGCGATGCACGTGCAAGATGGCTAACGTGGAAAATGCGGTCACGGCGTACAGCATCAGCACCAGCCCGAACTCAAATCCTACGCTCAGCGCGGCCGAGACCACGACCTGCAACAGGCTCAATACCGTCAACTGCCAATACAACCGCGGATTCTTTCGCTGATAGAACAGCACGATCTGCAGGTAGATCAGGAGGTTGGCGATCGCCAACAATTGGGCCCGCATGTCGGCTTGAAAGAAGTCGTTTAGCGAAAAAAACAAGGCCAGTAAGGCGGCGACATTGGCGACGAAGCGATTCAAATGGAACCAGCGCAGCACATCCGTAAAGATGACCGAGGTGACGGCGGCGAACACGGCGAGCAACGGCAAGAGCGAACTCCGCTGGCCCATGCCCAACAGCACGGCCCCCAGAATGGCGAGGGTGGCGACATGAATTTGTACGATCCGCTCCAATTTCATGATTCATCCCACTCGAAGACGCGCCGCACTTCGTCCGTTGCTACGTCCAGCCAGACCACCTTGCCCAATGCCCGCTGGTGCCGATGCCGCTCGACAAATGGCTCGCTTCGGCCAATGCTCGCCAGTTGGCAGTTCCGCGTGCTGATCACCACCACTTGCGCACCCGACGGATTGCCGGCCACCACCTCGCTGAGCGCCTCCGCCAAGTGATTCTCGGTTGCCGCGTCGACCAGAGCCAGGCGTTCCAGCGTCTGCCGCGCGAACAGCGGACTGGCGATGGCGGACCAGTGGCCGCGTTGCCGTGCGGCCAAAGCGATTGTCAGCCGGCTGCTGCCGCGCCGCGTCAATTCGTCGGCCAGCGTAGCCGCGAAGCTGATCGCCAATTCCACGCGCCGCTGATCCTCGTCGCGCGGCTTCGACGGCAGCCACAAGTCCAACACCAGGGCGAGGTCCTGGTTCTGCTGCTGTTCGAATTGCCGCACGGCCAACTTTCCCAATTTTGCCGACGTCCGCCAGTGAATCCAGCGTTTGCTGTCCCCGGGCCGCCATTCCCGCAGCCCGAAGTAGTCTCCGTCGACGGGGCCCTGGCGCGCATGCGTTGCGTGCCGCCCCAAACGGCGGGAGTCTAACAGCTTCAGCCAGCTGGGCCGCAGCCGGCCCAACCGCGGCCAAACAACCACCCGCTCGAACAGCTTCAGCTTGGCCGTCGCCTTTACCAGCCCCATCGGAAAGCGCGTCGAGACCCACAGCGGACCAAAGCGATAGCGGCCCCGCCGGGGCAGCGTGACTTGATACGCGGCCGCGCCCATGCCGCCAGCCGCGATGTGCGCCAGCACGACGCTCGCATTGGGCCGAGTCCGCTGCTTGTCGCTCTCCTGATCCGTGCTTTCGGACTGGACACAGTCGTCGACGGCGATCATCCAGCTGCCCAAGCGAGGCCGTTGATTGTCTCCGCAGATCTCCACCCGAAACGGGCGGCCGGCAAAAATCTGCTCCGGCAGTCGCCGTGAAATCGACAACTGACGTAGCGACTGGGAGACGAAACGCCAATTGAACAGCAGCGGTCCGACCATCATCCCCGCCAAGATGAACAGTAGATTGAGATCGCGCGCCGTCGCTCCGCCGACGATAAACGCCAGCACGAACAGGTAATACACGCCTTCTCGGCAAATCACAATCCTACGGCGACCCATCATCGACGCGCGCCTTATGTTCGGCATCCGACAACACTTTTCCACCCGAAGTATACCGTCCGCAGGCCACGACGGCCATTACCCCGCCGGCCGAGAGGCCGTCGAGAAGTTCCGTTCGGCACGCAATGGAGGGGATCTGAGATCTGAGATCTGAGATCCCCCCGAACCGCCCATCCTCGCTTCGTCCCGCGACGCGGCAATTTCTTGGCTTCCCGTGATGCCCGCATGATTGTTCGCCCGGCCCACTTTCTCGGCCGCCCTTCTCCGGGTACGATGGAGCCCATGAACGATCAGCCCCCCGATTTCCACGGTTTGCATGTCGCCGCTTTCGAAAGCCGGCGGGCGGATGATGCCGTCCGCCTGATCGAAAAACATGGCGGCGTCCCCCACGTCAGCCCGTCCATGCGCGAAACGCCGCTGGACGATCATCGTTCGGCGATCGATTTTGCCCATCGTCTGATCACGGGCGAAGTCGATATCACCGTGTTCCTGACCGGCGGCGGATTTCAGGAACTACTGGCGATCGTCCAGCGCCACGTGGACCGGCAGCGTTACCTGGACGCTTTGTCGGATATCATCACGATCGCGCGGGGACCGAAACCGGCCGCAGCGATGAAGGAAGCCGGGCTGACGCCGACCTTTCGCGTGTCGGAGCCGAGTACATGGCGGCAGGTGCTGCAGACGATCGACGAGTCGGTGCCGATCGCCAACCAGGTCGTCGCGCTGCAGGAATATGGCAAGACCAATCCCAGCTTGATCGCCGGCTTGGAGGCCCGCGGCGCGAGCGTGCTCCGCGTCCAGGTCTACCGTTGGGAGCTGCCCGAAGACCTCGGCCCTTTGACCCAGAACGTCCGCGACCTGGCCGACGGCCTTCTGGACGTGCTGATGTTCACCTCGGCGCACCAGGTCGTCAACATGCTGCGCGTGGCCGCCGATCTGGGACTGTCCGCCCGCGTTCGGCAGCGGTTGCTTCAAACGGTGGTCGCCTCGGTTGGGCCTGCCACCAGCGAAACGCTCCGCGACCACGATCTGCCGGTGGACATTCAGCCCGCACATCCCAAGCTGGGACCGCTGGTGGCAGCCGCCGCCGCGGACTGCCATCGCGTTTTGGAACGTAAACGTCGGATTTTCACTGCCGTTTCCGCGCCGGCGCCGGCTCCGCTCGATCCGCAAGCCCCGTGGTACGACAGCCCGTTTCTACGGGCCTGCCGCCGCGAACCGGTCGAGCACACCCCCGTGTGGCTGATGCGTCAGGCGGGGCGTTACATGGCCGAATACCGCGAAGTGCGGGCGAAGACCAGTTTCTTGCAGCTGTGCAAGAGCCCGTCGTTGTGCAGCGAAGTTATGTGTACCGCCGTAGCTCGGCTGGGAGTCGATGCCGCGATTATCTTCTCCGACCTGCTGCCGATCCTCGAACCGATGGGCGTGGACCTCGAATTTGCTCAAGGCGAAGGCCCGGTGATCCACAATCCGGTCCGCGAAGCGGCGGACGTGGACCGCGTGCTGGAGTTGGAGAGCGTCGATTCCTTGGATTTTGTGATGGAAACGGTCCGGCAGACGCGGCGCGATTTGCCGGCGCACATTCCTTTGATCGGCTTTGCCGGCGCGCCGTTCACGCTGGCCAGTTACGTCATCGAAGGCGGTTCCAGCCGCAATTACTTGCATACCAAGACGCTGATGTACCGCGATGGCGGCGCGTGGCGCGAATTGATGCAGCGGCTGGCCCGCGCGATCACCCGCTATCTGAACGCCCAGATCGCCGCCGGGGCGCAATGCGTCCAGCTGTTCGACTCGTGGGCCGGCTGCCTCGGTCCGGACGATTATCGCGTCTACGTGCTGCCCTACGTTCAACAGATCATCGCCGGAATCACCCCCGGCGTGCCGGTGATCAATTTCGCCACGGGCAACCCGGCTCTGGTCCCCCTGCTGGCCGAGGGCGGCAGCAGCGTGGTCGGCGTCGATTGGCGGCTGCGGCTGGACGAAGCCTGGCAGATGATCGGACCGGATCGAGCGATTCAGGGCAACCTCGATCCAACGATCCTGCTGGCGGGCGTCGCCGAAATTCGGCGTCGCGTGCAGGAAATCCTGGATCAAGCGGGCAACCGGCCGGGACACATTTTCAATCTGGGGCATGGAATACTCCAGCAGACGCCGGTTGAAAATGCCATCGCGCTGGTAGAGGCCGTTCATGAACTATCGAGGCGCTAATCTCATGCTCAGCCGCGTACAGAACTTTTCGGACGACGGCCGCCAGATGGTGCTGTGGCAGGAGCTGGGCGAAGGAGCGCCGACCGTGGTCGCGTTTGCCCGGCTGTGCAGCGAAGCGATCGTCGCCAGCCATTCCCGGCGGGAAATGCCGAGGCCCGGCGATGCCAACCACGGGAACTTGGAGTCTCCTGTCTTCCCGGCAGACGCCGGGGAGACTTCTGGAAACCTGTTGGAATCGCTGGATGAAGAGGCGCGGGCAATTCTGTACTTAGCCCGCCACCGCGGGACGATCGAAGTCAAGGCCGTGAATCATGCCTTCGAGTCGTCGGAGCGGTTCTTAACCGTTTGCGTCGAACTCGATATGGAACGGACGTTCATCCTGAAACGGCGGGACGACCCGGAATTGACCGTCCGCTTCCTGGACGGATTCCGCCAACTGTGCGTCGCGGGATTGGTCATGCATCACATCTTTCGCGATTTTTCTCTGACGCGCCGCGGCTTCGAGCTCGCGCGGACCGTCCAGCGGGAGCAAGTCTCCATCCTGCTGCCCCTGGCCGAAGAACAAGTGATCGGCGATTTCTGACCGGCGGGACGAAATCACGCACAAGGATCGCAGACGAAACAATCCAGGTTCTTGTCGTACGCAAAGCCCAACGCGTTGGCGCCGGCGTCGTAGCGTTGCTTCGATTCTCCTTGCGCCCCAGGTTGCGAGGGGGCAACGTCCGCGGCTTCCGTCTCCCGCAATCCTGCGTGAGCAGGCTGCAGCCGGATCTGTTTTGCTTGGCAGGATCGCCCGAAATCCACGACGGCGCGGATCAGAAGAAGTTCCCAACGCAGGGCGTTCAGCTTTGGCTCGGCCCAATCGAGATAGCCGTCGGTCTTGTTGATTTCCACGATGTCCAGCACGGGGCCTTCCAGGATATTGAAACCGATTACGCCCAGATCCCGGCGGCCCTTTTCCATATGACCTCCCCAATCATCGGGGACGAACTGCTGGAACTTGGACTGCAGCTCGAACATACAGTCGGTCAAACAGTTCGAGGACGTCACGACGAGCCGCAACGTCGACGGCGTCAAGGCTACCAAGCGATAATCGTCCGGCGCCACTTCGCAATCCGGTTTGACGTAATCCGCAAAGTACCCGCCCAGCGGCGGAACTTTCTCTTCGGTGACCGAAAGCACAAAGTCCCGCACCAGGGTTTGCCAGACGCCCGCAAAACTCATGTCCTAGCCCCCCAACTCCATGCCGCCGGCGACCGTGACGATCGCGCACGGCGTGTAGGTATTCCCGTACTCGGCCGCGCTGCGCACCACGGCTTGCCCGATCTCCCACGGCTCGCCGGCGCGCTTCAGTTTCGTCTTGGCGGTGGCATACTTCCACACGTCGGAAGGCAAGCGCGAGGTCATGTCCGTGTTGATGAACCCCGGACAGATAGCCGTACAGCGAACCCCGGGATATTCGGCGGCCAAGGCCTTGGTATAGGCGATCACGCCGCCTTTGGCCGCGCAATAATTCGTCTGGCCGATGTTGCCGACCAGGCCGCTGATGGAACTGATATTGACAATGGCGCCTTTGGCCTTGCGCAAGTATCGAATACCCGCTTTACAAAAATTGTGCGTCCCGGTTAGATTCGTCGAAATGACGGCGTTCCAGTCCTCGTCCGACATCCGCATCGCCACCCCGTCTCGCGTGATCCCGGCGTTGTTTACCAGCACGTGCAGTTGCTTGTCATACGGCTCCACCGTCTCGTCGACCACTTCCTTGACTCGTGCCGAATCGGTCACGCTGGCCACGCGGAAATCCGCTTTCGTGCCGTAAGCCGCGGCGATCTCGCCCGCCGTTTCCTCCACCCGCGGATCCAGGTCCACGAGCATCAGATGGCATTTCTGCTTGGCGAATTCTTCGGCAATGGCTCGGCCGATTCCCCGGCCGGCTCCGGTAATGAGAACGATCTTGCCTTCCAATTCGGGAAACACGGCCGAAGGCCTGGGAGCTTCTGTATTCATGTTGCTTTCCGGAAAACTAACGGTTGGATAGGGAAACGCCCGAAATATCCTAACACTCCGTGGCGCGACGGGCGCGCCGTTTCGGCGTAAGGTTAACGCCTGCAACGCGAGGCGTCAATCTGTGGTTGGGGATTAGGCAGACGGCGGAAGAAATGCCGATGGCGTCGGCTGACCGGGGCGCTGCTTGGTCTGCTAGCAAGGGGGACACGAACCTCACACGTGAGGCAAGGCAAGGACTGCCCTCTCGCTGGCATTTTGGGGTACGTGCCCGCTACGAACGTGCCGCAGACATGCCTCTTGCACGAAATCGCCTGCGGCCCGATAATAGGCCCCAACTAGACGTACAAGTTTTCCCCGATCAAATTCCGGGACAATCCTTCCTCCAGCCGGGTTTTATTAGCCATGCGATGTCGTCTGATCGACCGAATCACGCAACTCGAAGCGGGGCATCATATCGAAGGGGTCAAGCGGTTGTCGGCCGCGGAGGGCTATCTCGAGGATCACTTTCCCAGATTCCCCATCATGCCCGGCGTGCTGATGCTGGAAACGATGTACCAAGCCGGATATTGGCTGGTTCGTAAGACCGAGGACTTCGCCCATTCGATGGTGACGCTCAAGGAAGCCCGCAATGTCAAGTTCAGCGGATTTGTCAAACCGGGACAGGACTTGGTCGTGCATGCCGACATCAAGAAGCAAGACGGCCCGTGCACGACGTTGATGGCGCGCGGCGAGGTGGACGGCAAGACGGTGGTCAGCGCCCGGCTGGTGGTAGAGGCATTCGAACTCGCCGATCGGCACCCGAACCGGGCAGCCAGTCGCGATTACTTGATGCGGAAACTGCGGGGGCAATTCGAGCGTGTCATGGCCGGAGCGCCCGAAAATCCTCCGCACAGCGGACTGTCGATGCGCTGGCTGTGGGTCGATCGGTTCGTCGAATTCGTCCGTGGCGAGCGATCGGTCGCGATCAAGAACGTAAGCTTGACCGAGGAACCGTTGAGCGATTATGTACCCGGGTTCCCCGTCCTGCCCGCGTCGCTGATCGTCGAAGGCCTAGCCTGGACGGGTGGCATTCTGGCGAACGACCAGCGAGGCTTTCTGGAGCGGACCGTGCTGGCCAAAGTCAACAAAGCCGTGTTCCACCGACCGGCTTTGCCGGGCGATCAACTCCGCTATTGCGCGGTGCTCGAAGGGATCGAATCCGAGGGAGCGTTCATCCGAGGAACGAGCCATGTCGGGGACGAACTCCAGGCCGAAGTCGACTTGTTCCTGGCCCACCTCGGGGATCGTTTCGATGAAGTCGAGGGCGATCTGATCGACCCCGCGGACATGCTGGCCACACTGCGGCTGTTCGGACTGTACGACGTTGGACGGACGTCCAGCGGCGAGCCGCTGGACGTCGCCAAAAAGCTACTGGACGGCGAGCGTCAAGCGCAAGCCGCCGCCGAGGCCGGGACGTAGGACACGAGCCTGAAACTCTCGCCGGCAAGCGGCGAGGATCTCTGGCGGCGCGGGGCGGGACCGCGCCGACGGCGTGGGACACCAGCCTGAAACTCTCGGCGGCAAGCGGCGAGGATCTGTCGGCGCGATCGGCCCGGAGGCGATGCCACGCTCGGCGGAATCGCAGTCCCGTGAGCGACTTCTCGCAAACTGACGCGCCTTCTTGTCCGCGGGCGGCAACGGTAGAATGCTCGTATCACGTCAAGGCGGAGCGGAGTAGCGATGCGGAATCCGGTGCGAGAGAAAGTTCGAGCTGTCCAGCGCCGCGCCTGGCGGTTGCGCGCCGTCTCCGGCGGCGGCCGGTGGCTGATCGCCGTGTTGGTTGCCGTTCTCGTGGCCGGCTTGACCGATTATTTTCTCCGTTTGGACGACATCGGCGTTCGCGTGCTGAGTTCGGTGGCGGTGCTGGCCGTCGGCGCGTGGTGCCTGTGGCGTTTTGTGGCTCCTCTTTATATTCACCGCCTTTCGGAACTCGAAGTCGCTCAACGGATCGAGCAGCGGTTTCCGCAGTGGTGCGATCGACTGTCCAGCGCGGTGGCTTTTCTGAATCAAGCGGAACAGCAGCCGACAGCCGGCTCGCCCGACCTGCGCCGCGCCGTCGTGGCGGCGGCCGCGGCGGACCTGGACCGCTGGCATGTGGCCGATTGCCTGGACGCCCGGCGACCGCAGCGGATCGCGATCGGTGCGGCGGCCGTCGTCGCGGTGGCGGCCTGCGTTGCGGTTGCGGATTGGTCCGCCGCCGCTCTGGCCCTCCGCCGGCTGGCCACGCCTTGGAATGTGGAGCCATGGCCGCGCTGGAATCAACTGCAATTCGTCAAAGCGCCCGAACGGCTGGCCTTCGGCTCGGACTTTGAAGTCGAGTTGATCGACCGCGAAGATCGTCTGCCTCCAACCGTCCAGCTCCAATTTTGGCTCGATGGCGACGAGGCCCGGCAGGTCCAGGCGAAGGACATGAAGTTTTTTCGGGACCGGATGGTGTACCGTCTGGACAATGTGCGGCGTCCATTCCGCTATCGGGCCGTCGGCGGAGACGACGACACGATGCCGTGGCGGACGCTGGAACTGGTCGAGCCGCCGCAGGTTACGTCGCTGCAGATCCGCCTGCATCCGCCCGCCTATACGGGCTGGTCTCGTACTGCGTCCGGCGAGAATATCCGCGCGCTGGAAGGCACGCTGATCGAAGTGAACGGACAGCTCAACCGGCCCGCAGCCGCCGTGCGTTTGCGTACCGACAAAGACAAGCAGACGACGGCCGCCCTGCTGGGACGCGTGAGCGACGACGGCCTGCGGTTCACGCTCGCGCCCGACGCCGAGCCGCCCTGGACCGTCACTCATTCGGAGACGTACTGGTTCGAAGTCACGGACGCCGAAGGATTGCAGGGCGGCGACGACCGGCGGTGGAACCTGCGGGCGGTCCCCGACTCGCCGCCCACGGTTGTTTTGGAGCAGCCGGCCGCCAATACGTTTGTAACCGCTGACGCCGCGGTGCCTTTGGCGGGCTTGGTCAAGGACGATCTGGCGATCCGCGTCATCACGGTGCGGTTCACACGCAGCGACGCCGCCGGCGACGATCAGCAGCAGACGGTGGAGATCTATCGCGGGCCGGCCACCGCCCCCGCGGATCCGAGCGGAGCGGCAGAAGCCGGCAGCGGGCCCGGTGAGACATGGATGATCGAATTCGCGTGGGATTTGACGCGGCTGCGCGGGCTCAAGCCCGGCGTGTGGATCGACTTTGAGTTGACTGCCGAAGATTACAAGCCTCAGCCGGCGCAGAGCGCGACGCGCCGCTTGACGATCATTTCCGTGAGCGAGCTGGAGGATCGCGTCGCTTCGCGCCAGGCCTTCGTGCTGGGCCAATTGGCCGAAGTGCTGCGGACCCAGCGCGAGGTGCGGTCCCCGGTAAAATCGATCCAGATCGGCTGGGCCGATACCGGCCGGCTGACTCGCGATGAGGTCGATCAATTGCAAGCCGCCGAGCTGAAACAACGGCAGGTCGGTCGACTCCTGGCGGACCCCCAGGACGGAGTGGCTGCCCAGATTGCCGGGCTACTGCACGAATTGCAGAGCAATCGGATCGAGAACCCGGAGGTCATCGAACGGATGAACCGGTTGCTCACCGCCATCCGGCAGATCGGCGGCGAGTTGCCTCCGATTCAGAATCTGTTGATCGATGCGCTAAAGACTGCCCGCGAGGCCCTTTTCGCGGTCTCCACCACCGAACCTGCGGCCGCGGTATCCGGCGAACTGCAGGCGACGATCCAGTCTGCCGGAGAACGCCAAGATGAAGTCATCGCTCGGCTGGAAAGTCTGTTGGGGGATTTCTCACAGTGGGACAGCTACCGTCGCTTCTCGCGCGAACTGGCTCAGCTCCGTCAAGGCCAGGAGGAATTACGGCAGGATACCGATCGGACCCGGCTCGAGTCACTGGCCCGCGAAGGCGCGGAACTCGACAGCGAACGGCGTGTCCATCTGCGTCGCTTAGCCGAGCGGCAAACCGAATTGGGCCGCCAGTTCGACAAGCTCCAGATGCGGATGGACCAGATGCGGACCGAATTGGGGCCCGGCGATCCGGCGGCGGAAACCTTGGCGGACGCGCTCGACGTAGCCCGCCGAGCGGCGGTCGGCGGACAGATGCGCGAGACCGGACGCCGGATCGACGACAACCGATTGGGCGATGCCGCGCAGCTCCAACAAACCATTCTCGGCCATTTGCAGGAGCTATTGGATACACTCGCGAGCCGCCGCGTTCATGAGCTGGAGCGGCGCGTCCATCAGCTCGAAGCCGCCCTCAAAGAGTTGCACGAATTGCAGGCGAAACAGCAGGCCTTGCGGGCCAAGGCCGAGCAGGCCGCAGCGCTCGACGACGCGGCGGCCCAGCGGCGTGAGCTGGACCGGCTGCAAGCCGACGCCGGCGAGGCGGCCGAACAGGTCAAGCGGCTGTCCCGCAGGCTGGAGCGGTTGCTGGCGGAGCGGGCGGCGCAGACGCTGGCCGAAGCTGCCTCGTGCCTGGACCAAACGGCGGCCGCCGCGCAACAGGGCGATGCCCCCCAGGTTGTGGCGCAGGCTCGCGAGGCGGAGCAGTTGCTGGAGCAGGCGGAAGGCCAGCTGGACGACGCGCGAGGATCCGCCGGCCAGGAGTTGCTGCACGAACAGATGCAGCGGCTGGAACAGGACCTTGCGGGTTTGGCGCGACGTCAGAAAGCCACCTTGCATAACACCGTGGAACTGGATGTCCGTCACCGGCAACAAGGCCGCTGGACGCGCGCCCAGCTGTCCAGCGTGGGGACTTTGGCCCGCGAACAGCGGGCAATCGAGTTGGAAGCCGCCTCGCTGGCCGAAAACATAGCAGCGGCGCCCGCGTTTGCCCTGGCGCTGCGCGGCGTGTTGCGCGAAATGGATCGCGCGGCGCGCGGCCTGAATCGTCAAGACACCGGTGCGCTCACCCAGCAAGCCGAGCAAAACGCGCTGATGCGTCTGCAGCAAATGCAGGAGGCATTGCAGCGTGATGAGACGGCGCCCCCGGACGGCCAGCCGCCGCAGCCCGCCGATTCCGACGGCCGGCAGGCCCCGTCCGAGGGCGTCCGGCGGGTCGCGGAGCTGAAGCTGCTGAAACTGATGCAGCAGGAGATCTACCGCCGCACGGCGGAATTAGAAAACGCCCGCGTGCGAACCGGCACGTTGACCGGCGAACAAGTCGAGACCGTTCGGCAACTGGCTGAGGAGCAAGGCCGCTTGGCAGCCATGATCGGCGAACTGAAGTAGCACCAGCTGCGAAACGTGTGACGGGAATCAGCCGTCGCCTGTCTGATAAGCTCGATCCAACAGCGTGATGGTATGGTACACGGGCAAGTCGATGGCTTGGCGGCGAAAGTGGGCTTCGATTTGCATCAAACAGCCGATATTGCCGGTGACGACCGCATCGGCGCGGGTCTCCACGATGCGAGTTGCCTTGCGGTCCCCCAACCGCCGCGCGATCTCCGGCTGGACCAAGTTGTATACGCCCGCCGATCCACAGCACTGACCGCCGTCATTCAATTCCAACAACTCGACGTTCGGGATGGCGGCCAGCAGCTTGCGGGGCTGGTCTCGGATGCCCTGGGCGTGCAACAAGTGACAGGCGTCGTGATAGGCCACCCGGAGCGGGATCGGTAAGGGAGCGGGCGGTTCCAGTCCCAACTGGTCCAGGAACACGGAGACATCCAGCACGCGCGCCGCGAACGCCTCGGCCGCGGTCTGGTCCTCCTCTCCGGCAAACAGCAGCCGGTACTCGTGCATTCCCGAACCGCAGCCGGCGGCATTGGTGAGGATGGCATCTACGTCTTGCGGAAACACTTGCAGGTTGTGGCGTGCCAGCCCGCGGGCGGCTTTTTCTTCGCCCAGATGCATCAGAATGGCCCCGCAGCAGCCCTGCGTGGACGGCACCACCGTCTCGACGCCGTTTTGCGCCAGCACGCGGAGCGTTGCCCAGTTGATTTCGGGTGCCAGGACGCTCTGCACACAGCCGCTCAACAAGGCCACGCGGGCCCGCCGCCGCCCGAGGGCCGGGAACATATCGGGCAGCGGATCGGACGCAGGCGGTGCGGCCGGTAGCAGATCGAACATGCCGCGCCAGGCCTCGGGCAACACCCCTTGCATGGCGCGTCCGACTCGGCCCGCCGCCAGCGCCGCGCGGAACCGCCCCGGATAAGGCAGGGTTTCCACCAGCATCTTGCGCGTGGCGGCGTCCAGCCACGATCGCCGCTCGTGCCCGCGGATCACCGCTCGATAGTGCATCAATAATTCGCCGTAAGCCACTCCCGACGGACAAGCGGGAACGCAAGCCCAGCAGCCCAGGCAGCAATCGAGATACCGCTGGGCGTCCGCTGCCGCGAGTTCTCCTTCGAGCACGCCCTTCATCAGGTAGATCCGCCCTCGCGGCGAGTCCATTTCTTCGCCCAAGACTTGATACGTCGGGCACGCGGACAAGCACAGGCCGCAATGGACACACGCTTGGATCGCGCCGGTTATCGCGTCCCCGCGCGATCCGAAGTCTGCGGCGTCGAGATGGTGCTGCATCTATGCCTCTCCGAATCTGTCCGACGGATCCAACGCGTGCTTGGCCCGCCGCGCCAACGCCATTCCGCGCCGCGGACCGACGAACGGATCGCCGCCCGAGCCCCAAATTTGCAGACCGGTCAGGCCCAGGTCCGTCAACACACTCCGCGCGGCTCGCAAATTGTCGACCACCAGCCATGCCACAGATCCGCCGGCTGTGTACCGCCGCACGGCCGAATGCAACCGCGCGTCCAGGATCGGGACCATGCGAGGCGCCAGCGGCACTTTGAGCAAAGTGGCTTCCGATGGTACCCAGGCTAGCTGGTTGAAATTGCGCCAACATGCCGCCTCGTCATCCCCCAGCAGCGTTTGCTGCGGAAGCGGTTTCGCTTCATCCCGGAGGAACTCTTCCAGCCTCGCCGTCCGGTCGGGCAAACCGGCCTCCAAACCGCCCAACCGCACGAGCAGGCGAAACTCCGTTTTCCCGGCCGGCTCGAAGTCCAACGCGTCGATGTCCAACGGCTCAACCGCCAAGCGAAAGATCGCACGCTGGACCTCCGCCAGATTGGGGTAGGTGAACTCCAGTGTCAGGTACGATCGCGGCCGCGGAAAGACTTTGAAGCTGACTTCGACCAGAATTCCATAGCGTCCCAAACTGCCCACCAGGAACTTGGCCAGATCGAATCCGGCCGCGTTCTTGACCACTTTGCCGCCGCTACGGACCAGCTGGCCCCGGCCATCGACAAATCGCACGCCTAAGATAAAGTCTCGGACGCCGCCATACCGATAACGTCCCGAACCGCAGGTATTGGCCGCCACCGTTCCGCCGAGCGTGGCGCCTCGTCCGACTAGTAGCGGATCGAACGGCAAGTACTGACCGTGCCGAGCGAGTTCCTCCGCGACCTGCGAAACGGGCGTGCCGGCGTAAGCCGTGAACACGAACTCGTCGGGGACATACTCGAGAATGCCCGACAAGCGGCGCAAATCCACGGCCACCGCGCCCGCCGCCGGCGCCGACAGCCCTGGCTTGCTGCCACCACCGCGCACGGTCAGCCGCGGTGACGCTGTCACCATTTCCTGCAACTCGGCCGTCGTCGCGGGCTGAAGAATCGTGTTCATGGTGCTCTGTTCATGGTGCTTTGTTCATAGCGTTGTATTCACGGCTCTCGAGCGGAAGAATCGAGCAGAAAAATGGAAAGCAGAAATTGTTTATTCTCCTGCTCCTCTATCTTTGTTCCCGCTTTTCTTCTCAGGTGACACTTCCGCTCGCCGGTTTCGGAATGGGCGGCGTTCTAGCGCTCGGCGCGGCATCCGATTTCTTCTCGAGAAACATTTTTCCCCGATTGGCGATTTTCTTCGGGTCCATCTCGCAACGTATCTGATGCATGATTTCCATGTCGACGTCGCTGAACATCGCCGGCAGGTGGGCGCGTTTTTCCATGCCGACGCCGTGCTCGCCGGTGATCGAACCCCCCAACTCAATACAGTACCGCAGGATCTTGCCTGCCAGTTCTTCGGCCCGTTCCAGCGCGCCGGGCTGCTTGCCGTCGTACAGGATCAACGGGTGCAGATTCCCGTCGCCGGCGTGGAACACGTTGGCCACACGCAATTCGTAATCGCGGCTCAGCCGGTTGATCTCGCCGAGCGCTCGCCCCAGCTTGCCGCGCGGGACCACGCCGTCCTGGACCACGTAATCGGGGCTGAGCCGTCCAACCGCCGAAAACGCGCCTTTGCGGCCCTTCCAGATCGCCAGCCGCTGCTCGTCGGATTCGGCCACCCGTACCGCATACGCTCCCGAATCGTCGATCACCCGCTGCAAATGATAGAACTCGCGCTCGACCTGGTCCGTTTCCCCATCCAATTCCACAATCAGCACGGCTTCAGCCCCCGCCGGATAGCCAGCCCGGACCGACGCCTCCGCGGCCTGGATCGCCAACCGATCCATGATCTCAATCGCGCTGGGCAACAGTCCCGACGCCACCACCGCCGCGACCGCTCGTCCGGCCGTTTCTAAGTCCCGGTAAGCGGCCAGTACCGTGCGATACCGTTCGGGCTTGGGCAACAGACGCACCGTGATCTCCAGGGCGATACCGAACAGGCCTTCGCAGCCGACGAACAGGCCGATCAGGTCGGGCCCCACACCGACTCCCTCGACGCTCTCGCTGCCGAATTCGACGACCTCGCCGTCGGCTAGCACGACCTTCAGCCCGAGCACATGATTGGCCGTCATGCCGTACTTCAGACAGTGGGCGCCCCCGGAGTTGAAGGCCACATTGCCACCCATCGTGCAAACCGACTGGCTGGACGGGTCCGGGGCGTAGTACAGTCCGAAACGGTCCGCCGCCAGCGAAATCTGCAGATTGACCACACCCGCCTCGACGACAGCGAAACGCTGCTGGGGATCCAGCGTCAGAATGCGGTTCAGCCGGTTCATCGCGATCACGATGCCGTCCTCGACCGGCAGCGAGCCGCCGGACAGGCTGGTGCCGCTGCCGCGCGGCACGAACGGCACGCCGTGCTGGTGGCACAACCGCACGGCCGCCACCACCTCGTCCTGCGATTCCGGCAGGACGACCGCCAGCGGCCGCTGGCGAAACGCCGTCAAGGCGTCCGACTCGTAGACCGCCAGTTGCACCGGCTTGGTCAGCAGCCGCTCGGCCGGAAAGATCTTTGCGAGTTCGGACAAAAACGGCTTATTCGGCATCGCGCCCCGGCTCCTCAATGCGTCGCTCCGGCCCGACGACGCGGAGGTTCGTCGAGAAGAAATACGGCACTTCGTCCGCCTCGTACTCCGCTTCCGCGAACACCGCGGCAAAACCGTCGCGGCGATGCTCCACCTGGAACGTATGCTTCGGCCCGGCTTGCGGCATGGGATACGATTTCCACCGAGCTTGGCGAAAGTCCTGCGTCGGTGCGGACGCCATCCAAGCGACGATGCGGCGGGCCGGCGGATCGGACCGAACCGTCAAGCAAACGTCGCTCTCGCCTTCGTCGTATTGCCAAGCCAATTGCGGCAGCGGCTGTCCCCGCAGAACCCGTCGGTGCAGGGCGTTCAAACTGCCGAATACGCGTCCCAGATCGTCCAACCCATGGGCGTTGTTGGGCACGTACAAAATGTGCTTCTCGCCGACTAGCCCGTCCCAATACAGATTCAAAGCATCCACCGTCCAATAAGGATCGTTCGTGCCCAGGATGATCAGCTTGGGCTGCGTCAGCGCCCGGCGATACTGGTACGGGTCCACGATTGCCATCAGCAACTGGCCGGCTTCGGACTGCAGTTTGCGATGCAGTCCGCGCTGCGTGTAATCGTGAATTTGGCTGGACGGCTGGCCCCAAACCGCCTCTTGATGCGCCATCTGCGGACCCATGTTCAGCACGTCGATCACCATCGGCGCCAGGGCCGTCACGCGCGGATCCACGGCGGATGTCAACCACGTCGTCCAACCGCGTTTCGACGCGCCCGTGACCGTGAACGTGCCCAGGTCCAGCGACCAATCGCGGCGGGCAAACTCTACGACCGCATCCATGCCGCGAACGGCGCTCTTGACCATCGGCAACAACAACGGCCACTCGGGATCGTTGGTCCGCAGGTACTCGTCGAACGTGTAAGCAATCGCGGCATCTTCGTATTTTCCGCCAAAGATCGGCTGATGCGGCACGTGCAGCAGGACTGCCACGGGCGTCTTGAGCAATTCGGCCAGCGCCACGTACATGGTGGCGCCGCCCAACTCCCGGCCGGAACCGGTTTCGATCTCGTCGCGCCAACTGCCGCCGCTGATGAACAGCAGAGCGTGCTTTACATCTGGCGGCATCGAATTCGGCTTGATCACGAACAACTGGTGCTTCCACGCGGCCCCGCGCCAAGTCTGCGAGGTCAGAATCAGCTCGGCATACTCGGCGGCCAACACCCGGCCGGTCCGCTTCGCAACCCAGCGATAACTGGCGTCGGGCTTGGCGACGTAATCGGCCAGCGGTGCGGCGATCGTCTCGCCAGCCAGCGCGGACGCGGCCCCAAACAGATAGCACACGACCGTCATCAGGATCACCGATGGTTTCATGCCTTTCTCCGAGTTTTCGAGGCAAACGGGGCTTCAGGGCACCGCCTCACGAACACCAGAACGCATTTTTTGCGACCTGTGCCACGCGGGTCCTTTCACGGCTTGTCCCGCGATCGCAAACGCACGTTGCGAAACTCGATCGCCGAGCCTTCGGCGGTCAACAGAATCTTTCCCGGCGCGGTGTCGCAGGCGGTGGCCCGGTTGACCGTTTGGCCGTTGATCTCCAACGTCACCGTGTCCCCGTCGGCGACGATCTTGTACTGGTTCCACTGGCCGGCCGGCCGCTCGACCGGCGCGGATTTCTTGACGTTGATCAGCTTGCCGAATTGCGGGTGTTCGAGCGACTTCTTACGATCGGCCGGACCGTCCAGCTGGAATCCATCCAAGCCCCAGAAATCGCCTGCGTCGCCCACGTTGATTTGCGCCTCGAGGCTCTTGGGCCAGATCTTGTCCGGCCCGGTCGTGCGGATCAACACGCCGCCTTTGCCCGGCTCCTTGCCTGGCGGCCAGCGCCAGTCGAGTTCGAGAACGAAGTTGCCGTATTCCTTCTCCGTGTACAGATAACCCAGCGGCGAACCTTTGCAGTGCAATATGCCCTTATCATCCAACGTCCACACGTCCGCTGTCCGGACGCCGTCTTGATGATAGGACTTCCAACCATCCAGCAAACCGGCTTTGCCACCGGCGGGAATCAGCTGGCATACTCCAGCAGACGCATCCTCCGCCGTAACCGGCGAGGCAACCCAAAAGGCAATGCACGCGGAAACAGCCAAAGTCAAAAGGGCAACGCGCATGGTACAGACCTCCGCAACAAAAACTCGTGGTGTCGATTCAGACGTTTCCAACCGGAAGCATTGTATCAATATCGGGTGCCGGTGGTACGGTCGGCGGAGAATTTCGGCGTCGTCGCGGTTCGATGGACGCAGAATGACCTTTCCGGTGGGGTTGCTCGTCCGTAGGGCCTTCGGTACCTTGATCGTCTGGGAAAACAGAGCCATGCACTACGAAGTCGAACAGAAATTTCCAGTCGAGGATCTAGCGGCGATCGAAGCCCAATTGATCGCATGGGGCGCTCGATTGGGTTCGCCGCTGGAACAGCGTGATCGGTATTGGGCACATCCCTGCCGGGATTTTGCCCAAACCGACGAGGCCTTGCGGATTCGGCAGATCGGCGCGCGATGTCTGGTGACGTACAAAGGCCCCAAGATCGACGCGACGACCAAAACGCGCCGCGAAATCGAATTGCCGCTGGCCGACTCGCCCCGCGGCGTCGCGCAGTGGATCGAACTGCTGGAGGCGTTAGGTTTTCAAAGCGTCGCGGAAGTTCGTAAACTGCGTCGACCGGGACAACTGACATGGCAAGACGCCGAGATCGAAATCGCCTTGGATCGCGTCGATCACGTCGGCACGTTTGTCGAGTTTGAATTGATCACCGATACCGAGGGACTCGACGCGGCCGCGTCGCGAATTATCTCGCTGGCCGCCGCCCTGGGCCTGGCCGGCGCCGAACGCCGCAGCTATTTGGAATTGCTTCTTGCCGGAGGACGATGATGAGCACAATCCGCTTGATCCTTGCCGAAATCCGTTTCCGAGCGGTGAATTCCCTGCTCTGCCTGATCGCCGTCATCGTCGCGGCCGCCATGTTCATCACCGGCCCGACGCTGATCGGCGGCTACGCAACCGACACCCGCCGGGAACTGACCATGCTGCAAGCGGAGGCCGATAAGCTGCAGGCGGAAATGGAACACAACCAGCGGGAGACCGAAGCGATGCTGGCCGCGATGGACAAGCAGACCAAGCGGATCATGCGCGACTTGGGCGTCAATCTGCGGATCGTGCATCGCGACACGAACCTCGGCAATCTATACACGGATTTCGTCGCAACAGATTTTCCGGAAGAGTACGTCCAACGCTTGGCCAAGGCCGAGCAGATCGAGACGATCGTCCACCTGATCGCCACCTTGCAACAGAAGATCAAGTGGCGCGACCGCACCGCGCTGGTGGTCGGCACGCTGCCCGTTTCTTCCGTAGCCCAGCAGGGCGAGAACAAGGAGCACATGACGGTAGCGGTGACACCGGGGACGGTGTACATGGGACACGAATTAGGCGTGGGCTTGAAAGCGGGCGAGACGATCGAGATCGAAGGCCAGCCGTTCGAGATCGCCCAAGTGATGCCCGAATACGGCGGCCTGCAGGATGTTCAGATGGTCGTCGACCTGCACGACGCCCAGAGGATTCTGAACAAACCCGGGCAGATCAACCAAATCATGGCCTTGGGCTGCAAGTGCAAGGGCGATCGCATTTCAGTCATCCGCAAACAACTCGAGCAAGTTTTGCCCGACACCACGATTACCGAGGACGTGCCCCGCGCCGAGGCTCGCGAAAAACAGCGGGACCTGGTCGAGGCCACCCGCACGCAAGAGCAAGAGCGCGTGGCCGCCGCCTTGGCGCAAGTCGTTGCGAATCGCCAGCGTCAAGAGACCAGCCGCGTCCGGCAACAGCGGATGCTGGGCAGCTTGGTGAACGTCACGACGCCCCTGGTGATTCTGACATCGGCGCTGTTCGTAGGTCTGATGACCGGCATGAATGTCCGGGAACGCCGGGCAGAGGTCGGGGTGTTGCGAGCTTTGGGCAAGAGCGCCGGGACCATCGCGGGGCTGTTTTTGGGCAAGGCATTTCTGCTGGGAACGTTAGGCGGCCTGATCGGAGCCGGCTTGGGGTATCTTCTGGCGCCGCTGGCTGGTCAAGCGATGCTGGCTCTAGGGACGAACCTGTTCGCAGTGCCGCCTGCATTGGCCCTCGCCACGGTCGTCTGTGCTCCGTTAGTGACCGTGCTGGCGAGCTACTGGCCGACATGGATCGCCGTCAGACAGGATCCGGCGATCGTCCTGATGGACAATTAGATAAGTCAGGCGCACCTCACTGGACTCGAACCAGTAACCTTCGGTTCCGTAGACCGATGCTCTATCCAATTGAGCTAGAGGTGCGATCCGTTTTTTACGATGTTTTCTGCATGTTTTGGTTTGGCTTCCGGCGTCTTGACACCTTTTCTGACACCTGTTAGCCTCTTTTCCGCTAGATTGACACCTGCCGGGGTTGCACCAGCAGGAGTTCATCACACCACCTCGACACCAATGTTGAAAGGGCAGGTGACATCGTGGCTAAGTCTACCACAAATCCATCGTCCAGCAAGCCCGGTAAACCAACCAAAGATTTTCCTCTTTTCCCCCACGGATCAGGGCGATGGGCCAAAAAAGTCCGCGGCAAATTGCGTTATTTCGGCAAAGTCGCCGGAGATACCAACGGCCGCAAGGCTCTCGCTAAGTGGTTGGAACAGAAAGACGACCTCCTGGCCGGCCGCACGCCGCAAAAAAAGGGTGAAGGGTTGACGATTCGGAGTCTTTGCAATCGTTTCCTGACAGCCAAACAACAACAACTTGACTGTTCCGAAATAACCAATCGAACGTTTCTCGATTACAAGCGTGTTTGCAAACGCATTGTCGACGTGTTTGGCCTCTCTCAACTGGTCACCGGACTGACGTCGGCGGATTTCGAGAAGCTTCGAGCCCGCATTGCGAAAACCTACGGACCCGTAGCACTGGGCAATGAGGTGCAACGCATCCGAGTCGTGTTTAAGTACGCCTACGACGCCAGCCTGATTGACAGGCCGATTCGCTACGGGCCGACATTCAAGCGGCCGTCCAAGAAAGTGCTCCGCAAGGAACGAACCAAAAACGGAATCCGGATGTTTGAGGCGGTTGAGATCCGTCGCATCCTCGGCGGGGCCGGTTTTCAAATGCGAGCAATGGTACTGCTGGCCATCAACGGCGGCCTGGGCAACACGGACTGCGGTGCCCTGACAGCGAACGTGTTGGACCTGGACAATGGCTGGCTGACCTTCCCGCGGCCGAAGACTGGGATCGACCGGCGCTGTCCGCTTTGGCCGGAGACTATCGAGGCGATCCGCAACGCCCTTACCCATCGGCCGGACCCAAAGGACGAACAGGACGCCGATCTGGTCTTCATAACGAAATACGGCCAGAACTGGAATGGGAAAAGCACCGCGAACCCGATAAGCGCCGAGTTCCGCAAGCTCGTCAAAGGGATCGACAGGAAGGCGGCTGCCCAAGCGAAAAAGGACGGTGTCGAGCCGCCGGCAAAGCTGTACCGCAAGGGCTGCGGCTTCTACGCCCTGCGCCACAGCTTCCGCACCGTCGCGGACGAAACCCGAGATTTCCCCGCCATCGACCTAATTATGGGGCATGCAGATGACACAATGGCTAGTCGCTACCGCGAACGAATCAACGACGAGCGACTGACCGCCGTCACGGATTACGTTCATCAATGGTTGTTCAATGACGTTCAGTCCACGTTGAAAACGGAGCCTCCAGCACAAGCGGACGACGTACCCGAAGCATAGAATGGCACCTTCCAAATTCGATTGTTTGACATTGCACGGTCGGTGAAAAAATGGGCAGGTTCAATCTCCGAGCCAATGTTGAATCGGGGTCGTCGGGTCCGGAGCTGGCGGCTATCGACATGGGCTACGCGTTCGAGATGCTTCGGTTCTGGTCCCATCACTTGTGGTTCAATGCCGATGTTGACACCCAATTTCCGGCCTGGCTCGAGGGTCACGTTGGTCCGGTTGTGCATGGCATCAAAACATTATCCCAGCACGAGACCGTTAAGGAGGCCCGGCAAGTCTTGTTGGAGGCTGAAAACGACTTCAATGCGGCGTGGGCGGACTTCCGGGCAAAATGGCTCGACAATGAACACCGCCGCCAGATTCGGTTCCTGCAAGAAAGCGACCCGGAATGTGTGCCTGATGATTGGGCTGCGGAACATAGCCCGCTGACATGGGAATGTTGGGCGACAGCGTACGACTCGCTGTGGCGGGCAGCTTTGTTTCTGTTGGACCCGTTACCAATCTGCTTCCGCGTCGGCGTGCTCTGTGCCCGCATCGAAGGGCTGTCATTCGGATTGGCGACGCAAGCTTCCATACCCGGCGAATTGTATCCGATCGCGGCTGCGCAGCACGCCCTGATCGAACTGGCCGCTACAAGCAATCGACTGGCTGGCTTGGATGTCGATCTCCAGCGCGGGGCGGGGGGCGTCGATTTTGCAGCCATAAAGACCCGCTGCCGGGAGTTGTACGCGGAGATCCGCAACCGTTTGGCCAACGTGCCGCCCAATGCAGATCGGCGGCAAGGCGTGTTGCAGACAGCGGAACACGGTGCGCACGAGGGAACGGGCTCACGGTCGGCATTGCGGCCCAAGCCCGCAAAGGACCGCTACACGCCGCCGGAACTGGCCACGCAATGGGGAGTCTCGCCGGACAAAATACGAGCCTGGATTCAATCGGGCGAGTTGGCTGCAACCGACGTGTCCGCTACGCAAGGCGGTCGTCCGCGTTATCTGATCTCGCAAGAGGCCATTGAGACGTTCGAGGCAAGACGAACCATCCAGACCTCACCCGAACCTCCGCGAAGACACAACAGGCGGGACGAAGAAGACGGCGTGATTCAGTTCTTCTGAGGAACATCGCATCCTAATCGCCTCCCCGCAGGAAAGTGGCTTCGGGTCCCTCGGCCCGACATTTTTTGACGGTTTTTCAGTTTTGTTACTTGACTGCGTAATTGGACATGACACAATATGTCGTAGGTCAGGGAACGCTAAACCACAACCTGTAGTGTGTCAGTCGATTTGTTGTAATCCGCAGCTCGCTTCATTTCGTCCAGCTCCATCCTGCGCGAGCTTTCCGCCGCGTGGGCAATTCCGAAACCCCTCCAGCCACATACCTCCAGTGTTAAAAGCACCGGTGATGCTCGAGTAATTTCCACCGTATTTGCCGAGGTAGCCTCACGCACATCCTCACAAAGATCTCGTTTAGGGATCTTTGTCCACATGTCGAACAGCAACTCTAATAGGGAAGGATCCCATTGGCAGCGACAAATCAACTCACAGGGATCGGAACGCCAACGCAGTCGACCCGGAACGCTGTACATTCACCGCCCGAACAGTACTCGACTACCCCGCAAGTGTCGCCAGACGACATCCAGCTGTCAGTCGGCCCGCGGAATACAAGGTCCATCTGTACTGTCGAATGCCGGATCAACGGCGTCCGACATCGCGATCGCTTCAATCCCGACAGCGAACGCAGCCGGCGCAAGTTCGTGAACAAAATGAAGGCCCAACTTGGGTACGAACCGAACACGCTGGCATGTCTCGACAGCTTAATCCTCGACCGGGCTGACGATGCCGGCGCGGCTCTTGCAGCAGACACGCAATTGTGCAGTGTTGTCGGTGCGACGGATTCGGATGCGATTCCACTGGTTAAGGCCATTGAAACCGACCGGGACGTCCTCGAAGCGGCGGAGCAATTTCGACGAAGCCCTCGTAAGTTCGACGAGCTGCGCCGCGACTTCGCAGCGGTGCAACCGCCATATACGCATCAGGTGATCTCTGCGTTCGGCGCGCCCTGCCGCAAATACATCTCTGTCGGGCGGTTTCGGGGCAACAAGCGTGCCGCTCTCGCCTAATCCAACCGGCTTCTTGCCGGGCCAAATGCCTGTTTATCCGCGCGGACAACGAGAAAGCCTTACGGAAGAAAATGTTCTTGCTCGTAGATCGCGCGAAAAGCTTAACCGAAAACCAGGAGGAGCAGAAATACAGCACATCTCGGAACGGGCTTTCCCAGGCTGGCGATCGTCGCCAGCAAGCTCGGCAGTCATGCATCGGCTTTGCACCGGTGGCGGAGAAAGGGGGTTTGTGGCCAATCCAGTAGGTTGGACGTGCCATACATTATGTTTGAAAGGGATATCACACAATAGGGAGGCCGAGCCGCGAGCCGCTGCTTGACAGTCGCATCGTGCAGGATTTCTGACAACCGATGGCGGCCAGGACGCCGCCCGGTCTGTAGCTGCGCGACGATCGAAGGCACGGCACAATTGCCGGCGCTCGGCATCACCGCCTATTCAGGCGGCCAGACATTAAAGAGAAAGTCGGGTTGCGGCCACTGTAGGCTGCACGGAAACGTATGGAAACCACGACCCACTATTATTAGAAAGACAAATATGTCTGATTGCTTTGTAAATCTTTCGGAGCAACCACAAATCACGCTGACGGAGTGGCTGTGGAAAGACCGCATTCCGTTCGGCGGAATCACGATCCTCGAAGGTGAACCAGGAACCAACAAGAGTACCTTGGCCTACGATTTGACCGCATCGCTGACCACCGGCAGGCAGATCCAGGGCAATTCCGAGTCGATCGACGGCGGCGTGATCCTGCTGCAAGGCGAGGATTCGTTTGCAAGAATCTCGGAATCGCTCGGAGCGCGTGAGTGCGACTTGAGGCGAGTCAGCGTGGTTAACCGTAGTTCCCCATTTTTACTGCCGGGTGCGATGAAAGAACTCCGCAAGGCTGTGGTAGCCGTGGATGCAAAACTCATCGTTATTGATCCCGTCGATGAATTCTTCGACAAGAGCCTGGCAAACGACGATGTGGCACGACGGGCCATCACGCCGCTGGCTGCATTGGCCCAAGACAAAAACCTGGCCATTGTCCTGGTCCGCCACATGACAAAAACCGGCAGCGTCAAGGTGCTCAATCGCGGCCGCGGCAGTATTCGCATGATCGCGGCCGCTCGTTCCGCCCTGTTGGTGGCTGGCGATCCTACGAATGGTAACCGGCGAATTCTAGCCCAGAGGAAATGCAATCTGGGACCATTGGCGCCGAGCCTTTCCTTTGAGATTCGCGATCAGAACGGCTGCCCGATGATTGAGTGGCTCGGGACGAGTTCACTGTCTGAAGAGGATCTGATCCAGCCGGCTGGGCCACAGTTTGGGCCAGCCCTCGGGGAGGCGATCGATTGGCTCGTCAGAGTGCTGGCACACGGGCCAATGCCGACTCGACAAGCAAAGCAGCTGCTCCTCGACGCCGGCGTATCGAAAAAAACGAGTTGGAGGGCAAAGCAATGCCTCGGCATTGCCACGGACGCGGACGGCTGCGGGCCGAATACCGTGTATTATTGGCGGCTGCCCGACTCGCAACTGGTCCGCCAGCTGCGAGATAAATTGAACCTTTCGGAAGAGGCAGATTCTGCTGATCCTGAATCTGATGAACGGGTGGAGCGGCAAGCCGCGTGATGTTACGAGAAGTCGCGTCCTGAAAAGCGTGGACTGAGCGTCTGACGCGGTGAAAACGTTTAGCGAGTGGGTGGCCAACGGCTTTTGGCCACCCACTACGCTGGCGGCCGGCTGATACTGCCGACCGCATTCAAACTTGCTTTTACTTTGCTGAAAACCACCCGGCTAAATTGCTGAGTGTGGCGAAAGGGCTTTATTCATGGCAGACAATTTGAAAGACCAGATGAAGTCGTTCTTCACCGACTTCGGTATTATTTTCGACAAGGATCAAGAATATCTGGACCGACTCTTACGGCATCAAATGAGGAATGCCTGTCGGAAGATTGACCACATGCACGCCAAAGTGGACGAGGGGCAAGCGGAATTCAGATCGAATTGGGCCTGGACGCCAACTGCCCGCGCGTCCAACGTGCTCATAAGCTTCTGGGCGGACGCGTTTTTGCGCGGATCCCACGAAGTCTATTCCGCCATCAAACCGCTGCTGAAACCCGGCGTCCGGATTGCGGACATGGGATGCTTCACCGGTGCTTTGGCCGCTTGGCTGGCGACGAACCATCCAGAGTGCAAGGTATTCGGGATCGACGGCAATCCCAAGGCAATTGAGTTTGCCAGAGAGTTAACCAACTTGCCAAATGCAAGCTTCGTACAATGGGACTACGCTGGTGACACGGCTGCGCCAATCGAGGCATGTGACATCCTGGTAAGCACTCTCGGAATCGAGTTCTGTGTTGATGACGATTTTAGCTGGAAATGTTCACTCGACACGAAGAAGCTGCGGGAATCGGAGTTCTGCCGACGCCGCACCGCAGAGGTGTTGCCGTATTTCACGCGATGGCGGGAAGCCTGTAAGCCTGACGGGCAGCTGCTCGCTGTTCTGCGAGTCAAAAACATCGACCACGATCTCAGCATCGTGGAAGCCGCGCATCGGGCCGGCTGGACATTTGATACTGCACGAAGCGCCCTGCTTCTAATTGGTGGCCGGCTGTTCCGGCTGATGCGTTTTGCGGCTCGGGAATCCCAACAGCCTTCCGACGCTGAGATTATGGCCAGCTGGCAAAATCAGAACGTGCCCCCGCAGGCTGGGCAATTCTTCGACTTTGTCCTAGCAGTAGTCGTCTACGAGTCGCTGGCAGACAAGTGTGTTCTTGTGAGCGACGACCGTCGCATTCAGGACGGTCACGCCGAGCGCGTCAGCGTTGGTATCGCAGGCGACATCGGATTTATCTTTGAACGATCGACTACTGGTTACGCCGAACTCAAGTTGATTTCGCTAAGTCAGGTGAACGCCCTACTCCGCTCTGGTATTGCGGCTTAGGACTCGATGTTCGGACAAGTGCCGTCCGGATACCGGTTAGTTCAGCGACGTTGATCGGTATTTCGGTAACGGACCCAATATCGACTTAAACTGGCACCGCGCACGATATCGCGGCCCGGTCGGGAAGCAAAGGTCCAGCTACGTGGCTGGACCTTTGCAGGACCGGACCCATGTTCGCGGCACCGTCCGCTTTCCTTCCCAAATGGAGTCCAATGAAAAATGTGTCCAACCTTGACTCGGCGTTCCGCGGCACAAATCAGATTTAGGGTAATGAGAAGCTGTCCATCCTGCAACAAAGAGCAGGCTGTGACGCCTGCGGATGAAACAAAGATAAGATTTTGTCGGCACGTCGCCTTCGTCTTTCAGGATGAAGTCGGCGCACTTTACAGAACCCGATCCGTCTTGCCCACCAAACCGATTCAGCCGGATTGGGCAGCGGGTTGGGAGCAGGATGCCTCGGAAGACATTCCGGGCATTATCACGCAATTAACAGCGGCGGGCTACGAGGGCATCCTGCTCCGCCGCTTGACAGTGATTGCCGATACGGAGTCCGGCCCGGTGAGGATTTCCGTCACCGCAGGATATCTGAACGCGGATCGAACCTGTACGGTGCCACGGCGGCAAAGATGGCGTCCCGGCCGATTTTTCGATTCCGCGAATGCAGCTGCCTAGTCACTGTTGACCTTGCATCCAGAATGAAACTGGTGCGAGCAGGTGCGACGGCGGTATAGATCACCGGACAAATGTCCGGAATGGGTGGCCAGCGCGGGTTGGCCACCCATTTTTTTCAGGTGGAATCGAGATTGCCCGCTGCTACCGGCGGCTGAAAACAATCGAGCAACAGAAATCGGACGGCAAACGAAACTGCCTTATACCCTTCATTCCACTGCTCAATATCATAGAATTCCCCTCCCAACCGCCATCGCAACCACCGCCATCGCCATCGCCAACCGCCACCCCTCAGGCTTCGGCCCGCAACAACCTGGCAGTTTCTGCAATCGACCGGCGGTAGCTCGTTGAGATCGGATTCATTGTTGATCACTGGTGCGAGCCCCCAGCCGCCCAGCGTCCCGGGCCAAGGGGCCACTTCGCTGACCCCACATCCCGATCCCCCGCTGCGCGACGCGGGATGCCTATGTCCGCCCAAACGCCAACTGCATCGTGACTCTGCACGTGGCTGCAATAGAAAAAAGCCTCGCCAAGCTGAACCACATATTCCACAAAAAACCGCAGCTGTCGGCGAAACACCAGAAGAAGCTCAGCCGGGTTCACCAAAGCATGGACGAGCTGATCGCGAAAACGAAATCGCCGAATGACGAGTAACGAAGCTGGAAATTTTTTCCAGCTTGCGACAGAGATTCTACGGACGGTCCGTAGAATCTCTGTTTTTGTGTAGTCAAAGTGAGTGCAATGCAAAGCTACGAGGCTACCCAATTGCTCCCCCAGGGCGTTGTACGTTGGGTTTCTGATTTCCCGTCGTTCCCATTTGCAGTTCTTGTTCCGTGGCGGTCACCATTTGCATCTTGTTTCGCGGCCGTCCCATTTGCCGTTGTGATTTCCCGCCGTCACCATTTGCGGTTCTTGTTTCGCGGCGGTCCCCATTTGCTGTTGTGATTTCCCGTCGTCCCATTTGCCGTTCTTGTTTTGCGGCCGTCCCCATTTGCAATTGTGGCTCCGCGGCCGTCCCCATTTGCGGTTCTTGTTTCGCGGCCGTCACCATTTGCAGTTGTGGCTTCGCACCGTCACCATTTGCGAACCAAGAAAAACCTGTTTCACAGCTGCAAAGCAGGTTTACCAACTTCTCCCATTTGCCGGCGTTACTGCTTGCGCACCGTCCAAAGCCCATTTTGCCCAGAAAGGGCGCTAGAAAAGCGCTGGGCGCATTTGGATGCCCGGTGCGTGTGTCGGTCACCCCATCGCTGAATCGCGCGCTAGCCGGCCTTGTAGCGCCCGTTGTGGCGCAGCCAGGAAGCGGCGGGCAAGCCAACCGGATCTGGTTTGCACAGGCCCACTCGTGAAAGGTCGAGACTGCAGCTTTCTGTTGGAAGCGCTTTGCCCATCGAAAGCCCCCTCACTGGAAAGGCCGAGTTCGAGTACACTGATGGCTACGGACGCGTCTGACGAATGCACATTCCGTCGGCTCGCCAAAGGACTCGTAATTGGGGTTGGTGACGAAAGTGGCTGCGTCGGCGGCGAAGGCGCCTTAGCGATGCGACCGGCACATAATGGGCGTCCGATCAAAACAACCAACAAGATCGCCAGCCATTTGTGGGTAGCCTCAAACCGCATCGCGGTCATTGGGCGCGCTCCCGCTGGCGTGGTGTTAGAAGCCATAACCGAAATAGATTATGGACAACGAGTTCAACTACGGCACGTTTTCGACAGACTCCGCGTTGGAGCGGCTTCTGTTGCGATACGAGAACAGCAAGCGACCGATTTCCGTTGATTTTAGAAGACTTGTCCATTGCGTGACAACGGCGGATCGCGCCACTCACTTGCTCCACCCGTATCCCGCGAAGCTTTTGATGCATATACCTTTTTTCTTTCTCGCAAATAGGCTTTTTTCGGATCCTGGCGACGTGATACTCGACCCATTCTGTGGCTCTGGAACGGTTCTACTCGAGTCCCAGCTGGCTGGACGTATTTCTATAGGAGCGGACTCAAATCCGCTGGCGAGACTAATCGCGACTGTCAAAACCACCCCGATCGAAGAAGCTCCGCTCCGTCGCGCAATACAATCCCTACTCAGTCGTATCCCCGACGCCCCACGACGAGGGCCGCCGGACGTTGTCAACCTGCAGAAATGGTTCTATCCGCACGTCGTACTCCAACTGCAGCGCATTCTCGAGGCCATCAGGTCCACTCGCAATAAAACGCTTCGCGACTTTTTTCTAATCTCGTTTTCAAAATGTGTTCGCAAGGTTAGTTTGGCAGATCCACGGCTGTCGGTACCCGTACGGCTTCAGATGGATCAATATCCAAAAGGCCACCCGCTTCGCGAGAAGACGAACGAACACATTCGTCGCCTGCGACAGGTCAATGTTTGCAGCGTCTTTGAAGACGTGCTTCACGCCAATTGTCGTCGAATGATTACTCTCTCAGCAGGAATGGGGTGCCTACCTCCAGCAACAATTGTTGGTACCGACGCCCGAAGGCTGGACGCTGCATCCGACGAGCACCAGATCGGTCGTCCTACCGTTGCCCCCAATTCAGTGCGGCTCGTCATCACCTCACCCCCTTATCCCGGAGCCCAGAAGTACATACGTTCAGTCAGCCTCAGCCTTGGTTGGCTCGGGATGTGCGGCTCAAATGAACTTTTACATTTCAAGCGACTCACCATAGGCCGCGAGGAATACTGTACGGCCGAGTGCGAGAATTTGACTCCTTCCGGCGTCCCGCCTGCTGATCGATTTCTTTCAGACCTTCACAAGATAAATCCCTGGCGAGCTACCGTCGCCGGGACGTACCTTGTCGAGATGCACGAAGCGTTGGCAGAAATCTACCGCGTCTTAGCACCTGGCGGACACCTCGTACTCGTTGCTGCGAACAATAACCTCTGTGGGCGGGTGTTCAAAACGCAGGATTATCTCCGGCGGATAGCCGAGGGTATTGGCTTTACGCTGGTTCTGAGGCTTGTCGACGACATTCGCTCCCGTGGCCTGATGACTAAGAGAAACAAGACAGCAAGTATAATCACACGCGAGTGGGTCCTCGTCTTTCGAAAAGAAAGGGAGACAAATGGACGACGTGCGAGACGCCCTGACCAGAAAGATAAAAGTACTAAATGAGGCAATTTGGGAACATCGTATCCCAGAACCGCTTATCCAGGCATGGCTCGACAACTTCCGTCGACAGGGGGACGAAAGCGTCAAAGAACGGCTTCATGCGCTCTTCCTGCTGTCGAACATCATGTACTTTGGAAGCAGGCAAATGCGAGAGTTGCTGAAAGCGCTGTACCGTGATTTGTACCGCTATCCCGTTGTACAGTCGATTCGCAAAGAGCATGATGACACTTTGGACCAGACCTTGATTGGCAATTTTTTCCATGATGAGTTGCTGAAGACCAGGTTTTTGGGCGTAGGCAATCCCTCTGAGAGCGGATGTCACCTATTATACTACTTCCGTCAAGAGAACAGCCTCCCTAAGACGCAGTTCATCCACACGCACGAAATCTTTCATCGCGACACGGAAACAGGTCTTGTTACGCTCCGTTCCCCGGACGTTAAACGCTATGTTTTCATCGATGATTTCTGCGGAAGCGGGAACCAAGCCACAAAGTATTCGCGAGACATCGTATTGGAAGTCAAACGACTCCACGCAAACGTCGTCCTAGCCTATTACGTTCTCTTCGCGACAAGTGATGGGATACAACGGGTACGATCGGAAACCGCGTTTGATGAGGTGGCCTGCATTTATGAGCTGGATAGTTCGTTTAGGTGCTTTCATCGCGAGGCTCGCTATTTTGCAAGTCCGCCGATTGGTATAGATAAGTCGTACGCCGAGGCCATGTCCCGGTGCTATGGATTAACACTCGTACCCACCGATCCGCTAGGATACGACGACTGCCAATTACTGATCGCTTTCCATCACAATACTCCAGATAACACTCTGCCGATAATTTGGTATGACGAACCCGACGGCGAGCCCTGGACGCCGGTTTTCCGAAGGTATCCAAAGTACTACGGATGGGCGCAACCATGAGTACGCAAATGAACCCGTTCAATATCACGAAGGCTGTCGATTTCTCCGATCAAGAGATCCATGCGTACTGGGTAGACATTACCGAGGGCCGAGGATTCGCTGAGATGGTGAAGCCGACGTCGCCGATGCCGATGCTGATACTCGGAGGCAAAGGCAGCGGTAAGACCCATCTGATGCGGCATATTTCGTACGCACTTCAAAAAATTAGACACGCTGAGAACCTGCTCGAAGGAATTAAATCCGACGGGTATCTAGGTATCTACCTGCGTTGCGGCGGCCTCAATGCTGCTCGCTTCAGCGGAAAGGGGCAGCCGGAAGACGCATGGATCGAGGTGTTTGCCTACTACTTTGAACTGTGGATCGGACAGCTCCTTCTGGCGACCATAATTGACCTCTCAACACATTCCGATGAACTCGTGTCTAAAGAGCCGGATGCCTGCCGAGAACTCGCGATGCTCTTTGACGTACCTGTCAACAGCTGCCCCTCTTCCTTTTCTGCCATTCTTAGTCACCTCCGCGAGTTACAGCGCAGCCTGGACGCTGCGGTCAATAACTGCGCTATCACGCGCCAGCTTAATGCACGAATCGAACTTTCGCGCGGGAGTTTCACCTTCGGCATGCCACGAATCCTCTCGACGCACTTGCTCCCCCTTCGAGACACTTTGTACGTCTTTCTTATTGACGAATTCGAAAACCTTACGGAAGCACAGCAAAAGCATGTCAATACCCTTATTCGCGAAAAAGAGCGGCCTTGTACCTTTAAGATTGGTGCGCGGCTCTATGGGATGCGCACATATAGAACGTACAGCGCGGACGAGGATAACAAGGAAGGTTCGGAGCACGAGACACTACGGCTTGACTCGCGTTTGAGGAGCAAGGTGAGCCAATACAGCACTTTCGCGCAAAGGCTCATCGTGAAACGACTGGCTGAATATGGCTATATTTCACCAGGAGCGGGCTTTGAGGATTCGGGCGAGCAGTGTTTAGGTGAACTGTTTGACGTGACTCCCAGTAGCGATCTTCCTCTAGAAGAAACCACGTACATAATTGAAAAGTTTCGCGGGCGTGAGCGACCATATTTCAAGACGTTACGGGAAAAGCTTCAAACAGGCATACGAGCCGGTGTCGCTCCTGGAGTCACGAGCGAGCGTGATATTCAATGCATCTGGACGCACTTTGCTTTTCCGAAGCGCCGCTTTTGGAAAAGGCGAACATCTTCCTTTTCTATCAAGACTGGCACTCTGGAACGAACCTTATTCAGGCGGCGCAGAGCGTAAGGCAACATTGCCAGCTGTATGCGGATGGAGACCGCCAGGGGCGGCACGCCGTTATGCTTCTTCACTTTAAGGCCGACTTGCTCGCCCAACTTGCCAGAGAGTGCGGCCAGAAACAGCGGTATCGCGGCATTGATTCGCTGATCGATATGTCCTGGGGTTTACCGAGAAACCTACTGATACTGCTTAAGTGTATTTTTTCCTGGGCGGTGTTTTATGGTGAAGATCCGTTTCGTCACAGAGCGATTTCTGTGAAAGCCCAGGACGCGGGCGTGAGTGAGGCAGCGGAGTGGTTTTTTCGGGATGCCCGAATGACCGGGCCAGATGGCGGAAATATCCAGGACGCAATTAGCCGACTCGGCACACTTTTTAGGGCCATACGATTTTCAGACAAACCCGCTGAGTGTTCCTGTTCAGCCTTCAGCTGCGATCTCTCGCGGATTTCGGAAGGAGCTCGTAAGTATGTTGATTTGGCAGAAAAATGGTCGCTCTTAATTGACGTTGGCGATCAGGCGGATCGAAATACTGAGCGAGTGGACCAAAAGTTTCAGCTCAACCGGATGCTGGCTCCGCGCTGGGGAATCGCCCTTTACCGCCGGGGAGTGCTTGCGCTTTCTGCGGAAGAGGTCAATGCCATCTTCGACCCCGGCCACGCTGGTCGATTCGACGAGGTCTGCCAGCGGCGAGTTGACAGAATGACTGCTCCATTTTTCGGTGGAAAGTCAAGTACTAGTGTCTCAAACAGTCAGACTTCATGGCTGCCTGGGTTTAAGGATGAATGATTATACGTTGTTCTACAAGACCTCGCTTCCCGTTGAAGGCGCTCTTGGAGAAAATGATGGATGGCAAATCTTCGTGTCGGCGTTTACGTCGGCGGAACGCGTTCGTCGTGTATACGAGAGGGTCATTGCCGGAAGGAAACGTTGGATCGTTTTTCCAGAGTACGGCTACGCGCGGGAGGAGCTTCCTGGCGAAGAGTTCTTTCTCGGCGGGGCGGCAAACGAGGCCGAGTACACACAAAGCTTTTGGGATTCGTTCGGTGAACGCATCGACGGACGGAAGATCTGTGTAGACACGACAGGCTTTATTCGTCCCTACTTGATCTTTCTGCTTCGATGGTTCATGGAGAATGGTATTCGCCGTTTTGATGCTCTTTATTCAGAACCGATTCACTACACGAGACGCGAAAAGACTAGTTTCTCGGACGAGTCGGTAACAGAGGTACGCCAGGTAGCTGGGTATGAGGGGAATCACAATGCCGACGTTTCGAAGGATGTACTGATCATCAACGTTGGTTACGATCACCAGCTTATTTCACACGTCGCAGAGAGCAAGGGGCATGCGAGGAAGGTTCAACTGTTTGGGTTTCCCTCGCTGAGGGCGGACATGTATCAGGAAAATGTGTTGCGAGCGCATGAGGCAGAAGAGGCAGTTGGGTCGCAGGCGTTGACTTACTTTGCTCCCGCAAATGACCCATTTTCAACTGCTAGTGTCTTGAGTGAAATTGTTGGTCAACTCGTTCGGAAGGGACAGGTTACGAACCTTTACTTAAGCCCTCTTGCGACGAAGCCTCAACTTATCGGTTTTGCATTATACTATTTGACCGAGTTGCGAGGATCGGCGTCGAGTATTATCTTCCCGTTTTGTGACAAGTACAACCGTGAAACGGGGACAGGGCTAGCGCGAGTTTGGAAGTATTCTGTAGAGCTTCCGCCACGGTGATTGTTTTAGGCTGTAAGGGGTCGCGCGTCGCTGTTGGATTTATGTATCGGATCGACACAAAAAGAATATCTGGTCCCTGGTGTTCCTGTGCGTAGTGAAGGAGGGTTTTATGAGTTTTGACGATGCTATGGCGCGTTCCAGCGACGTTGTAGCGCCCTCACAGCGGCTAATGGTTGGCTGGTCGGACATGGCAAGTGCTTTGACTGGCAAGCAGCTCGCGCGCGGGGGGCATGTGATTCGCGACAGGGGGTTACTGATAGGAGGGTAGGGGGTCGAGACGCTGTGTGAGTGTATTCTGGGGATGAGGGGAGGGGGGCTCGGCTTTGGGGGTTGTCGGCAGGTGGAATAATGGTGTGGCAAAAAGCAGTGGTTTTTCGGCGTGTCTCGCAATACGTATGAGTTGATGCGACAGCAACCCGAACGGCTAGGCATTAGCTGCCGCCGAAAGCGGAATCGCAGCGGACGTTGTAAGCAGTCGGTGCCATGCCCTTTGGCAGCCCTCGTCAAGTCCCATGAGGGCCTCAGAGATTGAAGAGAACCCACCCATGCCGGCACTTCGCACGCGACACCGCAGCAGCACCGGTGGCTCCAAGCACCGATAGAGACGTGCCCGCGATCGGTGGAACTCCCGTTAGTGCCTCAGCGATCCCGACCGGAATGGCAAGGTAGACGACCCAGTCGAGCGCACGCTGCCACTTTTCTCCGCGAGCCATGGCGCGTTTCGCCCGTGCCACCTCACGACGCGCACTCGCCACTGAGTCTGCATCGCCAACCTTCACAGCTTTGTGAAACTCCATCAACATTGCACGTAGTGATCGAAGGTTGGGATCCCGTCTGAGTGCCAAAGCGTGGCGGATGTCGCGGATGCGTGGGAGCCCGCCATGGTCTTCGGCAATTGCGGCCCTAAGTACGGCGAAATGGTCGGCTACCGAGCGCTGGTCAAGAGCCGGCAGCCGAGACAGATATTTCGAGCGGTAGTGCTCCGTCGCGACACCAACTCCGAACTCTTCAGAGATCTCTTGGATTATGCGGATCTCGTCTGCGAACGCGATGGCGAAAACGACTTTCGCGGTGAACTCGTCCATCAACTCGTCTTCGGGGCGGAAATCGAATAGACGACTCGTCCAATGCGCGAGGATGTCGTCCGGAAGCCGGTTGAGGATGGTATCGCGCAGGACGACTTGGTCACCTTCCACACAGGCCAGAGCGTAATCGAAGAACGCGTTTAGGAAAGCGCGCCTTGAAATACCCAGGGCGTTGGCAAGCGATCGTTCCCAATCCGAACGAACGGACAGTAGACGGTCAATGACAAGTACGCGTTCTTCCTTGAACAGGCGAAGGGATCGCAGCAGCGACGCAGGCGGTCTTCGACGCTTACGCAACGGGCCTAGCCTCCAACGTGTGCGTAGCGGCTCGACCGGACGAGCAGGCTGTTCACGAGCAATTACCTGCAAGATTCCTTCACCTTCGAGATCCGGTATGCGAAAGGCACCAGTACTGAAATCGTGGATAATAACGCTGTCGAAAAGGACAAGAAACGAAAGCGCTCGTTGGCTGACCGCGCCGCGTTTTGGTGTTGGCGTGCTCTCGTCTGCGTCCAAGCTGTACAGCATTCGCTCTCGAGCCGCCAGACCGAATAGCTCCCATGCGATCTTATCTGCGAGTATAACACGTGTGAAGTCAGTCATCATACAGCCCTGCCGTAAGCGCGTTTTCTGCCTAGGTCTGCCCAGCGGGCCTTCTTTCCCGACGATTTTCCAGCAGTCGTTCCTTTGATGGCGCCAGTTCCTCCGCGGTTCCCGCCAACCTAAGCGGCGGCCAGCCTGCTGTCAATTAACGGTTCGAGTTTTTGGCTCGCTCCTGGCCGTGCCGAAGACGCGGGCCGGTTTTGGGACACTTGGGTCAGGCGGAGACGCGGGCGTTTATCCAGCCAAGGCGCGAATTCCATCAAGCCGGACAATGTTATTAGGTTAAGGCCAAGTGCCGCTGATCTGCGCGCCGATGCACGGCCCGGTCCTTCGGTCGGGGCCGCCAAAGCAACGCCTCGCACGCCAGATGGTCGCGTGCCACAACCGGTGCTTTCGTGGGACACATCAAAATACGCAACGCTGGGCCGAAACTGCATGCGACCCAGGTCATTGAGTTCTCCCAGCAGTCGCTTGCGGGCTCTTCGCATCACCGCGCGACCTCGGGTCCAGCATACGAGTTGATCTCCTGCCGCAGGTCTTCGAGACACCGGGGGATTTCGAAATCAAGCCTCTTCTGAACCTGCGTCCAAGCATCAGAGCTTCCATCAGCGCGAACGGCAAATGTCCAATTCCAAAACGCAAGGAGCTCTGTTTGATGTCTAATGATCGATTGCCGGAGGTCATCGTTAAGGTAAACAAGGTGCTCTTGTATGGAATTGGAGAAGTCGTGGAGGGGCGTAACGTCGAGACCTTCCGACGGCGCCACGTACAGAGACCTGCGGAGCCAATCAAGGTGCTGACGAAACGCATCATGAATGGCCAGAAGGGCAGCAATCCGCTTCTGGTGCCAGAGCGCATGGTCTGACAGGTCCTTTGCCCGAGCGCTCTTGTACTCCTCGATTGCGCGGTTCGTCCGGTGGTTGAGATAAAGCATGAGCAATGACACGAGAAGTGCTGGAATGGTCGTGCCCAGAAGTCCTGACCAAAATGCAGCCCAGTTCATGGTTCGGATTCCTTTACAAGACCTCCGCGAAGCTTTGCCGGCACTCCACTCCCCCAGCCTGCCGGCCAATCTAAGTAACGGTCGGTCCTGTGTCAACAATGGACTGGAATTGAGCATACCGACCGTACCGGTATCGGCTGGGGCACCAGTACGGGGCGGCACGGCCAGCTCGGCACATTGACTATCCGAAAAAGACCAGGGGTACGGCAGCGTGCAACTGCGGAAGCGCCCGGCCCCGCCGAAGCCGCTACGGGAACACCGGATGGTCGCGCGCCACAACCGGTGGTTTTCGGGGCAACGCCACGTTACACGTCCACTTTTCCTGTGATCAGTTAAAGCGGCTTATTGTCTCCGAGCCATTCGATCAGATCGTAAACCCGCCGCAAGTACGCCGGAAAGATCACAAGATGCGACTGGACTGCCTCTCGACTTAACGTGACGCCCGATGGATGGCCTGCCTCGTTACGGATCTTCCGGAAGTAGGAAAACAGAAAATGCAGTGCATCCTCCAACTCCGTGATCCAGTCGCTTCCCTTGGGACGAAGCGAGGACTTCAGCTTCGCGTCATACCACTTCATGAAGACAGCATGCTGCGGCTTGATTTGCCAAGTCTTGTTTCGTTCCTGGGAAAATTTCGCTTGCTCAGTGGGCTGCAAGGCGGCCCCGTAGGCGTCAAGAAGAAGTAGAAACGCCTTCTCGGAAGCGCACCCAAGCGCGATCGTCGACGACAGCAGGCAATTCCGCCTCAGGGTCTCCGCGCTCTCGGTGATGTACGTGATGATGATCGGATCGACGCTCGGAACCGTCTTCCTGATTGCATTCAGGTAGCCATCTGGATCGTAGGGGGTAACAGAGCCCCTGAGAGCCTCTTTCCCATACGCCGTCACATGAATTAGCGGTAGCTCGAAGTTTGCTCTGTAGGGATCACCGGGGCGCAGGATGCCCTCGACAATAAGATCCCAAACGATGTCCCACACCGGTCCACGGAGATTCGCGTGCAGTTCAGCTCTACCTGCATTATCGTGCCAAGCCCGGAGACTCTCGGTGTACCTGAGTTGCCGACTCCTCGCAAACGCAGCGATTTCCTCAAAGAGTTGATTAACGGAAAACGGAGGTTCGCTAGGACGATATGGCCGATCCGTACGAAGGCATTCAATGATGATTGGCCGCAATTGGTCTTGGATCAGATTCACGTCACCACGACTCCCAGTACGCTACGTTGTCGTCCAAACAAGACATTCCCATTCGCGCAAGACACCACGATCAGTCGTCAGGTTCGGTTGCGTGTCGATACCGATGCACTCAGGTCGAGTCAGAAAAACGTTCCATTTCCGGTTCCCCAACCTCGAACCGCCGCATCTCTGCCCAAGAAACCCGTCAGCAAGCGTAGCTTTCGGACACATGTTCCGCCCAAGTGGTCCCCGGAAACACTCGCAGCAGGCCCGCGCCGCCCACATACCGATTTTGTACCCGTTCCGCCAACCGGAACCGGCCAACTCGAATATGATCGTCCACGGCCCCCATCAATGCAAGTATGGTGGAGCAATAAATATGGCTACAAAGCCGCCAAAACTGGAGCTACGATCAGTCCCCTCCCACTTCGCTAGCGGATTTGTTTCCAACTTTGGCCGACTCAGGCATTATGCGACGAGGCTGCCCCCCATGACGACTGCCCCCGACGTTTGAAGCCAGTTACGCAAAAGCGCAAAACTTCGCAATTTCCGAAATCCGAGCATTATCCCGGCTCGTCCTGATTGACTTTTCAGCGAACGCCGAGTGTACTGATTTGCGAAGATCGCAACGGGCAGGCCGAAGGAAAGGGCACTATGATGAAACGTACCATTCCGACATTGATTCTGGTCCTTACGTTGTGGTCGTCCAACGCGGACGCGGACATCATAGTCTTGGCGGATTCTGTTTCTGATTTCTCAGACGTCCAGGGGCAAGGTAATTGGTACTACGGCTTCTACGACAAGACCAACGATCCAAATCATCAATACGCGGTCACAGATTTCCAGCTGATGACACAGTTCCTCTCGTCGCATTCCCTCTCCGCGTTTGGCACAGGATCGGCGTGGTATGTTGAGGACGGTACGTATTTTACTTCATTGTGGGCCAGCGGCGGACATCCAAACGGCCTGGCGACATCCGGTGGGCGGAGCACTGTGGAACATTTCGCCATCCGAAGATGGGTGAGTGACTTTGCTGGCCCGGTTACGATTTCTGGCTTTCTTTCAAAACTGGACACAGCGGGAGAAAATGGAATAGCCGGACGCATAGTGGTTGATGGTGTATTTGAATATGGACAATTCATTGCTGGCACTGATGGCGTTGGCGTCACTTATTCTGTCAACTCAGATGTCGCCGTAGGCAGCACGGTGGACTTCTTCATAGATGCCTGGATGGCGAATGATCTAAGTGATAGCACAACATTTACGGCCACGATAGTTGGTGACCCGGGCGCCACCGTCCCCGAACCCAGCACCCTCGCCATGTTCCTGGGCCTCGGCGGCATGGGGCTAATCGCAGCCTACCGCCGCCGCAAGCGAGCCGCCTAGCCGGATGCACGAACCACGCCGGCAGGAACTCACGTGCCCCCGCGATTCACGAGCGACAACGGAGGCTCTGACGTCTACCAGGAGTCTGTCCGAGTATTGCGGTTTGTGGGAGAAAGAGGTCACATTGGAGGCCATTTAGTCGACGCGTGCCCTAAAACACCTCAGTCTTGACTCGCAAAATGCGAGAAAAAAAATACTCGGACAGACTCCTAGCCGGAAGGCTTGGACTTCCTCACGGGGTGCTTTTCCCGCGTCGTTTGATGTAATCTCGATCTGCTTGGCTGAGTCCTTCTTCGGCGATGATAATTTTCTTGCCGCCTTCCAGTTCCAGGGTAACGTTGCCCATCGCAAGGCTAACGAACTTCGCCTTTGTCTTGTGTTTACCAGTATCATCAGTCCACTCTCGGAACTGTGGCGTCATTGCTTGCAGTCTCGCTTCTTTCTCTTTCTGTTGGGCTTCCCTTGCCTCATTTGCCCGTTTGATTCGTGCTAAGCGCGGAGCGTCCAGAACCCAAGGGGACCACCCCGTTGGAGTCAAGAACTGGACGTCAAGTAGTTCAAGTTCGTCCTGGGGCCAGTTTTTCTTTCGGTTAAATTCGTATACAGCAGGCTGCAAGATTACTTTAGCGCGAACGATTTTTCCGAAGTGATTCGTCTGTTGTGCTTCTATAACTGGCGTGACGATAGGGTCTCCGACGTTTTTGGGCAAGAACAACCATAGGCGGCCATCCATCGGACGGAGTGTAACGCGTTTCCCGACTTGGTTAATCGTGAGCACATAATGTGTGTCACCAGCGCCCTCATAGAAGCCACCGGAAACTGAGGAAGGCGCCACGCGCAGAAAGCCACAAATGTAGATTCCCTTACCCACATAAGCTTCTGGCACTGCCGAGAACCTGACTATTGTCGTGTCATCGTCAAGATGTGGCACGAGGTCTTTCTCTTCGGCTGGGACAGCGGCGAATAGACTGAGCGTGACTGCAAAGGCATGCAACATGTGAGATCTCCCATAGCAGCGAAAAGTCTAGCGCGACGCAAACGTTCTGCACAAACCTGTGACTGATCGAGCCTAGTCCTCGCGGGGGCAACTGTCAAGGTACCCTGCTCCCGCCACTCGTGTTTCGCGCAACTGCCACCACGGCCAACCAAAAACAACGGGCTGCTGGCTGTCTTTTGCGGCCGTTGTTGGCTGTGCTGGCTTGCCTGAACCGGCGACCGTTGTCATGCAAAACAGCTGCGATGTGAAGCGACCAGGCTCCGTATTGGCCCCGGCACCCATTTAGGCTGTCACAGTGTATTCTGCGGTCTTGTGCGGGGCAAACGTTCTGGATGCCGCTGGAGAGGTATGCTGGCCAGCTCCTATGGCGGCCTGCGTGTGCGTGGAGATTTTCAGGAAAATGCCGAGAATGTGCTTGCAGATTTGGGGGGATTCGCTAGGTTGGATGGCGGTTGCGGGGTTGGCATTTGGAGTCGGAGGTCCGAGCTGGGCCTAGCGCACGCCGCCTGCAAGCCCGTGGTGCTGGCTGCTGGGCAGCTCGAAGACGTGCCGTTCGATCTTCGTCATCTGCGCGTAATCATTTACGATGTGCGTGAGCCCCAGTGGTCGGACAAGCTCAAGAGGAGCGTTACCGACTACCTCAAGAACGCGAAGGGCGATCCGGACAAGTCTATACCACAAACATTCAGGACTTTGGCGCAGGAGACGGCTTAAGACGATGACGTTGTCGTTGCCAGATGCAGCCAAGCACCAGTTCATTTAAGCGAGACCTCCATTGGACATGACACCCATTTTTGACCGAGACTCGCGTCTTGTTGGATGGTTCGACGGTGCCAACGTGTTCGATCCACTCATGGATTGGGTCGCATTCGTAAATGATGCAAACGTGTTTTCATCGCATACGAGGGATTGGCTTGGTCCGCTGAATGAAGGCACGTTTGTTGATACTACTGGGAAGGCCACTTTCTGGCTGAAAGGGGCGACTCCGAAGGGAACTCTCACGCCAGTTGCCCCAGTTGCTCCGGTGAGACCGTTAACACCCCTTAAGCCGTTGAAGCCACTCCAACCCTTGAAGCCACTTAAGCCACTCGCTCCGCTAGGGGGATGGTCCGCGTTTGATTGGAACGGCTGGCTGCAACGATAGCCGACGGCCCATCGCTTGCAACCGAGCGGGGGATCGGATCGATCCTGATGGCAAGCCGTTTTGGCCGCCGGTTGAATCGTGTCGTTCGGCCAGTGAGAGAGATTCGTTGCATGCAATCAACCTTGACCGTCTTCGTGTGTAGCACATTCGCGGATCTCACTGAAGAGCGCGAAGCGGTCCTGAACGCGATCCGCCGATTGAAGCTTCAACACGATTCAATGGAGTTTTTTGGTGCCCGTGCCGGTCAGCCCATTGAGACATGTCTTGAAGAAGTCCGAAAGAGTGACATCCTCGTCGTTATCGTTGGGCATCGTTACGGCTCGTTGGTACCTGACCTTGGTATTTCATACTCGGAAGCCGAATATCAGGAAGGTTACCGGCTTGATAAGCCCTGCTTGGTTTATGTGCGCAATGACGATGTTCCAATACTGCCGCGACACATGGAGCGTGATCCAGACAAGCTGAGACTTCTGGAGCGATGGAAGGCAACGCTGAGTCAGCGGCATACAGTTGCGTCGTATGAAGATGGCAATAGGTTGGCAGTGCAAGTTGCCGCCGACTTGGGCCGCACTCTGGTTGACATGAACGATGCCGCACGAACTCGTGCGGCGGCCGAAGCAACACTTCATGCGAGCATAATTGACGAAATCGCCGGCGTAATTGCGCCAGCAATTGACGGTGGAGTTGGTCCAGCTTTGCTCCTTTCGGCAATTCGCCGAGCGGTCGCGCAGCTAATGACAACAGAAGGTGTCCGTAAACCCAAATTGTTTTTAAGTTACGCGAATTCAGACAGGGCGATTGTTCGTGAAATTGCGACGGGATTGCGTGCCCACAATATCGATGTTTGGTTTGATGAACTTAGTCTCGCTCCGGGTGCGGAATGGGTACGAGAAATCGCGCGTGGTTTAGATTCCGCGGATGCACTTGTGTTCTTCATTTCGCCAAATTCCGTCGGTAGCGGCTGGGCAAAACAAGAATTACAAATTGCGCTTCACAGGCAGTTCTCGGAAAAGAACATGTCTATCATTCCGGTCTTGTTGGCAGACGCAGACGTACCACCATTGCTCCGCTCGATCCAATGGCTCGACATGCGTGATAGGAATGTAAATGTCGCAGTAAAGCGGTTGGCGGAAGCGATTGAGCATCACGCAAAAAGAAGGGCTGAATCGGAAGCATAGCCCGACCATCGAAGGCCGAAACGAGGAACCGTGGGGGATCGCTTCTATGCCAAAGCAGATGAAGACGGAACGAGGAACCAGTACAACTGAGCGCAGTATTTGGATTTACGGGAATCCTGACAAATCTGACGTTGGGTTTCCGTCCCCCGGCGATCTGACGCAGTACATCAAGTCGGGTGTTTTCGTCGAGGAAGACGGACGCTATCGTTACACCCAAGGAAGAAATGCAGATGTGATCGTTCTGTCGCGAGATGGAGTGGCATATGGGCACTTTGAGATCGAGGACAAGGTAAGCCCGAATAAGAAGGATAGGAAGGCATACCCTCCTGTCAAATACGTGTACCTCGTTCGGCGCTCTGCCCTCTACAATACGCCCGTCCCCCTATCGAATCTTTCAATTAAAGGAATTCGCTGGGGAAAAAAGATATCGGAATCTCAATTCCAGACGCTCCAAGACCTGGCTGGCGGAAGCAAACAGTACAGCAACGGCCCATTATCGTGCCCCGGCACACAGGAGGCTGCTGACCTCGCAGAGCCAAGTCCTGAACGGGTTGCCACGACGACGTACCGCATCTTGCGAGATACAGAATTGGCGCGTCAGGTGAAACTGCTCCATGAATTCAAATGCCAAGTCTGTGAACGGACCATCGAATTGCCCGATGGTTCGCGCTATGCTGAAGCCCATCATATTCAGCCACTTGGACAACCACACAACGGTCCCGATGTCATTGGCAACATTCTCTGTCTCTGCCCGAATCACCACGCCGAATTTGACTTGGGCGTTTCAGCGATCACTCTGTCAGCCCTTCGATGCTGCGATGGGTATGCCATAAGCCAGAAGTACGTGGACTACCATAACCAGAACATCCACAAGGGCGCAATCCCATTTTGCCGCGTGATGCTAGCAGTTGAGTCGGTGATGTTCGAGGTCAAGAAGAGGGTTGCTGAAGACATCGACGGCTGTCTGCGATATCCTTACCGGGTTTGCAGGGGGACTGGAATAGAATGGCTGAAGGCGCAAGGAGGCGCAGGTCATGGGAGAATGCCACGTGGAGGGACTGAATTCGCCGCCGGTGAGATCGGTGGAAGAAATGGTGGGCCAATTTCAACTCGAGCTGAGCGCAGCCCTGCCCGGTTGGAAGGAGCGTTTGAAGCGTGATCCCGATCAGCTGGAAGCACTCGAACGGGAGGTGCATGCGACGTTTTCCCGGGGTGCCGATTTGCTGGCCGTGGGTCTGGTGGCGGTGGTCATGAAAGAGGCCGCGTTCGATCAAGCCTGTGAACGTACCCGGGACAATTTCGCCTATCCGTTGGAGCGTGGCCGACCGCGTTCCCGCAAGGTGCGGATGCTCGGCGGCTTGGTACTGTGGATCACATCGTGGTATTGTGCGGCACGGCGGGGGCCTGGTCGCACCACCGCTGGAAAGCTTCCCGGCGTGTATGTGGAACTCGCGCAATTTGGGTTCGGCAAGGGCTGTACGCCGGGGCTGCAAAGCAAGGTTTCACGGCAAGCCGCGCTCTGTCCGTCGTTTCAGTTCACGCAGCAGGAGTTGAAGCGGGACGGCGTGGATCTGGATTGCAAGACCATCCGCCGGATCGCGAGCCAATGCGGGGAGGGGCTATTGCATCTGCGGATGCACGAACTGCTATTGTTTCGGGAGGGGAGACTGCCGGCCGGGAACGAGTTGGCGGGCCACCGGGTATCCGTGCAAATCGACGGCGGCCGCTCGCGGATCCGCGGTGATTTGCAGGAAGCACGTCCGGTCCGGGAGGCGACGGACGCCGATGGCCTACCGTGCGAGAATGTGCCCGGCCGCTCCCGGAAACGGCCCCGCCAGACGTTTGCTGCGGACTGGCGTGAACCGAAACTGCTGACGATCTTTGTGCATGACGAACACGGCCGGATGGTGAAACGCTCGCAGGCTACGATGGACGGCACGTTCCAAGGCCCGGACGCCGTAGCCGAACTGGTCGCGATGCACTTGCATCGGTTGGGAGCGGCGCAGGCGCGGAGCATCACTTTCGCGGCGGATGGCGGCGTCTGGATCTGGGAGCGGATTCCGGCCATCGTGCGACTGGCGAAGCTCGAAGGCGTGCCGATTCACGAGGTGCTGGACTGCTGCCACGCGGCACATCATATCACCTTGGCGCTGGCGGCGCTGGGTCTGAATGAGAAGGAGCGCATGCCGTTGTATCGTGGCCATCGGACGTTGTTGCGTAACGGCCAGTGGCGGCGCGTGGTCGAGGAGTTGACAGGAATCGCGGAGGATGAGCCGGAGGACTCCAAGGTCTGGACGGAGATCGCGTATCTTCGGAAACACGGCGAGGCCGGACGATTGAAGTATCCGACGTTCCGGAGCCTGGGCGTGCCGTTGGGAAGCGGCGCGATCGAAAGCTGTATCCGCCGGGTGGTGAACCTGCGTCTGAAAGGCAACTCGATCTATTGGCGTGAAGAGGGCGCTGAAGCCATGCTGCAAATCCGCGCCCAAGTGTTGACCAATCGCTGGGACGAGCGGCTGGCCGCTCTCCACCAACTGCAATCAAACGATGGACGCACGGACTGGATCTGGCAGCCCCAAGACATGAGTTCTCACGCTGAAGCCGCTGCTCCCAAATGAGCTAACTCAAGAACACGCAAGGGAAATCGAGACGGCAGAACGGGATTGCGCCCCATCCACAATGCGTAAGAGGGATGACGTTTTTCGTGTGGGGCGGCCAGGAAAATGCCGAGAACGTGCTTGCAACCCAAGGGGGATTCGCTAGGTTGGATGGCGGTTGGCGGTGTTGGCATTTGGAGTCGGAGGTCCGAACAAGTTGGAGACCGTATGGCACCAGCGTCAGTCACGAGACGGGCATTTTGGCTTTTGTCGCCGGCACGTGACCAGGCCATCTGCATGGCTTCCAGCTGGTGATAAGGTTTATCGACCAGCTGATAAGCCCGCTGATCTGCATTTTATCAGTGAGTCACCTCGGGTTAATTACTGACGTTATCCGCGTGAAGGACGGGCTTACTCCTCGCATGGTCAAGAACCCGTATGGTTTGCGAAACAACGACCCGGCAGATTGGGTCAGCGTGTACGACGTCGACAAGAGTGACGGAGACCAATACTTCTGCGCCGATTGCGGGAACAAGTTCGTTGCCGTTCAGCCTTCCGACCCAAAAAAACAATGGTTCTTTCGACACGAAGTGCTCAGTGATTGCGAGGGGTCACGCGAAACAGCAATACACCGAATGGCGAAACAGATTCTGGTCGAGGAACGGAAGATCATGCTCCCGTACTTGGTGATGAAACCCGAGCCGGAAGTCTATCGAGAATACAAATACCACGAGGAGATCAGGCTCTATCGACTCGGTGAGCGAAAACTATTTCACTTTGACACCGTGCAGGACGAGGTTTGGGAAAACGGTAGAATACCTGATATCGTAGCACTGTTTGGCGATCGCAAGCTTTTCATTGAGATCGTTGTTACCCATGACATCGACGAAGAGAAACTGAGTTGGATTCGCGAGCGAAACATCTCCACCCTGAGGGTATCGCTAGGCGGCCTTCCATATACATCGACCAAAAGTGATGTGAAGCGTTGCCTCATGACTGGTTGGCTAGATGGCATCAACATCCTGCAATGGGTTCATCACGCGAGAAAACAGGATCACCAACAACAGGCGAACGAGTTCTACATTCGGCAAGTGATGGAGAAAGGGTTGGGTCCAAAAGCGATTGCGAACCAGGAACCCCCATCCCGACCCAAACCGCGAATACTGCGTCAGGGCACTCTGTTTCCTTAAGCGTTGAAGCCAAACAATGGCGGATAACCAAAGCGTGCACCGGAGCCGCGATCCGGGCGTAGCAAAATGGAAGCGTCATCGGTGGCGGCCCGGTGACGCTGGTTATGCCGAGTAGCCCATGTACCACCTTCTGATCAGCGGTTGCGAAGACACTTGGCAGGGGCACGCCGAATCGCTGTCGGCGGATCGGTGCCTCAAATCCAGTGAGTACACAGCGGCATGCCTGATTGACGAATACTGCCAATTCACTGACGTGCAAAACCGTCTGCTAACACAGCTCCCTGCAGTATTCGGATACGAAACCGGCGGGGCGCAATCCCATTTTGCCGCGTGATGCTAGCAGTTGAGTCGGTGATGTTCGAGGTCAAGAAGAGGGTTGCTGAAGACATCGACGGCTGTCTGCGATATCCTTACCGGGTTTGCAGGGGGACTGGAATAGAATGGCTGAAGGCGCAAGGAGGCGCAGGTCATGGGAGAATGCCACGTGGAGGGACTGAATTCGCCGCCGGTGAGATCGGTGGAAGAAATGGTGGGCCAATTTCAACTCGAGCTGAGCGCAGCCCTGCCCGGTTGGAAGGAGCGTTTGAAGCGTGATCCCGATCAGCTGGAAGCACTCGAACGGGAGGTGCATGCGACGTTTTCCCGGGGTGCCGATTTGCTGGCCGTGGGTCTGGTGGCGGTGGTCATGAAAGAGGCCGCGTTCGATCAAGCCTGTGAACGTACCCGGGACAATTTCGCCTATCCGTTGGAGCGTGGCCGACCGCGTTCCCGCAAGGTGCGGATGCTCGGCGGCTTGGTACTGTGGATCACATCGTGGTATTGTGCGGCACGGCGGGGGCCTGGTCGCACCACCGCTGGAAAGCTTCCCGGCGTGTATGTGGAACTCGCGCAATTTGGGTTCGGCAAGGGCTGTACGCCGGGGCTGCAAAGCAAGGTTTCACGGCAAGCCGCGCTCTGTCCGTCGTTTCAGTTCACGCAGCAGGAGTTGAAGCGGGACGGCGTGGATCTGGATTGCAAGACCATCCGCCGGATCGCGAGCCAATGCGGGGAGGGGCTATTGCATCTGCGGATGCACGAACTGCTATTGTTTCGGGAGGGGAGACTGCCGGCCGGGAACGAGTTGGCGGGCCACCGGGTATCCGTGCAAATCGACGGCGGCCGCTCGCGGATCCGCGGTGATTTGCAGGAAGCACGTCCGGTCCGGGAGGCGACGGACGCCGATGGCCTACCGTGCGAGAATGTGCCCGGCCGCTCCCGGAAACGGCCCCGCCAGACGTTTGCTGCGGACTGGCGTGAACCGAAACTGCTGACGATCTTTGTGCATGACGAACACGGCCGGATGGTGAAACGCTCGCAGGCTACGATGGACGGCACGTTCCAAGGCCCGGACGCCGTAGCCGAACTGGTCGCGATGCACTTGCATCGGTTGGGAGCGGCGCAGGCGCGGAGCATCACTTTCGCGGCGGATGGCGGCGTCTGGATCTGGGAGCGGATTCCGGCCATCGTGCGACTGGCGAAGCTCGAAGGCGTGCCGATTCACGAGGTGCTGGACTGCTGCCACGCGGCACATCATATCACCTTGGCGCTGGCGGCGCTGGGTCTGAATGAGAAGGAGCGCATGCCGTTGTATCGTGGCCATCGGACGTTGTTGCGTAACGGCCAGTGGCGGCGCGTGGTCGAGGAGTTGACAGGAATCGCGGAGGATGAGCCGGAGGACTCCAAGGTCTGGACGGAGATCGCGTATCTTCGGAAACACGGCGAGGCCGGACGATTGAAGTATCCGACGTTCCGGAGCCTGGGCGTGCCGTTGGGAAGCGGCGCGATCGAAAGCTGTATCCGCCGGGTGGTGAACCTGCGTCTGAAAGGCAACTCGATCTATTGGCGTGAAGAGGGCGCTGAAGCCATGCTGCAAATCCGCGCCCAAGTGTTGACCAATCGCTGGGACGAGCGGCTGGCCGCTCTCCACCAACTGCAATCAAACGATGGACGCACGGACTGGATCTGGCAGCCCCAAGACATGAGTTCTCACGCTGAAGCCGCTGCTCCCAAATGAGCTAACTCAAGAACACGCAAGGGAAATCGAGACGGCAGAACGGGATTGCGCCCAACCGGCGTGAAGCAAGATGCGAGGCTTGGACGGATCCTCGCGATCAAGATGGGTGGACGCAATGTACGGATCGACTATCAGTATCTCGATTCCTACCCACCAATTCCGAACGACATTCTACATCAATATCGGCATGAACTGGGAATCGAGGACAACGAGTTTTACCGCACGCACTGGGCACTAAAAGACGAAGACCTCAGCCTTGGCCTCCGTCACGCGGGCTATCCGGAGGTTCCATTTTCAAATCAACCGCTCGTCAATGTCCGAGAACATGTGTTCGATGTGGCACTTTCATTTCCTGGCGAAGTTCGCGCGTACATCGAAACAGTTGCACGGCAGCTTGTCCGAATCCTTGGCAATAATACCGTCTTTTACGACAACTTCTACAAATCGCAGCTTGCGATGCCGAATCTCGATACGGCACTTCAAGACTTGTACGGCAATCGAGCCAGCCTTGTCGTTGTGTTTCTCTCCGAAGCTTACGCAAACAAGAAATGGTGCGGGATTGAATTCCGTGCTATCCGGAAGATCATCAACGCGAAGCAAGACGAGATGGTCATGTTCATTCGATTCGACGACGCGCCGGTCGATGGGGTATTTGCGCATGATGGGTACATCGATGCCACTACGCACTCAGAAATCGAAGTGGCGTCCATGATCCACGAACGCTTACGACTACTACAACCATAGGCATCATATCGGTTCAACCGGAGCCGCGGGCCGCGCGGTTTCTGAAATCAACGTTGGTTGGCCGCGGCCCGGACCACCAGTTGCAGCAGACGGTGCCGGCATTACGGCTTTTCGAGCTATTCCGCCGTTCCAGCCGGCCCCGCTGCTGAACTTTATCGTTCGGCGGTAGAGAGGGACCATGTCTAACTCGACAAATGGCGGCTCACGTCTGGACGTGGGACCGAGGCAGGATCGCCGGTTGGGAATCGGCGTCATCGTCGCCCTGCTTTTGCTGGTGGCTGTCGGCCTCGTTTACTACTGGGTCGATTGGAAAGATGCCCGGGGGGACCGGCGCGACCAAAGCTCCGGCGACTACTTGAAAACCCGTAAGACATTCCTTGAGGATATCGAGGCCGCTCGCTTGGACGCTGCCTACCAATCGACGACGCCCTCCTTCCAGAGTCGCGTGAGTCGAGGCGCATTCGAGGAGAGGGTGGGCCACTATCTCGCCTTCCAGCGGAAGCCCGGCACGCAGGTTGTTGCCGGCCGCGCCAGCGGCCCGATTGCGGGCGACCACCGAGGGCCGAACCGAATGGCCCTCACGGATACCTTGGAAGACGGGGAGGGGAACCGGCTTCAGATGTCGATCACGGTGATGTACGAGGACAGTATCCTCTACCGTCGCCCGCCGCCTATGCGAGTCGGTGAGTTCACAGTGGAAGAGGTGTTGCCCCAGGCTCCGGGGAAGCCCTGACGGCCGGAAAGTCGGGGCGGGAATCAGGCGTGGTTCGAACTCCGGGCAGCGATCGCGCCGAACCAGACGCTGCAGCAGACCGGGCCCGCATGTCGGCTTTCCGTGGGTCATCGTCGCACTAGCGGCCCCGGCTGCTGAGCTTGGTCGTTACGTGCGACTCGGCACGCTTGGCGTAGGCATCGTCTTGGGGCGATTCGATGAATACTCTCACGGACCCGACGCAACCCAACGCCCAACGTTCCAGTCTCCGTCCTACTCTGTACCTTCTGCCGATTGTCCTCCTAGGCGCGGGCTGGTGGGTTGACCGAACTTGCCTGAAGGACGAGATGAAACGTTTGTCCGAACAGAAACCCGTGCGCGAGCTCTCAGCGCCGCCGCCAAATGTGGACACGCCTTTGGTCCTCAAACAGGCGTACTTCGGCAGGACGCAAGTACTCGAGTTTCTGATACACAACAAGGTGATCGAGAAACCGGTTCCAGAATACCCACCCATCCGAGAATTGGCCGACAGGACTTTTGACGAGTCCCAACTACCGTCGTTGTGGAAGGATGCCCGTGCTCGCTGTCCTGGAACCAAATGTGTGGGCTACTATTTCACCCTGGACGAGGGCGGAAAGGTGGATGCTAATCTGCGCGGCCCAGCGTTTTTTGTGATCACCGTGGACGGAAAGGTCGCCGGATTCTGGGACAATGTGTTGTGGTGATGGTCGCAGTTTCGGCAGGCCAGCACGTAACCAAATCGTGCACGAGCGAAACGGAAATGGTTTGTTGACAAGCGGGTGCAAACCCCGCCGGAGTAGCTCCTAGCCAGAGGCTTCGTATCGAGTGTTGCAGCCAGCGTATAAGGCGGACTCGCCGAAGTCGCTGGTTGAAGCGTACACAGAGAGGTAGTGAGGATGAAAGGTAGGGGGATAGCTCTCCCGCCCTGAATGGCATTGAGCTCCGAAATCTTTCTACCTGTGGATCCTGCCCAGGGCGTATGCATGCCTGAAGGCAACACCGGTGACCGCCGGCCTTGGTATGCGGGCGGCATGATTCACTGGACTCATAAATCAGCACCTCTGATGCCCGCAACGTTCCCGTGCAAACGCCTTTGATGCGTGGCGACCAGGCTCCAACAACGGCAGATATGGGACCCTTTCCTGTCACAGTGTATTCCTGCTTGCCTCGCTTTGGCTGACCCAGACTGGTTACTCAGCAGATTGCGATCAACCTATTTTGCTATTCAGCCTGAGCGAATTGCGGAAAGTGCTGCGATACCTCAAGCTGATCAATCTCGCCTTACCTGTCTACACCTACCAAACCGCTGCTGAGAATGCCGTAGTGGATAGCTTGCTGTTGCTCCGGGCAGTCTGCAAACTCATAATTTTCTACCGCCAGGCCCAGCTGATTGTGTCTAGCAGCTGAACACTCAGGCATACCTTCTCCCGCCAAGTCCTTTTTGATAATCAGACATAAGTAATTGCGAGCTGGAAATTTTTTCCTTAATCACCTCGAAAGATCCTACGGACGGTCCGTAGAATCTCCCATCTGTCGCCTATAGAAAACATCTCTGCGCTGATCTGTGTGCTGCTCTCTGGCGGCCTTATCGTCGCTGCTATGCGGTGTTCCTTTGCTGTCTTGTGTGCTCTTGTCGGCCCCAGCTCAATGAGAGTCGAGGTGTGTTCTCGCTCGCCGACGTGTTGCCACTATGATGATCTATTGACAGCACCCACTACCATCATGTTATTCTGGCAGCGTCTCATACACCTTTCCTTACTATAGACAGAGGTACATGCAATGGGTTTTCGCGAATTTCTGCAAACGCTTGAGCACGAGGGCATCCAACTCGAAGAGCATCACATCCGCTACGCCATTAGACGGCGCAAGATATCGCGGCCTGAACTTGATGCGAGTTTGAGCTTTGTATTTGAGAAGGAGCACGTAGAGCAGGCCCGCAAGCTTACTACCAAGCCGCGGGGCAAAGCTCAAGCGTCAGTGACTGAGGTTTCTCTTTGATCAGTAAACGAAGCAGCCCCTGCCGTTTGTGGGCAGGGGCTGCTGGTTTCTTCCCTATTTGCTCCCGAAAGCAAAAGAAGGTGTTATGCAGGATACTATACAACCAGCATCTGTAAATCGCAACCCCGACGGTACGATCACCGGCCGACCGGAAGAGTCAATCGAAAACAACGGGCGGGCCGACAGCTCGCGTCTCAATCCCAAAAACAAGACGACCAAGGTCCGCAGGAAAGATCGGACTGTAAAAAAGGCTAAACGTGCGTCTCAAGGCTCAGGAAGCTCCGCCGATGGATCCGCACAGAGCGAGCCTGACCAATGCACAGAAACACCAGGTAGCGTTAGAGCACGCCTCAATGCCTTCCGGAAGGACATAGATGGTACAGCTGCGCAATTGCTACCAACTCAGGCGCCTCCCTATATCGCGCCGCAAGCCGGGAGAGACGAATTCGACGACGATGATCCGCAGTTTGATGGCACGGAGGAAGCGGAGGCGTACGCGGAAGACAACAGACTTAATCCGCCGTCCTCGTCTGCGGCTCATGCGAATCAAACGCAGACACAAGGCGAGGGCACAGTGGCAGGCACAATGAAAGATCTTCGGGAGAACGGCGGTGGTGGAATATGGGTACCCCGGCTTGTCCGTAGGATCACAGAGAACGGAGATCAGGCGATTGTCCTATCGCAGACACTGTATTGGTTCGATAACGATAGGCGAGGCAATCAGCGGGCGGGAACCTTTAGGAACGGTCGCTATTGGTTTTACAAGACGCATGAAGAGTTTGGAGAAGAGACAGGGCTTTCCGCGGCTAGAGTAAAGGTATGCTTAAACGCCTTGAAGAGGCTAGGGTTCATTGAAATTGACCACTTTCTCGCTAAAGGGATGCGTACGACGCACGTAAGCATAAACCTAATGATGTTTCGCGAAGCATTGAGAAATAGCTTTCTTGAGTGGAAAAATACAGGTCAGCAAGATTTGAACTCCCGCTCAGCCTAAACCTTGCTGACCGGTCAGTACGAAATATACTCCCCGGTCAGCACGAACCTTGCTGACCCTATACAGAGATTACTACAGAGATTAACTCAAAGAAGCTTCTTATTTTTCGGCCTCGCCGCTGCGCGACGACGCCTTAATTTAGTTTTTCGTAGGAAAGATGGATGATGTTAGTGGTGCTTGGTTGTGATTGTTCCTGGTCTTTCTGTGACCTATCAGCGCCGTGGGCTTTTAGCCGAATGCGCTGATGAATCAGGACAAACAGAGCAAACAGCAGCTGGGACTGTTACTGCCAAACAACTTACACAACTGGTGCCTACCAAGCGACTGGTGCTTACCAACGACTGATGCCCACAAACAACTGGTGCTTACCGACGACTGGTGCCTACCAACAACTGGTGCTTACCAACAACTGGTGCTTACCAACAACTGGTGCTTACCAACAACTGGTGCTTACCAACAACTGGTGCTTACCAATGACTGGTGCTTACCAACGACTGATGCCTGCAAACAACTGGTGCTTACCAACAACTGGTGCTTACCGACGACTGGTGCCTACCAACGACTGATGCCCACAAACAACTGGTGCTTACCGACGACTGGTGCTTACCAACGACTGGTGCTTACCAACGACTGGTGCCTACAGACAACTGATGCCTCACAGACAACTGATGCCTCACAGACAACTGATGCCTCACAGACCACTGATGCCTCACAGACCACTGATGCCTCACAGACCACTGATGCCTCACAGACAACTGATGCCTCACAGACAACTGATGCCTCACAGACCACTGATGCCTCACAGACCACTGGTGCTTTCCAACAACTGGTGCCTACAGCCAGCGGTCACCACTGGCTGCTCGATGGCTTGGCGTTTGATCCTTACAACAAACAATGCTGCAATTTTCGG
>Ga0351972_10002_pt1 | contig 140287 bp, 103 predicted proteins | sample TotcelHFGM3001N9_FD_206747 | JGI IMG/M metagenome (GOLD analysis project Ga0351972, IMG submission 206747) | Enriched cells from coal bed in the Powder River Basin, Montana, United States - Total cells FGM rep2 HSBNCT.FGM.300.1.N9 ...
ACTTGTCTCTCGAGCGTTGCGAAGCCGCGGGGCCAGCTAGCATGTCGCAGCGATGGGATCGAAGCCGGCCAGGTCTCCCGTTGCTCTTGGAAGAATCTCCGAGCCTGGATATAGTCCCCGCTCGTGCCGAGTCCTGACCAACGGCCTTGCCCCGTCGTCAATCGCAACTGCGGACGACTGCCCCTGCCTACTGCCCACTGACCACTGACCACTGACGACTGACCCCTGACCCCTGACCCCAGGTGACTGACTCATGGCTGGTTTCAAATCGCATATGACGGGGAGCACACTGTGCGGCATCGGCTACGGAGCCGCGGGCTACGCCTACGGGATACCCTGGCCGACTTGCGCGTTGGCGGGATTGGCTTGCAGCGTGTCCGGCATGTTACCGGATCTGGACAGCTCTTCGGGCAAGCCGGCACGGGAAATCCTGTGCCTGTTGGCAGCGGTCGTGCCGGCGCTGATGATCCCCCGCTTATATCAACTCGGACTGCAGAACGAGCAGGCCGTGCTAGCGATCGCCGCCAGCTACCTGTTCATCCGTTTTGTCGTCGGCGCGGTTTTCCGAAAGTATACCGTACACCGCGGCATGTGGCACAGCATTCCCGCCGCCGCGGTGGCCGGCCTGCTGGCGTTTATCCTGGTCCACGGCGATTGCCTGGAAATCCGGCTCTTCAAAGCCTCCTCGGTGGTGCTCGGGTTCCTATGTCATTTGGTCATGGACGAGATCTGGAGCGTGGATGTCCGCTACGGCATCCCACGTGTCAAGAGTTCCTTTGGGACCGCGCTAAAGCTCTACACGACCAACAGTCTTGTCTCGAACGTCTTGACGTACGGCAAGCTGCTTGCGCTGCTAGCCTTCGTCGTTTGCGATCCTTACTTGATGGACCAGATCGGGGTGGAGCAGGGCGAACTGCCGCAATCCGCCCGGGCGTGGTCTGCCCGTGCGGCCGAACGCGGCCAACAGATGTACCAGAAACTGCTGCATCAAAAGGGAGCCCAGGCCAATTCGCCAGCCTCGGTCTTGGAGGAATTGGGCGCTTCAGCGGCCGGCCAGAACGGCACCGTTGATCCCGACGCGTTCTCGGGCGACTATCTGCTGCAAAAGTTTCGAACGTCGATGGCACCCGCGGTGCCGGACGAAAACGGCCGGACGGAGCTGATTCCTCGGCCCTTCTCTGCCGCTCCGCCCGCGGAATCCGCGATGCGTCCTCTCTACGATCCAGGACCGGACTCACCGGGGCGACGTTGATTCAACCGTAACTTTCGGGATGCGTCCGGTGAATTTGGATTGCCGCTCAGCCCCGATGACCTCGACCACCGGAGTGGCAAGGTCGATGCCGACGTCGGCGGTTTCATCGGCGGAGAAGATCGTGGGTTGCGTGCGGCCGATGCGGCCTTCGCCGACTTTCTCACCGTCGATGTACAGCGTACCCATGCCGCCTTTGCCCAGCCCGCCACCGTCGTAGGCGAACTCGAAGCGGATCGTGGACTTGCCGGGTTTGAGTTTTTCCTGCGCCGCAACCGTGAATCGCTCGATGCCCAGGAAGTTGTAGTCATAGGCCGGCACTCCGTCATGGACGTACAGGCCCCAGCCGCCGAACCGCCCGCCTTGGGCGATGATGGTGCCGTTGGCGACGGTGCCTTCCGGGACTTCGATCTCGGCGGTGATCGTCTTCGACTTGTTCTTGATGTTCAGGAAGGCATTTTCCGACATCCCGGTCATGCCCTCGGCCAGCGTGATCGAGGTGCGGCCCGCCATCAAGTCGGGTCGCCCCACCATCTCGGCGAGGATGCGTTCGAAGACGCGATCGTCGATGGGCAGCGCAAAGTTCTTTTCGGCCTCCTTCAGGAACAGCGATTGGAGTTCCTTCAACTTTTCAGGATGCTCGGCCGCCAAGTTGTTGACCAGGCTGAAGTCCGTGCGGGTGTCGTACAATTCCCAGGCCGAGTCGTCGTCCAGCGGGCGGCGCGGTTTTGCTTCCCAGGGGGCTTTGTGAATGGTCCGCGCAAACCAGCCGTCATGATACATGGCCCGGTTGCCGAACATCTCGAAATACTGCGTGACGTGCCGGTCTGTCGCTTTCGCATCGGCGAATGTGTAGAGCATGCTCACACCATCCATCGGACGCTGCCCGACTCCGTTGACGACCTTGGGTTCGGGCAGACCGGCGGCTTCCAGAATCGTCGGCGCGATGTCGATGACGTGATGGAACTGGGTCCGCAATTCGCCTTGGGCCTTGATCCCCTTGGGCCAATGGATGGCCGTGCCCACCTTGGTCCCGCCGTGGTCGGAGGCGACCTGTTTGGTCCACGTGAAGGGCGTGTCGAACATCACCGCCCAGCCCGCGGCCATGTGCGGGTAGGTCTCGGGCCCGCCCCACTTGTCGATGAACTTGAGCATGTCGGGCACCGTCTCCTGCACGCCGTTGAAGTAGGTCATCTCGCTGAACATACCGTTGCGGCCGCCTTCGGCGCTGGTGCCATTGTCGCCGTAGACGAGAATGACCAGCGTGTTGTCGAGCTGCCCCGTCTGTTCAATGGCGTCGATGACGCGGCCGATCTCGTGGTCGGTCATCTCGACGAACGCGGCGAAGACCTCGGCTTGGCGAGTGAACAGACGTTTTTCGTCGGCGCTCAGCGAGTCCCAGTCAGGAATGGCCTCGGGCTTGGGCGCGAGCTTCGTTCCCTGCGGCACCACACCGAGTTCGATCTGGCGGGCGAGGATCTGTTCGCGCATCGCGTCCCACCCTTGGTCGAACTTCCCTTTCCAGCGCGCAATCCAGTCGGCGGGGACATGGTGCGGGGCATGCGTAGCACCGGGAGCGAAGTACACAAAGAACGGCTTGTCCGGGGTCAGCGCCTGCTGGTATTTGATCCAGGCTGCCGACTGATCGGTCATATCGGTCAGGAAGTGGTAGTTTGGATCTTCGGGCAGTTCGACTTGGTGCGTGCCGTCGTAGATGAACGGCGCCCACTGGTTCGTTTCGCCGCCGAGGAAGCCGTAAAACTTGTCGAATCCCTGGCGGGTCGGCCAGCGGTCGAACGGACCTGCCACACTGGCCTCCCAAGCCGCCGTCTCGTGCCACTTGCCGAAGGCGGCCGTGGCATAGCCGTTCAGTCGCAGCATCTCGGCGACCGGGGCGACCGAATCGGGGATCTGGCCGGTGTTGCCGGGGAAGGCCGTGCCCATCTCGATAATCGCGCCCATGTTGCAGACATGGTGGTTGCGACCACTCTTGAGCGCTGCGCGGGTCGGCGAACATACGGCGGTCGTGTGGAAGTTATTGTAGGTCAAACCTCCTCGAGCAATCCGGTCGAAAGTGGGCGTCGAAACCGGTCCGCCGAAAGTGGACGTGCCCGCAAAGCCCAGATCGTCGATCAGCACGAGCAGCACGTTCGGCGCGCCCTGCGGCGCCGTGACTGCGAACCGCGCCGGCGGCGTGGCCTTGCGGACGTCCAGCTCGGAGGACGGTTGTCGCGCTGGTTCAGCGATCGGCAAAACCGTTCGATCCACCGAGTCGCTCGGCCGCTGTGCGGCGGATTCGGAGACAGACACGGCCATCAACAGGCCAAATGCAAGTATCCTTTTGCAGAACTTCATAAGATCTTTCCTACTGATTGGGGTTTTAAGGAAGTCGCACGCGCTCCTACGATACCGCCTGCGGGGTCAGGTTGACTGGAATCCGCAGCGTCAATGAGGCCGGATTCGGATCTCGATCAGGGTCAAATCGTCTGCAAGGCGGATGCCATTGGAGTACTTCAGGAGATCTTCTTCCAGGGTCGCCATCTGAATATCGGCGGTGGGATAGCCCTGCTTCTTCAACATCTCCATCAGGCCATCGAGTCCCAGCATGTCGCCGGCCGCGTTGCTGATTTCCAAGGCCCCGTCGCTGAACAACAGCAGGCGATCGCCTTGCCGAAGCTCGACTCGGACCTCTTCGTATTCGGCGTCCTCCATGATCGCCAGCGGCAGTCCCGCAGTCTCGAAGCATGCGGACGCTCCGTCGCCGTGCATCCGCAACACCTGCGGACCGCCCGCCCCGGCAAACCGGAACACACCCTGCTGCAGGTCGATCAGCCCGCAGACGGCGGTGGCAAAGGACTCGTCGGTCTTGACGACCTTGACCAGTTCGTTGTTCAACTTGGCGGTGAACTCCGCGGGTTGATGGACCAGGCTGCGATGACGATTCCACAGCGAGCTGAGATGCATCGTGTACAGGGCCGCCGCGATTCCGTGCCCCATCACGTCGGCCAGCATCACCCCGTAACAATGGTCGTCCAGCCTTTCGATCGCGTAATAGTCGCCGCCCACAATGGCATGGGGCACGTAATGGGTTGTGAACTTGATCCGCGGGTCATCGGGCAAGTCGTGGTGGAGCGCCAGTTGCTGGATCGTTTTCGCCCGCTCCAGATCGTGAATCATGGCCGAGGCGTCTTGGAACGTCTCCACGCCGCCGATCACGTCGCCCGCGGCGTTGCGCAGCGGGGCGACGCTGACCAGCATCGGGATCCGCTCGCCACGCTTGCTCTGCGCGAAAACCAATAGCGAGCCACTGCTGCCCGTTCCGGTAATGATCGACCGGTGCAAGGGGCAGTACTCCTGACCGCACAACGGGTGGCCGTCCTTGTCGATGTGGCACAGGATATTGTCGAAGCACGGCCGTCCGATCACGTCTTGGGCGGTCCACCCCGTAATCCGTTCGGCCGACCTGCTCCAGTACGTGAGCCGCCGTTCCCGATCGCAGACATACAGTCCGTCGCTCAGGGAATCGACAATCGCCTGGACATCAATCCCGTCAGCGGTTTCCATGATGGTGTTCCTTTGCGAAAGCCCTGATTCTATTGCAATCGTCTCAGTTCGCAGCGGCAGGCTCCTGCAACCGCACCATCAGCCATTGCTGCGTCTGGCCGTCGGCGAAATGCACCAAAGCCGGCGCTGTGTCCTGGGTCAGATTGTTGATGCCGGTTTCCATGATGGGTCGACTCTGACCGGCGACGGTCCAGGCGCACCGCTGCGACTTGCCGTCGGCCATGCCTTCGATGGCTTGCGTTTTGCCCGTGGCCGAATCGTTCAGAGTGCCGTTGATGATCCCTTCTTTACTGATGGCCAGTTGCAGAAACAGCGTGGGATCGGGTCCCGATGCCTGGCCGTCCGGCGTCAGGGCGAAGACTCCCAACGGCATCCATTCCGCGTTGGCAGGGACAGCCTCCGGCGCACTGGCGGTGATCGTCTCCGCCTGCTGGGTGTACTCCTCGGCCGTTGCCACGACCTGGTCGCCGTAGTAAACCGAATCGCCCTCGTAATAGACGTTGTAGCCGTAAGAATACGTGGTGGGCTCGCTCCAGCCGTAGCCGACCCAGCCGGTGATCGCACCCCACGTGGCCCAACGATAAGGGCGGGTGATCCGCCAGGCGGCCCAGCCGGGATAGTCCGACCAGAAATCGAGGACGGGGTGATTGTCTCGGACTTGATCGCGTACCTCGTCGCGCCGCTCGATGCGATTGTCCTGCCACTGCTGGCGGTCCTCGATCCGGTCGGGCCGATTGGCCACGCGGTCGCTACGCACGTCCGTGCGGGATTCGACCCGATCCGTACGCGTCTGGGCCCGATCCGTGCGATTTCCCGCCAAGTCGGCACGGTTTTCCACCCGCCCCGCGGCGAGACGCTGGTCGCTCGCAGGAAGTTGCCCGGCTGCCGGGCGGCCCGCGATGCCTCCGCCTTGCAGGAACGCGGCGGCAGCGCCACCGGCAGCGCCGGCACCCACGGCCGCACCCAGATTCGCGCCGCCGGGACGCGTCGCGGCGCCCACGCCGCCAATGGCGCCCGTCGGGGGCCTGACGTTCAAAAAGTTCTGCAGATCGCCCTGCGACGGTCGCGCCCCCGTGCTGGGGCGGGTACCAGCGCCGGGACGAGTACCGGCGGTGGGCAGGCCGCCGGTGCTGGGATGGGCGCCGGCACCGGGCAAGCCGCCCGTGCCGGGACGGCTCACCGATGGCGTCGATGGCCGGCTGACCGACGGGGAACGGCTGATCGACGGACTCGGGCGGCTGATGCTACCGCCACCGCCACCGCCACCGCGCGAGACCCCGCCTCCGCCGCCGCCACGGCCTCCACCTCCGCCGCGAGCCATCAGGTCCCCGGTTGCCATCAGAGATATCGTAAGCAAAACGACCAATAGCGAAACCTTATTCATGACTACACCTCGTTCTTCAAAGTTGGTTTGTTCGTTCGTTCTCTAAGTGAAAGATTAGGGGGCTTGCCGCACCACTACGACCTCGTCCACGTTTGGCAACAGTTCGCCGTCCACCGTCCGATTGACGGCTTGCAGGGTACACGTGTTGTCATCCACGGACGTGATGATGTGTACCGACGAGGCCTTCCGCCCGTCGGGCAGAACGCCGCTCTGTTGGATGTACCAGCGGTTGCCTTTCTTCTTCCAGGTGGCTTGACCGAAGCCGCCGTCCGAGTCAAACACCCACGAGCGGATCTGCTTGGCCGCCGGATCCCAACCGATGATCTGCATCCCGGCCATGTCGATGCGGTCGCGGATTTGGACGGTAAAGGATCGCGTCAGGAAGTTGTTGTTTCGCGTCCAGTTGCACTCGGTGACCACCGTCGCTTCGTCATCCTGGTCGACCCAGTTTCCCACCATCCACTCCAGGTCCTTCAGTTGCTCGTAGTGCGATGTGACGACCGGCACCGTCTCCTCGGTCACGCGATCCAATAACCATTGACCATCACGTTTGACGTAAACGGCGGTGTATTCCGATTCCTCCGGTGCTCCGTCCGGACGAATCACTTTGGCCGTTCCTTGTTCGACGGCGACGTTGGGCGACACGAATCCGATGGAATCGGTAGTCGCCTCCAGCTTGGCCCCTTTCGCTTCGGCGAAGATGGCGGCAAACTGCTCTTCGATCGCCTCACGGCCGACGACTTGCTCGCCGCTGAGCGGATTGGTGTACACGGCTTCGGGCGCCCACAGGGCGGCCAAAGCCTTCGCATCCCCTTGGTTGAAGGCGGCGACATAAGCTTCCACCGCCTGGCGGATCGCCGCCTCGTCGGCAGCTTGGCGATCCGCTTCGGCCCCGATGGCCGCCGCCATCCCCCAAGCCATCATGGCGACAGTCAACATTACTCGTTTCATAGGTTTCTCCTTTGTGTAAAACAACGCGGTCCAATCGTAATAGGCACATTTGGCTCGAACGCCCGGATCGCCACGTACATACGAAGGATCCGGTCGGTCACGTTTCCATACAAGGTCTTTTTGCCGCTCTCGATGGCGGCTCCCTATACTCTAAGAGTGTTCGTACACGTTGCGGTCATCTCTTAGGTTCTCCATGTTTCTGTCGGTCTGTGCTGGCAGGCATCCTCGACGCTTGCCGTCGAGTCATTGAGCAAAACTGGCCACGGGGGCAATTCACAGAATGCAACCTTTGATCCTCGCCGCTCGTCGGCGAGTGCTTCAGGCTAATCGGCGGTATTCCCATCTCAGCCATCCATCCTGAATCTCCCGACGGCGAGCGTCGGGGATCACCGTCCTGCGAGGTGGCCGTTTGTTCGTGGCCACGTAACCTAAAACCACTCGCCGACAAGCGGCGAGGATGCCTTGCGTGAACTCCGCCAATGTGCTGCGGTCAATTCCCAAAGACTCCACAAGCATTTTCAGACTATCGTCGATCATCCCGGCCATCTGCTCGCAGGGCAGGTTGACGAACGTCGTCGAGAGGTCGGCTACCCGAGAAGTTCGCTGCAACGAGCCGAATACTGAAGCACGTCTGATTGGAGATCCCATTCCCACAACCCGTCCAGCGAAGCAGCCACTGCCAATGCATGCGGCGGATGGGGTCTCTCGGGTGCATCGATCAAATCCGCCGAGGGGTCATGGAATTCAGGGATTTCGCGGCCCTGGGAGTGGTCGTGGCCAAGAAGTACCTCAGTCTTCTCGCTCATTTCAGCAACTCCAGGCTCAGGCGACTAGGTCCAATTGGCTCACAAATCAAGGGATACCCGCACCCGGAACATCCACCTCGACAACTTGGAAACTTGCGCTCGAATTTCGCTGGATTTCTGCCGGATCGTGTGACGCGGACGTACAGATGAAGAGGTGCTTCCGCTCCGGCCCGCCAAGCATCACGGCATAGGCGTGCGTGTCCACCTTGATCCGATCCGTGATCTCCCCGCCCTGGCGGACGCGCACCACACTGTCCTCGCCCTCGGGATTGGCACACCATACGGCCCCCTCGGCGTCGAGGCAGATGCCGTCGGGGCTAACGGACGAGGGTAACTGCGCCCAAACCCGCCGGTTGCCGAGCGAGCCGTCCGTCTGAACATCGAAGGCGGTCAGGCGATGGCCGAGCGTCTCGCCGACGATTAGGGTTTGTCCGCCGGGCGTGATCACCATGCCGTTCGGGAAGAAGAGCTTGTCGGCGACCACGGACGCTTGACCGTCAGGGCCGACGAGGACGATCACGCAGGTTTCCACGGGCTTGGCTGCCGGGTCCACGAAGTTGTAGCCGATGTCCCCGACGTACAGGCGGCCCCGGGCGTCCACGATACCGTCGCTCAAGCAGAACGTGGTGACGTCGCTGATGTCGGCCACCTGTTGCAGGGCAGTTCCGGCCATGCGGTAAATCCGGCGCTGAAACGCATCGCCGACCACGATCGTTCCCTCGGGGGTGAGCCCGAAGCCGTTCGGGATGAACGGCAGCTCCAGGACCGTTGCGACAGAACCTGAAAGGTCCACCGTCTTGATCCGCTTGTCGTGGATGTCGATGAACCACAACTTGCCGTCGTACCAACGGGGACTCTCGGTGAACTTTAGGCCCGTGGTGGCATCCGCCAGGGTTTTGATTTGAGTCGTCATCGCGTCCTTTCTTGGTGGTGTTGGGATTCTACCTACAACGGTCTCACGAATTAGCCCGATTGACGAACGCCACGATCAGGTCCGAGATCGCCCGGGTCACATGCCCTTTGCCGGTGAGGTCGTTGCAGATGAGCACCTCGCCGGGGTGGAATCGTCGCGCTTCGCCGTCGCTGGTTACCACTTCGCCCTCTCCCGACAGGATGATCGCAATGTAGGGCTGGGGCGCGTTGTGAGCGGGCACGTCCGTCCCCGCGGGAACCGAGAACACGAACATGGTCGCGACCGCCCCGAAATCGGTCATCTGCCCCGTGGGATTCGGCGGCGGGCCGAAGGGGACTTCACGATCCGGTAAGTCCTGGACGCCGAAATGTGTCTCACCCTGTTCGTCCGCATGGATCATGGGGAATTTCATTCTTGCTCTCCTCCTGGTTGATGATGGCTTGAGTTCCTTGAACGGTGTCAGTACTCGACTTCAATCCCTTTCGCCTTGGCGACCTGGTAGATGGCGTCGAACGTTGCTGCCGTGTCCCAGGAGGCGTCCGGGGGTTCATTGCGGAACTCCCGATAGGCCCGTTCGACGTTCATGTACAGCCGCGCCGGGGCACGCCAATCGCCGTAGGGGCCGAACTCGATTCGCTTGGCGGCGTCCAGCGAGCTGAGTCCGTTGTCGAAGCACTTCTTCGACTCGTCGCGGACGTACTCGAGATACGCCTTCATCTCCATGACCCCTTCGATGCCGCAGAGCGGGCCATGGCCCGGCACGATTGCCTCCGGGTCGAGTTGAATGATCAGGTCGAGGCACTGGAACCATTTTTCGTAGGAGCCCGTCCAGCCCATCGGCGTACACTGCCGGAAGAGCACGTCGCCGGCGAACACCACGCGCTCCTTGGGCACGTGGATGATCGTGTCCCCGACCTGGTGGCACGGCCCGACATAGATCAAGTGGACCTCCGTGCCGTCGAGGTCCAGTTCGTAACGCGCGTCGAACAGGGTCGTCGGCAGCACCAGTTCGATGCCATCGAAGTCGTAGTCCTCCAGCAACTGCTGCCCCGCGGCCACGATGCCGGGGTGGAGTGCCTTGAGAAGCAGTCGCGTGAGCAGATGCCCGACGCCGTGAAGCATTTTCTGGCTCTCCTTCGGATCGGCGACGTGCTTCATCCGCTCGGGCACCGACCGGTGGGCGATGATCTCCGCGCCTTCGAACAGTTGATTGCCCCAGACGTGGTCCGCGTCTTCGTGCGTGTTGATGACGCGCTGCGGCATGGCGGGCCACACCTTGCTGAACATCTCGATCATCTGCCGTGCATGAGGCAGGTCCGATTGCGTGTCGATCACCACGCCCCCGCCCAAGTTGATAAGGCCGGAGTTGGCGTCGCACACGCGGTTCTTCTCGATCAAGACCGCAAAGCAGTTGTCGCTGACTTGTTTCATCTCCATCAGGCTTGTCTCCCGTCGAAATCACGGTTCACGTTTCGCAAAGGGTCCGGCATCCGACAGGATCACGTTGTTGGTCTTCACGTATTCATCCCAGAGTTTCAGCATCGCCTCGCGCTTCTCGGGATGCGTTGCGGACAGGTCGTGCATCTCGGCGGGGTCGTCCTTCAAGTTGAATAACTCCCAGTCGCCGGTGCCGCCTGCCCCTTCCAACAGGCACAGGAGTTTCCAATCGCCTTGCCGGATCGCCCGGTTGCCGAACAATTCCCAGCCGAGCCAGTCCCCGTCGGTACGGATCTCGCGTTCCCGACCGGCGAGCAGCGGCCACATCGACTTGCCTTGCGGCAACGCGACCTTGCTCCCCGGAAGCTTGGCAGGATGTTCGACTCCGGCCGACTCCAAGAACGTCGGCAGGATGTCCATGACGTGCAGGACCGAGTGGTCGATGGCTCCCCGGTGCTGGACGCCGGGGCCGCTGACGATCAGCGGCGCGCGGATGCCGCCCTCGGCTACGACTCCCTTGTACAGACGGAAGGGCACGCTGCTGGCCTGGGCCCAGGCAGGACCATATTCGATGCACGAACCCGGGCGGCCCCAGTTTTCGGGGCGGTTGTCGAACGTCTTGTCAAACCAGTCCTTTGCCTCGGGGGCCAACTTCGTCACCAACTCGCCCATGTCCTCGCCGGCCGCCCCGTTGTCGGAGAAGAAGACGATCAGGGTGCTGTCGTACTTGCCGGCCTTTTGCAGATGGTCGATCAGCCGGCCAATCTGGTCGTCCATGAACTCGATCATGGCCGCGTACAGTTCCATCTTGCGGGCCGCAAGTCGTCGCTGCTCGTCCGTCAGTTTGTCCCAAGCGGGAATGTTCGGCAGCCGCGGGAACGTCACTGCGTCCTGGCCGGTGATCCCCAGCTTCTTTTGCCGGTCCAGCCGCTCCGCCCGGACGGCGTCGTACCCTTCGCCGTACCGACCCTTGTACTTGTCTAGCCAATCGTCCGGTACGGCCAGCGGGCCGTGCGGGGCCTGGTAGGCGAGGTAGGCGAAAAACGGCTTGCCGTCCTGACGGTTCTCATCGATGTTCTGGATGATGAAATCGGTCAGGCCCTTCGACGAGTAATAGTCGGCCGGCAGTTCCTTCACCCGCTCGCCGTTGCGGGTGTAGGTCACTTTCGGTTCCGAGGGGAGCAGCCCCAACATGTCGGACCAATGGCTCCCGGCTCCTTGCAGCAGCGACAGATCCCGCTCGAACCCCCGGGCCGCCGGCCACTGGTCGGGCTTTTCGCCCAGGTGCCATTTGCCAGCCATGTAGGTGTGGTAGCCCGCATCGCGCAGCAGAGAAGCCACGGTGACGACGCGGGTGTTCAAGTAACCCTCGTAACCCGGTTGGCCCTGCTGGGTCGGACCGGCCCACTCCGCCATGTTGCCGATTCCGGCGATGTGATTGTCCGTCCCGGTAAGCAACATCGAGCGAGTGGGGGAACAACTGGGCGCAACATAGAAATCCGTTGCCCGCAATCCCCGCGCTGCGAGAGCGTTAAGGTTCGGCGTGCTGATCTCGCCCCCGAAGCAACCGAGGTCCGAGTAGCCCATGTCATCCGCGACGATCAGCAGGATGTTCGGTTTGCCCTTCGGGACGTCAGCCGCTGGACAGACAGATAGGCCGAATGTCATAATGATCGCCAGAATTGCGGCAGTCGCCCGTAGGTACGGCATTTTCGTGGCTCCCAGCTTGTCGCGTCCATCAGGTGCAGCGTGGTCAGTATCCCAACTGCCGTGGGGCTCCGTCTATCGAAATTCCGCAAACCATGAAAACCTTGCCGCCATCCACCAAGCCGGCTACGCCCAACCCCGCATCGGCCGTCACGGTCGTCGAGATCAGCGACCCTACGGCGATCGGCCAGAATATCGAAGTGATCGAGCAAGACGCGGTGCAATTGGAGTCGGGGCCGCTACGGGCACGGCGGATCGTCGTTCGCCTGAGCACGAGCGTTCTGGTGTACCATTCGACCAATCTGCCCCTCCGCACGCGCACGAGGTTGCTGGACGGTTTCGTGGCCTTCGTTGCTTTTGGCCCCCAGGCTGCTGGCACGCTGAACGGGCTGCCGGTCGGCCCTGACCGTCTTTTGGCGTGCATGTCGGGAATCGAGGTGGAGTTCGTCGTGGCGGGTGGATACGAGAGCGTTTGCTTCCTCCTGCCGCCGGACGATATCCGGTCACACCTTCGGGGTCGGCATCGGGAAGACGAGTTCCGCCTTCCCAACCGTGTCGAGTTGCTGCAGCCGAGTCTCGCCGCCGCCCACGCGCTGTATGGTTTGGGACGACGCCTGGCCGACGTAGCCGCTAGACAACCCGAGGTGTTCGACGTGCCGCAAACGCAGACCGCCGCCCAAATCGAACTTCTCGAAACCCTGCTGGCGACCCTTGGATCGGCCGCCCAGATCGAGTCTGCGGCTGAAGACCTGACGCGGCAGACACATAGCCGAGTCGTACAGATCGCCGAGGATTACGCGCTGACGCACACTGACGAACCGCTGTACGTGACTGACCTGTGCGAGGCCGCGGGGGTCAGCGAGCGGACCTTGCAGTACGCTTTCAAGGCGGTGATGGGGATGACCCCGGTCGCCTACCTGACCCGGGTCCGACTACATCGGGTGCGGCAGACGCTACGGGCCACGACCCATCGCTCGACCACGGTGACGACCGAGGCGCTGCGCTGGGGCTTCTGGCACTTCGGCGATTTCTCGCGAGCCTACAAGAGCTGCTTCGGCGAGTTGCCATCGGACACACTGCGACGGGAGCTACCGGCTGCGGTCAAACCGGGCAGTCGCGAAGTCGATGTCTGACGTGAGAGTCGGACCGCACGCGGTGGCAGAAACGCTCTCCGCGATACCGCGTACCGCCCGGCACGACGCCGCTGGGAAGGTGCGATCTGCCTGGACAAGCGTAGGATGGGCATTGCTGCCCGTCATCGGGCGCGACGGGTAGGACTGCCCATCCTACGGCCAATGCGGCATTCAACGGCACTCCACACGTTTACAGGGGTGGGCCCGGCATGCCGCCGACCATTGTCCTCCACGGCACGGGCGAGACCGTGACACCGTTTGCCGGTGCCCGGGCCTTTCGCGACAGCAATGCTCGAGGCCGGCAATCGTTGTGAACGCTACCAACGCCAGTTGATCTCCGGCATAGTGGCGGCCGATGACGTGCCGCAACTGCGCTTGCCGCACGATCTCTTTGCCGAAAGTGTGAGAAACATTGAAAAAACCGCGAAAAACGAAAGACGCGGTAAGCAGCCACGCAGCAAAGAGGCACGAAGAGTCCCAAACAAAACGTCGCAAACGGCATGAAATACCCCAGAGGGAGAGCAACGCACCCAAGTAAATGGGTACAACTGCCGAAAATCGTGAGAGAAGTTGAGACCGAGAATGTTAGGCGTGAATGTTAGGCGGGTTGCGGTCTCGCCGGGCTGGGGTTACAATCCCTACCCGTCAGTTTCCTATCAGTGAATCAGCTTCGTATCAGTAGTTGGACATCGCCTGGAGCGGACGCCCCAGGCCGGCAGCTTGGTTCAGGCAGTCTCGTTGGCGGGCGAGGCGATGTGGCGGCGTGTGAGATGCTGGCGTCGAGAACCCCGCGTCCCGTGACTCCTTGCTCTGGTTCGATAGTTGCAGAGGCTGCGCGAACCGTGCGGCGGTACGCCGGTGAACCTCCTCGACGTTCGTCCGCAACGTCGGCGGAGCAATCTTCCCTGGTTTTGAGAACGGCGCTACACACCGAGGAGGCCGCAACAGAAATCCGATTACGAAATGCGTTGCCTTTAGGAGTGAAGCAGATAGGATTCGTCAGGAGGCCGAACAGCCGGCATTGTCCGCGAGGTGCGGGACCACCATCGGCAGGGCAAAGGACGGCGGATGGCAAGACAAACAGAGTTTCTAAACGATGGTAAAGGAGTGATAGCATGAAGACGTTGATAGCATGGTTTTCAATGGGATGGCGGCGCCCTGTCCGTTCGCACGCTGCCGTGATTGCGGTTCTCTTGGTTGGTTGCCTCTCCACAGCAACGGTACTTGCAGAAGAGGAAACTCCTGCAACCGTATATCCGGCGCCTACGAAATGGTGGCAGGTCTATGATCCTGCGGTCTTGCTCAGCCTCAATGTCCAGCTGAAGGCAGAGGATTACGAGACGATCCAGACGGACGAGACCTTCGACATCGAAGTGGAGGGCGTGTTCTGGGTGGACAACATCGAGCCCAACCCGGGTTCGTGGAAGGCCTCCATTCGCCGCAAGTCGGCCACACCGATCGGTGAGAAAATCAGCTATCGGCTGAAACTCGAAACCAACATCGACACCGGCATTGCCCGCTGGAACAATATCCGGAGCTTCAGCCTGGAAAACGGCGACGATCAGGACGTGGTGTCCGAGGGGTTGGCATGGTTCCTGCATCGGCAGGCGGCCAGCGCCGACTATCGGCCGGGTCTGGCGGCCTGGGCCAACCTGACGATGCACGTGGTCGGAGCCGACGAATCGATCGACGTTCGCCCCCAGGGTGTGTACCTGAATGTGGAATTGCCTGACAAGCGTTTCCTGCAGAACCGGGGCATGTGGACGAGCAGCAGCACATCCTGGCTCTATAAGCAGGACGACATCGGGCTGCCGGAATTGAAGGAGTGGCCGAACGATTCGAAGGGCCCGGAGTCCGACAGCCCCGCGTACCTGGCGCTCAACTACTCGCCCTTCCAGAAAGAAATCGTAGTGAGGAAGCAGGTGCAGAACCCGGTCCCAAACGACACCGTTTTGGAAAAAGACCTCAACCATTGGATTAACATGGAGTCCCTGCTCCGGCTGGGCGCGGCGAATGCCTACGCCGTGAATCCGGATGAGTTGTTCAACCATGCCAAGAACTATTTCTGGGCGGATTTCGGTGACACGGAAGAAAATCATTCGCCGCGACTGTACTTCCCGTGGGACTTGGATGCAGCAATCCGCACACCGACCGCCTCGATCTACGGAACGGTAACAGGCGGCGGAAAGAAGACCACGGTCAGCCAGCATCCTTATCAGCAAGTTATCCTGAACCACCCGACATTCCGGGTCCAGTACAACGAGGTGATGAAAGAGCTGATCGACGGACCCCTGGCCGTGGAGCCGATCCAGCAGTTCCTCGACGGCGCTCAGGTGCTGCTTACCGGCGCGCTGCTCGCCGATCCGAATAACCAGATCGGTAACAGCCTCGAGGCGATTGCGGAGAAATTCGACAGCCTGCGGGCGTGGGCCGCGGCGCGGGATGCGAGTGTTCGCGTTCAACTGGAAGCCAATGGGCCTCCGGATCCGCGCGTCTTCAAGTAACGGATCCTCCTGCTGGGCAGCGTCGATTCGAGTTCGACGTCGTTGGGGACATATGATGTCAGCCGCCGGGACCGAAGGGTGGAAGTCCTGGCCGGAGTCAGCGCACCGCGGGTCGAGTCTTCGAGGGAAGCCGACCCGTGATGCGCCGAAAATGGGCCCTTTCGATCACGGGCTGCTTAGCGACAGCTTGGCCTGCACTTGCTCGATCCGCGCGGACGATTCCTACAAGTGCGCGCTGGTATAGGCATCCAGCTTGACGGTGTCCTTTCGGCATGCGTGGCCGCGCGGCGTCGGTGCAAGAGTGCCTCGCCCATCCCCGAGCCGCTGTGGACCGAGGCGGTCAAGTTGGCCGGCACGTTCGGGATCTCCCGGATTGCCCGGGCGCTCGGACTGAGCTATTACTCGCTCAAGGAACGGGGCGAACTGATGACGGCCAGCCCGGCCGCTTCTCCCCCGCGTCCGGTGCGGCGTGGAACCAGTCCCCTTTATCAGCAGCCACCCCCCAGGCGCCGGTGCTGTATTTTCCCTTGATCGACACTTCGCACGCCGGTTACGGCAATGCCAAGATTGGCACGCGGTGGCAGAAACTCTCTCCGCTGCACCGCGTGCGGCCCGGCGTGCCGCCAACCATCGTCTTCCACGGCACGGGCGACACCGTGACGCCGTTTGCCGGTGCCCAGGCCTTCCGCGATGCCATGCTCAAGGCCGGCAATCGTTGTGATCTCGTGACCACCGAAGGTGCCGCGCACGGCATGCCGCCGGTTCCGTGAGCGGCAAGGCGCTAGCCGCCGGTGACGCCCGTCCACGCATTTCCGCAAGAACCCGCTTGCGGCTCACAATGTCCCGGTGCAAAGTAAGTGGCATTGGCAAGGACGAGCAACGTGATGATCGCTTTCCGTCGGCAATTCATGTTCATCCTCCTTCAACGGTTACTCGGCAAACCGGTAGGGCCGGCTGCGCAGAATGAATCGTTCCGCAGTGCCGTCCGCAAAGCTCAGTTCGCCCACAGCGCCCACACGAAACGTCCCCGTCCGCCGCGGGATGGTGACGGTAACGCTTCCGCCTGGCTCGGGCAGGTCCGCCAGTTCCGCCTGGGCCTCGCCGGCCAGATCCTCCACCTGCAACACTCCCCGGACACCTGTGGCTTGGCGCCGGTGGGCGCCTAAGCCTGCCAGGGACGCTTCCAGGGTCAGGGTGTCTCCTGGGACAAGCACTACCGGCTGGTCGTCGTCCGCCGGACTGCGGAACCGGATCACCGGCCCGTTGTGCGGCAGGACCGCGGGAGCCGAGGTGACGGCCCGTCCGAATTTGGGCAGACCTCGCTCTCCCAGTGCCGTCCCCATGTTGAACAAGATGAACCCGTCCGAGCCCAGCGAGCGCGAGATTTCCACCTGCCCGATCGCCTGTTCGTCCGGGATCCGCCAGTGCCCGATGCCCGTGTACAGAGGCACCGCGCCCTGAAGGTGGCCCATCTGGCTCTCCGACATGCTGCGGAAGCCGCTGTCGCTGGTCGAATAGTTCATGGGGCACACAAAGTCCAGCCAGCCTTCTCGGCACCACAGTAACCAGTCCTGGCCGATCGACCGCTTGGTGCCGGGATAGCCGCTGAACACCGCCGCGGAGATCTTCACGTAGGGCTTGATCGCCCGCACCTGCTTTGCGGTTCCTCGCACCACGGCGTTGATCTGCTCGCAGCGCCAGTCGCGGTACTGCTGCGCCAGAGTCCCTCGGTGGCAGTCGCCGGGCCAATCCTGCACGGCTCGCCCCAGGTGTGCCTCGAACCGCTCGCGGCACCCGTCACAGTAACACGATTCGTCATCCGGATAGCGGATATAGTCGAAATGCACCCCGTCCACGTCGTAGTTGCGGGCCACCTCGACCATGGTGTCAATCTCCAATCGCTGGTTGTCCGGGTGGGATGGGCACAGCCACTCGGTCACTTCCCCGGTGACGGTCGCCTGCAGACGCCCGGCCTTCCGCATTTGCTGCGTGAACTCGGGCGTGGTGTGGCCCAGGCGGTAGTTGACCTTCCACGGGTGAACCTGCACGCCGTGTCGCTTCCCGGCCTCCACGGCTTGTGCAATCTGGTCGCCCTTCTCCCTGAAGGTGGCTGACCGCGGCAGCAGATCGCTCGCGTAATGGGCGACTCCGCCCCACCACATGTTCGGCACCACCGCGTTGAAGCCAGCCTGGGACAGAGCCTGCATGGCGTCATCCCAGTTGGCAAGGTCCCCGGTGCCCGAGTGGTTCCAGACGGCGCGGAACTCTCCGTCCCGCGGCCTGTGGGCCAAGACGTAGGCCTCGGCAAGCGAGCTTCGCACCCGCGCAGCTCGAGCGATTGTCTCTTGGTAACGCTCGTCGGCCAGCAGTTGCGTCATCGTCGCCGCCTCGGCCCGGGCCTGCTCCCAATGAGCGCTGATCTGGCTGCTGAAGGGCGACTTGGGGCCCCGCTGCTGCAGGAAGGCTTCGAGTTCCGCCAACTCGGTAAAAGGACCCACGCGCACTGCCCCCGACAACGCATTCTGGGCCGCGTCCCGCCATGCCGAGGGCTCGAAGTGCCCGACCAGCGCCAGCAGAAAGTCCTGTTTGGACCCCAGATCCTCGCCCGTCATGATATGGCCCATAAAGGCGCCTCGGTCGCTGAGGACGACCGCCGGCTCGCCGCGGTTGCCCTGCGCGTCCTGCCACCAGCCGATCACCCGGCCGCGGTCGTCCGCGGGCCGTGCGACGGTGATGTTCCAGGACCCTTGAAAAACTCGCTCGGGCAAGCCGGCCACCGCCTCCGAGTCGAACACCACTTCATCAAACTGCCCCGGACGCTCGCGGCCCCGGTACGCGGGGCTGGAGAAGCCCAGCAGGGCGGCGACGTCGCTGCGCAGGGTATAAAAGATAATGATCTTGCCGCCGTCGTGTACAAAGTCCCGGATCCGCTCGACTTCCTCGCTGTCCATGCCCGGGCTGTAGGCAAAGATCGCCAAACGCCGCCCCCGCAGTGCGCCGGCAAGCACGTCCTTGCTGCTGTGGATACCGTGCGGAACCCCAGCGGCCGAGAGCAAGCCGCCGATACGCTCCGCGGTTTCCCTGGCGGTCTGAGCCTCCGGACCGGCGTCGCGTCCGGAGACGACCACAATGGTCTCGCTGCGGGCGTGGAGGTTGTCCACGGCACACGAGGTATCGATGTCGCGGGACTTCCAAATGGCGATGCGGACGCCGTCCACGCGATCCCAGCCCGCGGGGCTTCCTTCGCTCCGAAAGGCTCCCTTGCCCAAGCGGATGCGATTCCAGCCGCGCTCGATCCCAAAGCCCGCTCCGTACCATCCACTGCCCGAACGGAAGTAGAGCGTCCCGCCGCGGGTGGGCGCCGGGTTCTCGGCGTAGAAGTCAAAGTCAATGGAACCGTACCGCACCAGGTCCAGTTCCACGTTCCGGTCAACCACCGCGCGCTCGTTCCGCCGCCCGCGGGAAAAGTCGCACGGCAGCACCAGGGCGGTGGTGCCCGTGGCGGTCTGGCGGGGCATGGTCTGCACCGGCGCCGATTCCTCCGCGGTCCGCCAAGCCTCGCCCGCGGCAGCAGCGTCCGAGTACTCAAAGTCGTCGATCACCAACACGTCGGCGGCAAAGGCGCCGGGGGCGCACACCAACAAAGCGATGCAGACAAGCGGCCTCATCATGGTCCTCTCCTTTCAGTATCATACTCAGTTCGTCCCGATCGCGAGCGAAAGTCTTGATTGTAACCTCGTAGCCGAATTCGTGAGAATTCGGATGGCTACACCAGAATCCAAAGTCTCACGACGTCGGCTACCATCTAGCATCGAGAACATTTCGCAAGCTTACGATCAAGGCCACCAGTCGCGGTTTAGCATTGTCGCCGATCGCAACCCGGTCTCATAGAGGCGCTGTTCTTGCCGGAGCGAATTCACTTTCGCGTCCGGCCGTTGTGGAAACCCCGGATCGGTTCGCGCGCGAACAGGAAGCCGGCAGACAGGACGATGATCGCAAATGGCAGCGACGGGTTCATGGCTCAACGGCCGGTCGCAGCCAGCGTTCTCGGGAAAAAGAGGGCGGCGAGCCGCACTTGCTGGCGACGTTCACGATCATGACGACTGGGCCTTCGTATTTGGCGAGTTCGACCTCGTCGCCGTCCAACGATTTCATCTTAAAGCTCCGCATCAGACCCTCGTCTTGTTCTCGGAACATGGACTACACCTCGCAGTCCACGTGGCCAAGCGAGGCCAGCACCGTTCCGGCCATCGCAGCTCCGCTGAGAAACGCTCCCTCGATGCGCGGCCCGGCGCACCAGTCGCCGCAGGCGCCGATCTTCAAGTCGCCATCGAACAGACACCGGTCGGGCAGCGGCTCGGTGGGCAGCGCGTACCGCCAGCGGTGAGCGACGACGTAGCCGGGGGGCACCGCCGCCACGCCAGTCGCATCCCAAAAGGCATCCAGGAGCCGCTCCCGGATCGTCTCGGGTGGCTCTTCGAGATGACGCTGAGTCCAATCCCCGGACGCGTGCAGAATCCAGGTTTCCGTGTCCGGATGGCGGCCCGGCTTGCTGCTGTTCCTGGCGACCCACGAAAGGGGAGAATCCTGAACGAAGGCGCCGTCGTAGTCGACATCGATCCGAGCGGGAAACCGGACCAACAATGCCCAGCAGCTGGCCGGATTTGGACTGATGCAACTTCTTGACAGAGTCCAGATCCTGCGTATAATTCGATGATGCGTGACGATCCAGCCAAACTGCTTCGTGAACACGGTGTCCAAGTCACGGCCCACCGCTTGGCCGTGCTGCGGGCGGTGTCAGGTCGGCCCCACTGCGCGGCGGAAGACATCGCCAGGAACGTTCGCGCGGAGATCGGTGCTATCTCGCGACAGGCGGTGTACGACGTGCTCGGAATGTTGACCGAAAAGGGCATCGTTCGGCGGATCCAACCTGCCGGGTCGCCGGCCCGTTACGAGGATCGGGTCGGTGACAACCACCACCATGTGATCTGTCGCACTTGCGGAAAAACGGCCGATGTCGACTTCGCCGTCGGCGAAACGCCCTGCCTGACCGTCGCCGCTGACTCGGGTTACCAGATCGACGAGGCGGAGGTGATTTTTTGGGGCACCTGTCCCGCGTGTCTCGCGGAGTCGTCGGGGGCGGGAAACTAAACACCAACAACACAAATCTTCGAAATCAGTCCAACCAACATCCAATCAAGCACAAGGAGAAATCACATGTCAGATACGGCAAAAGGACGCAGGATGCGACTAGTCCGTGGAACAAGTTCAGTTTGGATTGCTGCCTTCGCCTTGAGCTGTCTGTTGGGCACGAGTGGCGGCATGCTGCTGGCCCAAGCTACCGGTTCGAATCCGCTGACCGAGAACGGTGGACAACAGGTTGCGGATCGCCAGCACTCGCAACCCACGGGACCGCATGGAGAAAACATGGCGGCCGGTGGTAAGTGTCCTGTGACGGGCGCCATGCAAAGCTTCACGGCCCTCACAAGCTCGATCCAAAGCCCTGCGGCCCACGGAAACACGGCGGCTGGGAACAGGTCTTATCGGGACTGGTGGCCGAATCAGTTGAACCTGCAGATCCTTCATCAGAATTCGGCCCTGAGTAATCCGATGGGCAAGGATTTCCGTTATGCCGAAGCATTCAAGCAGCTCGACCTGGATGCCCTGAAGAAGGACATCCACGAATTGATGACGACATCACAGGACTGGTGGCCAGCCGACTACGGGCACTACGGGCCGCTGTTCATTCGGATGGCCTGGCACAGTGCAGGGACGTATCGCGTCGCCGATGGCCGCGGTGGCGCATCGGATGGCACGCAACGTTTTGCTCCCCTCAACAGTTGGCCCGATAACGCGAGCCTCGACAAGGCCCGCCGGTTGCTCTGGCCCATTAAGCAAAAGTACGGCAACAATATCTCTTGGGCCGATCTGATGGTCTTCACCGGTAACTGCGCTCTTGAATCGATGGGATTCAAGACGCTCGGCTTCGCAGGAGGTCGAGAGGACGTCTGGGAACCACAACAAGATGTTTACTGGGGGCCTGAAAGCGAGTGGCTTGGCGACAAGCGTTACCGCGGTGACAGGGAACTCGAGAATCCGCTCGCCGCCGTTCAGATGGGCTTGATCTACGTGAACCCGGAAGGGCCCAGCGGCAAGCCGGATCCGCTCGCCGCAGCCAAGGACATTCGCGAGACGTTTGCCCGCATGGCAATGAATGACGAGGAGACCGTTGCGCTGATTGCCGGCGGACACACATTTGGAAAAGCTCATGGAGCTGCCAGCCCAGAAGAGTACGTCGGTCCTGAACCCGAGGCGGCCAGTATCGAGGAACAAGGCCTCGGCTGGAAGAATACGTTTGGAAAGGGCAATGCTGGCGACACGATCACCAGCGGCCTGGAAGGGGCTTGGACCTCCACCCCAACGCAGTGGTCCAGCGGATACTTCGATAACCTGTTCGGCTACGAATGGAAACTCGTGAAGAGTCCGGCTGGTGCGTGGCAGTGGACGCCGAAGGACGAATCAGCGCAAGGGACCGTGCCGGATGCTCACGATCCGTCGAAGACGCATGCGCCCATGATGTTCACGACGGACCTGTCGCTGAAGGTGGACCCGATCTATGCGAAGATTTCGAAACGCTTCCACGAGCACCCGGAAGAATTCGAAGAAGCCTTTGCCAAGGCCTGGTACAAGCTGACACACCGCGACATGGGGCCCGTCTCGCGTTGCCTCGGGCCGTGGGTTCCGGAAGCGCAGTTGTGGCAAGATCCCGTACCCGAAGTCGATCATGAATTGATTGACGAGCAGGATATTGCTGCCCTCAAAAACAAGATCCTCGCCTCGAAACTGTCCATTTCCCAGTTGGTCTCGACCGCCTGGGCGTCCGCCTCCACGTTTCGTGGCTCGGACATGCGTGGTGGAGCAAACGGGGCCCGCATCCGCCTCGCCCCGCAGAAGGATTGGGAAGTCAACCAACCGGCCGAACTTGCGAAGGTCTTGCAGACACTTGAGAAGATCCAACAGGATTTCGACAGATCACAGTCCGCCGGCAAGAAGGTCTCGCTGGCTGATCTGATTGTGCTGGGCGGGTGTGCAGCCGTTGAGGAAGCTGCGAAAAAGGCCGGGCAAGACGTCCTGGTTCCCTTCTCGCCCGGGCGCACCGACGCATCGCAGGAGATGACCGACGTGGATTCCTTTGCCGTGCTGGAACCGACCGCAGACGGATTCCGCAACCATCTCGGTGAGGGTCACGATCGACCGGCGGAAGAGTTGTTGGTGGATCGGGCGAACCTGCTGACGCTAACCGCTCCTGAGATGACGGTGCTTGTCGGCGGCCTGCGGGTCTTGAATGCGAACTTAGGGCAGTCCGAACTCGGCGTCTTCACCAAGCGACCTGAGACGTTGACCAATGACTTCTTCGTGAACCTTCTCGACATGAGCACGGTGTGGCAGAAGTCTGCCAAGAGCGAGCAAGTCTTCGAAGGACGGGACCGCAAGACGGGGGAGGTCCGATGGACTGGCACTCGAGTCGATCTCGTGTTTGGTTCAAACTCGCAACTTCGAGCCATCGCGGAAGTCTATGCCTGTGACGGCGCGCAGGAGAAGTTCACCAATGACTTCGTGGCGGTCTGGAGCAAGGTCATGAATCTGGATCGTTTTGACCTTTCTGACTGATCTGGCTGACGTGGACGTGGCACCGCGAGACGAGGTTCCATCCCGAGACGAACCTGGAACCGTCCGGCCTGCTGGGCCCCGTCATGCTGAGAACGGCCCGAGGCGAGAAGATCGAGTAACGACGGCGATCGGGGGGATTTACCTCCCCTTGATCTCCGTCCCGCCGACCGAAAGCGTGGTGGCGTCGATCGCCAGGTGAGCAACGACCTTTCCGCCCTCGCAGTCGATATAGGCTGCCCGGGCATCGGTGACGATCTCGCCTACGGAACTGGGCCGGAGACGAATCGCGGTCCCGGTGGAATTGAGGATTGCCAGCTCGCACCGTCCCGACTCGGTGATCTCGGCAGCGGCCAGTCCCGGTTCGTCCGCCAACATGCGAATGCGATTGGCCGCGGCGGTCGCATCGCGTACCGGTGCATGCGGCAGCAGGATCTGGATGAATTGCAGCCGCGTGCCGGGCTGCACGTCGCCCTCCCAGGCGTAGCGGGACGAGATCAATCGCCGCGGGCTGGCCGGATCGGGCTCCTCCGGCGTCAGGACCAGTGAGCGTCCGGGTTGCGGCGCGTGATAGATCAACAAGTCGAAGGGCGGCGCGTCGTACAGTCGGGCCTGTTGGAAGGAGTACTCAGAGAACCAGCCGTTCAGCCAATTCGCCCCGCGCACGTCGCCCACATGCTGAATGTTCCACACCGGGCCGACGCGTCCACGAAACCGGTCGCGGAACACGCTTTCGTCGCGGACCAGAACGAAGCGGTTCTTGACGAACAGGAACTCCCGATCCTGATCCGCCTCGTATCCCATATACCCCGTGACACGAACGTGGGCGTGCGTGGCCAGCCGATGATCGGTAAACGCCGGTACGGTACTGGTCATCCCCGCCCAACCCAGCGGCAGCTTCTTTTCGCCGCGAAATGTCTTCTGGCCGAGGTACGTCGCGTCGCCCGAAAGGTCCTCGATGCGGACGGCGTTCTCGCGGCTGACAAATTTCTCCGAACTCATTTCCGCAAACGCCGCCGAATACCGCTCGAAGCTCAAGACGGCCGTCGGATTCAACGGATCGTGCCGCGGATAACACTCGACCAGCATGTACATGTCGCCGGGATTCCAGCCCGAGCGGAACACCAGCTTGTGCGGCATCACCTGCTGGGTCATGACCATGTTGCAGTCCACGCCGCCCGCGTCGGGAAACATCTCTGCGGCCTGGGCGTTGGTCAGCCGAAGGATCTCCTTCCGCTGCAGCAGCTGCGATCCGCCGTCCGGCTCGACGGGCGTTATGGTATCATCGCAGATCAGGCTCGCCAGCGAGATGTCCTCCAGCGACAGGGCTTGGATGTGATGATGGGTGCTGGAGAAACCGCGGGCTTGGCCAAAGTTCATCAGCCGATGGGCTACCCAGCGATAGCGGCCGTCCCGCGTGTATTTGGCGGCCAGTTCCAGGGCAAAGACCCTCGCCCCGGCGTGTGAATTGTACCCGCCGTGGGCGCCGTATTGCACGGCGGCGCCGTCGGGCGTCACCTCGGCCACGATCCGCTCGAATAACTGCCGGGCCGCCGGATCGACGAACACTGCGGTGCGTCCCAGCAGTTCGGACGCCCGCAGGATGTTCCCGAAGCTGCTGTAGAAATAGCCTGTGTCGTTGATTCCCACGTCGCGAAAATCCCACCAGTCGGACCATGTTTGTGCGGCGTATGCCTGCCACTTGGGCACGTCCGGTTCGTCCGGATAGAACGCCGCCGCCAAAGCGTGATTCAGACCTTGGCATTGGCTGCGATGGTGCGATCCGCGCCACAGGCCGTCGCCCGGCCGCCACGCGCACTGGTACTGCCGCAAACTCAGCAGCAGCTCGCGAGCCCACACTTCGTCCTCCGGCGTCATCAGGTTCCGGCGGCGCAACTCGCGGAAATGAAACCCACACAGGGGAAACCCTTCCATCGAGAACACGCCGTGGTCTTGCTCGATCGTCCGCCGCACCCAGTCGGCATAATGCCGCAGCGTCTTCTTGATCCCCTCGCCCAGTCTCGGGTCGCCTTCGAGCGCAAACACCGCCAGCGCGGGCAACGCGTGACGCGGACCGTAGGTTCCCCGATCCGGACCGGCCTCGAACCCGGCGGCCAGCGGGCGGACCAGATCCACGTAATCGCGGCGAGTCACCAGTCGCCGCGGCACGCTCAATTCGGCCGGATCACGCCGCTGATATCGATCCTGCGGCGTCGCGGGAGCGGCCTGCGGACTTTCTTCTTCGCCGGCGTCGAGCGTCGTGGTTGACGCCAGGAGCAGCCAGATTAGACAACGGGGGGCGGCGGGGAGGTTGCTCATCGAGGGCTCCTTCGTAATTCCTGGAGTTGTGACCGCCCAGCGGGTGGCCGATCGAGCACCGAGCCGTCGTCCGTCAGGCGGAGCTCAAGGCCGGCAATCTTCGACCTCGAACAGACGCATCTGCCTCCACGCGGGCCGGCGGGTTTTCGCAAGCCATGTGATCCGTGTCCTCCACCGGCGATTGTCTCTCAAGGGCCGGCTGTCGTCAATGCCGTGAAGGGCTGCGTGAAGGGCTGCGAACCTGGCAGGACCGACGATCTGACGACGTGAATTCGCCGGTTGAATGGAGGAATCGAACTGGTTGATCTCGTCCAGGATATTGCGTTTGGATTCGTTGCTGAGCGCACGTGACGCTCCCCCAAGGAATCCGAACCGCGATGTCGCACGCGTCCTGATTCAGCAGCCGCCAGAACAGCATGGATGGAGTGGGAAAATGTGGGCATTTCGGCGGCGCCGAACTGGGACCAGAAGCGGTCCGCCGCTTCGGCTTCGCCGCCGGCAGCGGATCGTGCGTTGATATGGTTGATGATCAGCAGGACATCAAGCGGGGTGAGCCAGTTGTCGCCGTTGACGTCGAAGTACGGCGGCGGCGATTCTTGCCAGACTGGCGGTTGGTCCAGGCGGCGGCTGCCGCTTCGGTTGATCTCGTTGATCAGCTTCAGCACATCCAACGGCACGACGGCGCCGCTGGCGTCCACGTCGAAACGGTTGGGGCGGAACTGCCACGGGGCCGGATCGAACTGGAACGATCCGATCGCGCCGGCCGGAACCGGATTGCCTTGCAGATTGAATACCTGGTCGGGCTGCACCAGCACGTGATAGGTTCCGTAGTCCGCGGCGTCCCATGCTCCGCCCGGCGCCGCGATGCGATAGGTCGCCGACCGTGGCGTGCCGGCCGGGCCGCTGGAGGCCTGGACCAGCGTTGCCAGTTGAGCGTAGCCGTTTGGTCCCGTGACCAGGATGTCGGCGTTGTCCAACGAACCGGGGGCGAGTCCCAACGGGTCCGTGTACGTAACTGTGAAGCGATGAAAGCCGAAATCCTCCCGCTCCCTGCGGACGTGCGCTTGCAACCGTTGTGCGGTCGGGCCGCTGAGCGGATCGTCGGGATGGATCAGGAACTTGCTGCCTGCCGCGCCGTCCATCGGCCAGTGCCAAGCGTAGAATTCGGGCAGCCAGCCGCCGGTCTCGTCGGCGGCCCGCAGCAGGGCGTCGAACACGTTGGCCTGCTCGGCCGATTCGGCCTGCAGGAAGCGGTTGCTCCACGGCTCGGTCGAGCCGCGGTTGTAAGGCGTCACGCCGACTTCGGTCAGGACCACCGGCATACCTCGGCCGGACTTGCGGGCGGCGGCAAAGTCGCGCAGATCGTGCAACGCGCGCTCCCAATTCGCTTGCACGATCTCGATAAAGGCAGCGTCGGGGTATTCGCCCGATGCATCGGCCTGGGCAATTGTCGCCAACGGCGGATACAGATCGACGCCGATGAAGTCGATGTGGGGATTCTCCCAGATGGCTTCGGTCAAATTGACGTTGGTGTACTCGTCCCAGTTGGCAGCGTAACCCAGCGATCCGGGAAAGACGGCGGCGACCGCTTCGAGGACGTCGGTCCAGTGGTCTTGGTGGCTGGCCGTCAAGCCTTTCAACTCGCTGCCGACGGTCATCCGGTCGGCGCCGGCAGCGGCGGCAGCACGGGCCACGGCGACCAGATAGTCCTGGTATTCCTGGAAGAACCGATCGGCGACCGCACCGTCGAACTGCATCTCGCCGCGCCACCGGGAAAAGTTTTCGGGCTCGACCATCGGATTGACCGTGACGGTCATCCCCAGCGATTTGGCGCGGGCCATGCCCGCCGCGACGTGAGCGATCTCGGGCGCCTTCTGCCCGCCCGAGATCGCACCGGTGGCCAGGTCGACATAACGCACGGGAATCAGACTGACGGCCCGGAAGTCGTGCGCGAACAAGTCGTCGACCGCGGCTTCCCACTTGCTGGCCCCTTGCGCCTCGAAGTTCCACCATGAGACCAGATTGAAGCCCGGCAGCGGGTCCAAGCCCGGCTGGTAACTGGAATCTGCGACGACGGTCACCTCGGGCGAATCCAGCCGAGCGTGCGGGGCGGACATCCGGTTGTCCGCCAGCGAGACGAACGGATTGACCCGCTGCTGGGCGAACACCAACCACGCCGTTGCGCCGGCGTGCAACCGGGCGTCGTAAATGGCGCCCAGTTCCGCGTCGATCAACTCGTCGCTGGAGGCTGCTACGACACCCAACCCGTCGCCTTGCGGATGGAACAAACGGGCGAACTCGACCTGTTGCAACGCCTCGGCGTACTGGTCCCCTTGGCCCTGGACGACATACAGGACCGCGGCTTGCGCGGTGCCCTCGAACCACACGCGGCTGGGCGTCGTCCGGTCGCTGTAGGTGAACCCGGCATACGGACCATCGACCGCTCGCAGATGCGCTTCGGACCACGCTACCGGCCGGCTCCAATCGATGGCCGCGGCGTACTGGTCGGACACGCCCAGCGCCATGGCCGACCACAACTGGGCATCCAGCGGGACGGAACTGGTGTTGATCGTATCGCCGCCGCCGGTGCCCGTCCAGAATTTACCTTCGGCGTGGTCGAACATCTGCATCACGAAATCGCCGGCATGGGTGGCTCGGGTCGCATACACTGCGGCCGCCGGGTCGCCCGCAGCGGACAGGGCGTCCGCCAGGAGCTGGTTCAAGGCGAACAGATCGACATTGTGTTCGGTCGCTCGCCAAGGAAGAGAATTTCCCGATTCGTTGAAGCCGCCGCGGTAGCCGCCCCAGACGCCGTGATCTTTCAGGTTCACCTCGGCCCAATCGCTGATCGCGCGAGCACGATCTAAGTATTCCGCTTCGCCCGTGCTCTCGTGTAACGTGAGCAAGGCCAGGCCGAACCAGGCGTTGTCGCCCAGCGTCCGGGTTTCTCCGTACGGTGGACGCGGCGAGTCGTCGCGCAGCAGAGCGTGCCCGACGTTCCGCTGGTTGTAGTACGCCCCGTCGGGCCGGACCGTTGCGACGATCGCGTCGGCGATCTGCCGGGCGGTGGCTCGAGCCGCCGCGTCGCCGGTGGCCCACAGGGCCTTGATCACCAAAGCGTTATCATACAAAAATGAACGATTCGGATAGATACTGACATCGCGCACCGCCTGGCTGGCCGGATCGGCTCGGTACGATTGGACCAGCCGCGCCGGATCGCAGCCGTCGGTCATCAGCCGCACTTCGTCCAACCAGAAAGTCCCGTTCCCGGCAGGCAGGCCGTTGCCCAGCACGAATTGCACCGCGTGCAGATCGGCAGGTTGGAGGCCCATCGGCAGGTCGATCACAAACGGCTGAAAGCTGGTCGTCAACGTGATCACCGCGGGGGCGGTGGTCAGCGGTTGCCATCCGCCGCTGGGCGTGGTCCGGAACACGTTGACCGCCACCTGCTGGCCCGCCGCGTCGCCTTGGGCAAAGAACTGCAGCCGGTGGGCGAATCCGAACTCGCGGATGTCGCGCGGCCCGAACGCTCCGAAGCCGAATTGGAAGTAGCCGTTCGCGCCGGAACCGTTCCACGTGGCGCGAAAACTCGTCCGGCCCGCCGCCGCATTCGGATCGTTCCCGTCCAACGTCATCCGGGCGACGTCGTTGATGTGGATATAGTCGCCGCCGGCCAGGTAGTCCGTGTACAGGGGCACCATCGACCGGCCCGCGTCGCCATCGATCCGGCTGATGCAAGCGGCGTCGGCCGAACCCATCAGGAACTGGACGGCGGGACGGATGGCTTGCGGCGACAGGTTGCCGCCCAGATCATGGATCAAACGACTATCCGGATCGTCCCGTTCGCCATCCGGCAGCGGAATCTCCAGCAGATTCAAGCCGCTCAGCAGATGCCGAGCTTCGAGTGGTTCCAGCGTCAAACGTCGCAATGGGGGCTTGCTGGGAACCAACGCGCCAGCTCGCGTAACGGCGGCCACACAACGCGATTTGCAGGACTTGCACTCAATCATGGCGATCTCCCCACCGAATAGCCGCGTGTAGAACGGAATTCATTCCGTTCAGTCTACCCTGAGTTCGCTGCTCGAGCGACAACTGCCGACCGATCGCTGCCCTGGAACGATTCAGACCAGCGAAATCGGCCGAATCGTTGGTACAACGCCACGCTCACGGCTCAGAGCAGCGAGCGTCCCTCGGGGTAATCCAGCCGGAACGGCCAGTGCAGGCGCACACCGATCTGGCGTTTGGTTTCGATCAGGCGCGGGATCTGGTCCTTGGGCAGAACTTTCTCGGCGGCACTGCGAAAACCTCGGTTGACCGACCAGATCGTGCGCCGCAGCGTTTCCACTTCTTGGATCGGATTGTCGAGCAGCGGGAGCAGCGCTTCGAGAGAACGCCAACCGCGGATTTCAGGAGGTTCTTCGTTCTTGATATCAGCTAGCAGCTCTTCGTTGAGCAGCAGGATCAGGTCTATCTTGCTGGCGGGCAACATCACGGTAATCCTCATTCCCTGGAGGGTTACCGTCAGGAAGCCGCCCCCCCGCGTTTCGCCACGCGGCAGGCGCAGAGCCCCCCAATGGAGAGGGTCTTCGGACGACGGCGTTACGTCAGATGTAGGCATCGGCAGTTCCTTCCAAGAGAGGTGTGGTGAATCAACGCAAACCGCAGCAGGCGTCCCAGAAGGCCGATTCCGGAGCGATCCGCGCCATGAGGCAATGACCCCCATGTCGTGGTAGTTCCCTTCGCGGCGGCCGATCGGTTATAATTTGCGTTAAGAGTCAGCCTTGACATTTCCTACCAAAGATCGTGGCCTTCTGGTGTCAGCTTGCTCGGGTGCGGCTGTGAAGTATAGCCAGCGGGTCGCGTAACCCGCTTTGTTTCATCTTGTCATGCTGTATAAAATGTTGCCAGCGATGCGCGGTGCGCGTCTGGGGAGGGAGTGATGCGGCAAGAATTTCTCGATCGTTTGCGGTCCGCGCATCGTTCGGAGCGGCTGCTTGCCTGGAGCGAACTTCATCTCGAACCCGAGGCGTCACGCCATGTCTTATCCGTCTCCGATCGCCTGCAACTCGCAGAGTTCCTGGTTGTTGAGGACGACGATGGGGTGCATCGCATGGGCTCCGATACCCTCTTGGGTTACTCCAGTTGCGTGCAAGTCGAGCCGAGCGGTGACGGTGTGGAGCCATGGTCGGCGGCGACGAGCCCCCATACGCTGGAGGAATGGCTGTGGAATGACTTCCACAAACCGTCGGCGATCTTTCGAAGCAGCGAGCGCGGCTATCATCGTCGGGACTCCGACGCCGTGGAGATCCTGGCCCGCCGGTTGGGGATCAAGGAATTCCCCCTGGTGAATTTTCATCCCCTGCCGTTGCACAAGGACGGCTGGCGGCAACTGACGACGGAGCGGGCGTACAAGACCATCGGCCTGGTGGGCAGACTGGGATTGTTCGGCGATCGCGCCGAGACGGACCTGCAATGGACAGATGCGCGATTCCGTTTTCTGCGGCAGACGCCGCCGCCTTCCTACGAAGCGGGCGAAGAACTGCGTCAATACTACTGCCTGCAGGAGTTCGAGGGCGGGCGTGTCGTTCACCAGTACGATACGCAAGACCGCGAAGGCTATCGGGTCGATTATGGCATCATCCAGAAGTATCCGGTCTTTCTGGGGACGCATTGGATCACCGTCGTACTGTGTTGCGGCTCCTCGTCGCTGGGCACGGTCGCCGCGGCCCAATGGGCCGCCATCGACTTGGCAATACCGCAAGACCCGATCACGCAAGCCCCGATTACTTTGCCCAAAACCATCACGTCGAATAGCCGTCTCGAGGCGTTGCTTCGCACGAGGGGCGCATCGCAGACCGACATCTGGCGACCTTCCACGATCGAGTTGCTGGGGCTGTACGTCGATCACGATCAATGGTCGCCGAGCGATCTCCAATGGCGTGATGTCCAGCAACACACGTTCGAGATTCGCTTGCAGGCAGGAAAACCCGCAGCGCTGATCATCGATGGGGAAAAAGCCAGATTGAACCGCGATAGCCAGAATTTCTGCTTGGCGGCCAAGGTTCTTCTGGGGGCCAGCCAGAACCCGGGGCATGCCGTGGACATCCGGCAATTGGCCCGCGACCGCGATATTTGGGATGGCCGCAGGTTGCACACCAGCAAAGTCAAGCAGCGGCTGCACAACCTGAACAAGCAGGCTCTGAAAGGCACCCTGACGGTCGATCAACAGGTCACCGTTGCCGCGGAGATCATCGTCACCGAAGAATGAGAACAGATTCCCTTTCGCGTATCGTTCGATAGCGCAAGTGAATTCTCTCCCGCTGCGCCGCTTCTCGTTTTGCCCTTCTGGCCGGAAACTGAGAGTGTGCCCAGGCGCGTTGTCGCGAACTTGTCTCCCGTCTGCCGGTCCTGTTAAGTGGCGGTTCTGACGTGTCCGCCGCCGGCCATGCACGGTGAGCAGAAGGTTGCTCGCGAAACCATGTCAGTGGCAGAAAGGAACAGCCCATGGATCCGTCAGAGGTTCCGAAAGATTTGCGGGCGGAGTTTCGTTTGCCGTCCGGACCGACCGGCGGCGGTTTTCTCACTGTGCGGCTTGGCGATATCCGGATCACCGCCGAATATACGCCGGCCAAGGTCGAACTGCTTCGCGTCTTGAACCAGGCGTTGTTGGATGACGCGGACCTTCCCGCGCTGGCTCGCGGGTGGCGTTCCCCCGAACAGATCGCCGAGCAGTTGAGCTATCCTCCCACCACGGGCGGAATCCGGCGGACGGTGATGCTGATCAATCGGATCTTCCGAAACGCCGCGGCCCGCGGTGCCCCGCATCTGGATCTGCCGCCACTGGTTGCCGGTCGGCGGCAAATCGGCATCCGCTTGTCCTGGCCCATCGCGTTTGAACAACCTGGCTGGTGGTGATGTTTGAGATCGTAGGTCTTCGTCGCGCTGCGTTGTCATTTGGTTGTCACGGTTGCATCCATGTACGCGTCGATGCTGTATGTCGTGTTCCGAGTCGCCCTGTCGCACAGGTTGTCGTCCATGAAGGATGCCGATTTTCTGTCCATCGATTTTCGTTGGCCTGCCGCATAGATTTCAGCTTGACGATCGGCCCATGCTGTTCGAGAGAGGAGGAGCCCCCGATGAAACAGACCTGCTCGAGACCGCTTACCTTGTGGGCGGCGAAACACGCTTCGCAACTGCAACGCGTACAGATCGAGCGCCAGGTGCAGCTGTACCCAGGCGTTGTGCCCTACAACCCCGAGGCGGAGAACGACGAGGCCGCTGTCACGCTGCAGATGATCGAACCCTTCGACCGCGTCGTGGCGGTCGCCTTTGTCGGCCCGGCGGTACCCGAACACGTGGTCTTGAACGGCACTCCCGTGTCCCCGGGCATGCATCCGATCCGGCCGACGGACCGGCTTGACCTCGGGCTCGATTCGTACTGGTTGTCCGAGGATCTTTCTCCGCAACGCACGAGCTATGACCCGGAGTTGCACGGGCTCGACGCCCGGTGCTGCATGACCAAGGCCCGCCTTCGGGCGGGGCAGGAGATCGTGATCTGTCCGGGTCGGCCCGGCGTGCCCTGTGATGTGATCTACAAGGCCGCCGCGTGGGAGGCCGTGATCCAGGCCAACCGCGAAATGAAGTGTCCCGGTTGCGGATATCGCCCCGGGGAACCCGCGTGGCATCCAACCGTTCCCCAGCTTCGGAGGGAAGTACTCCATGACCTCTGCAATTGCTTCCACGAATAGTCTGCTGACCGAGGCGGACCAGTGCCGTTTCAGCCGGCTCATGAACGCCTACCCGTTTCGCGATGGCGGCTTCGACCACTGGTTGACGACGCCGCTGGCGGTGATCGGTGCCGGGATGCTCGGCGCCCGGCTGTGTGAAGAAGCCGTGTTGGCCGGTGCTTCCGTCGTCGTTTTCGATCCGGACATCGGCGAGTTGCCCAACCTCGGCAACCAGCGATGCCAGCCCGGCGTGTTCAAGGCCCTTTCGCTTCAAGCGCGTTGCGAGGCGATTCGGTCCGGTCATCTCACGGCCGTTTGTCGCGACGTGCGGCACGCGGATCTGCGCCAGTTGCGGGACTGTGCCCTCTGGTTTGACTGTACCGACGACGCGAATCTCGCCTGGCCGCTGACCGAAGCCAGCAATGGGTTGGGCAGCTACCTGCTGCGCTGCGCGGTGGACGGGACGGGCCAGAGCGAAATGGGACGAGTCATGTGCTCGGCCGGCGGCCGAGGCCACGCCTGCCAGTGCTGTAGCTATTCGCTCGAGGACGTGTTGCGTCAGCGGCGTCGTACGCCCTGCCTGGCCGGGCCTGCGGCGGAGGGGCCGCCGACGCTGGCCGGTGGTGCGATCGCGGCCGGAACCGTCGGGCTGGCCCTATCGCTGGCCCAGCGGCTGATTGCCGGCAAGGATCTGGACCGGATTCTGAACCGGGAATTCATCCTGGACTGGACGAATTTCCAAATGCTTGCGGTGCGTGTAAACCGTTGCGAGCGTTGCCTGACCGGCCATCGGACGTGGGATCTGATGGACTTGGACTTCACGGCTGCCGACGGCACGTTGGCCGACGTGTTTGCCGCGGCCGGCGCTTCCCCGGAGATCGATCTTGAAGCGTATCTCCATCCGTTGAACGTCCAAGCCGCTTGCCGGTGCGGGGAAGTGGTTGCCGCCGTGGGCACGGATTGGGCGGACCCGCCGTTGTGTCCGACGTGCGCGTCTCGCCTGACCTGGATGCCGGAGATGCAGATCGATCGCGTCACCCGGTTGCAAGCCGAAGCGTGGGAAATCCAGGACGTGCCGCTGGCCACGTTGGGGGTTCCCGAGGGTGGGATGTTTGTTGTCCGCGGCCCGGGGCGGCCAGTTCGCCGCCTGCTGCTGCGGTAAGGAGCTGAACTGCGTCCGCGGGCGTTACCCGCATTGCGAGAACACGACACCCGCCGAAACCGAGGAGAACCGTGCATGGCTACGCCCACCGACTATACCGCACCGCAGCCGTTGTTCGAGCACTTGATGGCCGTCGTCCGCCAGGCCGAAGCAGGAACTTCGACGGCCGACGATTCGCCGCTGGCCATGATCGCGGCCGAGTTTTTCTGCAACAACTGGGCCGATGCGTGCGACGGACTCTTGCAGAAGACCCGCCTGTTGCGAGTGTATCCCGAGTGGGCGGCGGCGCCGCGCGCGTTTCGGTTTGAACTCGATCGGCCCTACAAACGCAAGAGGGGCCCGGAAGCGCCGGTCGAGCTGTGTCCCGGTCCGATTCACGGGCTGATTCGCTACCGTGCGGATCTGTTCGCGAACCCCAACCTGCCGTACATCGCCGTGCAGATCGATCCGACACTGTCCTATTTCCACCCGAATTGCTCACGCCAGCGGGGTAGTCTGGTTTGCTTGGGCGATCTTCCCGAGACGTTGTTTCCCTACCCGCTGGATCTCCTCATCGAGACCCGGCTGTATCCCATTCTGACGTACCAGGACCGCCGTCCATCGCATCCGTTTGATCTGGAGGCGGCTCGTTACTTTGCCCTGCAACCCGAGGCGATGGAGGGGCTGGAGCCCGTGGAGCCCTTGTACTGATGGGCCCGAGAGAGGGGCCGCCCCCCGATTTCCGAGGCTGAATTCGAGCGTAAGAGAGGAACGAACGAATGAAACGATCCCCTGCAGAAAACGCGGACGACCGTCATCTCTTCGAGATGCTGCCCTCGGGCAAACGTCAGCATGATCCCGGCAAGGCGCTTTCCAAGCTTGACGGCGTCTATTTCACGGGAGGCCACAAGGGCGTGATGACGCTGGGCGAAACCGACGCCGAACTCGTCTTGGAACCGGACGGCAGCATCCGCATTCGGGCTGCCGCCCCGCTGCTGACTGCCCCGGCGCTGAATACCCTGCCGCTGAATACCCTGCCGCTGAATACCCCGCCGCTGAATACCCCGCCGCTGACGCGGGCGGGCTCGCCACGGCTGCAGCCGCTGGAGATGTTGCGAATCACACACGGGTTGCCCGGCAATTTGCGATACGTTCGCGACGGGGCCGGTGGGGCGCTGGTTGCCGACACGCAAATCGACGGGATCACGCATCTGCCGCACACTTTTCGCTCCCTTCGTGATGCCATCTTGCGATCGCTGCACGTGCCGGCGGCCGATGCGGCGATCTCCGCAGCCGCGATCGAGCGCCAGGTCGTCGAGCAAGCGTTGACGAAGCTGCCCTGGGCCGAGGACGGGGTGGTCGAGCAGGAGGATGGCTGGGAGCTTCGCCCGCGACTGCGCGGCGATCCGGTGCCTGTGCGCATGACCGTCGAAGCCGACGGGTTGCGGCTGTCTCGGATTGTGCTGTACGAACTGCCTGCACCCGGGACGGCCGGCGCCATGGCCATCGCGGAATACGCCCTGCGGCTGAACGGCTCGCTGCGCCACGCGCGGCTGGCGATCAGCGACGACCGGTTGGCGGCCGAGGCTCGGTTGGACTCGCAACTCGTCCACCCGGACTGGCTGGCCATGACCGCCTGTGCGGTTGCGGCCGCCGCGCGACACGCCGCTACGCCGTTGCGGTTGCTGGCCGGCCAGAGGGCCGTCGCTGAAAGATACATCAGGATGTTCTGTTCCAACGGGGAACAACCCGCACCGGCCGGTGCGGGCGGTTAATTTCGATTCTCTTGCAAGAGGAGGGTTTGCGTATGGTTGCTGCAACGCGCAGCATCACCATGTCCGATCTCAGCCGCCAGAAGCGGTGGCAGGCCGAACTGGACACGGATGGGCTGACTCGACGGCACACCGTCGGGCAAGCGGTCGAGCACTATCTCGACCGCATGAGCATCCGCAGTCACGGCCTGCGCTGGTCCGCGTTCTCGCGGGGCGTCAAGCTCGACAACAAAGCCGAGCTGGGCGAAGTCCCGGAGACGGACGGCGATTGGATGGTGTTGCCCGAGATCAGCGCGGGCAATGTTTAGCCCCGCTGGCCGCCGGGCTGTGCCGGCGTCGCGGCAACCCCGCGACGCCGGCCGCTCGGCTTATTATCCCCTGTTACCGCCTGAGAGTCGTGTCATGAAGATCGAAGTTGATTGCCGCTACGATTTCCAGCAGGAACTGCGACGGGAGTGCGGTTTGAGCGGCCTGCCGTTGTACAGCGAGCCCGCCAACGCGGACGTTGCCGACCTGGTCGACGAAGCCTTTGCCAGCGCCGTCCTGTCGGAAAGCCTGCCGCCGGAGCCGGATGGCTTGCGGGTGATCATCGAGCCGGTCTGGCTGGCCGAGCCGATCGTCGGCGGCCTGGACATCACGTTGCAGGTTTGTTCCAACGGCTCGCAGCGAGAATATCGCCAGCGGTTCCGCACGGGACGCTGGTACCGGGATGCCCAACTTCGCACGCTGGCTTACCGTGGCGACAGCACGCTGGGCGCTGACGAAACGGCGTATAGCATGCTGCTGGCGCTGCGTGCCGACCGGCCGGCGCCGTGGAAGCTGCCGCCCTTGCAGGCTCCGCCGATCATCGAGCAGGAACTCGCGGACTGCGGGGTCCAGTCGCTGCTGTCCGGCACGCTGCTGGCAGACCGCCCCGTCCTGGTCAATCGGCAATTCGTCGAGGACGCCATCCGCCGCTGTATGGAAGCCGACACCAACGAAGCGGGCGGCGCCCTGTTGGGCAAGCTCGTCCGGCTGAAGGAACCGCTGCCCGATGTGCAGACGCGAATCGTCACCGTCTTGTCGGCCAGCGTCGACGATGAACGGCATGTGGGGCGGGCCTTGAGTCTGGCGTTCAGCCCGGAGGCGCTGGCCCAGGCCGCCCAGATCGCAGAACTGCGCGGCTTGGGCGAGACGGTCCAGACCGTCTACCACACGCACGGCTGGAAGAACTCGTGCGGCCGCTGCAACGAGAGTCCCGATTGTCCTTTGGCCGAATGCCATCCGAGCCTGCAGGACTACCAACTGTTGGAGACGCTGTTCCCCAGCAAGACCACGCTGATGCCCATCGCCGGCCGCAAGCTTGGCGAGCCCGGGCGCCGTCCCGTGCTGCAGATCCATGCCTGGCGGGGCGGGCAGATGCAAGCCATTCCCTGGATCCGCTTTGCCGACTGAAAACCGCGACGCCTTTGGAAAGGAGTTTTTGATGCCTCATCCCAGCCTGTCCGAGTTGATGCGCATCGCCGATATCGATTACCGGCATTCCAAGCTGAAAGAAGACGATTTGAATGCCTTTGGGCAGTACCAGAGGACGGCCAGTGACAATCCTCTGCAACTGGTCGTCGAACTGATTCGCCAGCATTCCCGCGTGCGGACGATCGAGTCTGCCTGTGAGGCCGCGGCCGATGCGGCGACGAAGCTGGAAAAGATGCTCAAAGATCTCCTGGACGGAAATGCGACGTTTTGCCATCTGGAAACGATCCGCGAAACGCCCGCCGGTCCTCGCGCCGTGTGCCGGTTCAACGGAACCTTGCGGGAAGTGTCGATTCATCCCGAGGTCGATCCGGAGCGGCTGCGGTTGCTGAAATCCTGGGAGTACGTCACCGTCCACCAGGATGTGGTGATCGGCTACTGGGCCGACGACCCGTTGCTGTACGAAGACGCCATGGGGGAGATCGTCGAGTTCAAGGGCTATCAGAGCCCCGACGCCCATACCGTGCGCGTGATGCTCGGCCCACAGGAGCGGATCGCGAAGCTGGATCCCGTGCTCTGGGACCTTCCACTGACGCCGCAACAGAAGCTGGTCTTGCACCGGTCCGATCCGTCGCGGGCGATCGACATGGTTCCCTTGGAGAACATGCAGAGTCGCTTCGAGATTCCTATTCACAAGCTGACAACTCGGATCGAGGATCTGGCCGGCCTGGAGGAAATCGCCGAGCAGTTGTTGCAGGACGTTCTTTTGCGGGTTTGCTGTCCGCAGGTTCGCGACCGCTTCGGCCTGGAGCCGCTGAAGGGCATCCTGCTGTACTCGTACAAGCCCGGGATGGGCAAGACGGCGCTGATGCGGGCGATCGCCTTGTGGCTGCACGAGCATCGCGACCAGTTCGGCTTTGACGTGTTGATCTATGCGGTCAAGCCGAACGAAACGAAATCCATGTGGCATGGCGAAGATGCCCGCATCGTGCGTGAAGACCTGTTCGGCGCCATTCGCGCCCGCCAGACGCAGCCGCGCACGCGACCGTTGATCATCCTGGTCGTCCTGGACGAAATCGACTCGCTCGGCAAACGGGCCGGCCGGGGGGAAGCCACGTACTCTTCGGCCCAATCGGAGAGCTTGGAAGCCATGCTGGTCGAGATGGATGGGCTCGTCCAGGCCCCGTCTGGAGACGGCCCCCCGTCCTACGTGTTATGCTGCGGCTTGACCAACCGCCCCGATCGAGTGGACGAAGCTGCCAAACGGCCCGGCCGATTCTCCTTGGTCCTCCCTATGCCGGACGTGACGCAGGAAGGAGCCGAAGACATTATGGCCATTTACGCTCGCGGGGCCGCGTTGCCTTGGTATCTCGATGGCCAGGTTCGCTGCGACGTGCCGCCCGAGACGGTTCGCCGCCAGTTCTTGCAGCCGGCGATTGCCCGGCTGTTCCCCGAAGTGATCCTGCGCTATGCCACGGATACGCAGAAGGTTCACGAAGTCACCCTGGGCCAGGCGTTGTCCAACGCGCACTTTATGGACGGCATGAACCGGGCCAAAAAACGCGCTGCCGTGCGGCAGCTGCGCGGCATCGGGGTTCCCGCCGTGACTTACGACGACGTCCTGGATTGTCTCCTGGACGTGGCATGCGAGGCGGCCCGGCAGATGGAAGCCGATCCCCAGATGCTGATCCGCCAGTTGGATGTCAAGGTGCCGGTCGCGCGAATCGACGTCGTTCCCCGGCACGAGTTGGAGGAGCACCGGTACGTGCGTTTGCACTCTGCGTAACGCGGCAAAGTCGCAGGGATTTCCGAATCGGACCAGGCATTTCGCACCGCTCGGAACGCCAGGCGACGAACTTACGAAAAGGAGGATGTGGTATGTCTGTTCCCAAATGGGGCGGCCGTGACTGCGAGCTGTCGTCCACCGGCATCGACGCGGACGGCAATACGATCGATTCGTGGACAGTGACCCGCGAGATCCTGGGCTGTATGGAACCGGCCTTGGCGTCGCATCAGGTGCGAGTCTGGTCTGGCGACGTGCGCTGGACCCAGGGCTCTGGGTATGGATCGGGCTACGGGTACCGCGCGAACGATGGTGGCTATGGCGGCTATGGCGGCTATGGGTACGCAAGTGGCGTGTCCGTCTATTCGCGGGATTGCCTTCGCCATTGGACGGCTGGCGGCCAGTGCTACTACTCGGATATGGGACACGTCGAGTGTTGTACGGCGGCTACCAAGACCCCCCGCGAGTTCGCGGCCCAGTGCGTGAGCACGCTGCTGGCTGCGGAGGCCGCGCGGCGTTTGGCCGAGCAACAAGGAACGCCCGGCACCTGCTATGCTTTGACCACCGCCAACACGGACGCGCTGGACCCCGCGATCAGTTTTGGCACCCACCTGTCCATGTCGATCGAGAAATGGCTCTGGGAAGACCTGTTGGTCGAGTCGCGGCATCCCGCCCTCTTCGGCTTTGTGACCAGCGCGCTGGCGGCGGCGATTCCTTTTTTCGGCGCCGGCTACCTGATGCCTTTGAAAGACGGCTCGGTGGTCTACAGCCTGAGCGGACGGGCTCACCATCTCACTAAGATGAAAACGCTGTCGACGACCGAGGCCTTTAATCGCGGCTTGTTGAACAGCCGCCGGGAGCCGCACGGCGTGGATCAGGAGCGTCTGCACTTGATTGGTTTCGACTTCTGCGTGCTTTCGGCGGCGATCCTGTTCTCGTTCCTGCAATGCGTGCTGGCGGCGGCCGAGGAAGGGTACTGCGGGATGGTCCTGTACGACCCGCTGCGGGCGCTGCGGACCTGGAGTTGGCGGATCGATCTCCAGACCGGCCGCTTGCCCGCCACGGCCCTGCTGATCGACGGCCGGCACCTGACGCTGCCGGCCTATCTGGGCGAGTTGGCGACGGTGCTGTTGCGGATGTGCGAGCAGGGCTTGATCACCGAGGAAGTCGCCCCGCAGGCCAGGCAGCTGCTGCCGCTGGTCGTGGACCTGGCTCGTCATGCCGAGGAGGGCGCCTTGATGCCTTGCGCCAAGCATCTTTCCTGGGCCAGCAAGCTCTTGTGGCTCACGCAGTTGTGTGAGCAGAGCGGCGGCTGTCTGGCCGATGCCGAAATCCGCCTCGCCGATCATGATTTCGGCCATACGGATCCCCGGCAAGGCACGTTGTGGCAACTGTGGGAGGAAGGGCTGGTCGATCCCTTGATCTCCCTGGACGACGCCCGCGCTCGTTTGGCGGAGGGTCCAGCCGAAAGCCGCGATTGGGTGCGCGGGCGGATTCTCGACAAGTTCTACGACTTCGTCTCCGATGTGGACTGGAGCTACGTCGATCTCACGTCGGGCGAAGACCGCTGGAGCCCCCGTCTGCGGATCGATCTGTCCCGTCTGGACCGCTGCAACAAAGCACAGTTTGCCGGCCTGATCGATGCAGCTGCGAACCCTGCCCACCTGGGCCAGCTGCTGAATGCCCAGGCCGACGGCGCGACTCGGCGCACCGATCCCATGGACGACATTCCCCGTCATCTGGCCCAGGTCCAACATGTGGGAATGGGCGTTCCATCCACCGATGCATAGTACGAAAAGGCAATCTGACAATCCAGGCATTTCAAAAGGAGGAAGTGATGACCATTCGCAAGTTGTTCCCGCAGACACGCACCCCGCAGGCTCGAACCGATGACGGCCAGCCGTCGGACGCCGGCCCCAGCCCGTTGCAGCAACAAGCCGCCATGTACGGAAACATCGCCCGCAAGGCGCTCGATGACTGCAAACAGGGCTTGAGTGCCGACGAGGCGCTGGACCGCCGGCGGAACCGCTCCGGCCAGTAGTTCGGCCTGCGCGCGTGGCGCGCAAACCCCAAAGACTGTGACCGAGTTCCCGTTGACCCCAGGAGGCGTTCGATGGACAAGCCGTCCTCCCAGTTCATTATCAGCATGGAAACCGAATGCTTGACGGCCGTGCCCGCGGACCCGGAGGCGACCAGCCGAGTCATGGCCCGCTTCTTGGAACGGCTGGGCAGTGAAGCACCGTCGCTGAAAGGGACGGCCGGCATCTTCAACGGCTACGCCAAGGTCTACTGTGACTGTGGTCATATTGAGATCGCCGTGATCGAGTGCGATTCGCCGTACACGGTCCCCCTGATCTTCGAACGCCTGCAGATCCTGGCCGCCCGCGTCGTTGCCGAACTGGCGGCCGGCGGCATCGCGCTGGTACTGGCCAACAACAACCATTCCGGTTTATTGCGGGACGATGCAGCCGTCTGGGGCACCCACGAAAACTACCTCCTCGACCAGCATCCGTCCATCATTACCGAGCACATCCTGCCGTTTCTGGTCACCCGGATTTTTGGCGGCTCGGGGGGAGTCCACCACCCCAGCGGCGACTTCCTGGCCGGCGTCCGCTCGATCTACATGGCCAAAGCGTCCGGAGGGGGCACGACCGATTCCCGGGCGGTTCACAGCCTGGCGAGAGAAGAGCATCACATGGGTCGTTTGCCCCGCCGCTATCGCTATCACCTGATTCTGGGCGACGGGCACCGCAGCCAGTTCAATTTAGCGCTCCAGCTGGGCGCTACGGCCTTGGCGGTCAAGGCGGTGACGTTGGATGCCGAGCTGCGCAAGCAGCTGGTATCGCTGCGCAAGGAATTCTCGCCAGACTGGATTACCACACTCCGCGAGGTCAACGTGCTCAGCCGCGGCGGCCGCCCCCTGCAGATCCATGCGTTGGTTCTCCCAACCCAGCGGCTTTACCTGGAGGCGGCTCGCCGCGTGGCAGCGGCCATGGAAGCCCCGCCGGATTGGATCCATCGCACGCTTGCCGATTGGGAGCAGACGCTGCTCGCCTACGAACGTCTTGACCGGACCTGGCTGGCCAGGCACCTGGATGCCTTTGCCAAATACGACTTCTATTCGGCAGTCTTGGCAGATCGGGGCTGCGAGTGGACCGGCCTGCTGCGGCAAACGGCATTGTTTCGCGAGCTGGCCCTGCTGGACCAAAGCTACCATGAATTCTGCCACGCGGACTCGGTGTTCTCGCAATTGGAGGCAGCTGGCATGCTGGACCACCGCGTGGGCCCCAGGATCGAGCCGGGGCAGGAGCCGGAGCCGTATGTCCCCGAAGTTGCCACGCGGGCCCGGCCGCGGGCCAGGTTCATTCGCGACCATCGTCACAGCTCGGACTTTGAACTCGACTGGTCAGTGATTCAAGACCGTCGCCAGCACCGTTACATCCGCCTGGACGACCCTTTCGCCGCCGAGTTGGGAGAGTGGGTTTCGATTTCGCGGGCCAGCCGTGGCGGCAGCCGCGGTCCAGCGGAAGAACGCCTGGTGGGCGAAGTCTTGAATATGGTTGACCTCGGCCATTTTTTCGAGGCGCAGACGCTGCTGGAACACGCGGAGATGTTTTGCGGAATGGAGGGTGTCGAGATGACGACGGAAGTGCTGCGGCAGCGGGCATGGCTCCGCGCCCGCGGTGGCTTCCAGGACGGCGAATCGCTGCTGCGCCACGTCTATCGCGACCCGCCGACGACGCTGCGCGGGATGGCCGACTACTGCGGCTTGTATCGGTTCACCGGCTTGTGCCCGAACTTGCACGCCATGCAGCTGTGGATTGAACGCGGCCTAATCCTGTTGACCCGTGGCGTGAGCGACGAGGACATCGAGGACGCCGCAGTCCTTCGCGAACACGCGGGCACAGCACTGGCGCGGCACGGCCGCACGGACCACGCGTTGGTCCTGCTGCAGCCCGGGTTGGCCGAGCCGGTCTGGCAACGAACCTCCACGCGGATGCAGGCCCAGTTGCTGGCCGCGCTGGGGGAAACCTATCGCCGTATGGGGCAGCGCAGCGAAGCGCGGCGGATGTTGGAACGGGCGATGCGGATGCAAATGGAATACGAGTGGTTCGACCAGCTTTCGTACAGCACCTGGCCGTCCCTGGCCAAGTTCGAGGAACATCCCGCCGACGGGCTCGCCTGGCTGACGCAAGCCAAGCAGGTTCAGCAGCGTGGCCGAGACCGTGTGGGCCTGGCCACGACCCTGTTGCTCGAATCGCGTCTGGCCAACGGCGCCCGGGACGTGGAAGACAACAAGAACCAGGTGCTGGAGATTCGCAGCCCGTTGCCGGCGCTCCGCCAGTGCCCGGTCCTGACGCGGATCCTCGACCACTGGGACGCCTGGATTGCACCCGACGACATCGATCGGCAGAGCGACGATTTCTGGGGACTGTGAGTTGGGAGTACCGGCTGCACCGTGCTGGAACGGACGCCGGAAATCCTACGGCCGCTCGAGAATGTCCCGCCGCGAGGTGGCGGTCGTTGGTCATGGTTTGGATTTCCAGCAGATTCATGGAGGCCAGCAGATTAGGGTTTTCAGCACGGCGCAGGTGCCCGCTGACCGTCTCCCGCTCGTTCCGGGCCGCTGGTTGCCGGCCGTCGCCCATTGGCCATGCCTCGCCACTGGCCGTGGCCCGCTGACTGCCCGTCGCCGGCTGCCGGCCACGTATCGTTCCAGTCCATGCGGCCGACCGCGAAGGCTTCAGGCAGTTGAGCAGGCTCCCCGGGGTGTGAACGGTTACTCCGCACCCGTTTGACCAAGGATGCGAAACGGCGGGAAATCGTCACCGGTCCATTTGCCCTGTGCGGCCCGAGGGAGTGCCGGCAACCACTGCGGGTCAGTAGGCTGAAGGGTCCCCAGCTCGTAACGCGACTCAAATTGTCGTGCAAGCGGCGGGACTTGGAATACGTCATCTTTGGATGCAACCAGGATCGGAGATCTCCTAGCCTCCGATCTGAAACATGGCCCGTCCGGGGCGCAGGAACCCCGGCTCGTCGATGCCGTGGCCGGGTTTCTTGGCGCCCACGCAAGTCCGCACCAAGTCCGCCAACTGCTCGTCGCTGCCGCCGCCGCGCATCACGGCCCGCGCGTCCCACTCGACCGTCGAAAACAGACAGTTACGGACCTGCCCCTCGGCGGTAATCCGCAACCGGTTGCAGTCGCGGCAAAACGGCTCCGACACCGGATTGATGAACCCCACCACGCTGCCGTCGACAAAACGATAGTCGACGGCCGGTTGACTGGGATCGGGACGCGCGGCCGGAGCCAGCGGCCCGAACTCGGCTTCCAATCTCGCCCGGATCTCGTCGCCGGGCAAGACCTGATCGTCCTGCCAGCGGTGTTCGGCGTCCAACGGCATGAATTCGATGAACCGTAATTCCAGTCCCTGCTGGCGGGCAAAGCGGGCCAGCGGAACAATCTCGTGCTCCGTGATGCCGCGAATGGCGACGGCGTTCAAGCGGATTTTGCGAAAGCCCTGACGCTGGGCTTCCGCGATCCCGGCCAGCACCTGGTCCAAACCGCGGCGGCGCGCGATCCGCTCGAATGTCGCCTCGCACATCGCATCGAGACTGATGTTCAGCCGCTGCAAGCCGGCCTGTTTCAGCGCCGCCGCATGCTGGGGCAGCAGCATCCCGTTGGTGGTCATTGCCAGATCATCGATGCCCGGCACGGCGGCCAGTCGGGCGACCAGCGTCGTCAGGTCCGCCCGCACCAGCGGCTCGCCGCCGGTGAGCCGCAACTCGCGCACGCCCAAGCCAGCGGCCACGCGGACGAATCGCTCGATCTCCTCGAACGACAGGATCTCGTGCCGCGGCTTGAACTGCACACCCTCTTCCGGCATACAGTAGAAACAGCGGATGTTGCAGCGGTCGGTGACGCTGATCCGCAGGTTCGTATGCACGCGGCCAAAGCTGTCGACAAGGGTCGCGGCCAAGCTCATGGTCGTCCTTCTTCCGGCGGCCCGCCGATTACACCCGGATGGACCCAATCGCTGGTGCCGTCCGCCCAGTTCTCTTTTTTCCAGATCGGGACAACTTGTTTCAAGGTATCGATCAGCCATTGGCCCGCGGCAAAAGCTTCCCCGCGATGCGGGCTGCTGACGGCTACCGCCACACTGGCCTCGCCCAGCGGCACCGGTCCGATGCGATGCACCAGCGTGCAGCCCGTCAGCGGCCAGTGCCGGCCGGCCTCGGCGGCCAATTCGGCCAGCTTCTTCTCCGCCATCTCGCCATAGCACTCGTATTCCAGCGACGCAGTGCGGCGCCGGCCGGTGAGCTCGCGGGCGGTTCCCAGGAACAGCACCACGGCCCCCGCGCGCAGCGACCGAACACTGTCCAGTACCGCTGCTACGTCGATCGGGCCGGACGTAATCGTGACCATGACAAACCTCGCGGATCCTCCGCGCAAAAGAGGCTAGAAGTCAATTCCACGCTACCTTTATAGAGGACCGCTTCGTACCGGACAACGCCTCGATCTGCGGCCTCGATCTGCGGCCTCGATCTGCGGCCTCGATCTGCGGCCTCGATCTGCGGCCTCGGTCTGCGGCGTCTTCTCCTCGGCACGGACATGCGTGCTGGACGTGACGCCGAAGCCTTGCACGTGCGGCAGCCAGGTTCCTCACCGCACCCTCTTGAAATGCTGGCCGGCGATGAAGGCGGAATAGCCCAGGACCACCAGAATGATCAGGCCCAACGCAACGTACGGCCCTTTGCCGCGGTAAAAGGGATCGGAGAAATGGAGGAACGACCACTGTTTGAAGGCCAGGTGAAAGAAGATCGCCGCGACGACGACGGTTCCACTGAATAGGTACTTCAAGTACGGCGGCAACGAGCGTTCGTCGCGGACCGCCAACAGGTGCGCGAGCGAAATAAACAGGGCGGCCACCACCAGCGTCCAACGAGTCGCCAGGCCTAGCCCCGGCGTCATCGCCGGCGGGACGTAAGCCAACATCACGATGATCGCTACATATCCCGTTCCCAGAAAGGCAATGTGCAGAAAGAAGGAGTCCTGCTCGCCGCTGACCTCGTCGGGGGCCGGCCTGTCCCGCTGCTGGGCCGCGGCTCGCAGTCCCAGCACGACGACCGCGATGGCCACCAGCGCCGCCGCCAAGAACAGAACGGTGAACAGACCGAGAATCGGCTCTCCGCCCTCGCCCGCGGCCGCTTGCGGAGCGGTGAGAAAATCGGCCTTCAGTTCCTTGAGCGTCTGCGCCAGGAGCAACTGGGCTGGAGCCAACAGCCCCAGGACGGCAACGCCACCACGGAGTATAAGCCTCGTCCGCATCGGAGTCATGCCTCCCTTGTTAACGGTCCGCCTTCCATTCCGGCGTGTAAATGGACTCCTTCCGTGCCGGCAAGCGTTAGTATACCGCAAGGGCCTCCATGTTTGCCAAGCTGAAATCTGCAGTTTATTCTTCGGCGCCCGGACACGCGGGCGGCCCGATGACATCGCGGCGGCGGCGTTCGGGCTGGACGTCCAGCTGCTGCAGCCGGCCGTCCCGCCAGATGGCGTGGACGGTGGTTTGCTGCGGAGCGTGCAGGCGGAAATCGACGTTCCACTGCGGCGGCCAAGCGGGCAGCAGCAGGATGCGGTCGCCGTCGCACTGCAGCAGCATCCGCTGCAAGGCGATCATCGCCACACCGCCGTGATCCTGGTCCGGGATCCAATCGAAATTGGGTCCCCAGAAGGCCGGAAAGCGGCTGCCGGCGTGTTTGGTGCTGAAGTTCTTGTAGGTGTACGCGGCCGCGGTATCGGTCAGCCCCAGCAGGGCCGCTTGAATCGGATCCTGCGTCCAGCCGCCGGTGCGTTTCACCCGCCGCGCCTCGAACGTGGCTCGGCCGATCTCCAGATCCGGCTGGCCCAGGGTAAACAGCCGAAACGGAAACACGGCGTACAGCTCCGGGTTCTCGCTGTTGGCCAGCTGAGCGAACCGTTGCGCCGGCAGGATCCGCCGCCGGCCAGCTTCCTCCTGCATGGGCAACTCCGGCAGCAGACCGGCCAACCGTTCCCACGCCGCGCGGGCCTCGCCCGCCTGGTCCGGAGGCACGTCGGCCAGCAGCCGCTCGATCACATAACGCAGCCCCGCCACCACGGGCAAGGGGTTGGTCGCATCGTGCCAGGTCTCCAACGCTTGAGACGGCTCGAACACGATCTTGCCGCCCGCGTCGCGCTGCGGGTAATGCTGCTGGTAAAACGTCAAGATCTCGTGGGCCAAGGGCAGCAGTGTTTCGCGGACGAAGGCCTCGTCCTGCGTCAGCGCAACGTAGTCCAGCATCATGGCCAGCAGTTCCAAACCGCTGTCCCAGTAGTAGCGGATGTAGCGGTTGTCGGTCAGTCCGTCCGGCTTGCCCTGGCGGTTCCAGCCGTAGTTGTCGTTGTTGTACGTGCCCCAGAAGTACATCGTTTCCGGAAAGAACACGCCGTCGTGGCCGTAGTAGGTGCGCGTCCTTTCCCGTCCCAGCGGCAGCGCGTCCGCGTACATGCGGAACAGGGGCTGGAGCAAGTCGAAATCGCCCGCGGACAGCATCGACCAGTACGGCAGCCGCGTGTTCTGGAACCAGTAGCATCCACCCCAGCGGCGATAGTCGGCGTCGTACCGCTGATCGCCTTCTTGCGCGTCGACGGTGAAGATCGAGCCATTGAACTTGATGGGATAGGCCCCCCGCCCGCCACAGGCGTTGATGAACCGCTGCAGGATGTAGCCTTGGGTCAGCGGCGAAAGCGGCGTTTCCGCCTCGGCCGAATCCTCGCCCCGCACCGCCGCCAGCCGGCCTTGGACGTACAGGCACTGGCGGTCCGTTTGGGGATCGAACGTGGCCGCCACATGAACCCATTGGCCGGGCGCCAAGTTCGCCTCGTGCAACAACGTGCCGGCTTGGACAATCGACCGCAAGCTGTTGCCGGGATGGGTGTCGAGCAGGTAACCATTGGCGGTCGCGGCCTTGGATTTGTCGATGATCCGGGCCCCGCCGCCGGACAGCTTGGCCGGCGCGATCCAAGCCTCGAGCGTCAGCCCCTCAGTCAGCGTCAACTGCGGATCGTGCTCGATCTGCACATACCCGCCAGCGAACTCGAACGCGCTTTCTTCGGCATCTTCCCCAGCGCGGACGGCGCCGACGATCTTGGCTGGGAACGATTCGCCCGCGGAATTCGGGATGACGCCGTCGGCCGCTCGCTCGAAACGCCAACTGGCGACCAGGCCCGGGACGTCGCCCAACGGCTGCCCGCGGCCGACGCCGGCCAAGTCCGCCACTTCGGCTTCGGACAGGGCCCGCCCCAGCACGCTGGCCCGTGCCATCCGGCCCTGAAAGCGGTTCTGCCCCTCGCTGTCGGCGCCGATCCGCAGCGGCAGTTCGTTGGCCGTGATTGCGCCGGACGTGCCCGGCACGGCGGGCGTTTCGGCAAAGATCCAACTGCGATTCCAGAAATCGGACCACCAGCTGCGATGTTCCGTGCGGGCTTGCTCCAGCTCAACCGTAGATGCCGAGCGGACCACGTCGTTCAGTTGATCCACCCAGTCTGGGATCGTCGCCGCCTGCGCGGTCAGCGCGACCAGGGCCACCTGCTGCCGCGCCGCGGGCTGGGACGAGCGGAGCGTCGTGTCGTCTCCGGCAACGAGTCCCTCACCGTGGAGGCAGCCGCCGAACGTGCGGTGCAGCAGCGGATCGGGAAAGCGGTCGATCAACGCGCCCAGCGCCTGGACTTGCAGCGTGACGGGATAGCAGGATTGCGTATTGCGGTGAAACCAGACGAGGCGATTTCCTTCCGCAGGCAGAACCGTGTCGGCTTCGACCACAACCGGATCGGGACTCGACGTCATGCCGTAGGCGCTGCCCAGTTCGCCTCCGCTCAGCGTGCGCGGCTCGGGCCGAGGCTGTGAAAAAATTGGGACAGGCACCTTCGCGACCACCGATTTTCCAAGGTTTTCGCAGTTCCCGCTCGGAGCCAGTCCCATTTTTTCACAGCCTCTCCGCCAGACCTCCAGTTTCGTCTGCATCACGAACGGTTCCTGACCGTCGGCCTCGACATGCACCACCGGCCGCTGGGCCTCGACCCAGACTTGCAGCGTCACCTGCCGGCCCTCCGGCCCGGCCGCGATCTCAATCCGCCCCTCGCGCAATCGCAACGTCTGCCGGAAGGGCAGTCCCGCGGCAAACGGATTAGGTTCCAGGGACACCCGGACGCGGCCTAATTTCAGCAAACGCCCTTCGCCACTCCAGGCATCCGACTTGGAAACGTAAAACAGCAAGTCGCCGTCCGCTTCGACCCAGACGTTCAGTCCGATGTCGCCGTTGCCGATGGGCATCGAACCGGACGAATCCCGGCTGGGCGTGGTCCATTGCACATCGTAGGAATCCAGCTGGTCCCAGGCATCGGCAGACCCAGGGATGACCCAAGCGGCAAACAAGGCGAACAGGATTCTCCAACGCTTCATCGTAGCTCCTTCGCACAACAGGTCGGGCCTCAGTTTTTCCTAGGTTCCTAGCCTTCGAGATTGTCGATCGTCTGCAGCAGCGAAACGCCATCGGCTGACTTTTCCACCGCATGCATCACTCCCAACGGCCGGAGGGACTCCAAATCCACGGAGAACAGGTCCCCCGTGAGCACGATGGTCGGCGTGTCATAGCCCTTGTTCCGGATCTCCTGCAGGATCTGTTTGCCGTCGGTGCCCCGGAGATTCATGTCCAGCAGCAGGACGTCAAACGGCTGGGCAGCGAGCGCGTCGAGCGCCGCCTTGGCAGACCCCACGCCCACAAACTCGTGCCCTCGTTTGGTACAGAAGTGCCGCATCAGCTCCCGGAACGGCGCCTCGTCATCGATCATCAAAATGTGTTTGGCGTGTTTCCGGGAGACCGCCGTCTCCGGTTGCAGTACCTCGCGGACCTTGGCGGCAAGCTCACGGGACCGAAACGGCTTGGCCAGGAAGTGCATCCCCGGTTCGAGTGCAATCTGATGCACGTTCAAGTCGTCCGTGTAACCCGACATGTATAGCACTTTCAAGTCGGGCTGGATGCGGCGAAGGTGCTCGACCAGGACGGTCCCATTCATTTCCGGCATCACCACATCCGTCAGGAGCAGCTCGGGTCTCAGGCCCTGTTCCACCAGCCGCAAAGCCTCCCTTCCATTGGAAGCCACCTGAATCTGGTAGCCAAGTTTCGAGAGTTCTCGTTCGATCAGTGCGCGCAAGGCCCCTTCATCCTCCGCCACCAGGATCTGTCTGCCGTCGCCTGACGATTTTTCCACCGCGGCCTGCTCTGGCTTGGGGCTGGGTTCCGCCAGGGTCTGCGGCAGATAGATTCGTACCGTCGTCCCTCGCCCCAACTCCGATTCGATGGTGATCTGCCCGCCGGATTGCTGGATGACGCCGTACGCCGTGGCCAGGCCCAGCCCGGTGCCCTTGCCTTTCTCCTTGGTGGTGAAGAAGGGTTCGAAGATGTGCGTCAGGGTATCCCGATCCATGCCGCAGCCGGTATCGCTGACAACGAGCATCGCATGGGTTCCCGGCGTCAGGCCCACCTGCGTCCGGACGTCGGCCTCGTCAAGCACGACGTTGGCTGTTTGGATGACCAACTTGCCGTTCTTCGGCATGGCGTCCCGCGCATTGATCGCCAGGTTGATGATGACGTGCTCGATCTGTCCGGGATCGGCCAGCACCCGGCACAGGTCGTCGGCCAACACCAACTCAAGTTCGATCTGCTCCCCGATCAGCCGCCGCAAGACGTCGCTCAGGTTCCTCGCGACCGCGTTCAGGTCCAGCACCTCGGACTGCAGCGTCTGCCGCCGGCTGAAGGCCAGCAGTTGGCGGGTCAGCGAGGCGGAACGCTGTGCGGATTCCACGATCTGCCTGGCATCGTCCCGCAGCGGATCTGCCGGAGGCAGGCCATCAAGGAGCCGTTCTGCGTACCCAAGAATGACGCTCAACATGTTGTTGAAATCGTGAGCGATCCCACCCGCAAGCCTGCCGATGGACTCGACCTTTTGGGCCTGCTGCAATTGTTCCTGCAGTTTGGCGTGCTCTTCGAGAGCTCGCAGTTGCTCGGTGACGTCCCGTTTGACCGCCACATAGTTGACGATCCGGCCCGCTGTGTCGAGCACGGGCGAGATGGTCGAGTCCTCGGTGAACAGAGTTCCGTCCTTGCGCCGGTTGACCATCCGTCCCTGCCAGGTCTGGCCACTGGAAATCGTCCTCCACAACTCGCGGTAGAACGCCTCGTCCTGGTGTCCGCTCTTGAGCAATCGCGGGTTTTGGCCTAATACAGCAAGGCGAGAATGGCCTGTCGTCCTCTCGAAGGCCGGGTTGACGTATTGGATGCCCCCCTGGGGATCGGTAATCACGATCATATCCGCGACCTGCTCGATGGCGGCCACCAGCCGTATCCGCTCCTCCGCGGCCAGTTTCTGATCTTCCAACAGGTTCAACAGTGTCTGCCGCGTTCGTTCGGCCGTTGCGAGTAACGCTTCGCGTGCCAACTCGGCTTGCTTCCGCTGGGTAATATCGCTGTCCATCCCCCGATAGCCGAGTAGTTCTCCGTTATGGTCCAGCAAGGGAAAAGCAGTACCTGAGACCCACAAAATGCGGCCATCCTTCGAGAGCATGGGGTTCTCGAGATTCGAGACGTGGACCTTGCGGTCCCGCATTTCTTGGATCGCAGCTGTTAGCTCCCCCCGCGCGGATTCCGGCCACAGGTCGTAGACGTACTTCTTGCCGACCAATTCGTCGGGCCGGTAACCGAGCACCTGTTCCACGACATGATTGACGTAGGTGTACAGGCCATGTACGTCGACTTGCCAAGCGAACGTGCGGCTCTGCTCGGCCAGCTGCTCGTACCGCGCCTCACTTTCCCGCAGCGACGCGGTTCGCCGGGTGACCAGCGTCTCCAATTCCTGGCGACGGCGCAGCGGTTCGCTGATCAGGAGCACCACCAAGGCGGTGAACAACGTGCCGACCAGCGCAGTCAGCCATCCGGCACGGGTGGGAAAGCTGCGCAGGAACTCCGAGCTCGGATGAGCCAGCAAGAAAAACACGTTGCCAAAAGCCGCCATCGGACGACTTGTGGCAAGTTTCGCCGATGCCGGAGATACTTCGTGGAAAGCTCCCGCGAGTGGTTCGGGTGGCTGCTTGTCGCGCAAGAGGACGAGATCGAGATGGACCGACGTCTTTTCCTCGGCGGCTACCAGCAGACCCTCCAGCCACAGCACTGCCACGGCGAACCCTTCCAGGCGTTGTGGTTCGTGCGTGCGAAAGACCGGGCGGAAGATCACCAGGCCCTTCTTGGGGCGGCTGCCTTGCACTAGAACAATCGGGGGAGTGGCTGTCGTCAGACCCGTGCGCGCCGCCTGTTCCAACGCCGTGCGGCGAATCCGCTCGGAACCGGCATCATCGCCGAACAGCGCTTCATTTCCGCTGGCCGGAACGACATACAAGACGGGATAGTACACGTCTCGAACCGTCGCGGGAATGCGCTGGCCGGCGGTATTTCGTTGCCCGATTTCGAATTCAGGCAGCCCATCGGCACGCACCTTCTGTTCAAAGCTCGCTCGCTCCGCTACGGAGACTGCCGGGAGCCATTGCCAAGCTTGGATTCCCGGGGACCGCGTCAAGGCCCCGGCGTATCTCTGGAATTCATCGCTGGTGACCTCGTGGCTGCTTTCAAACAGCTTCGCCAAACCCGCCAGTTCGACGTACTCAATACCGCGCAGAAATTCTGCTGCCCGGCCGGTTTCACTGTCCGCCAGTTGCGCAAAGGCGAGGCTGCGATTAAAGGTTTCGCGGTTGCAGGCGATCCGCGCAGCAAGAAAGGTCCCGATCAGACCGACAACTGCTACCCAAGCCGGCTCGATGTACCATAACCGATGTTCGTCTGCAGGGGTTCGCCGACGGCCAACAGATAAGATCCTGCCAGCGACGAAACAGGCACTGGCGATCAACGTGAGCAATACCGGCAACACGGCGGCTTGCACCAGACGGCGATTCCAATCGCGGGCGTCGATGTCCAGGCCGCAAATCGCAAGAACGGAATCGGACCAGGGGTTTTTGATCGGAGCATAGGCGGTAATCCAGACTCCCCAGCGATCCGGTATCGGCCCCGCCACGACGGGGCGGCCGAAATCGAAAACCGTGGCTTCCGTCTCGAGGGCCTCGTCGTAAACCTGGCCGGGCGGCGAGTAGTCTTCCGAATCGGGCGGTTCGCTGTCGGCAAACAAGAACACGGTGTCGTCAGCTCGGCGGCCCATCAGGTAGACAAAACGGCACTTGTCGTCTGCTTGACGGATCAGGGTAAGCTGCCGCTTGAGCCGCTGGTAGTGCGGTGAATCCAAGTCGGCGGGGCTGCCGGTGAGTGGCTCAATCGCGGCCGGCGCGAGCGACTGGGCCGTGCGTTTTGCCTGGGCGAGCAACTCCCAACGCATTTGGCAGTCGGCCTGCCACACCATCCACCACGTCCCCAAGGCTCCGGCGCCTAGGATGACGGACAGGACGAGCAGCGTCCGGCGGTTCCAATACGTCAGGCATTCGGGGATCGGTTGCTCAGTCATCAAAACGGACTCGTTGCACACCCCAGGGCAAAGTTGTCGAGCATGGCAATGAACCGCTTGGCAGTCTATCATCTAAGCGGTAACAAACAAGACACGCGAACAAGATACCCGCCTCAGCCGGGCGAAAAAACTGGGGATTATGCGTCTTCCAAGACGCTCGAATAACGCGGCGGCAGGCCTTGCCGGACCAGCAGTTCGTTGACCTCCCTTTTCAAGTCCATCACGCGTCCTTCGCGGTCGAGGGTGATATCGTGCCAGCGCTGGAGTTCCTGCAATTGCTCGCGGATCTTCGCCTCCGCCCGCTGGCGATTCGCCAGTTCCTGGGTGAGTTCGCGGTTGGTTTGCTCCAACTGCAGCATCTTCTTCTCCAGTTTGCGGACGAGGGCTTCATTGTACAGTTTCAAGTTGACGGTTTCATCATCGGCTGGCGACAAGGTCTGTTGTCGAGTGCCCTCGCCGGCCGCCAACTCGCCGGCCGCCAACTCGCCGGCCGCCAACTCGCCGGCCGCCAACTCGCCGGCCGCCAACGGCGGCCGCCTGGCTCGCTGAAGCTCTTCGCGAATTGTCGGCAGAAGGTCCTGCAATGCCTCCGGCTTGACCAGGTACCGGCGGGCGCCCAGCCGCAGAGCAAGCTGGCGGTCGCGATCATCGGTAAAAGTCGCGGTGTAGAAAATCAGCGGAATCGCCTTCAGCCGCTCGTCTTGCTGGCATTCACGGCACAGCGTGAAGCCGTCCATTACCGGCATCAGACCATCGGTGACAATCAGGTCCGGCGGATCCTGCCTTGCTGTGCTCAACGCTTCTGCGCCGTCGCCGGCAGTAACGACCTGGTAGCCGTCACTGCGCAACAGGACTTGCAACTGATAAATGTTCTGTTGGCTATCATCCACGACCAGGATCGTTGTCATGCTCAACTCCCTGCCTGCTGCGGACGGTTAAATGGTTCTGGATTTCGCTGGTAAACGTGTCGGGATTGATGGGCTTTTCCAGGTACCCATTGCAGCCCATCGCCAAGATCCGCTCGCGGTCGCCCAGCATGGCGCACGAGGTAACGGCCACGATGGGCACCTCGCGCAGCGCCGCGTGCTCGCGCAGCGCGCGGGCTACCGCATAGCCATCCATCAGCGGCAGTTGGATATCGAGAATGATCAAGTGGGGTTGGACTTGCTGGGCCAGTTCGATGCCTTCCGCCCCCGTCCTTGCCTGCACGACTTCGTAACCGTGCTTTTCCAGCAAGTACGTGGTCAGATACATGTTCTGTTCGTTATCTTCGATGACCAAGATCCTGGGTTTCATGGTGTTTCCTGTCCCTCCCCAGGCAAGGTTACACGAAACGTGCTGCCCGAGCCGTACTCGCTTTCGACCGCAATCGTGCCGCCCAATCGGTCCAGCAGCCGCTGGCAAATGGCCAGGCCCAGCCCCGTACCCTCGTGGCGGCGCATCAGGCCCGTGTCCAGTTGCCGAAAAGGCTGAAACAGCTTTTCCAGGTCTTCCGGCCGAATCCCCAGACCGGTGTCGCTGACCGCAATCTGCACTTCGCCGGACAGGATGCCTGCCGTCAGCTTGATTTCGCCCTGCTCGGTGAACTTGATCGCGTTGTTCAACAGGTTCATCAGAACCTGCTCGACGCGCCGTTGGTCGCTGCGGATGGCGCCCACTTCCGGCGCGATCTGCACGTTCAGCGGCAGCTGTTTCTTGGCGGCCAGCGGGCACACGGTGTGGACCACTTTTTGAATCGAGGCGGACAGATCGAACAGGGCGCTGTCGATCTCGATCTGGTCGGCTTCGATTTTCGAGATGTCCAAGACATCGTTGATCAGGGCCAGCAGATGCTGGCCGCTGGCCTTGACCATGCCGAGCTGTTTGCTCTGCTCGTCGTTCAACGGTCCGGCCAGGCCTTGCAACAGGAGGCTGGTAAACCCGATGACCGAATTGAGCGGGGTCCGCAATTCGTGCGACATCGTGGCGAGGAACGCCGACTTCAGGCGGTCGGCTGCTTCGGCCCGGTCGCGAGCCTCGGCCAATTCGGCCGTCCGTTCCTGAACGCGATGTTCCAACTCCTCGTGAGCTTGACGCAAGGCCGCCTCGGCACAGGCATGTTCGCGCCGCGTCCGCAACGTGGTGATACCGAACGCCAGGGCGGCTGCTAATGCGTTGAGCAGTTCCAGTTCCTGATTGTCGAAATCGCCCGCCTGTCCCGAGTAAATCACCAAGGCCCCGAAAGTCTGACGACCGTCGGCCAGCGGCAAGGCGACGGACGAGCGATAACCGCTCTTGATGGCCAGCTCGCCCCAGGGCGCAAAGCGTGGATCCGTCGCCACGTTGCGGCAGACGACCGGCTTGCCCGTCCGAATCGCCATGCCCATCGGCCCTTGGCCTCGCTCGATATCCGCCCAGCTGATCGCCACAGTGTCCAGATGGTCATCTTCGAAGCCAGCCCAAGCCACGGGGCGGACCGAACTCGCTTCGTCGTGCTCGGCATAGCCGATCCACGCCGTTCGATGCCCCGCAGTGTTGATCATGACGCGGCAGACCGCGTCCAGCAACTCCCGCTCGTCCGAGACGCGAATCAAGGCTTGCGTACCGTCGCTGATGGCTCGCAAGGCCCGGCTCAGGCGGCTCAATTCTTCTGCTGCCCGCCGCAGGTCCGCGATGCCCCTTTCGCGCCCCCGTAATTCCCACCACAGCAGGACTGCGAGCAGGGTAGCGGTGACAACAACAAAGGCCCAGCCCTTGGCTAGGGACCATTGCAGACGGACCGCCCGTTCCGGCACGAGATATTCCAAGAGGGGGTCGGACAGCAAGATCCAGGCGCCGGCAAGCAGTGCGTAGGGCAGAACAATTCGCAAAATGGCGATCGCCATCGAAGGATTCGAGGCCGTGGAAGCTGAGGCCGTGGAATTCATGTTCACAACACCTGCACCGTCCGCGAGTCGTCACGGTTTACGATGCGATACCCCCGCAAACTAACAAATCTGACAGCGAGAGCGCGTCAAGTCAATGGCTGCCGGACAGAAAAACGAAACCGGCCCTCTGGTGTTTCTCTGCTTCTGCCTCTCTTATTTTACTGGAAAGCAATCGCTGCGGATACTAGCTGCCACCCCAAGGGTTGCAGCCAGGACGGCGAAGGGGTAGAGCACTCGACGGCCGGTCCGTGTAGAATAGGCGTTCCGCTGCATCAGATTCCCACGAGAATCCAAGGAGACTTTCGACATGGCTACGACCGGAACGAACATGACTCGCGTTTCCCGCCGCGGCTTTTGCGCGGGCGTGGCGGCTGCTGGCGTCGGCGCTTGGGCGGCTCGTCCCGCCACTTCGCACGCTGCCCAAGCTCAGTCCGCCGCGCCGCCGGCGGATTACCGCATCGAGCGCGGCCGCATCCGCCACTCCGTCATGGGCTGGTGCTTTAACCCGATGCCGACCGCCGAATTGATCGAGGCCTGCCACCGCATGGGAATGACCGCCATGGAAGGCATCGGGCGCGAATTCTATCCCCAGCTGCGCGAACGCGGCATGCACGTTTCCCTGGTGGGCTCCCACGGATTCACCAAAGGGCCGTTGGACCCAGAGAACCGCGCGTTCTGTGTCGACAAGCTCCGCGAGGGCATCGACGTGGCCGTGCAATACGGCAGCTCGAGCGTGATCACGTTCACGGGCATGCGGGTGGCCGGGATTTCCGACGACCAGGCGATGCGCAACTGTGTGGAATGCTGGCAGCAAGTCATGCCCTACGCCGAGGAAAAGGGCGTCAACCTGTGCCTGGAACACTTGAACACGCGGGACGACACGCACCCCATGAAAGGACATCCCGGCTACTTTGGCGACGACGTCGAGCGGTGCATCGAGCTGATCAAACGCGTCGCTTCGCCGCGGATGAAGTTGTTGTTCGACATCTACCACGTCCAGATCATGAACGGCGACGTGATCCGCCGCATCCGTCAGTACAAGGACTACATCGGCCACGTGCATACGGCCGGCGTTCCCGGCCGAAACGAATTGGACGAGAACCAGGAGATCAACTATCCCGCCGTGATGCGGGCCCTGTTGGAAGTCGGCTATGCCGGCTTTACGGCGCACGAGTTTATCCCCACCTGGCCGGACAAACTGGCCGCCTTGCGGCATGGCGTGCGGGTTTGCGACGTGTGACGGCGGCGATTGCTCACACAGGCTGGCAGCCTGTGCCACCTTGCCCTGCTACAGGCCGGCAGCCTGTACTACGATGAAAGGAATTCCCATGCGACCCGAACAATGGCAACAGTTCAAAGCCGCCGCCAAACGGCAGAACCAGGGCGGTCCCATCCCGCTGTCCCTGATCGTCGATTGTCCCTGGATTCCTCCGTACTCCGGCATCAGCCACTGGGACTATTTCTTCGATCCCGAAGCCTGGTTCCAGGCCAATTTGCGGATCATGGAGGACTTCCCGGACGTGATCTGGTTCCCGTCCTGGTGGTCGGAGATCGGCATGGGCGCCGAACCGTCGGCCCTGGGGACGCGGATGCATGTTTACGAGAACCGCATCCCGGACCTCGATCACCTGCCGTTTCCGATGGATCAGCTCGACGAGCTGACGCTGCCCAATCCACGTACGGACGGCTATATGCCGCTGTGCCTGTATCGCTTCCAGAAACTCAAACAACGCATCTTCGACGCGGGGTACACGATCCCGGTGGTGCATGCTCGCGGGCCCTTGACCATCGCCTCGTTCTTCCGCGGCGTCACGCAGTTGATGGTGGACATCGTCGACGAGCCGGAACGGACGAAACGGCTGTTCGACATGACGACCGATCTGGCCATCGACTTTATGAAGGCGCAGGCCGAGGTGATCGGCGATTGCGTGGAAGGGATTCTCGTGCTGGATGACATCGTCGGCTTCATCGGCCGCGAGCACTATCTGGAGTTCGCCCACCCGTACCTGACGCGGATTTGCGAGGCGTTCCCGCGCGACTGGGTCAAGGTATTCCACAACGACGCGCCGGTTGTCGCCTGTATCGATCTGCTGCCCGACACCGGCTTTGACGTCCTGAACTGGGGCAAGCAGACGAGCGTCGGTTGGGCCGCCCAGCGGTTGGGCGGGCGGATGTGCCTGATGGGCAACGTCAGCCCCTTGGAACTGGGGGTCCAAGGCACGCCGGAACAGGTTTACGCGGCGTCGCGCGAGGTTTTGGAGCAAGCCGGCGATCATCCCCTGATCCTGTCCCTGGGCGGTGCGGTCACGATCGGCATGCCCCCCGCCAACGTCCGAGCGATGGTCCAAGCCGCCGCCGATTTCAACCGTTGAACAACCCCAGGCTCAGACGTACAGAATTCAGTTTTTGCGGTCCCTACGCCAACCGCAATCGAGCCGCTCTCCCCGCAAAAACTGAATTCTGTACGTCTGAGCCCTTCCCGCGAGCTCAACGCCCACTTTTTTTGTCCTTGTCATTGCGGAGTTTCCTGGAAAGGCTAATCTGAGAACTTGGAACTCCGACGCGGCTGGGCCGCGAAGGGGCAGTTGTGTCGCGGAAACAAGAAGGGAAGACAGCGATGGCTTCGACGAGTGAAATGCTGGGCCTGAAGATCGCCGACAAGTCGGCACGTGTGGGCGTGATCGGACTGGGGTATGTGGGGTTGCCGTTGTTGCAGGCGTTCATCAAGGCCGGCTTTGGCACCATCGGTTACGATGTCGATCAAGCCAAGGTGGATCGGTTGCTGGTTGGCGAAAGCTACATTGCGCATATCCCATCGGAATGGATCGTCCAGTGGCTGGCCGCCAAGCAGTTCACGGCGACGTCCGATATGACGCGGTTGCAGGAGGCGGACGCGCTGCTGATTTGCGTGCCGACGCCGCTGAACGAAAGCCGCGATCCGGATCTGTCTTGCGTCGAGGCCACGGCCCGCCAAATCGCCGCCGCGCTGCGGCCCGGGCAATTGATCGTGTTGGAAAGCACGACGTATCCCGGCACCACCCGCGACGTCGTCCTACCGATCCTGGCCGAGTCGGGACTGACGGTGGGCGAGGACTATTTCCTCGCCTTCAGCCCCGAACGGGAGGATCCGGGGAATCCCGACTTTTCCGCCAGCCGAATTCCCAAGGTCGTGGGCGGCATCGATTCGGTGAGCCGCGATCTGGCGGTGGCGTTGTACTCGCCAGCCGTCGTCAAGACCGTACCCGTAGCCAGTTGTGAAGTCGCCGAAGCGTGCAAGATCTTGGAGAACACATACCGCTCGGTGAATATCGCCATGGTCAACGAACTGAAAACGCTCTTCGCCCGCCTGGGGATCGATATCTGGGAAGTGATCGATGCAGCCAAGACGAAACCGTTCGGGTTCCAAGCGTTCTATCCGGGCCCCGGTCTGGGCGGGCATTGCATTCCCATCGATCCGTTTTACCTCAGCTGGCTGGCCCGCCGCCACGAAATGCCGACGCGGTTCATCGAGTTGGCAGGCGAGATCAACGCCAGCATGCCGACGTACGTGATCGAGCGGGTCGTCGAAGCCCTGAACGACGTCGGCAAACCGGTCCGCGGCAGCCGCATCGCGATCCTGGGCGCCGCCTACAAAAAGGACGTGGACGACCCGCGGGAAAGCCCCTCCTTCAAGTTGATGGAGTTGCTCATCGAGCGCGGGGCGATCATCAGCTACAACGATCCGCACATCCCCGTCCTGCCGTCCATGCGTCACTATCGCGTGCCCCATTTGGCGAGCGAGCCGTTGACCGCCGAGTACCTGGCGGCCCAGGATTGCGTGCTGGTGGCCACCGACCACTCGGCGTACGATTGGGAGTTCATCGCCAAACACGCGCGCCTGATCGTCGATTCCCGGAACGCGACGAAGCAGGTGGCTCACCAGTACAAGAATATCCGCAAAGCGTAGCTTCCGTCCGCATCTGTTTTCAGGAGAGCAACATGAGATTTCGAACTCACACCTTGGTCTGCATCAGCGCGTTGTTCATGGCACCGGTCCTGGCGACCGGCGTCGCCGCTGCCGAGCCTGTTTCTTTGTTTGATGGCCGCACGCTGGATGGTTGGGATGTCCTCACGTGCGAGGCGGTCGTCCAAGACGGCGTGATCCTACTGCAAGCCGGCAACGGACTGGTGCAAACGGCGAAGAAGTATCGCGATTTTGTCCTGGACTATGAATGGAAAGCGCTCCGCGACGACAACTGGGACTCCGGCGTCTATTTTCGTTACGACGAAGTGCCCGCCGGCCGGCCTTGGCCGAAACGTTACCAAGTCAACTTGCGCAAGGGCATGGAGGGCAATCTGGACGGTTTTCCGACGGGGAAAAATCCAATTGCCATCAAGGTGGGCGATTGGAACCGGTTTGAACTGACGGTCCGCGGGGTTGCGGCATCCCTGAAGGTCAACGGCCAAGAGGCGTGGCAAGTCGAGGGGCTGGAAGAACTGGACAGCCACATCGCCCTGCAGGCCGAAGTCCCCGGCGGCGGTCAGTTCCTGTTCCGCAACATCCGCCTGACCGAACTCGACGAGCAGGCGGCCGGCCAGGCAGAAACCTGTCTGGGATTGCCGTTGGTGTTCTCGGAGGATTTCGAACAGGGGTCCGCTCGTTGGCAAACCACCGATGACACGGCGTGGGAATTGCGCGAATACGCCGGGGGCAAAGCGTTCGGGCTGAACCGCCGCACCAGCAACTATCAACCGAAGGTCCGCAGCCCGCACAACATCGCCCTGATCAAGGACGTCGAAGTCGCCGATTTCGTGCTCACGCTACGGGTCAAGAGCACGCTCGATACCGGCGGCCATCGCGACTGCTGCATTTTCTTCGGCTACCAGAGTCCCACGCAATTCTACTACGTCCACCTGGGCGCCCGCCCCGATCCCAACAGCGGCCAGATCATGATCGTCAACGAGGCGCCGCGCACGCCGTTGACCGACAACAAGAACCCGACACCGTGGGACGATCAATGGCACGACGTCAAGGTGGTTCGCCACGCGGAAACGGGAACGATCGAGATCTATTTCGACGATATGGCCAAGCCGCTGATGACGGCCATCGACAAGACCTTTGGCAAAGGCCAAGTCGGCATCGGCTCGTTCGACGACATGAATGACTTTGACGACGTCAAGCTGTTCGGCAAGTGAGGCGAATGGCGCTAGCCCAATGCCACTTACTTGGCACGCGGACACGGTGAGCCGCAAGGCGCTAGCCGCGGTTTTTTGGCGGGAAAGCGTGCAGGGGCGTCACCGGTGGCTAGCGCCTTGCCGCTCCCTTTGTAGCGGCACGGCGCGAGCCGTCGGGTGACTCGAACGATGCTCAGCCAAGCCGTTCCACGCGCACCTGGGCCGCCTGGGCTTCCAGGGTATGCGGGTTCAGGCGGCACGGCAACAATTGGCGGACGTTTTGGGCCGCCGCGGCGAGGCTCAGGCGGACGGCGTCCAGCAGTCCGTGGCCGGCGCGCGTGGCCCAAGCGATCGCTGCCGACATCGCATCGCCGGAGGCGATCGGGTTGACGGCATCGAGGATGGCCGGCGGATGCAAACGATAGATCGCGTCGGCCGACGTGACCCACACGGCGGCCGCGCCTTGCGTGACGACCACCCATTGCGCGCCGTCGTCGTTCAGCGTTTGCATGGCAGCCACCAGCGAGAGGTCGTCGTCCAGCGGCCGGCCCGCCGTCTGCGCCAACTCGTCGCGATTGGGTTTCACCACGTAAGGCTTCAGGTCCAGCACCGACAGCAGGCCCGCGCCGCGGAAATCGAGCACTGCCGGACACGGCGTGCGCTGCAGCAACTGGCGGTAAAACGTCTCCGGCGTGCCCTGCGGCAACGAGCCGATCAGCACGACAACGTCCGCCGTCGCCGCCTGCTCGGCGTAAGCTGCCAGGTAGGCGTCCAGTTCGTCAGCGGTCAAGGGGCGGCCGTTTTCGACCAGTTCCGTGATCGTGCCGGTGGCTCGGTCCAGGAGGGTGGTACAGATGCGCGTGGCGGCGCGAGTCTCGATCCAGCGATAGGGTATGCCCAAGCTGCCGAACTCGGCCGCGATCTGCGGTACGTTCGGACCGCCGACGGGAGCCAACGTCAGGCTGGGACCGCCCAAATGATGCACTCCGATGCCCGCATTAAACACTTTGCCGGACGAGCACCAGACCACGTCCCGCGCCCGATTCACCTCGCCGTCATGAAACGAATCAAAGACGAGGATCTGTTGCCACGCGGGAGTTAAGCCGGCGGATAGGATCACGGTTCGATCTCCGAGGGCGCCACAATTGAAACTACTCGGCCGCCACCGCTTGGCCGTTGCGGCGTTTGGGCAGGATCGCGATGGCTTCCATCTCGCACAACAGTTCGGGGCGGCAGACGCCGGCTTCGACCAGCGTGTTCGGGACGTTGCGGAGGCCCCATTCCTCGAAGACCATTTCGCACAGTTCCAGCGATTCGCCCCGTTTCAGGAACGTGGCCGCTTGCGTCAGGTCCTGGAACGAGGCCCCTTGAGCTTTCAACAACTCTTGGATGTTCAGCAACATCCGCTCCAACTGGCGCCGCGTGTTGCCTACGTGGACGGTCACGCCGTACTCGTCGATACTGGCCGTCCCGGAGATGTACAGCACGGTCTTGTCGGGCAGATCGACTTTCATGCCGCGCGCGAACGACGAGCCGTAGGCCCAGGCCTCGTTCAAGGTCGGGGTATGCATGATTTCGACCGTCGCACATTCCGGGTTGAGCAGGGCGTACAAGTCCATCCCGCACAGCGCTTGCAGCGGCCACAGCCGAGCTTCGATCCCCGTGCTGGCCGGACACCGCGTGACGTTGTGCCTGGTGAAAAAGGCGTTCCGCGACAGATTGAACTCGGCGTACGTGTTGTCGATGTCCACCAGATAGCACCACGTCCGCAGCACTTGCGGGAACGTCGCTCCGTGCTGGGCCAGCAGAGTGGTACAGGCGCTGAGCATCCGGTCGCTCTGCTCACGGAACGTGCCCGGCGCGTCCGGGTCGTTGGACAGGCCCTTGATGTCGGCGATGTACAGGTGCCGACAGCCGGCGATTTCGACCAGCTTGGCAGTCGTTTGCGTGCCTGCGTCAAGGAACGTGGTGATCCGCACCGAATCCGGCTCGTTGGGTAGGATCGCATAGATTTGCATTTCGATCTTCTGCGACTTGCGGCACGGCGGCTGCTGAATGTAGGTGGTGGCCGGGAACGAGTCGTCGCTCAGGCCGGCCGATTCGTAATACTCCCGGCGAATTTCCTGAAACGTGTCCATGTCGCGGGCAAAGTCCTCGAAGAACACTCGTTCCAGTACGACGTGCGATGTGTTCGCCCCCGCCTCGGCCAACAACCGCGGCAGACAACCGTAGAAGCGGCGGGCTTGTTCCTCGAAACCTACATCCGGATCGACACTCAGCGTCGGCGCACAGCGGATGAAGATCTCCTTGGCGTAAGGCGTCTCCAAGGCGACCAGCTCGCCGCTGCAAGTATCCTTGCCGCAAGCACAGGTCTGACGCAGCGGAAGCTCTTGAACAGGTAGTGTGGCTGAGGTCATGCGCGGGGCTCCTTAGGTTAGCGTTTCCATTCGCGTTGTTGGGAGGGAGAGAATTTATGATTGGGTGGGGGTCGCAAGCAGGTCACCGGGGCAGCAACTGGACCTGGAACAACGGGCCAGAGTTTCTGGAACAGACGCCGGATCCCAGCCGGCAAACCGTGTTTACCGCGGATCTTACTTTTTAGCTTAGTATTCCGCGGCATTCACGTCAACGCTAGGGGGATGCCCGGTAAACACGTCCGTAACGCGGAATTTGACTCGCCGAAGCGAAGAATGCGACCTCTGCAGATGGGCAAAGACAAGAATAACCCCACGGATGGCACGGCAATATCACGGATCAAGGCCGGCATCGGCCAGGTCTTCGATCCGTGGTATTACGACGTCATCCGTGGGGTCGGGCACGTTGCGAACGCCCCACTTGCCTGGGAGGGCCTCGACGTGTTGGCTCTCCCAGACGGAGCGTGAGAACGAGGCGGATTGTTGGGGCGGGACGCATCGTCACAGCCCCTCAGCCGTCTTACCGGCCGCCCTTCAGGAACACAAACCGCCGGCTGCCATCGCGGATCACTTCGAGTCGCACGCCCTTGGCCGTATCCGCCTTGGACATCGCTTCGCGGAAATCGCGGATGTTGCGGACGGGGTTGTTGTCCACGTCCACGATCAAATCGCGTTGCCGCAAGCCGGTTCGCGCCGCGAGGCTGGTCGGATCGACGCTGGTGATCACCACGCCTTGCTGGTCTTCTTTGTGACCCAACTGGTCTGCCATTTCCGGAGTCAACGTCTGGACCGTAATCCCGAAATCGGCCGCCGATTCTTCCGCCACGCGAGCCCCGACGCTCGCCGTTTCGTCCGTCAACTCGTCGGTCGTCACCTTCAGCTTCTGCCGCTGGCCATCGCGGAAGATCGTCAGCTCGGTACTGGTGCCCGGCGGCGTCGAGGCGACCGCCATCCGCAACTGGTTCGCGTTCTCCATCGGCTTGCCATTGTACTCGATGACAATATCGCGGGATTTCAGGCCCGACTTTGCGGCGGGACTGTCCGCGACCACATCGCCGATCAATACGCCCTTGGTCGAATCGTAGTGGAACGACTTTGCCAGGTCCTCCGTCAGGTCCTGGATCAACGCCCCCAATCGCCCGCGTTGGACCCGCCCGTCTTTGAGGATCGCGTCCATGATCGAGCTGGCCATGTTGCTGGGAATTGCAAATCCGACTCCGGCGTTGCCGCCGGTTCGCGAAGCGATCGCCGTGTTGATGCCGATCACTTGCCCCTTCAAATCCACCAGCGGCCCACCGCTGTTGCCGGGATTGATCGCCGCATCGGTTTGGATGAAGTCCTCGTAATCGGCAATGGCCATCTGCCGCCCTTTGGCGCTGATGATCCCCGCCGTGACGGTTTGGTCCAAACCGAAGGGACTACCCACGGCCAGCACCCACTCGCCGACCTCGGCTTCATCCGAGTTGCCCAAGGGAGCCGCCACCAAGCCGTCCGCCTCGATCTTGAGGACGGCCAAATCCGTCTTGGGATCGGTGCCCACGACCTTGGCGGCAATCGTCCGCCGGTCGGACAACGTCACGTTCACCTCGTCCGCACCCCGCACGACGTGGTTGTTCGTCAGGATGTAGCCCTCGGAACTGACGATCACGCCCGAGCCCATGCCTTGCTGGTTGAACCGTTCCGGCAAGTCCGGCATGTTAAAGAACCGCTCCAAGGGAAAATCGTCTCCGAAGAATTCCCGGAACTGCTCCGGAACCTGCGGCCGCTCTCGCGGCATCCCCCGCTCCTGGCGGGCAGGACGGACGTTTTTCACCGTGCTGACACTGACCACCGACGGTCGCATCGCCTTGGCCACCGTGCGAAAGGCCGTCGTCAAATCGTCCCCGCGATAGTCGGCACGAGCCAATTCGGCCCGCGCCGCCTGTGCCTCCCGCCCCTCGGCGGCATACGACCAACTGACTCTCGACTCGGACCGCAGCAGCACTATCCCGGCACCCGCCGCACCGCCGATCACGGCGGTTAACACCCACAACAAACCCTTCGGAAATGCTCTCATCTCTCTTCTCCTTTGGCACATCGACGCTGTAGTTCTGTCCCGTCCAGATAGTTGCCGCCATCCGCATTATCTTGCACGGCCGGTCTGGGATTCGCGAAAAGCGAGGCGAGAAATGGGGCGAGAAGTCGAAAAATTGCCGGCCTGACGCAGGAAATTCGTGTGCCGGTGATTACGGCCTTTCTCCCAAGGATGAATTCCTGCCACAACTAGTCCTGATCGAACGAGAATTTCACCTGGCCGTCGATCAGTTTCAAGGATGCCGAAAACGGCTTGCCGGCCTTGGATTGAAAGCCCTCCAGCCGCGAGGTCTGGCCGCGGTCCAGCAGGGTCTTGGCGGTGCGGGCCGTGATCCGCTTGCCGGCGATCGTCTTCCAGATGACGAACCGGCACTCCCGGCCGCTGCAGCTGAATGACTTGGGCCGCTCGACTACCGCCTCGCCGCACACGGGACACTTTCCCAGGGCAGCGGCCGGACCGGACTGCGGCACGGTATTGGTCTCCGCTTCGGCCCCGGGCCGCCCTCGTCCCGACTTCGATCGGCCGCGAAACGATTTCTGTGCCGTTCGCTGCCGCCGGCCGCCGGACTGCTGCGATTTGCTGGGCAGCGGGATTTCGGACAATTGTCCCGTGGCCGTCAGTATCAGGATCGACTCGGCCCCGCCTTCGATCCGCAGCGGCCGCAACAGCACGCGATGCTGCAACAGTTGCCGGATCTCCGCCACGCTGAGCGTCTGGTCTTTGTACTCGGGCCAGAGAACGAACGTGCAGCCGTCGCGCCATGCCGAGCAGCCGAAGCCGCGTTTGCCCTGAATGACCGGCTTGCCGCACCGCGGACAGTCGCCAAAGCAGCCCTCGTCCACGCCGCCGCTGTCCGCGCGGGACACGATCCGCCGCGTGTATTCGGCGATCTCGGCCATGAACCGCCGCGGGTCGAGCCGCCCGGATTCGATCTCGCGGAGCTGACTTTCCCAATGGCCGGTCAGCTCGGGCGATTTCAGTTCCGGGCTCTGGACGACGGCGATCAGGTAGCGGCCCAGGTCGGTGGCGGTCAGCGTCTTCTTGTCGCGTTCGATGTACTTGCGTTTCAACAGCGTCTCGATGATCGCCGCCCGCGTGGCGGGCGTGCCGAGTCCTCGTTCCTTGAGCATCTCGCGCAACTGCTCGTCGTCGACCAGCTTGCCGGCCGTTTCCATCGCGCCCAGCAAGGTATTCTCCGTGTACGGCTTGGGCGGCGCCGTCTCGCCCCGCCGGATCGACGGCTCGTGCGGTCCCTGCTCGCCCGGCGTGAACGGCGGCAGTACCTGCGACGGGCCGTCCTCGCCGCCGTCCTGGTCCTGCTTGCCGCGCGGGTACAGCGCGGTCCAGCCCGGAACGATCAGGCGATAGCCTTTGGCGCGAAACGGCACCTCGTTGGCAACGGCCTGGACCGTGGTGACTTCCTTTTCGCAGGCCGGATAAAAGGCGGCGATCAGCCGCGTGACGACGGCCTCGAAGACCTTTTGTTCGGCTCCGCCCAGCGCGCCGGGCAGGCTGCCCGTCGGAATAATCGCGTGATGATCGCTCACCTTGCGGTCGTCGATGATCCGGCCGGTGAATCGCAACGCGGACAAGTCCAGCCGATCGATGTCCTCCTGCCGGATGGCACGCAGGCTGCGAAGGATGTCGGGAACCTCCCGCTTCATGTCGTTGCCCAGATAACGCGAATCGGTGCGCGGATAGGTGAGCAGTTTTTTCTCGTACAGTGTCTGCGCCGCGGCCAGCGTATCGGCGGCGGACAGACCATAACGGCGGTTCATGTCTCGCTGCAATTCCGTCAAGTCGTACAGTTGGGGCGGCGGCGAACGCTCTTGTTTGCGGTCGATCTTGGTGACGCGCAGCGGCCGGCCCAGGACTTGCGCGAGCATCTTCTGAGCGGCTTCTTCCTCCTTGAAGCGGTCGCCTGCATACTTGAATAGGGTCTCGCGGTACTTGGTCAGCAGTTCCCAGAACGGCTCTGGCCGAAACGTGCGGATTTCGTCGTCGCGTTGCACGATCAGTGCCAGCACGGGCGTCTGCACGCGACCGACGCTCCACAAGATGCCGTCCGCGCCAAAGCGGACGGTGTAGTTCCGCGTGCCGTTCATGCCCACGATCCAATCCGCTTCGCTGCGACACTTGGCCGCCGCGTACAGGTGATCGTAATCGCCGCCCGGCTTGAGCTGCCGGAACGCCTCGCCGATCGCGCGAGGCGTCAACGAACTGAGCCACAACCGGCGGACCGGTTTCCGCTCGCAGCCGGTCATCGTCAGCACATAGCGGAAAATCAGCTCCCCCTCCCGCCCGGCGTCCGTCGCACAGATGATCTCGTCGGCCCCGCGGAACAACTGTTTGACGACGGCGAACTGCTGGCGGGCGTGTTTCTCCGGAACCAGTTTCAATTCGAAATGCTCGGGAATGAACGGCAGGGCCTCCAGCGACCACTTCTTCAGCGCGGGGTCGTATTCGTCGGGTTCCTTGAGCGCGACCAAATGCCCAAAGGCCCAGGTCACCTGGTACCCCGCGCCTTCGAGGTACCCGTCGCAGCGCGACTTGGCGCCCAGAAACGCAGCGATCTCGCGAGCCACAGAGGGCTTTTCGGCCAATACCACTTTCACGCGTACCTCCCGTACTCGTCCGCCAATTGGCTGAGCATCATCAATCGCTGCGGCGACACCCGCGGGGCGACCGAACAGGCAGACGAGAGGATGTACCCGGAGCCCGGCTTGCCGATCCGCAACCGATCCAGGACGGCCTGGCGAAAGTCGGCGTCGTCGGCGTACAGCATCTCGTGAACCGCGTCCAGATTGCCTTTGAAAAACAGCTGCGAACCGAATTCGGCTTTCGCTCGAGCCAGGTCGACCGTGCCCAGCGGCGGTGGATCGAGCGTGTCGATGCCGTCCAAACCGGTCTCGGCCATCAGGTCCAGCCGATCGCCGATCGCCCCGCAGGTGTGCGTATATGCCGGAATGCCGAACTCGTGGATCGTGTCGACGACACGCCGTTCGTAAGGCATGACGAAGTCCCGGTACATCTCGCGGCTGATGAACCCCGCCCCGGCGAACGCCGAACTGATCAAGATCGCGTCCGGCTGGTGCGGCCCGTAGCACCGCACCATCGCCGTCACGATGCGGGTGAACCGTTCCAACAACAGATGGCACAGTGGCGGCGCGTCGAGCAGTGCCAGCAGCGCCGGCTGGTAACCGAATAACTCCAACAGGTGCGTCAGCGGCGAAAAGACTTCCATGTGAACCGACACCTCGGGACACGCGGCGCGAGCGATCCGCAGCCCGCGCGTCAGCCAGTCGGGATACGCCGCCGGGTTCGTCAGATCGGCGTCGGCTGGCACGTCGAACAAGGTCGGCGCGTGCCACGTGTTCCAGACGTAGCCGGGGACACGGTAGGTGGCCGGGTCCGCCGGATCGACCCGCGCGGGATCAGCCCGCGGCAGATCGCCGCCGTCGGCCAGCGTGGTGTGTCCGTTGTCGTCGGGCGGGAACGAGGTCAGCGAACCGTCGTTCCAAATCAGCACCTGCCGGTCGCCGTCGCGCCGTTGCTCGCGCAACCAGTTCCGCCAGTTCGGCGGCCGGCCGGGCACGTTCATCAGAAACCCGTCGAACCGATACCGCTGTTGGAACTCGCTCAGCGTCCGGACGAACACCTCGCTGTCGAACCAGATCTCCGCCGGCGCGGATTCACTGTGCAGAAAATAATGCCCCAGCGCCACCTGGCACATCACCGGCACGCGATCGGGGATCTCATGCCGCATCGCCGCTGCCACCCGCTGGCGTGAATTCATGGCCGCCTCCCGGTCTGGTTGTGGATTCGTTCCCCGGCACGATACCTTCCGCGCGCTGCGAAATCAACATGTCGAGCAAAGGCGGGCAGCGTGGGAACCGTCCCGACGCCCCCACGGTTTACGCTTCGGTCACCAGCCCGCCTGCTCGGCAGGGAGAATCGCGAGGGCATTCTTTCGGCCAGCGTGGCTACGGCGCCAAGCTGGTCGCTTTGGCGGTCGGGAAATTCGCAGGAATCGGGGTCACGCACGAGCCCGTGGCTGCCCATTCGCAAGCGCGGTACAACAGCACTTGGAATCCCACGCACTCCATGCATCCCAGTTCGCCGACGTGCCCCATGACGTTGGTCACAACCTTGCCTTGTCCGTAGGGGATCCACCACACGATCGGCTCGTGCTTGCCCGTACCGCCGCGGCCGGGGGCCGGGTCGGAGAACGCGGTCAGCAGGAGATGGACGTTTTCGGCCGGGCCCCGCTGGCCGTGATACAATTCGTCGTGTTTGTGCATCCACATCGCGGGCATGCCGCGGGTGATCGGATGCTCGCTGTCCCGCACGGTCATCTCCCAATCGTATTGGCCGCCATGCCCCATGCCGCGGCCTTCGTTCGGTTCCTCACGCACCGTCCGGCCCGCCTCGTCCACGTACAGACTGGCCCCATCATTGCGGCCCCGCCACAGCAGGCCGACCATCTGCTCGAATTCCTTCCAGCCGGTAAAGGAATTGTTCGCGGCGTGGATCACGACCACCCCGCCCCCCTCGCGGACATAGTTGATAAAGTCTTGTTGAACCCGCTCGGGCCACATCTGGCCGTTGTAGTCGAGCAGGACACAGCCAAAGTCGCGAAAGCGAGGCTGCCAGGCATCCCAATCCGCCTGCGGGGCATCGCGGCCCGGCGCGTTGTAAACCGTTGCCCGAATATGGGCGGCACGATGGAGGATCTGTTCCATATAGGGCGTGGATTTCGCCCAGTTGTGATTGTTCTGTCCGCCGATGATCAGCACCTTCAGCGGCTGGTCGGCCGCCGCGACGGACGGCAACAGGGCCGCGCTCAGCAGACAGGTCAACGGCAAGATCGTTCGGAATCGCAACATCGAAAGGGCTCCTTTCCGTGGGGGGGGTATCGCGTCATGCATACCGCCCGATCCGGGCGGGCAACACTTTTCCACCGCCGGCTGACCAGCAGGGGCGCTACCGCGTTTGGGTCTCAGCTACTAGATTACTGACTTGTTTCCCAATCCGATACCCAAGACGGAAGGCATTTATGAAGATCTTTTTCGTGGAGCTGTGCGAGGTATTGGCATCATGAGGCACGTACTCGATCCGCTGATCGGCGGTTTGGCTCCGTGGCTGGCCGAGCGGGGACTGCCGCCGTTCCGGGGACGCCAGGTTCGTCAGTGGCTGTTCGAAAAGCGGGCCGCCGAGTTTTCGGCCATGACGGACTTGCCAGCCAAATTGCGCGAGGAGTTGGCCGCCGAGTTTCGCATCTGGACGACGCAGATCGCGCGGCACAGTCAAGCCGACGACGGCACGGAGAAACTGCTGTTGCAACTGGAGGACGGCGGGCGGATCGAGTGCGTGCTGCTCCGCGACGGAGTGCGGCGGTCGATCTGCATCAGCACCCAAGTCGGCTGCGGCATGGGCTGCGTGTTTTGCGCCAGCGGGCTGGACGGCGTGGTCCGCAATTTGACCTCGGGCGAGATTGTCGAACAGATGCTGCGGCTGCAGCAATTGCTGCCGGCCGGCGAGCGGCTCAGCCACATCGTGGTGATGGGCATGGGCGAGCCGCTGGCAAACCTGGATCGGCTGCTGGCCGCGCTGGACGAAGCGCATCGCCAGGACGGCTTGGGAATCAGTGTGCGGCGAATCACGATCTCGACGGTGGGGCTGCCTCCCGCCATGGATCGGCTGACCCAGTCGCAGAGCCAGTATCATCTGGCGGTCTCGCTGCACGCGCCGACCGACGCACTCCGCAATCAACTGGTGCCCGTGAACAAGAAGATCGGTTTGCAGAAGATTCTGGAAGCGGCCGATCGGTACTTCGAAGCCTCGGGACGGCGGCTGACGTTCGAGTACGTGCTGTTGGCCAACATCAACGACCAGCCGGAGCATGCCCGCCAGTTGGCCGTCTTGCTGCGCGGCCGCCCAGCGCTGCTGAACGTCATCCCCTACAACCCGGTGCCCGATCTGCCGTACCAGACGCCGGCGCCGCTGGTGCAGAAGCGGTTTCGCGAGATCCTGGAACAGGCCGGCATCAACGTCCAGTTCCGCGAGCGGAAAGGGGATAAGATCTCAGCGGCCTGCGGGCAATTGCGGCGGGTGACGCCGGGGGGAACGCCGGGGTGATGTACGATCTGTACCAAAACGCAGTCCGAAATAGCTCAGACGATTTCGACAGGACGGTACGTGTCACAACGGGGGTCGGAACAATTTCCCGATTTCGGTACGATCGACTCGGTCGCGGATTTCGGGCCCCTGCCGAGCTTGCTCGGTTGAGCCCCTGATTCTGCACTAGAGCCGGCGTCCCAACCGCCCCCCTCAATTAGACTCGGTCGCGGATTTCGGGCCCCTGCCGAGCTTGCTCGGTTGAGCCCCTGATTCTGCACTAAGAGCCGGCGTCCCAACCGCCCCCCCTCATTTCCCCCGCCGCCGCTTCGCGGCGGCGGGGAAGCGGGGGGATGCTTCGTTTGGACGGGTTAGTGCATTGGACGGGTTAGTGCAGAATCACCGCTTCCACCGAGCAAGCTCGGCGGGGAGTCTCGAACATCGGAAACTTTTTTCGGCAACCGTTGCTACATGAGGCAAACGGAACACGCCAGTCATGACGTGTCTTCGGTCCACCCGCTACGTACTCTTGACACTTGGCGGATCACCTTGGAGTATGCTATGCTGTCAGCACTCGGTGGGTTGTCTAGCGATCGGAGGAACGAAACGGTGGACGCGTTCAATTGGCTGCACTTGACCGATCTGCACTGGGGCCTGCCGGGCCAGCGACACTGGTGGCCTACAATTCGAGAGGAATTCTTCGAGAAGCTGCCGGAACTCCACTCCAAGACCGGACCCTGGCACGCCGTGCTGTTTACCGGCGACCTGGTCCAGCAGGGTTCCTCGGACGAGTTCGCTGCGTTGGAGGACAAAGTGCTCGGCCCGCTGTGGGAGCAATTCCAGAAACTCGAATGCAATCCCGTGCTGCTGGCCGTGCCCGGCAACCATGATCTAATACGGCCCAAGGCCAAGACCAAGAACGCCGCCGTTCACTCGCTCCGAACACCCGGCCGGTTCCAGGAAATTGCGGAGGACTTCTGGGAGGAAAAATCGCAGTATCGCCAGGCGCTCAAGCGGATCTTTGCCAACTATTGCCAATGGTGGGCGACACGGCCGCATTGCGAAAACCAGGCGATCTACGACAGTCCGGGCTTGCCCGGCGATTTCTCGACGACCTTTGTGACCGACGGAGATCACAAGATCGGCATCCTGGGGCTGAACACCGCGTTCTTGCACATGAGCGATGACATCAAAGCCGGCCACCTGGCCTGCGATCTGCGGCAGTTTCACGAGGCGTGCGAGGGCGGCGACGGCGTTGTTTGGGCCAAGAAGCATGACGTTTGTCTGCTGATGAGTCATCAAGGGCCAGACTGGTTTGACGAACCGTCGCGCACGAAGGAATACTCGGCCATCAATCCCGCCGGTCGCTTTGCAGTCCATCTGTTCGGCCACATGCACAAGGAGACCCTCCGCGGGTTTTCGCAGGGCGGTGGGTCAACGGTCCGCCGGTGGCAGGGCAATTCGCTATTTGGAATGGAGCATTACGGCGACCAGAAGCAAGAGGAACGCCGCCACGGGTATTCGGCGGGAACGATCATCTTTGACGGTGATCACGTGCTGTTGCGGCATTGGCCGCGGGCCGCTGTGCGAGATGATGTCAATGGTTGGAGATTCGTGCGGGACGAAATCAATTGCAAACTGATCGACGATGGCGGTACGAAGCCGGAAGACATCTCGCCGGACATTGCGCCACGCGAGCATCGCGAGCAAGCCAGCCACAAGCCGCCCGCCGAACCGATCGAGCAAGTCACCGCCCGGGCTTTGGGAAACCAGCACCGCGCAGTCCAGCAAGCGTGGGATGCCCGCTGGTCCGGCGTGGTTGGAGAAGATGATGATCTGACGAATCCAGAAAACAACAAACCGCCGTTTGTCTCGACGCAGGGTCTGCGTTTGTTGCTGGATACGGACCAGCCTCAGCGGTTCCTGCGGGCCGAATACTTTCGTGCCGGCCGCGGCGTGGGGCCCTCGGTCTCCGCGGCGGACTTGGGCATGTGGGCCAGACTGGCCCGCGCGGATGTCGTCGCCGGCCAGACGACGCTGGACGACGGTTCGCCGTGCAGTCTGCGGCGGCTGGCGATCACGACCGATGCGGGCGTGGGCAAGACGATTGCTCTACGGTGGTTGAGCCGCGAACTGAACCGTCCCGGCGGCGGCACGGCGGCATTCCTGTTGCATTTCCACCAGTTGCCCGTGCGGGCCGAAGACCTGATCCGCCACACGCTGGTGCCGCAACTGCAGCACGCGTCGGGCAACGAAGCCAGCCAGCTGTCCGCCGCGGACGCCGCTGGTGTCCTCGAATCGCTGCGCCAACAAGGCCGGATCGTGCTGCTGCTGGACGCCCTGGACCAGGCCCCGCCGGACGGGGCGGCAGTCCAAGTGCTGCGATCTCTGCTGGAGGACCACGGTTGGGACGCTTGCCGGATCGTGATCAGCGGCCGGCCGCATGCATTGCAACGGCATTGGGAGCAGCTGTTCGCCACCGGACTGGGCTTTGGCTGGCGGTTCGTGCAGCTGGACGAATTCGATCCGGACCAGCAACGGGCGTTCCTGGGCCAGGCCGACGACGGGCGAGATCGCTACGATCTGATTCCCGAAACGGCGACGGCCCGCGAGATCCTGTCGACGCCCCGTGTGCTGGAGTATCTGCGCGAGTTACCCGACCAACAGCTGCGGCTGATTTGCACGGCGGGCGACGTGTACTGGCACTCGATCAACCATTTGTTGAAGGAGGGGCTGAAGAACTCGGAAGCGGCCCGGCACTTGGGGTTGGCGCCCGACGAGCGGACACCGGCGACGGTGCAGGCCCGCTCGCTGGCCCGGGGCCGCGAGTTGCTGGGCGCGATCGCCTTTCGCATGACGGCGACCTTGACGCCTCGCGCCGGCAGCGACGCGGGCGAATTGGCGCCCAACTTTGACGGCGTTCCGCCGGGCCAATTCCGGCGGTTTACCGACGACGTGTACCAACTGCTCGCGCGGCGACCGGGCGCGGCTGACCGCACGCACTTGGACCGCGACATCGACAGCCTGGCCGCGCTGAACGATTTCCTGTCGCACGGCATCTTTGATACCGACGTCGCCGGACTGGACCGCATCTTCTGGCGGAACCGGACGCTGCAAGAGTTCTTTACCGCGTACTGGCTGGCCCAGTTCTGCAGCCAGGCGGACGCGGCCGGGATGGGGGACTGGATCACCTTGCCCGAACGGCCGCTGAGCGAAGAGTACTACTGGGTCTGGCGGTTCCTGTGCGAGATGCACGAGGACGCCCGCGAGCCGCAGACTTGGACGCGGGCCGTCGAACCGCTGCTGCGACCCGGTGACGGCACGGCCGAGGGGACCAGACGCAGTTCCGAACTGATCTACCGCGTCTGGCAGCCGCTGGACCAACTCGCCGCCTCCGGCAATGCGGACGCTCGCCGCGTGCAGGAGGCGTTCCTGAGCGAATTCGAGCACGTCATCCTCGCCGGCCAGCGGGGCGAACAGGCCCAACAGACCTCTTGTCAGTTCCGCGACAGTTTCATCGACGTCCCGGCTGGCAAATTCTACATGGGCTCGCCGCCGGACAAGCAGGGAATGCCGGAGGATTTGAGACAGCGGTGGAAGGAGTATGTGGAACGAGACGGCGATCCCGAGGAGCGGGCGGCGGCTCACATTACCAATTGGAGTTTTTCCCCTGGCAAGCAGGGCCAGGAGTGGCGAGACTGGGAATTTCGGTGGTGGACGGACGTGTTCCGGGACAAGGACATGGACGCGGTCGTTCGAAGATACTTCAGATCTAACGAAACACCCGAGGAACCGATTCAAGCGTTAGACGGCTTCTGTTTCAACCGCTGGCCGACGATCAACGCCTGGTATCGGCTGTTCGATCCGGGCCACGGGACGAACGAGTCGTGGTATCGCGAGGTCTATTCCCGCATCAGCCCGGACGCGGACACGCCCGCGATCTTCGTGACCTGGTTCGATGCTTGGGCGTTCTGTCTGTGGGCTCGTTGGCAGGGCGCCAGTTGCCGTCTGCCGCACGAGCACGAATGGGAATATGCGGCCAAGGCGGATACACCGTGGGACCAGAACTACTGGTGGGGCGACCAGTTCGATTCGGGAAAGTGCAACGGCGATCAGAATGTGGGACGCACAACCGCGCCCGCCGCCAAACATGAGAATCCGTGGAGATTTCAGGACATTCTGGGCAACGTCTTGGAGTGGTGCCAGGACGTGTATCACCCAGTCTACTCCCGTGACAATCCCGACGATCCGACTGGCAGTTCCGCCCGTGTGTTGCGTGGCGGCTCGTGGGACGACGGTGCCGCGTGGCTGCGTTCTGCGTTCCGCGGCTGCGACGATCCTGCCGACGCCATTGACTATGTTGGTTTTCGCGTGGCCAGGGCTCTACACCGAAAACCTTAATTCTTTTTTTCTTTCTTCTCCCCCCGGCTCGCCGCAGGCGAGCGCGCGAAAAATTTTGGGAATTTTTGGTCTTGCGCGGTACCTGCCGCCAGATCTTTCACGGCCTCTTCGTGACGCGATTCTGATTACGGAGTGACCTCGCCGCGGGGATTCGCTTGCCCTGATTGACGGCCCCTCCGCCGTCACCGATACTTGGCTCCGTCGGATGCTGGTCGAGTTCCGCCCGTGTGTTACGTGGCGGCTCGTGGAACAACCATGCCAACAGGTTGCGTTCTGCGTACCGCAACACCAACCATCCAGCGAACACCGAGAACAATGTCGGTTTTCGCGTGGCCAAAGCTCTTTCGCCAGGATGAGTGTCTCAGGTGCGTCAGCGGCGGTTCACGGACTGCCGGACCGAAGGGGCGTGCGGCCTGGTGCCGTTCGTTCCGCCCCTGTAGAGCCCAGACCAGCGTTCGCGTGTCGGCAGCGATCCTGCCGGTCGAAATTCGCGACCGGCAGAGTTATACCGCTCACGGTTGGCATTGGCTCGTTTAACCGCGACCCAACGGGGAGCGCGTCGCCCACGCGCTCCCCGTTGGGTCGCGGTTAAACGACGGTCGACGAATGTGCCATCCTCAACCGCGCGCAGTATAGTAGCCCTCTGCGGGCCGAACCCCCTGGCGGTCGCACCTTTTTCTTGGGCAATCACTCATGAGCCAGGAACTGACGATCATCACGGTTCCGCGAAACCCTGGAACAGGCTGGGATCAACGCCAGTTCCGCGAGCGCAAGTGCGACAAGAACTCGGCCGCCTGCGGACAACTGCGGCGAGTGACGCCGGGAGGAACGCCGGAAAGACCGGGGTTGCCCGTGGCGGCTCGCGACGGGATAATAGCCGTAGTTGAGCTTGTTGGAGGCCTTCATGACAGGAGGCAAGCGGATGAGGAAGCAAACGATGGGCCGAGTTCTGACCGAGGCGACGATCGAGAACCTGGGCGATCTCTGGGACGCGGAACGGGGGCGAATTGCTTTCGAGGCCGTCCGGCGTGTCACCGTGTCGGATGCCCTCGTCGACACCGGTGCCACCATGCTGTCCTTACCCAGTCGCATGATCCACGCGTTGGGATTGACAAAGAGACAGACAAGACGTGTGCGGACCACCAGCGGGCTGCACGAGGCGGACATCTACGACACCGTACGGCTGACAATCGGCGGCCGAGATTGTCCAACCGACGTGATCGAAGTCCCCGACGACACGCCGGTACTGGTCGGGCAAATTCCCTTGGAAGCCCTCGACTATGTTGTCGATCTTCGCGCGCGGCGACTGGTCGGTAATCCGGAACACGGCGGCGAATTGATGTACGATCTGTACTGAAACGCGGCCCGAAAACGGCATGTCCGAGGCATTTCGAAAGGGACGGATCAGGCAATCCGTCCTACAGCACAACGTGGCCGTGCTGCGAATCTGTCCGGGTGTCAGCGTATGTGGGCTTGACGGGCGGCGCCAACTGTTTTCGGTCGGGTTGCTTCCGCTCCTTGCCCTGCAACTTGGCGCGGTAGGCCGCCGCTTGTGGCCAACGGGAGGTTTCGGGCAAACCAACAGAATGAGCGCGGTTCGATGGCCATCTGCGTGTCGTTGAAAAACATGAAGGGCGGGGTCGGAAAGACCACCCTTGCCACCCAGATCGCGTGGTACGCGGTGCGCCAGTTGGACAAGAAGGTACTGCTGATCGACCTGGACCCGCAGGCGAATGCCAGTCAATCGGTCCTGTCGCCGCAGAAGTACGTGGAGTGCTTGAACGATGGCGGCCTAACGGTGGCTGACCTGTTTGAGCAGTTCACGCCCACCGGACCCGCGGCGGGAAGCCCGAAGAAGCTTGCTCCCGAAGACGTGATGCGTCGCCGGGTCGAATACACGGACGGCAGCCTGCTGGACATCGTGCCATCGCGACTGGAACTCTGTTGGACTCTTCGAAATCCAACGGGGAAGGAAACCCTGCTGCCACGTTTTGTGGCCAAGGTCGAGGACCGGTACGACCTGATCCTGATCGACTGTTCGCCAACGGATTCTGTCACGGCCAAGTGTCGCCAGGGCGCTGGAGGATCTCAGGGAGACCGAACCGGAACGGCATCGGCTGCTTGAAACGTTCCTGAGCGACCTGCGTGACCGGCGGGTTCTCGCGACGCCGGACGACATCCGGCATTTCGCCAATGCGGTCGGACTCAAGGCGATCTCGGGGCGGTCCCGTCGGGAGATGATTCCCAGTCTGATTGACTTCTTGGTGACTCTGCCGGTCGCAAGACTCAGCGACGCTTTGAAGAGCGCGGCTGGCATCTCGGAGGAATCGCGGCAGCGGGGCTATTCCGTGCTCACGGACAAGCTGCTGAGTGACACGGTTGGGGATCTTTCGTCGCAACAACAACGGCGAACGGGATAGGATGCTGGACCGTCCGACGGCGCCGATGGCCTGGATGCGCGTGGATTGGCGCGCCACAGGGTCGGGAATTATGCGCCGGCCCCACCTCAACTTTGCACTGCGGGTGACCTCCCCGTTGAAACTGCGGTTCTCTGCGGCGGGACCACGAGACCGCCAAGCCTTGCTTTCTTGGGTCGTGCGGATCGTGGGCGTAGATCAAGGCGTTGGTGTCAACGGCGTTCATGAAGCTCGTCCCGGCTGAATCGCGGCGCACCAAACGGAACAGGATTGTTTTGCGTCCGCTCGATGATTCGCCGGAGAATGCGTAAGCGTTCGTTGCGATCGCCTACGATTGACGCGCCCGCCACCGATTCTTGGAAAACGCGTCGGTCACGCGCAGGCCAAGTCGCGTTTGTCATCGTTCTGCCTACGCGCCGCGATGAAGTTCCGCGGACCTCGCGAGTCCGATTCGCGGCATACCGCAACGTGCTTGCGTCGGACCCAAGCTCGTAGCGGCCTTGTCAGAAACTGTCTCGCTGGACACCGCCAACGCGACTTGGGCAGGGATGTGTCGGCGACCCCAGGTGCTCCCCGTTCCCAGTCAAAGTACGTTCCAGCGCACTCAACGTGAGATCATTCCCGTACTCGGCCGCATCCAGAATATCTACTACGACTCGGAAAAAACAACTGGACGCCCGGGTGGTGTCGGGCGAATCATCGGACGCCGTGGGCGGCGGGGGATTGCTGTCATCGTGGAGGATCAAGGTTTGGGTGCCCATACCGGAGCCGCTGGTGGCAGGTCGCTGGTGCCAGGTTTCGGTGCTTCGGCGGGTGCGGGTTGGATCTCCTGCCGCGACGAGGCTGCGGGCTGGCCCGTGGCCCGTTCGGCTGGCGGCGTTGACGGTTTGTCGGACGAATCCGCGACTGAGGGGACAGGTGGTTTCGTCGGGGTTGCGGACGGCATGCCCAGCAGCCATGCCTTGTCCGGATCGTTCTGCCACCCGAACTTGGCGCGGAAAGCACTAGGCGTGTAGGTCTCCTGCGCGCCATCCTCGGTCAGAGCGACGTACACCACGTGCTGGTCAATCTTCCGTGTGCCACGGTAATTGCCGTCCGGGTTAATCACCAGCCACTGGTCGCCGGAGATCTGGACGATCAGTTTACCCAACGGTCGATCATCGATCACATCGTAGCCTTGTTGCACCGTCGCGTACGAACAGCCGAGAAGAACGCGTCGGCTGTCAGGATGCCAGTAGGCGCCGGTTAGATCCTGCGCCGAGAACCGTGCCGCGAGGTCGAGTTGCTGGCCGCTGTGTGGAAAGAACACGCGTGCCGCCCCGTCGGTACTGGAGGCAAGCAGCGCGGCGCCGTCGGGCGACCATTGCGCGTCGACGATCTTGTCGGGAAGTGTGAGGACCGGCTGGCCCCGCTCGCCGGACGGCACGTGGACCAACAACACGGAGCCGTCCGCGAGCCCGGCGGCCAACTGCGAGTCATCGACATTCCACGTCAATCCGCGGCCCGAAAACGCAGCGTGCAACGGCTCGAACGTGTGCTCCAGCTTGCCTTCCCCTACGTCCCAGATCCGAATCTGCTGATCGGAACCGCGGGTCGCCAACCATTTCCCATTCCGGGACCAAGCGACAGCAACGACGACACAAGGATGTTCGAGCTTCTTGGCCACTTGCCGGCTCGCGGCATCCCAGATGACGGCGGTCTTGTCCTGGCTGGCAGTGGCAAGTCGTTGGCCGTCGGGACTCCACGCCAGCGCCTCGGCCAAGTCGGAGTGGCCCCCTTTCAAGCTGGTGAGCGCACCCGACGCCACGTCCAGAAGGGCGACGTTATCCGGCTTGTCGCGACATCCCAAGAACGCGACTCGATCGCCGTGCGGGGACCAGAACCCGGTTCCACCGGGAGTGTCGAGCCACATTTCGCGCACCCGCCCGTTGGCTGCGTCCCGGACCAGGAACTGATCGCGACACCAGTCAGCGATCTGCGCGGTAGCCAGCGTCGTGCCATCCGTGGACAAGGAAGCAAATCGCCACGCCGCCGGCAACTCGCCAACGGCCTGAACCTGATGGATTCGGCGCAGGGTTTCGGCCTCCAGCGTCTGGAGACGCCCGTCGTGCGAAGTCACGATCGCTTGGCCGTCGGACGACCACGCCACCGCCTTGGCCCGACAAACATCCGAGCTTTCCGCGATTTTTGTGCCGCTCGTCAGATCCCAAATCACCGCCCGTTCGCGGCCCACGGAAACCAGACGCACGTTCCTGCCATCTTCTGCCCCGGCCCCAGTACTCCGGGGAGAGGAATCGGGGGTGAGGAGCGTTTTGGCAGGGCCGTCCGTCCGCGACTCAGCGCCCGGCGGCGACCAAGCGATGGCGTACGGCTGGTGGTCCTTGCTGGAGAGTTTGTGCATGACTTTCCCGGTCTCAGCGTCCCAGACGCTAACAAACCGCTGGCCGTGGGCCGCGGCGAGCGAGCGGCCATCCGGCGACCAGGAAGCACTGGTGAACGGGCGTTCGTCTGCGGTCTTCTCAAAATCAATCGCCAACGACTTGGCGGCCAGCACGCGGAACGCATTGTCCGAGAGCATCGCAAGCCGTTCGCCGTCGGGCGACCAAGCGGCGCCGATCCAGCGCCTGCCGGCAAAGAACTCATCCACCCGCCCGTTCGCAAGGTCGATTCGGCAAGCGGTAGCCTCACAGCCCACGGCAAGCTGGCGTCCGTCGGGTGACCAACGCGCCGCAAGGCCGGGGCCACTCAGCCCCAACGTTCGAAGCAACCGGCCGCTGGTCACGTCCCAAATCCGAAGCGTCTTGTCGGCGCTCGTGGAGGCTAAATACCGGCCGTCCGGGGACCACGCCGTGGCGTGGACTTTGCCATCGTGTCCTAGCAGCACACGCCGCAGTTGGCATTGGCGGTCGTAGATACGGATCTTCGCCGAGTGAGGAACCGGCGACAAGTTGCCGGGACGGGCACCGGCATCGGTCACGGCGATCAGTTGCCCGTTGGGACTGAGTTCGATCGACGCCAGGTCCCCCTCCACGCCGACGAGTTCGACCGACCAACTTCGCAGGCCCGCGATCGGGGCCGGTTGGCTCACCAACGCCCGAGTGCAGAGCGGCTGACCGGGCTTCACGGCGACCGGCTCCGCCGGGATTTCCACGCTCGGCGCACCAGCGACGGGGCCGATGGCCCAACCGGCGTGCAGCGGCTGATCGCTGGGCGGGGTCGGCGGATCGAGAGCCGCAAAGCGAGCTTTGTTCGGATCATTCTTCCAGCCGAACTTTTCGCTGAACTCCTTGGCAGTGTACGTCACCTGCGACCCGTCTTCGTCTTGCGCCACGTACACCAGGTCGCCTTCGATCCTGGGCGAGCCGCGGTAGTGACCTTCGGGGCCGATGCAAATGTACTCGTTGTCCGACATCGCCGGGATCAGGACACCCAACCTGCGTTGTGTGTCGGTATCATACACCCGAATCGTGCCGATCCCTCCTGCATCCGAGGCGACCCAACGCCGGCCGTCCGGAAACCAACCCGGACACGAACACGCCCGGATTCGCCAAGTCTCCCCCGTGGTGAGAGACTCGAGCCACGTCCAACGAGTACCATTGCACACAGCCAATCGTTCACTGGCAGGGGAGAAACAGACGTCATGAAACTCGGAGCCAGGCTTATCCGGCAAGCGTCGCAGGGTCCGCAGTTCGCAGTCATAGACCGAGATGATCCCGGTACGCGGTGCGATGAACAGCCTGCGGCCGTTCGAGTCCCAACTGAGACGCGGCCTACCATCGGCAATATTTGTAGCACAGACTTCAAAGCGATCGACTCGCTCGAACGAAATCATGTCCCAGAACTCAACTACGCCTACGTGATCCGCAGCCTTGCGAGACAAGGTCGCGAGTCTGCACCCGTCCGGAGACCAAACCACGCAAACCACTTCATTCTCGTGCGCCAATTCGGTCTGTTGCTTTCCTGAAGCGACATCCCATACACGGGCGAGCTTCTCCGCACCGGCACTGACCAATCGCTGCCCGTCGGGAGACCACGAGATGTTTCGGATCTGGCCACCGTGGCCCGTCAGGATCTTCTTGTTCGAGGGCTGGTTGGGATCGATCAGGACCAGGCCGTTCATGGAACCGCTGGCGAGCCATTCCCCTGCTGGTGAGAACTCCAACGGCTCCCATGTGTGCCTGGCAGGTGGGGCGCCAACTTCACGAACAAGTTGACCGCTGTCCGCATCCCAAAGGACCACCAAATCGTCGCCGCTACGACGTGTCGCGACGAGCTTTCCGTCCGTGGACAATGCCCGCTGAATCGACCTTCGTCGTCCGATATCAGACGTGGTCGCCTTCAAGGAAAAGTCAGCCGAATCGAACACCTTGACCGCGCCCCCGGCGGCAACGACGAACTTGTCGCTGCCAGGCAGCCAAACTGGACAACACGGGAAGTCTAGGGTGTTCATGTACGCTGCTTCAATGCGACCAGGAGACATCTGACCCAGCTTCTGCCCTGTGGCGGCATCCAGCACGGTCAGCAATGCATCCGATGCGATCAGCAGTTTCTTGCCGTCTGAGGACCACGCCGGAAGTCCGGGAAATGGAAACTCCGTGACTGAGTCGTACGTGAGCCCATCGACGATGCACAGCGCAACCTTGGTCGAATAGGCAAACCGGCCTCCGTCGGGCGACCAACCGCCCATCCAATGAACATCAGGGAAATCTCTAAGCGGCTTCCATCCAGACGTGCGCCAAATACGGATCGCGCCCCATGTTGCCCGGGCGGCGAGCAACGATCCGTCCGGCGACCAGGCAACTGGAGCGGGTTCCCACTTTGAATCCAACCGCGTGACACGATCGTTCGGGAGGTCAAGGGTGAAGACTCCCCAACGCTGCGCGTTGTTCCCGGTCGCCAGACTGCGGCCATCGGGCGACCACGCGATGCCGAATGAGTTTCCCCATTCATCCGTGTTAACACCCGGATTCAAGGATCCGTACTTTTTCAGCAGTTTGCCGCTCGCCGCATCCCAGACTCGCACGTACCAGTCGCTGAGGTACCCCCCAGCGCTGGCGAGAAATCGACCGTCTGCCGACCATGCGAGACAAGCCACTGTGCCATCGTGTCCAAGGAACACGTTCTCAAGTCGCAGTTGCGGGTCGTAGATGCAGATCGTGCCGCTGTACGCGTCCCCGGCGGCAATGTGCTTGCCATCGGGGCTGACCGCCAGCGAACACGGGCGCTGCAGTCCGGGAGGGGCGATGGTCCAACTCCGCACTCCCGGAATCGCCGCCGGCCGGCTAACGAGGGCGGTTTCACTCAGCGGCGCGCCGGGCTCGACCAGGATCGGCGGCAACTGGGCCAGAGCTTTGGACTGTGGTGATTCATCCACGCTTTTCACAGCGGCCGGGCTCTGCTTGACCGCTTCCTTCGCCGGTGCCGCGGCCGGCGGTTGGACATCGGGCTCGACCGCCAGTTTCTCCTCGCGGACGATCTCCACCAGGATCTTCTCGCCCCGCGTGAGCTGGAACTTGCCGTTCTTGATCGACACGCCTTCGGGCTTGCCGCCCTTGATCTCGATTTCATACTCGCCCGAGTAGTACGACGTGGAATCGGGACGCTGCTTCACCTGGAAGTCGTCCACGATCTGGCCGTTGCGCCGGATCGCGATTTCCACTTCCGGGTCGAACGCGGTGATCGTGATCTGGCCTTGATCCGTGGCCACGCGAATGACCATGTATGCGGCCAGGAGCGCCAGGCCGAGCAGGCCGAGGGCGATGATCGCGATCGGGCGACGACGAGGACGGGAGGGGGCGCAGGCCGGCTGTCCGTGGGCGGCCGCCGGCGGCCGGCTGGGATGAGTGCCAGTGCAGGAGGACGAAAGGTACGCATCGGTGGCGGCAGTGGTGTCGGTTGCCCCACCGTCGGCTCGTGTTGGCTTGGCCTGCGGCAGCGGCCGGGCCTGATCCGCTCCGGCCGCGAACGGGCCGACTGCGTCCGCAAACTCGCCCGGTGTGGCGAACCGGTCCACGGGGCTTTTCGCCATCGCCCGCTCGATCACAGCAGCCAAGCCGTCTGGCACATCCGGCCGTAACCTCCGAATCGCGGGGACGGTCTCCTTGACGTGCGCCGTCATTTTGGCGAAGGCCGTTCTGTACTGCGGGCCTGCGAACGGAGCTTGGCCGGTCAGCAGCTTGTATAGCGTGCAACCTAACCCGTAAATGTCGGCGCGAATATCGACGTTGTGACTGTCCGTGACTTGCTCCGGCGCCATGTAGTCGGCCGTGCCCATCGCCTGGCCGGAGCCCGTCACCTCGACACCGTTCGGTTGTTCCGCTCGCAGCAGGGCCAGCCCCAGGTCCAGAATCTTCAATCGCCCTTGCGGGTACAATGGTTCGCTGACACGCTCCAGCAGCAGATTCGACGGCTTGATGTCGCGATGCACCAGGCCATGCTCATGGGCGTACTGCAAGCCCACGGCGGCTTGCCGCACGAGCTCGCAGGCCTCGGCGATACCCAACCGCCCCTCGCGTTTGACCAACTGCGACAAGTCCAGTCCGTCCACATACTCCATGACCAGGATCGTGGTGCCTTCCACATTGCGGGCGTCGTGGGCCTGCACGATGTTGGGATGGCTCAGCCCACCGATCGCCTTGATCTCCCGCAGGAAGCGGATCACCGCGCGCGAGTCACTGGTCAGCGCTTTCGGCAGTACCTTCACGGCGACCACCCGGTCGAGCAGCATGTGCCGGGCCTTGTACACCACCCCCATGCCGCCCTCGCCCAGCTTGGCCAGGAGTTCGTACTCGCCAAGCCGGCCCAGTTCCAAGGCCTTGTCCGCGTCCGGCGATTTGGGCGGCGCGGCTCCGGGGAGGGAGGCGACCACGACGGCCACGCGGTTCAGAGCCTCCTGGAACTGCGGTTCGGCGGCGTAGGGGTTCTTGACAATCGGCCGGCGCAACCTGGCCACCAGACTGTCCTCGTGTTCGTTCAGTGTGGCTAACTCGGCTTGGCAGGCGGGGCACGTACTGACATGGACCGTGACGCCGTCGGCCGTCGCCTCAGAAAGCTCCCCGAGCTGATAAGCCAACAGCACGTCACGGCTGGGATGGTTGCTGTGCATGAGCCGAATCCTTTGCATCCTCGCGTTGGTTCATCTATCGTCGTCTGGCTCGATGTCGTCGGCGAGGAGAACCGGGCCAATCAACCCGCCATCCGCTTCAAGCCAAGTCAGGCAGTCCCGACCGCAGCCGGTCGAAGCTCCCTCTGCACAAGAACAACGGCGGTGTCTCGCACGTTTTTCTTCAAGACGTTATATGTTTGATACGCTTGGACTTATGTCCGGGTAGACTAATCCACCAGTCCTTCCAACTCCTGGCGGATTTTCCGACGGATGCGGTACTTGGCGTCGTAAACCGACTGGACGCTGATGCCGAGATCGGCAGCGACCGCGGACGGCTCGCGGCCATCGACCACGACGGCCCAGAACGCTTGCCAGGTGTGCTCTTCCACTCCGGCTCGCGCGAGTTCCAGTGCGTGTCGGTAGGCGGAGTCGAACTGGCTGCGTTCTTCCTCGTCGGTCGTTTGCGCGTTCGGGTGGTCCGGGATCTCCGCCAGCCACCGCTGGGCATCGGTCCCACCGCGGGCTTCCTCCCGTTTGGCGAGGCTCCGATAGTGATCCTGGATCTTCCGCTTCGTGATGGTCCACAGCCAACCGTGGAACCGGCCCCCGTGATCCTCGCGGCGGAATCGCCCGATGGCCGACGCGACGGCGGCCACGACTTCTTGGAAAACGTCGGCCGCGTCCTCCGCGTTCACGCCGTGCTTGCGGCACCAGTAGTAGATGAGCGGTCCATAGACTCGGGCCAACTGATGCCAAGCCAGACTATCTTGGGTCTTCAACCGCTCCAGAAAACTGGTGGACGTCGAACCGTGGGAAGCCGGCGGACCGTTGACGCTCTGCGTGGAATCCATGCTGGCCATTCTACATTCTCAGACTTCGCCACAGAAGCCCAGAGAGGCGGACAATTCGCGTTCGGACGACCTACATAACCCAATCGGCGATGCCACGTGGAGTCGCAGATCCAGGATTCTTCTGGTGCAGATATGGAGGTTTCTGGCGACTGAGACGCGGGAAACCGAAGATCGCAGGACGCTCGATGACCGCACTGCTCGGCAAGCGGCTAAGAAGATGCTCGCCAACTTTGGCACCAGGAAGACGCTCTCGGCAGGCCGAGGAGGACTCAAATAATCCCTCGGTCCTGGTCATTGGCGTTACGCGCAGCCCTTCCGTGCGTCCATGTGCGCGGCGTAGCGAGGCCCCGATGTTCCATAGACATGGCGAACGCGGACGTTGAAGAATTCTTCCTTCTTTTTGCTGTCACCATTTCCTGTCCGGCAGGCCGGGCCTCGACGGTGTTCAGCCACTGCGCCGACCAGGTTCCGTCCGGTACGTCGCACAGCGAGAGCTGTCCGCCGGGTTGCTCGTCGCTGGTCAGGCCCATCCGGTGATACATCCAGTTGAATTCCGGATGCTTCAACCAGAGCAGCATGTAATTGCACGGCCGAATTCGCTCGGCCGCTACACCGCAATGAAGGCAGTAGTCTCGCCGCGTCCGTGTCTTGCTGCGCCAGGTAGAGAAGTGCCTTCAGCCGCTCCTTCTTCCGTTCCGCTGTGCTTCTACGCTGGCCGCTCATGGATACGCCTCCCTCGATGGTACGCGGCTCGTGCCAGCGTGCCGACATCGTCCTTCTCCTCTTCAAAGTCGGACCTCCTATAGGGCACAAGATCGGCCGGAATGCCCAGACCGCAGGTCAACTCCCAGGCTTTCAACAGGTCCAACGCGGACTTGGGGGCGTCGTCCGGCAGCACCGCGAGCAAGTCATCGTCACTGTCAGGCCGCGCTCGCCCCTCGGCGCGGCTGCCGAAGAGCCAGATCTCGTCGGGCTTCAGATGTGTTACGATCCGCTCGACCAGCGGCGCAATCGGCCGGAGGTCCACCGATGTTTCACGCTGGCCTGCTGCGCTCGCTGGCATCGTTGCTCCGCGAGGGCCTTCGCTCTGCTCCGACGCGAATGCCATCGTTCCACCAATCGTTCTTGAAGCTCAAGACCCAGAAAAGCCGTCAGCGAGCAAGGTTTTCGGTACATCGGATCCCGGCAGACGCGGCCGCTTGCTTTGGGGAACCAGACCAAACCTCGTCCCGCCTGACCGGCGGCGCGACGGGCTGGTCCGTCGCGGCGGCCCACCATACGCATCAGATCAGTACAGCTGATTCGCTGCCCAACCCTTAGTGGGGATCGTTTAAGGAACCGCTAATCTATGCTGATGAGCGCTAATCATGGCTCGCCGCCTTGACGTTCCATGAAATCGCTGGCCGTTTGGCACCGGCGATGATGCACAAGTCCATTAGCGTTCATGAACGTCGATCCGCGGTTTGTTTTCTCCGAACGCACCGGCCATCGAACGACTCGCTGTGAGACGCTGCGCCGTTTAGTTCGAGCCTCCGACCGAGCCTCGCGGCATGCATCCTGGCTGGGTAGAGCGAGTCTGGAAAACCGTTGATTTGATGAGACGGATCAAAGCGAAGGAAGTCATCTGTCGCGCCCCATGTGAGATGTGATTACCCCCCCAAAACAGACGAACTTCCAATTCTCCTGGTCCGCCTTGCCATGCAACGTCGTTCCCTGATCCAGTCGCACGCACTCCGCGTAGTACTGGCAGAGCCTACGAAACTTGGCCCAGCGAGAGTTGGTATGTGACAAGCCACCAGGATGCGGTGTAACCTCCTGAACGGCTTCATTCCCTTGGTCTGCCGCCGCGGAATCGCCACCGCGCTTTCTACGCGAGCGGTCACCGCTAAACTGCATCGCCAAACCAGTTGTCGCGACTCGCTCGCCGGAAAGACGGGCCACCGGATCAGGTTTCTTGGGCCGCGCAGATTCGCTGAGTTTCCAGCGGCGTCGCTGAGACAGGACGACACCATCCCGCTGAAGGCGGAGCAGGCATTCGTGGACCAATGGCATCAAGGGCGCAGAATGTCTACCGCGACGGACTGCCCCCCGTCTCCGGGACGTGGCCCAGTTGCGACAGCACCTGCAGCACCCCATTCAAATGGGCCAGCCGCGGACCGAAACGATCGACAAATTCGTGGAGCATGAACTCGCCGTCCAGCAAGCTGTCTCCGCTGTCGGCGACTTCTTCCGTCAAGGTCTGCAAGAACTCGTTCTGGACGCGACTCAATGTTTCCGCCGCCCGTTTGCAGCAGCGAGCCAGGTCGGGATTGGCCTGTTTCCACTGCCCCAACTCGTACTGCCGCTGGCGGTGGACAAAGTTGGTCTGCTTCAGGATTTCTTCCAGTAGTTTATTCTGCCGCTCCTGCCCCAAGACCAATTGGTGCAGCAGGGAAATCGCAAAATCCGCTTGGTTGCCGCTGGGCTTGGGAGCCCCGTCTGCCGAGGCTCCGACAACGTCGATATGAAACAGCGGAGGAAGCTGGTGGGGATCGTAAGACATGGAACGTACGGCTCCTGAAGAAGACAACCTGGCGCCGAATGGGCAACGCTTCAACTCACGATCAGTATAACCAAGGCTTACCCAGGTTGTCGAGTCACACGCCGTTTTCTCGCGAACTAGCGGTGCTAGCTGGCGGTTGCGATCTCAATCCAAACCGCACGGACGCTAAAGTCACAGCCGCAAGCCGCCCGATTCATTGTGAGGCAAACTTCTTTGGAGAACCAGAACCCACATCATGACAGCTAGCGGTCCGCGATCCTCTCAAAGCGTCGGGTTCCTGACAGTCTGCGAATACGAATCGCAGGGGCTGTTCGGAGGGTATTTAGTCCTCAATGCCTCCGGTCGCCCTCTGGAATTTCATTGTACGGCGCCGGTTCGTCCCAGCCGCGCCCAGGAGATCCTGTATGGGGCCACCTTGCAGGCTTATCTGCACGGCGAGCAGATCGGTCAGACGCTGTTGGAGAAAGCCAAGACGGCGCCGTTGGTCGTGTTCACGGACGCGCCGGCGGTGCTCACCGTGCGAAACTTTACTTCGCTGCTCGTGGCCTGCGTGATGCCATCGGCGGAAGAGCCGCCCCCGGACCCCGTCGAAGCGGCGGGCCGGTTGCGACGGGACGATGGCAGCCTCGGACCGCCGCCGCCGTTCGCCTTGCGTCTGCATACGTTTCAGGTCGGTACCGAGCGTTTGTCCATCCTGCAAGATCATCGGGCAGATGCCGAAGCCATCGCTCAACGATGGGAACCGCTGGCCGCCGAATTCGATCTGCGGGAGCCGTTCGGGAGGATCCGCGAGGCCGTCGACGAGGCCCGCCGCAGCGCGACACGAGCCCCGTAACCGCCCCGCTTCGAGGCTTCACGACGTAGCCCAGACGGCCAACCTGGGAGCGATCGAGCCTCGGAGCAGCTCGGCGACGTGCGTCTCCTTGGGGGGCGCACAGCTACCTTGTCTCCGTCGGCGGCGGAATCTCCGGCGACGGCGGGGTTTGCGCAGCGGGCGCGCCGGCCGCCGGCGCCGCGCCATCCGGCGGCGGATCCGCCGACACCGGCGGCAACGGTTTGGGACGCTCGGCCACCGCGGCTGCTGGGCCAGGCTCCCCCGGCGTCACGGGTTCCGCAGGCACGGACGGGGGGGCGGCGGGCGGCACCCCGGTATCGGCAGTCCCGCCGGAAGACACGGCAGGCGGGCGGGCCGAGTCCATCGCAGCGAACATCGCTTCGGTCAACGGCGATAGCGTGGGCACTTTGACGATGGCTTCAATCTCGGCGTTCAACTCGTCCTGCGTGGGCTTCTTGGGGATGCCGAAACGGCCCGCCAACTGATCGAATTGCACTTCGTCATAATAGGAAACCAAGCCGCGCGTCGGCGGGTTCTGCTGTTTCTTCGACAGCAATGGAATCTGCCATCGGCTGCCGGCAAAATGGGTGCCGTGATAGATCGTTCCATCCTGAATCGGCCCCATGCCCAGGACGTACGAGTCGCGTGCATTGCTGGTGGCCACGGACATTCCCGATTGCCAAACCGGAATCTTGGTCTCGCGGTGATAGGCGAACACGGCCACTTTCGAGGCCCCGAGCAGGTCTTCTTTCTTGGCCACGGAAAGGTCCGGAATCGGCACGCGCGGCGCGCCCGGCACCAACTCGGTCGCATGAGCCAGCCCGGAGCTGGGAGGAATCCCATACGTCACCTCGTGCGAGTCGGTGCCCAAGGCCCCAATTCGCGCCTCGACGACATATTCGGCGTCTTCCACCTTTTCTTGAAGCAAGCAGCCGGAGGCCAACATTTGCTGGCGCAGCGAACTTGTGACGTATTCCGTGTTAACGAAGCCGATTCCCTTGACGGCGACCAGGTATTTGGTGTCCAAGAACACCGTCTTGTCCGCCAGGGGGGAAAAGTCGATGATCGCGATGGCCCGGTCCACCGCGTCGGAAATCAACAGCTGCTCCGTCGCACTCCGCGACTTGGTAGTCCCGCAGCCTGCTAGCACCACCGAGAATGCCAGCACCAGTCCATCCAACAGAAAATCCCGTAATCTCCAGCGACACATGGCGCGGAGTATAGCGAAACATCGGACCGCGCCAAAGATGGATTTTCCGGCAACTTGCGATCAAGACGCCTTAGGCGTAGCGCTGTTCCCACTGAGCAAGTTGGCTGGCGATCACGTCATCGCTGGGGATGGCGCCGGTCTGCCGCAGGGTGCGGAAACTGAGTTCGAACTCGTTCAGTATCGGCTGCACCTTGGCCCGGGCAGTCGGACTCATGCGATCGACGAACAGCACGCCATCCAAATGATCGTATTCGTGCTGGACGACGCGGGCTAACATGCCGTTCAGGTTACCGCGAACTTCTTCGCCTTGCAGATTGTATGCCTGGATGCTGATCTGCTTGGGCCGGGTCACGTTACCGTACAATTGCGGAAAGCTCAGGCAGCCTTCTTCCGATTCTTCGTTTCCCTTGGGCTTGCTGAGCACCGGGTTGATGAACACCAACTCTTCCCCCTCGTCGGGGCTGGCGCTTAGATTGACAACGAACAATCGCAACGGCAGATCGACTTGGTTCGCGGCCAATCCGATGCCGTTGCTGGCGTACATCAAGGCGAACATTTCGCGCACCATCCGCACCAAGTCGGCGTCCACGCGCCGCACGGGCTTGGATTTATGCCGCAACGTGGGGTGCGGATACGGGACAACACTCAGTGAGGCACCTGCCATCGAATTCGAGTTTCCGGTTGGAGATGTCTGGTTTTGGATTCTACGGATCGAATTTCGGATTTCAGATTTGAAAGCAGCGAAAAACACAACAGCGGGTGATCAATCCGCCTCGTCTGCCTTTCTTTCTTTACATTCTAGGCGGAAGGCGGCTCGATGCCAAAGTCGCGGATGGTCAGCAACGTCCGCAGGGTCAATCCGGCCGCCGCAAAGGCCTCGGCGCCCCCTTCCAAGCGATCGATGATCGCTACGACGCCTTGGATCTTCAGTCCTGCGGCCCGGGCCTTTTCAATCGCCGCCAACGAGCTGCCGCCGGTCGTCACCACGTCTTCCACGATCACCGCCGTATCGCCGCGGTGGACGGGCCCTTCCACATCGCGGCCTTTGCCGTGCGACTTGGCTTCTTTGCGAACAATAAAGCCCCGCAACGATTTGCCTTGGCGATCCGCGACGGTAATCACCGCCGCGGTGATCGGGTCCGCGCCAATGGCCATGCCTCCGATCGCGTCGGGCAAGTCGTCGCCAAGCAGTTCCAAAATCCCCTCGGCAATCAAGTTCGCGCCCCGCGAATCCAAAGTGATCTTCCGACAATCGAGATAGTAGGAAGCCTTTTTGCCGGAGGCGAGGGTGAATTCGCCGAATTCCAACGCCTTTTCGTGCATCAACGCCATGAGGGCCTGTTTGTCATACATAGCATGTTCCTCCGGCGCCGTTTTACCACGTGCCAGAAGAACGCGGAAGAGGGGGCGCCGCGCGGGCCGTGCATGAAGATTCCCGATCGCCGCGCCATCCGCAATGTGGACTGACGGCGCGCGTCATGGCGCAACAGATCAGCGGATGATCACCCGCGAACCGATGGACAGAATACTGGCCACGTCAGCCACGTCGTCATCGGACAGGCTGACGCAACCCACGCCGGCTTGGGCGGGAATCGTGTCCGGGCTGCCATGAACACAGACCCCATTACCGAGATCGAGGTAAATATCCCCGTAGGGATTCCCTGGAGTGCGGGCTGGAATGCGAATTCCGTTCTGTCCCACGTACTCACGGCCCGCTTGCTTGGAGAGCACCTGGCACTCCGTCGGCTGGGGTGTCGGGTCGTTGCCCACGCTGACGGCAAACCGTCCGGCGTAATATTTGCCGAGGAACAGGACTAACTCGCTGCGTTTCAAGTCGATCTCGGCGCGGAACGGTCCGCGGAGGACTTTTAGCTGGGTGCCGGGCTGGATCGCATCGGGATGGGCGATTTCGTTGATGTTCTGCAGCAGCGCCAGCGGTACCTGACACTGTTGAGCGATCGCGTCCAGCCGATCGCCGGGGCGGACTTCATAGGGCGCTTCCAGCGTGTGTTCGCTGGAATAGATCACTTTGCCGGCCAACGGGTCCAGCAGGTCGAGCAGTCGCTGGCGTTCTTCGCCATTGATGTCCGGATCGTGAAAGAAGAAAGACAGCGTCAGCAGCGCTTCGGCCCATTGTCCTTTTTGCAGCTGAGCCGTGGCCGAGTTCCAGGCGTTGTCAAACGCTCGGATCGAACGGAAATCGGCCTGTCCGCGAGAGGCCAAGTTCGAGGTTTGGGCGTAGACCGACCCCTGCGTTTCGGCAGCGGGACTGGGGGCCGCCGTAGCAGGCGGAGCGTCAACAACCGTCGGAGCGGGCCTGCGGACGTCGGCGGCGTCGACATTCGCCGAGGCGAGTTGGGTATCAGACGGCGGGCCGGCCGGTGTCGGCTGGTCGACAGGCGGAACGGTGATTTCGGCTTCGACCGCATCCGAGATTCTCGGCGTCATGTCCCGCGGAGGCGATGGGGGTAAGTTGGCGGGGGCGTCCGCAAGCCTGGGTGCCAGCGTAGGCTGTCCCGACTGACCAGCGGGATTGTCCGACGCCAGCGAGCGCAGTCCGTCCGTTGTGCCTGGCGCGCCGAGTTCGACATCCAGCATCGCTTCTGTTTCGCCGTTCCAGCCTGCCGCTTCGGGCGGCGGTGTCAGGTCCGGCTTGTTCAGCACGACGAAAACGCCGTACAGCACCGCCAGAAGCAACACCACGACGACAGCTGTTTTGATCGTCTCCACGCTTGACCTCCTTGACGACAAGAACGCTCTGGGCAAGGTCCCGAGCGGGATAGTAACGCAAGCGTCGATTTGCAGCCAGAGCAAAAAATCGAGGCAGCGGCGGTGCTGTAGGAATTTTCGGCCGCCGTGTTGCACCCAGGTCCTCGCGGGACGTGCATTGTCTGGCCCCAGGTGGCCGGGGCTCGGGGTTGTGGCCACCTAGACCCGCTCGGGCGCCAGCATCATTTCCAGAACGTCCTTTCTCGTCAAGTCACCTTTTGTCGTCCGTGGGACGGCGCGGAGTCACGGGCAGTGTGGTCCGTATCAGCGGCGGCGTCGGTTCCGCCGGGCTCCGGGATTTCGGCCCCCACGGACCGCCGCGTTCTCCGGAAATCCGGAAGACGATGCCCCACAGCGCCAGCACCACCAGGACCACGACCGCCAAGGCGGACATCGCGTCGAATGCCAAGCGGCGCCCCAGTTGATGGACGGGAGCGGTCGCAGCCGCGGCGCTGACTTGGACCAGCACCAACAGGTCCGTATCCTGCCGCTGGCCGTTGGCCTTCTGGTTGCGGCTTGGCAAGCTCACCGGCACCGTGGCGGCAATCCAGTCGCCTCGGTAAATTTCGCCTCCCGGCGCCGCTGCCACCGGGTCGCGGAAATCGTATACGGGTTCCGTTCGCATCCGATCTAATTGCGCCGGCGGCACGCGGAAATCCTCCGCCGGCGCCCGCGCCTGGAACAACGGATGCTGCAGCACGATCCCGCGGCGATCGCCCGGGCGATTGTCGATCAAGACGGCAAAGTAATCCGCGCTGGCTTCCCGGCTGCGAAACACGGCGAAATCGCCGATATCGAAGGTGACCGCCACGATGCCCAAGAATCGCGGGTCGGCGCCGGAGCGATCGTAGACCGGCGTAGAAACGGCAACTTTCCACTTTGCCGTCGCGCTGCTCTTAAAGGCGGCGGACATGTGCGTGCTTTCGATGTGCGGGGGCGGCTCGAGCGGGCGGCGACGTGGGGCATCTTTCTGCCCGCCCCGGAAATACGTTCGCCAGCTGAAGTTTTCGCCGATCGGCACCGCCGCCACCCTGTCGGCATACGCACCGGCCACCCAGGTGCCCATGGCATCGGTCGTAAAGATGCTGGCAAATTGGGATGCTTGGGACCCGGACTCGGCGACCAGCCGCGCCAAACGCTGTTCGAGGCGGGCTCGGAACCGGAGCCGCGGGGACTCGTCCAACAATCGCGCTCGCAGCTCGGGCAGTTGCTCTTCGGGCGTTTCCGGATCGTTGATCTCGCGCAACAAGTCGCTGTCCAACGCCTGCCGAAAATCCGCCACGAACTCTGGCGAACTGGCTTCCTGCTCCAGGATGGCAAAGTTGTCGGCCAGCTCTGCTTCAAAGCTCTTGGCGACGAATTTGGCGGCGAATTGGTTGGCCCGGTGCGCTTGCTCCTGGACCATCTGCTCGGAACGGCTGACAGCTGCCGCGAACGCCCGCCAGGAGAACGAGATCATGATCGCCAACAACAGCAGGGGCCCTACCAAACCGAGGATCAACAGCGGGCGACGGCTGTGCACCCGATCGCGCGTCTCCAAGGCGTCCAGCACCAGCTGGGCATTCGCGAAACGCTGCGCCGGATCCACCGCCAGGCAGCGATCGATCACATCGGCCAACGCTCGATCCACGCCCGGCACATAACGGTGCAAGTCCGGCGGCGGCGATTCGGCCAGCAAGCGGCGATAGCGTGAGAGTCGCTCGGGCAACTCTCCGGTTCGATCCAGCCGTCGCAAGGTATCGTCGTTGCGGTGCGGCGGCTGGCCGGTCAACAGGCAGTACAGAATCGCCCCCAGCGCATACACGTCCCACCGCGCATCGGGCAAGGCATTCATATCCGCTTGCTCCGGCGCCATGTAAAACAATGTGCCCAACGCGGGGGTCTGCTCGTGCGACAGCCGCGACTGGCCAAAGTCCGCCAACCGCGGTCGGCGGTCCTGGTCCAAGAGGATGTTGGCTGGCTTCAAGTCGCAATGCAACACGCCTTTGTCGTGTGCGTGCGTCAACCCGATCGCCACCTCGCGGAACAGGGCCACCGCTTCCACCGACGGCAGCGTCGTGCGTTCGTCCAGCAGATCGTCCAGCGAGCCGTTTTCCACGTACTCCATCACGTAGTACGGCGGTTCGGCATGCCAGCCGACATCCAACAACTGGACCACATAGCGATCCGCCGACAAGAAGACCAGCTTTTCAACCTCGCGCGACAACAGCGTCCAATCCAAGCCGCCGCGGTGCAGATAGAACTTGATCGCCACCCGCCGCCCGGTGTTGCGGTCCGTGGCCACCCAGACTTCGCCGTAGGCCCCCGTGCCCAAACACCGCTGCACTTCGTACCCCGGCGCTTCGCCCGGAGGACGTGTGCTCTGCAAACTCAGCTGGCGAGCCCGCCGCTGCTGGTCCGAATTCTGAAATTCCGTCGGATCGCTGCTCATGCCGTTATGGTACCAAATTGGCCCGTCGAAATCACTTGCCCCTCAGGGTTCCGCCACGTTGGAATCTCGGGAAGGGAAATGCCTGTCGCAACGCGGTTTGAAAGGGGAGCCAGTCCGTCTTTCACCACGGGTCGCGGCACCATGCTCGCACCTCGAACCGGCCTTGGCCCACGGTCACTTGCACCGCGCCGCATCGCCCGGTGTTGAGGGCGCGGCCGCCGGGGACGGTGGCGGCCGCTTGATACGCGGCGTAACCTTCGTTGGCCGCTCCGCTGATCACCAGCCATTTCGGCTGGCACCAGGCGACGAACTCTTCGGGACGGCTGCGCGGGCTGCCATGATGGGGCGCCAAGGCGACGTCGCACGCGACCGGAGGACTTGCTAGCACATCGTCCAGTCCCGGGGGTTCCAGGTCTCCCGTCAACAGGATCCGGCGGGCGGCATAGTCGGCGCGCAGCACCAGACTGTTGGCGTTGTCACTGCCCACCACGCCGCCGGGAGGAGGATGCAGGACGAGCCAGCCCGAAGCATCGCGAACTTTCAAACGATCCCCGGCATAGCTGGGGACCATCGCGATTCCTCGCTCGCCAATCGCATCGCGCAACGCCTGCAGCGCCGGCGTCTCGTTCTCGAACATCCTCGGCGTAACAACCACCACCCCGACGGAAAAACGCTTCAACAGCTCGGGCAGCGCGTTGTAATGATCGGCATCCGCATGGGACAGGAGGACGGCATCCAAATGCGTGATCCGCCGCGACCACAAAAAGCCGGCGATGGTGCGGGCCGTCGACTCCGGTGCGCTCATGCTGCCGGCATCGTACAATATCGTCTGACCTTGCGGCAGTTCCACGACCGTACACGCGCCGTGCCCCACGGCCAAGAACGTACAGACCAGCGACTCCGGCCGCTCGTTCCAAACGGGGATTCGCCGCACGGTCGTCCAGGCCCCCAGCGCCAGCCAAAGGGCCACCGCGGTCAAGCACCATCGGGCTGGTAAGCGGCGGCAAAGCCCCATCGCCCCGAACGCCAGGCCGATGTACGACCCCAGCACCCACCAACCGTCCGGAGCCGGCGTCCAGAAGTGACCGAGCCCCACACCGTCCGCCGCCTCGACCATCCCTTCGAGCAACTCCAGGCTCCAACCACAAATCCAACCGCAGATCATTCCGAGCGGCGGAAGCAACCAACCGAAGATCAAGACGCCAAAGCCGGCAAACAGCGCGGCGCTTACCGGTATCCAGGCCACGGGATTCAGCACCAGCGCAATGGGCGAGACCAAATGGTAGCTGTAGGCGGTCAAGGGCAGCGTCGCCAGCCAGATCGCCGCGCTGATCAGAAACAGCTTGCCGCACGTACCGGCAAAGCCCTTTGCCCAACGCACGTACCACGGACGACTCTGCTCGATCAGCCGCTCCAGGGGATCGGAGATCGGCAAGGTGACGAGATGGGGGCTGACCAGGTAGATCGTGGCGACCGCCACAAACGACAGCTGAGCCCCGGCTTGAAACAAGGTGGCAGGATTCCACGCGATCAAGACGAACGCCGCGGCGGCCAAGGCATTGAAACCGGAGGTGCGGCGGGCGGACAGACGCGCCAAGCAGAAGGCCACCACCAAGACGGTGGCGCGAACCACGGGCGGACGGGCATCGGTCAGCAGGGCGTACAGAATGACCAGTGCGATCGCGCTGCCGATCGCCACCGTGCGGCGCAAGGCCAACAGCCGCGCCGTCCACCAGAAGCCCAGGGCCAGGATGCCCACGTGAACTCCCGAGATCGCCAGCAAGTGGACGGTGCCCGTGGTGACGAACGGTTCGGTCCGCTCCCAATCAACGTGCTCGCGAGCGCCCAGCAGCAGCGCCGAAGCCAGGCCGGCTTGACGTTCGTTGAGGGAGCCTCCCCACAGCAACGCATAGCAGGGATCGCGCAACGCGGCCAGGACGCGGCGCCAGTTCCAGAACGTCCCGGAAGCCAGGGCCGTCACCGAGTCCGGGAAACGGGCTTCCAACTGAACCAACTGCCGATCACAGCGGCGGTGCCAGGCCAAGTCGAACTCGCCGGGGTTCAGCGGGCTGGGCGGACGTTGAAAGAAAGCGAACGCCTGCAGCCGATCACCCGCGCGGATGCCCAGCAGGTGACCGTCCACACATAATTCGGCCGTTCCCGACGCGGCCTGCCACAACTGCCCATGACGCACTTGCGTCACGCGGACCAGCAGCCGCGAGCGTTCCCCCGTCGGCCGCGTGCGCAGCGGGTTATCCGGCGGCGCGTCGACCCGGCGGGGCGAATTCAAAGCCACCCCTTGCAGGCAGATCGGCCGCGGCGCGCTGCTGGCAGAGCGGCCAAGTTCGTCCGCGCGGAACAGGTGCCAGCGCTGATGATGCCTGGCGCCGCCGGCACAGACCACTGCCAACAGCAACACGACGGCAGCCGCGCGGTCGCGACCGCCCAACCAAAGCGCAAGCCAGCAAAGCAAACTGCAGCCCCCAGCGACCAGCCAAGCGGGTACGGGTGCCGGCCAGACGCGATCGACCATCACCCCCGTCGCCAACGCCGCAAACACGACCACTAGCGGCGGGAAACGCCGCGTCAAGGTTGTCCGCAGAGATGCAGGTGCCGAGACGCCACTCATCCTGGCTATTCGAGCAATCGCCGCGGGAGCTGTCAATTCGGGAATTCCAATCCGCGACGACAGTCACCCCGGGATTACTCCTCTTCCTCTTCGTGCATCTTGGATTTGGCCATGATCTCCTGCTGGATGTTGGCAGGCATCACGTCGTAGTGGCTGAACTCTATCGTATAGCTGCCTTGGCCACCGGTCATGCTGGACAGCGTGCGGGCGTACGTTGTGACTTCGCGCAACGGCACTTCGGCTTTGACCGTCTGCAGGTTGCCGCCGGCCGTATCGCTGCCCTGCAAGCGTCCCCCGCGGCTGGACATGTCGCTGTACACGTCGCCGACCTTGCTTTCGGGAACCGTGATCTCCATCTTCACCACCGGCTCCAGCAAGCAGGGACGAGCCTTTTCGAAGACCTGTTTGAACGCCATGCGGGCCGCCGTGCGGAAGGCGGTTTCCGAACTGTCCACATCGTGATACTTGCCAAAATGGACTTCGATGGCCAGGTTCTCGACCGTGTGACCGGCGATTACGCCGCCCTCCAGGCGTTCCTTGAAGCCCTTTTCGATGGCCGGCAGGAAATTCCCCGGAATCACACCCCCCACGATCGAATTCACCCAAAGGAAATTGTGCGCTTCGTCGTAGTGGTACTCTTTCATCGAGGCGAACCGATCCTTGGTGGCGAATTCCTCGATGACGGTGCCACGAGGCAGGGGGAACATGCGGATATGCACTTCGCCAAACTGGCCTCGGCCGCCCGTCTGCTTCTTGTGGCGGTACATGCCGTCCGCCGGCGACTGAATCGTCTCGCGAAACGGGATCTTCGGCTCCTTCGTTTCCACGTCCAATTTGTCACGGCGATGGAGCCGTTCGCGGATGATCGTCAGATGCAGTTCGCTCATCCCCGTCATCACCAGTTCTTTGGTCTGCATGTCGCGGTCGATGCGAATCGTCGGGTCTTCCTCGGCGATCTTGGACAGGGCACCGGACAGCTTCGTTTCGTCGCCGCGGCTCTTGGGGGACACCGCCAGGCCCACCATCGGCGTGGGGAACGTCAGGTCCGCCAGCCGGTAATCGCCCAGGGTCGAACCGGTGTGCAATTCGTCGGTCTTGGCGACCGCGATAATGTCGCCCGGGCCCGCCTCTTCGACGGGCGAGGTGCTGTCGGCTTGGACGCGGAGCAATTGCCCCATCCGCAGACCTTTGCGGGCCGAAGATGCCGAGACGTTCTGATCTTTCTTGAGCGTTCCGGAAAAGATACGAATGAAACTGAGCTTCTGGACGAACGGGTCGATGCGGGTCTTGAATACCTGGGCCACCAACGGCCCGTCGGCTCGGGGTTCGATCGTGACTTCCTCGCCGTCCTTGCTCGCCTGCCGCGGCAGGTCCGCGGGCGACAGTCCGCACAAGGCGATGGCGTCCAGCAATTCGGTCAGCCCGACGCCCGTTTTGGCCGAACAGCAGACCATCGGAATCAGCGAGCCTGCTCGCACGGCCCGGACGATCAGCCGCGATAGCTCCTCTTCCGTCGGCGGCTGCCCCTCCAAGTATCGCTCCATCACCGCTTCGTCGACTTCGATGATCGACTCGATCAGCGGATCGCGGATTTCGTTGGGGTCCAGCAGGGCGCCGTCCGTGTCGGCGGGAACGTTCAGCGTGCTGGCGACGCCCCGAAACCCGGCGCCCTGTCCCAACGGCACATTCAACAGCACGCAACGATTGCCCCACATCTCGCGGATCGCGTCGACCAGCGCGGGAAAGTCGATGTTGTCGCCATCCAGCTTGTTCAGGATGATCATGCGTCCCACGCCCGCCTTGCCGGCCTCCGTAAACACGCGCCGCGTGTTGACTTCGATTCCCGACTGGGCGTTGATCACCACGATGGCGGTGTCCGCCCCGCGGAGTGCACAAATGGCCTGGCCGATGAAATCGGGATAGCCGGGCGTATCGAGCACTTGGAACCGTTTCCCGGCATGACTCAGTTGCGCTAGCTTGGTCTCGATCGTGTACTTGTGGTGCTTCTCCTCGGGATCAAAGTCGCAGATGCTGGTTCCCTCGTCCACGCTAGGGTTCGCATTGACCGCTCCGGTCTTGACCAGCAACTTGTCGACCAGCGTCGTCTTGCCCGTCGAGCCGTGGCCACACAGAGCGATGTTGCGGATGTCTTCGATTCTCACGTTCGCCATGCCGATTTCCTTTACACGTGTTCAATAATCCCGCTCACGTCAATCCTGCTCACGTCGCCGCGGCTGCCGCCAAGGCCGACGCAAGTGTCAATTCTCCTTCGTACAAAGTCCTACCGATGATGCAGCCGGCCAATCCCCCTTGTGCCAATCGCCGCACGTCCTCGGCGGTGGTGACGCCGCCCGAGGCCACGACCGGAACGTCAACCGCCTGCTGCATCTGCTCCATGGCCTCGAAATTCGGGCCGTTCATCATCCCATCGCGCGCGATGTCCGTATAGATGATCGCCGCAATGGGCTCGCGCGAAATCTCCCGAGCTAACTGGACCGCGGGCACGTCGCTGACACTCAACCAACCGTCCGTAGCCACGCGGCCGTCACGCGCGTCAATCCCCACCGCCAAGCGTCCGGGAAACGCCTGGCACATCTCGCGAAACCAAGCTGGGTCTTTCAATGCCTTGGTTCCGATCACCAGCCGCGTCAGGCCCAGATCCAACATCTGTTGGATCGTCTCGCGGTCGCGAAGCCCGCCACCCAACTCGCAGGGAACCGACACCGCTTGCACGATCGCTTCAATCGCCGCCCGATTCCCACTGCGTCCGTCGCGAGCACCGTCCAGGTCCACCAAGTGCAAGCACGAAGCCCCTTGGGCGACCCAACGCCGCGCCATGGCTGCCGGATCGTGTCCGAATACCGTTTCGCGGTTGTAGTCGCCCTGTAGCAGGCGGACGCAATTACCGCCGCGCAGATCGATTGCGGGCCAGACTTCCATCCAAAATCCCCAGAACCGGCTTTTTCGCCGAAATCAACACCACGCATCGACCTCGAGGCCGATGCAGACTCTTTCCGAAACGCAAAAGTATGCCAAAAAGCGGACTTGTGGGCAAGTATACGAAACCAGGCCGCAAAATAGGAGCGGAATTCGCGGCTCGACCCCCGCTCGCCATTGCGTCGCAAGTCTTTCATTACCAGTAGGTTATGCCGCGCGGCACTCCGGCCACCGGCGCCACAATGCGGCGAACAGCGAACGGGGGATGACGTTTCGCGAACCCAACACAGCGGAATCCAGCACAGCCGCCTGGCTTTTTACAAGCTCTCCTCGAAATGCTCTCCTGGGCTTACGGCAATTTGAGGCTGTCCACCAGGATGATCGCCAGTTCGGCGCTGTTGTTGTTCCATAATTCGCGGCCTTCGCCCGTCCGGCCGACTCCGCCGCCGCTGTTCGAATAGCCAACGTACAGCTTGCCGTCATGCTCGATGGCATAAGGATAGGCGAGCGCCGCGCGCTCATGCGACTCGCCCGGCCCCTCGGGAAACAGCGCGTGCCGAATCACGAACACCCGGGAGAAATCGCGCTGGCCGGGGCGGCTGACGGCGATGGTCAACGGCGAGCGGCGTCGGCCGCTGTCCGCGGTGGTGGTGCCGATCAGGTAGTTTTGCCCGGTGCTCAGCGTGCCGGTGTACGGTTTGCTGGTCACCATCGGCAGATTCCCCGGTCGAGACGGCGTCCACGTGCGGCCGTCATCCTCGCTGTGCGCCACCAACGAAATCGCCTGGGAGCCATGCCGTGCCACGTTGAGGACGCGGTGCCCCTCCAGGATCACCGACGATTCGCCCCACATCGGCAGCGAGGGCGGCTGCGGGATGACCACCAGATCCCACTTCGTCAAGTCGTCGCCGTGACTGATGGCAACCGCTGCGGGATTCCCGTCTCCCACCCGCACCCCGGACATGATCCAGTTGCCGTCGGCCATCTTCAGCGGCTCTTGCATCGGCCAGAAGCCGCCTTGGACGACCACGCCCTTCGCCAGCCATCGCCCCGTCGGTTCGTCGTGGACGTAGGCGCGGGTGTGGACATTCTCCATGATGCCGGAGTAGACGCCGTGAAAGGCCCAAAGCTGTCCCTGGTGCGACAAGAAAACGCCGTGACTCACGCCCAGCCCCGGTTCGCCCGAGTCGATGGTAAACACCTCGCCCCATGTCTTGCCGCCGTCGTCGCTGACGCGACTGCGGGCTTCTTCGGTGTCGGTGTTCTCGCCGCCCCGGTTGTGGCCGAACGAGGCGTACAGCCGGCCCTTGTGCCACGCCAGCGCGATGCCGTGCAGAAACCGATAGCCGTCTTTCGAAAACTCGTAAGGCTTGATGACGTGAAACTCGACGCCTGACAGGACGGGAATCTCGGCCGTTTTCGGCACTGTGCCACCGTCCCAGATCTTGACCGGCTCGGGCAACTCGATCTTGTGCGGCGTCGTCGGCTTGTCCGCCATCGCTTGAATCGTGGCTGCGGTCAGCGCGCCGCGGAACAACGAGACTTCGTCCAGCGCCCCCAAGAAAACCTGCATCAGCCGACCGCCGTTATCGACGGCTCCGATCGTCAAAGGTGCCTCGGTGACCGGGACGGACGCCGCCGGGGGGCCTTGGCCTTCTTGTTTCCCGTTGATATACAGCCGGCCCAATCCTCGCTCGACCGTCACCGCCACATGATACCAATCGCCGGGCCTCGGTTCGGTCTGCGCGCCGACGGTCTTCCAGCCGTGGTCCCAAAGATAGAATCGAAAACGGTTATCCGCGTCGATCATCAGGCCCCATTCGCGCTGATTCGCCGCATAGACGTTCTTGGCTACGATCATCTGCTGGCCACGATCCAACGCGTAGACGTTGACCCAAGCGGAGATGCTGAAGGCGGCGCCCGCAAACGCGATCGCGTCGGCTGGGGCGACCGTCACGTAATCGCCCATGCCGTCCAGCTTCAGGGCGTGCCCCTCGACGCCGGAAACCAACTCCGGAGCCCCGACGATCTTTCCCGTCAGCGCGCCGGAACGTTCCGCAACGCCGCTCGAATCGACGGTCTCGAACGACCACGCCGCGACTGCCGCGACCTCGGCACGAGTCGCTGGCTGACCCGCTGCGGTCGCAGTGACGACAAGCAGCACAAGCAGGAAGGCACCGGGGGCAGAAGGATTCTTGGCAAGCCTCCTTGGCATGACGCATCTCCGCGGTGGTTTTGGTTTTGGTTTTGGTTTCGGCGTTGTCGAAAGCGCTCGCTTGTTGGAGTCCAGCCGTGGGGCCGCAACGCCAGGCTGAAGCCCGGAGTCCAGCAACGGGTCGCTATCGCCGCATAACGGATACGGGCGATACGGGGCTCCGGACGCGATCCAATGTATCACCGATCGTGATGTCGGCAAGAGCCAGCACGGCAAGCGCCAGCACTCTGTTTGCATTTGCGGACATCGTTCGGCGAGACTTCCGATATCAGCGGAGTGTCCAGCACATCAGCCAGTGGCACGCGGTACCGATTGGCGGCGAAGTCCAGCTGATCTTAGAACTTGGCCGCCGTGTCGTTCGGGCATGCGTTGCATTGACGAGGGAATCGAAGCACCTCGCCAACCTGCCCAAGATTTGACGCAGCAGACGGCCCCACGGCAAAGCTCCCTCGATCGCGGCGGTAATTCTGGTGGGAATCGGGAATAAACTCGGTCGCCAGAGGATCAATGGGGTATGAGCATCCTTTATCGTTTCGCTGCCGACGCGGTCGTGATCATCCACTTTGCCTATGTGGCGTTTGTCGTCGTGGGGCTATTGGCGATTCTGCTGGGCCTGGCTTGTCGCTGGCGTTGGGTCCGCAATTTCTACTTTCGATCCCTGCACCTGCTGGCGATTCTGGTGGTGGCCGCCGAGGCGGTCTTGGGAATCACCTGTCCGTTGACGACCTGGGAGCAGCAACTGCGGACGCTGGCGGGCGAGACGTCCTATCAGGGCGATTTCATCACGGACTGGGTGCATCGCCTGCTGTTTTACGACTTCCAGCCCTGGGTTTTCACGGTCGGCTATGTGCTTTTCGGCTTGCTGGTGCTGGCCACGTTCGTCCTCGCCCCGCCACGCTGGCCCAGAAAACCCACGGCGAGCAGGGCGGCGACGGATACGACAAGTCGAGTGGACTCACGATAAAGCAGGAACATGAGAAGGGGGGGGCTGTTTGAAGCACCGTCTTGGACAGCACCCGTTGCACCACGGCACTGTCCAGCCACTGCCGGATCCGACGCCAGATCGTGGACCGCTGGAAGTAACTCGGCTAACGAAAGCAGTTACGGCAAGGCCAGAAGGCCCAGTCTCAAATTCCACGAAATCGGCCATATTCAGCTGCCCCCGGTCTCAGCGGGCTGGCAAACGGCGAGAAATCTCGATACGGTGGGACACCCGTTCTTCACGCAGAGCAAGGAAGGGCCTGTCATGGAACCACACCGCTGCCCCTGGGCAAAGGGCGACAACGATATCCAGTACCACGACACGGAATGGGGCGTACCGGTCCACGACGACCGGTTGCTGTTCGAGTTCCTGGTGCTGGAAGGAGCACAGGCCGGACTGAGTTGGTCCACGATCCTGAACAAGCGGGACAATTACCGCCAGGCTTTTGACAACTTCGATCCGGCCCTGGTCGCCAGGTACGGCGACAAGAAGCGGCAGGAATTGTTGGCAAATCCGGGGATCGTCCGCAACCGCTTGAAGATCGACGCCGCCATCCAAAACGCCAAATCGTTTCTGGCAACGGTGCAGGAGTTCGGTACGTTCGACCAATACATCTGGAGTTTTGTCGGACACCGGCCAATACAGAACAAGTGGCGGTCCATGCAGGAAGTGCCTGCCAGCACGCCGGAGTCGGATGCGATGAGCGTGGACCTGAAACGGCGGGGCTTCAAGTTCGTTGGCAGTACGATTTGCTACGCCCACATGCAGGCCGTGGGGATGGTGAACGATCACGTGGTGGACTGCTTTCGACATCGGGAACTGGCGAGGAAACGACGTGGCCAAGCGGGCGGCTGAAATCTGGTTCGTGTACATCCTGCGGTGCGTCGATGGTACGCTGTACACCGGGATCACCAAAGATCTGGCCCGCAGGACTCGGCAACACAACGACGGGGTTGCCGCCCGCTACACCCGCAGCCGTCGCCCGGTCAAGCGGGTGTACCACGAGCCACAACACAGCCAGAGCATGGCCTTGAAGCGGGAAGCTGCCATCAAGAAACTGACACGGCAGAAGAAGTTGGCGTTGATTCGACAGGCCAACAAAGGGACACCAGAGGGCCGGACTTCGAGAAAGCGACTTCCGGCCTCGGCGGGCTACGTCGGTGCCGTGAGGTCGCCTTGAGGTGTGGAGCCGTCGCCGAAATTGCACGGTTTGCCCCTTTCCGCCGACCATTCTATGGGAATCGTTGGAGCTTCTGTTCCCCTGACCAATCGTGTCACGACACCAGCGATACAGGATGCTGACAATCGAGACCATCTTCTCGTCTGAGAGCTTGTATCCGCCCGTGCAAGTGGGAGAATAGACCTGTCCGAGATGCCCGTTTGTCGTCCAAGCGATGAAAAGGACTGAAACCATGCAGCACCGAAAGACCATTCTCCTGGGGATCTGGCTTGTTCTGACCACTGCGGCTCAGGCGATTGCACAACCGAGCGACATCGACTGGAATCGTGCCAAACAGCTTCGCCAGCGGTCGCTCCAAGGCGAGACGCTGACGGAGGAGGAGCAGTCCTACCTGCAACGGGCCATTGGTTTACGTCAGCAGCAAAAACCGCCACAACGCCGTCCCATCGAGATCAAGCCGCCTGTGGGCCTCAAGCCGCTCACGGACATGAACGACCGTTACAAGGGGCAGGACGGAGGGCTCTACGGTGGCGGCAAGAACGATCCGCCGCAGGAACACCTCGAAGCGGCGTTGCAACAGGCGAGACTGGTCCAGCCACTCGATGCAGACGGCAAGCCCACGGGCGACGGCAAGATCGTCCTGATTTCGGTGGGGATGTCGAACACCACCCAGGAGTTCTCGGCGTTCGTCCGGTTGGCCAACGGTGATCCAGCAAAATCGCCGAAGGTCATCATCGTCGATGGGGCACAGGGCGGGATGGACGCCAGGGCGTGGGCCGTCTCCGGGAGACCCGACCGACCCGGTTCTCGTGATCCGTGGGAAGTGCTGGACGAGCGGCTCCAACAAGCGGACGTGTCGGATGAGCAAGTGCAGGTGGCATGGATCAAGCAAGCTCGGATCGCCCCTGGCAGTATCGGCGAGTTTCCCAGACACGCCGAGGAAATGAAGGGACACATGGTCACGATCCTGAACGAATTGAAACAACGGTTCCCCAACCTGCGGATCGCCTACCTGTCCAGCCGGATCTATGCCGGATATGCCAAGTCTAACTTGAACCCGGAGCCGTATGCCTTCGAATCGGCGTTCGTGGTCCGTTGGCTGATCCAAGACCAGATCAAAGGCGAGCCATCGCTGAACTGCGACCCGGCAAGGGGTGCGGTGAATTCGCCGCTGCTGGTCTGGGGACCGTACCTGTGGGCAGACGGCGAGAACGGTCGGAAGATCGACGATCTTGTTTGGAAGCCAGAGGATCTGGCTGACGATGGTACCCATCCCGGTGACAGTGGACGGCGGAAGGTTGCCGAATTGCTGCTGGAGTTCATGAAGAATGATCCATCGGCGAAGATGTGGTTTGTTCAAGGCAGAAGATAGTGGATATCGAGAAACGACGAGTTGGATGGGCGTGTTGTACTTTCGTTTTGGCGGTGACGTGCTCTTCGTTCGGGTCGGAATTGCCGACCGCCAAGCCCGAAGATGTCGGCGTTTCGTCGGCAAAGGTCGAGGAGTTGTCCAAGTTCATGCAGTCGCTTGTGGACAGCGGCAAGATTGCCGGTGGCGTCACGATGATGGCCCGCCACGGGAAGGTGATTCACCTACATGCCTGGGGCAGACGGCATTCAGAAGATCCCTGAGAAAGCCGTGGTAAACCACGACCTCACGTTTGGCGTCGTTACGGTTTCGTCGGACTACCCGTATGCCAAATCCCACAGGTATCTTTCAGGAGGAGCCGGGCTATGCTCAACGGCAGCAGATCTCATGCGGTTCTTCCAGATGATCTTGAATGGCGGGAAGCTGAATGGTGTTCGGCTGCTAGAAGCAGAAACGGTCAGGATGATGACGACAGAGCAGCTTGGTGATCTGAAGGAAGATGGCGGCTTGGGTTTTGGCTTCGGCATAAAGCGAGATACACAAATCGTGCCGGTGCAACTGAGGTCATCCTACGATTCGGCAGGCTTTTGGTCCACGCAATGCCGAATCTCACCACGGGGTGATTGGATCGTAATCGCAATGCTGCAACTGGCGTGGGACTTTGACCTAACACCTCAATGGTTCGCCCAGTACGATCATATCGTCTTGGAAGCCACAATGGACAACGGCGACGTGAGCAGAGTCGTCTTCCGCAAGGTCAAACAGGAACGCAGTGGAGGCCAAGAAGTGATTCGGTGAGCGGCACCGAAAGTAACTTGGCCGGATCATGCGGCAGCCGAGGAAGTTGGCGACAAAAAAGCTGACCCACGAGGACCGACGTAACCAGCAACGAACGACCAGCTATCCGCAACACGCTGGACCGGCTGGGAATGCAGGCCAAGCCGGAGCAAGTTGTCGAGGCGTTGGAGGAAGTCAGCGACAGGTTCGTCAGCTTGGCCAAGATGCAGATGTTGCGGTACGAGGCCAAAGCGGCGAGGGAGCGATTCAAGCGGCCTCCCAACCCCAAGTCCCGCAACCGTCCGCAACAGCGGAAGATCCCGCCCCGGCGACAGTAAGCGGGCGTATCGGCTTCTAATAATCGGTTACTAACGCTCGGCCCCGCCACGAGCACCTGCACCCCCGTCACCAACAGCGGCTTCCTCGGCATTGGCCTCGCCCCAGGTTGGGGTCAGGTGGTCCAAGGTGGTCCAGGTGGTCCAGACAAAATGGCACTTCTGCTCTCTTCTGAAGTTTTCATTCTTCATCCTTCTTGATCTTCCTAAAGAAAGTGGATTTCGTCTGCACCACCTGGACCACTTCTGTCCAATCAGGCACCATTCCTGGCCCTGGCGATGAAGCCCCGCATTTGGCTTCTTGTGTTCGGATCGGCGTGCTTCTGAACGGGCTGGCTGGCCTGCTTGGCATTCCAATGGTTGCCGGGCAGGTGAGCGGTCAGTCTGGCCGTCAGTGCCGACGAATTCTTTCCCGATGATTCACGCCCCACGAAGGTTCTCGTCGAGCGTGCCGTTAGGGAGTATCTAGTCGGGGTGGGGATCCCCACGCGTTTCCATCTGGTGGGGTGGCGCAACGGCTCCTGTCGCCCTTGCAGTGTTGCAACAAAATACGGGCTGTGTTATCACCGTACCAATGTGGCACCCATCAACGCCGTCCATCGTCACCAGGGCTACTGCCATTTGGCTGCTCTTGATCTGCGCCGAGATCCTGCACGGCATCGCCCGTGGCCTCCTCCTGGTGCCGCACGTAGGCGAATTCCGCTCCAATCAAATCGGCGTCTTCACCGGGTCGATCATCATCCTGGTCATCGCCGTGGCGTTCGTCCGCTGGATCGGTGCATCCCGAACGAGCGACTTGCTGGCGGTCGGCCTTCTGTGGCTGGTATTGACGCTGAGCTTCGAGGTCGGCTTCGGTCGCTTCGTGGTGGGCGCATCGTGGGAGCGGTTGGCCGCCGACTACAACGTGTTGGAGGGCGGGTTGCTACCGTTCGGAATGCTGGTGCTGCTGTTTTCGCCCTTGATTGCCTGGAAGTTGCGGGGGAGTATTGCTACCGGGTAAATCTGGGCCGGGGTGGGAGTTCCGACTTGGCTTTTTCAGCGACGAAGTGTGGTAAGATGATGGCCAGGATACACGCTGGACGTGAAATTGCTCCCCACCTACAAGGAGCACGACATGACCACGAAAACTTCCCTTGGCCCTGGCTTCGACCACTGTTTGGCATGACAATTTGTTGATTGGGGAGGCCGCATGTCCTGGATGGAGCAAGTGAACGGGCTCGGCTTCCTGCTGGGCGACAAGAAAGCTGGGCCGTTCAAACTGGAAGTGGAATGGATCAAGGTGGAGCGGGCGGCCAAATGACTACCTGAAAGCCGCCTCAAGTGGACGCCCGCGAGCTCGCCAAAGCCGCTATCAATGATCTTGTTTCCCGGCCGGCCGATGACTTCGAGCGGGCCGTCAGGTGTGTGCTCGGCAAGAATCGGGAACTGTATGGGCGGCTGGCGTGATGCGATACCTGACCTTGCGCGAAGTGCTGGAGATCCATCGCCGGGTTCTGACGCAATCCGGCGGCACCCCGGGAGTCCGTGACCTCGGAACCGTGGAATCGGCCTTTGCGCAACCTGCAAGGACCTGCGGCGGACAGGATTTGTATCCGACGATCGCCGGCAAGGCTGGCGCGCGGGCCGCTTGCTGATTCCGTTCCTGCTGTGCGAACGCGGCGCGCTGCACAAGCCGGTGTTGTACGGGAACGACCTATCCAGCGGCGAATCAACTGGTGCAGCGGCTGGTCGAGCAGGGCGTCGCGGCCGAAGCTGTCTGCGTCATGCTGGTTGCGTCAACGGTGCTCAGCATGAATCCCGCGAGATTTTGCCCAGGCGGCTGGAATTCCGCCTCGCTGGTTGCCGATGTTGGCTTGCATTCGGCTATAATGCAAGAGGGTCCTGTCTTCCGCACCACGACTGAAACGAATTCTGATGTCGTCCATCCATTCCACCACCAAATCGCTGCGTTCTCCCGTCGCGCCGGGCGATAGTGCCGGTTACGATCGCTTTATCGACCAGCAGGTCGAGAAGACCGGGACGCAGGTCAAGTTGGTCGACGTGGGTAGCTCGTTGGCGGTATTGGGCGGCGGCGTGTTGAGCTATCTGCTGGCGGTGACGGTCACGGATCATTGGATCGTTTCGTTGGGGACCGGGGGGCGTTGGGCGGCCTTGGTGCTGTTGGCTGGGGGGGCCGGCTGGTATATGGCGCGATTTGTCGTGCCGGTGCTGTTTGGCCGCGTGAATCCGTTGTTTGCGGCGCGGGCGATCGAGCACAGCGAGCCGTCGCTGAAGAACAGCCTGATCAACTTCCTCCTGTTTCGCTCGGATCGAGCCGGCGTTCGGGGAGCGGTCTATCAGGCCCTCGAGCAACGCGCGGCGACCGATTTGAAGCACGTTCCCGTCGATACGGCGGTGGACCGATCGCGGCTGATCAAACTGGGCTATTTCCTGGCAGCGGTCCTGGCGATCTGCGCTGCCTACACGATCCTGGCTCCCAGAAGTCCGTTTCAGAGCGTGGCTCGCGTGCTGGCGCCGTGGGCGGACATCGAGCGGCCAAGCCGCGTGCGGATCGAAGAGGTTGAACCGGGAAGCATCGAAGTCTTTCAGGGCGAGCGAATCGTGGTCTCGGCCCATCTGTACGACGTGCGCCGCGACGAGCCGGTGACGCTGTACTACGCCGGCCTCGACGAACAGCTCGGCCGCCAATCCGCCGTCATGCAGTCGGGAGCGGGCAACCTGCGTTACGAATCCGCGTTGCCGTCGGACGACGACGGCTTTCAACGGGACGTGATGTACTGGATCGAAGCCGGCGACGCGCGCACGGCAGCGTACCGAGTGCATGTGATCCCGGCGCCGGTGATCTTGGTCGAGTCGATCGAATACGCGTATCCGCAGTACACCAAGCTGCCGCAGCGGGTTGTCGAGCGGCAGGGCGATATCAGGGCGGTCGAGGGCACGCGCGTCACGGTGCGAGCCCGCGCCAATCAGCCGATTGCGGCGGCCGTGCTGGAATTCGATCCGCCGACCGCCGATGCAGGACAGACGCCGGATCGTGGCAGCAGCCTGCAGAGCGGCCCGCTGGCAACCTCGCCCTACCGGATGGAGATGCAGTTTCTCGGACAGGAAGCCTGGTGCTCGTTCGTCTGTGAACTGGACGAGCCGCGCACGGGAGCCAAGCACCGCGCGTACCAGATGCGATTTGCGACCGAGAGCGGCCACCGCAATCCGTTGCCGGTCTTGCATCGGATCGAGGTCCTGGCCGATCTGGCGCCCGAGGTCGAGATCCTGACGCCGTCGCCGGATCGGGTCGAGGTTCCCGAAGACGGCTGGCAGAAGATCGAGATCCGCGCCGTGGACCCGGACTACGGATTGACGGCCATCCGGCTCGAAGCCACCGCGGGCGGGCGGCAGCTGCTGAAACGCGATCTGCTGCAGGATCCGGCAGGACGCAGCGGCCAGGAGATGGCGAGTTTCGAGTTCGCGCCGCGGGCGCTGGGGATGCGCGCCGGAACGGAAGCCCAATGCTGGGCGGTGGCGGAAGACAATCGTACGGCGCCGCTGACCGGATCGCCGGAACCCAACGTCGTCAAGTCGCGGCAGATCACGCTGGTAATCACGTCCGCCGAAAACACCCAGCCTGCGGCGGATGGACAGCAGAGTCCCGATGCGGGGCAGCCGGAACAGGGGACAGCGGCCGAGCAGTCCGACGACATGGCCGATGACGGCGCGGGCGGCCAGCCAGCAGACAGCCAGCAGGCCGGCGGTGAGCAAGCCAACAACGAGCAGCAAGCCGGTGGAGATCAACAAGGCGGCGAATCCGGCCAGGCTTCACCGTCGGACGGCGCGAGCGGTCAAGCCGGTTCGTCCGCGGGCCAAGGCGGCACGGACAGCTCGCAAGCGGGCGGCGAGACGCAGAACGCGGGCGGCTCGGAAAGCGCCGGCGGCACCGATGGCAGCCAAGACGGTGCGGGCACCACATCCGGCCAGCCGGGAACCAGCTCGACGCAGGGCAGCGGCAGCGGAGACGCAAGTTCCGGCGGAGGCGAAGCCGGCGGAGCGGATGCCCGTCCCGGGAGTGCGGGGGGCGAAAGTCAATCGTCGGAGCCGCTACACGATGGGGAAGCCTTTGAAAAGGCGATGCAGCATCTACAGCAAGCCGCCGACGGTCAGGGCCAGAGCGGGACGTCCCAAGATGGGACTTCCCAAGATGGGGCCGGATCGCAGACGGCGGACCAAGGCGGCCGATCATCGGCAGGTTCGCAGGCTTCCGACGCTTCGACCCCGGAAAGTCCATCCGGCGATGGTCAGCAGTCGGACGCTCAACCCGGCGACCAGCCGCAGCCGGCAGCGGGCGCCGAGCAGGGCGACCGTGGTGGCGAGCAGCCATCGCCCGACGGCAGCCAGGACGCCGGGCAACCGGGGCAAGAAACGCCGCAGCCCGGCGAGTCGGCTCAGGAACCCGGGGGCCAGCAAGGCGGGATGCCGCAGCAGAGTCCGTCCGGTTCCGGCCAGCCGAAGGAATCTGGCCAGAACGAGGGCGCCCAATCGGGCTCGGGCCAACCGGACGCCAGCCGCGGCGGTTCGAGTGGCGGCCAGAATCCCGACGGCACCAGCCAAAAGCAAGCCTCTTCCGGCGGCGGAGAACCGCGGCCCAGCCAGGAGCCTCAAGCGCCGAGCATGAGCCGCAAAGCGTCCGGAGGGCAAGGCGACGCCGGGGGCGACCAGAGCGGCGGGGCCAAGCAGGGCGGCGGCCAGAGCGGCAACCAGCCGGGCAACGACAGCCCCGGTGGCACGACTCCCGGCGACCAAGGAGCCGGGGCTTCGCAAGAATCCGGCGGGGGCGAACTGGCCTCGCGTCGGGGCGACAAACAGCAATCTCCCGATCGAACCGGCGAGTCCGGTTACGACCCGGGTGACGGCTCGGGCTCGAAGCCAGCCGCGGAGGGAGCGGGCGGCTCGGGCGCTCCGGGAGAAAAGTCTCCCGCCGATCGCTCGCCGGGAACACCGCAAACGCCGTCCGGAGAGGCGTCGTCGGAAAGCGGCCAGGGTCAGCCGCGAGGCGGCGGCGACCCCGGTTCGGCCGAACTCGGCAGCAGCGACACAGGCGGAGAGGTGCCGCCGGGCGAACAGCCGAACCTCGATTACGCCCGCCGGGCGACCGACATGGTCTTGGAGTACTTGAAAGACCAGGAAAGCCGTCCCGACGAGGACCTGCTGAACAAGCTGGGCTGGACCCAGGAAGACCTGCGAGATTTCGTCCAGCGGTGGTCCGAGTTGAAGCGTGCCGCGACCGAGGATCCGCGGGCCCAACGCGACTTGGACGACGCCCTTCGCAGTCTGGGACTGCGGCCCGCGACCGCCGCCCCGCGGCGCACCGAGATGCGGCCGGAGGCTCGCCAGACCGAACGCAACCTGGGCACGCGAAGCAATCCGCCGGCCGGTTATCGCGAGTTGTTCGATGCCTATCGCAAAGGCACGGGCCGTGTTGGCGGGCAACCGGATGCGGACCGGTGAAACCGGGCCGCCAGGGATTCGTTGCCGCCACGGGCGTGGCGCAGAGACATCGTGTCCTCGTTCAACGCCAAGCCGAGGGCATGACGGATTGGCCTTTGGCTTGGCGTTAATCCACGATCGGTTTTCTCCGCCCGCGTTTTCTCCGCCCCCTTGCCGACACGTTCCGCATGTGCGATCGTAATAGCGGCTGAGGCACCCCTGAAGGAAACCCACCCCATGTCCGAGCCGATCCCTCGTTATTTGATTCCCTTTCATCCCAAGGAGATGCCGCATTTCTTTACGGATGTCTTGATTGTCGGCAGCGGCCTGGCGGGATTGCGAGCGGCGATCGCCGTAGATCCGGGGATGACAGTGCTGGTTGTCACCAAGGATCGGGTGGACGAATCGAACAGCGCTTATGCCCAAGGGGGAATCGCCGGGGTCATGGCCCCGGAGGACCGCTTCGAGAACCACGTGGCCGATACGTTGAGGGCGGGCGGCGAACTGTGCGACCCGCAGGTCGTGGAAATGGTCGTCCAGGAGGGGCCCCAGCGAATTCGCGAGCTGATGCAGTGGGACACCCGCTTCGATACCCAGGCCGGCGAAATCGTTTTGGGCCGCGAGGGCGGGCACAGCCATCATCGCATTGTCCACGCCTTGGGGGACGCGACCGGCAAGGAAGTCATGCGGGCGATGATCGCCTGGACGCGAAAACTGCGCCACGTCCGGCTGTGGGAGAACACCTTTACGCTCGATCTGCTGACCCACGAAGGCATCTGCCGCGGGGCGCTGATTGAGGACCAAAAACACGGCCTCATGCTGGTCTGGGCCAAGCAGACGATCCTCTGCAGCGGCGGCGCGGGGCAACTGTATCGCGAATCCACGAATCCCTCCGTGGCGACGGCCGACGGGCACGCGGTGGCCTTTCGGGCGGGCGCCGAACTGCGGGACATGGAGTTCATGCAGTTTCATCCGACGGTGCTGTACATCGCCGGCAGCAGTCGCAGCCTGATCACCGAGGCCATTCGCGGCGAAGGCGCTTATCTGGTCGATCGCAGCGGCTATCGCTTTATGCTCGATTATGACGAGCGCGGCGAACTGGCCCCGCGCGACGTCGTCTCACAGGCGATTGTCAGCCAGATGGAAAAGACCCGGCATCCCTGCGTCTTTCTGGACCTCAGTCACCTGGACCCGCGGTTCGTCCGCAGCCGTTTTCCCGGGATCAACGACACCTGCGGCAAATTTGGGATCGACATCACCAAGGACCGGATCCCGGTGCGGCCCGGAGCGCACTACATGGTCGGTGGCGTGACGGTGGATTTGGAGGGCCGCACGACGCTGCCGGGACTGTGGGCGGCAGGCGAGGTGACGTCCACCGGTTTGCACGGCGCCAACCGCTTGGCTTCGAACAGTCTTCTGGAGAGCATGGTCTACGGGGCGCACGCCGGCCTGGGGGCGTCGCGGGCGGCAAGCCAGACCGACGACGACTTCCATGCCCTGCCGCTGGAGAACCTGGCCGTGGAAGAGCCGAGCGAGCGGCTAGACCTGGAGGACATCCGCAATTCGCTCAAAAGCCTGATGTGGCGGAGCGTCGGCGTCCGTCGCAGCAAGCCGGATCTGGTCGAAGCGCTGAACACGATCGCCACTTGGCAACGATACGTGCTGCTTCGCCAATTCCGCGAACCGGCCGGCTGGGAGTTGCAGAACATGCTCGCCATCGCGCGGGTTGTCACCCAAGCCGCTTTGCAGCGGGACGAATCGCGCGGCGTCCACTATCGCACGGACGCTCCCCAGGTGGATAACGAAAACTGGCGAAAACGCATCGCTTTCCGCCGCAGCTCGTAACGTTGGCACGCGGCGGAAATGGAAGCTTGGCATTCACACCACAAGGAGTTCAGCATGATTCGTTCCTTTGGCCGCCGAGTTGCGGCTTGGACGTTGGTCGCCGTTGCCCTGACGAGCCTGACGCTACGGAACGTGGCGCTGGCCGACGTGACGTTGCCGGCCGTGTTCTCCGACCACATGGTCTTGCAGCGGGATGTCCCCATCCCGGTTTGGGGCTGGGCGGATCCCGGCGAGCAGGTGCGGGTGACGCTGGGCGAGCGGCAGGCGACGGCGACGACCGGCGCGGACGGCAAGTGGTCGCTGACGCTGGGCCAATGCGCCCACGGCGAACCGCTGACGCTGGTCGCTGAGGGAAAGAACACGGTCCGGGTCGAGGACATTTTGGTCGGCGAAGTCTGGTTGTGTTCGGGCCAGTCGAACATGGCGATGTCCGTTTCACGATCCGCCGACTTTCCCGCCGAGCAGGCAGCGGCAAACCATCCCGGAATCCGCATGTTCACGGTGAATCGGGTCACGGCCGAAACGCCTCAGGAGCGTTGCCAAGGAACGTGGCAGATCTGCGCCCCGGACACGGTCGGCGGCTTTTCGGCGACGGCGTACTTTTTCGGCCGCGAATTGCACCAGCAATTGCAGGTCCCCGTCGGCCTGATCAACTCGTCGTGGGGCGGGACCCCGGTCCAGGCGTGGACCGCGCTGGCCGCCCAGGAACCGCGGCCGGAACTGCGGCCTATCCTGGACGGTTGGAACCAGCAGATCGAGAACTACAACGCCGAAACGGCCAAGGCGAGGTACGAGAAGCAATTGGCCGCTTGGCAAGGCCAAGCGAAGCAAGCCAAGCAAGCTGGCAACGAGCCGCCGCGGCGACCGCAAGCACCGGTTGATCCGCGTCAGAGCCCGCATCGGCCGGCCAGTCTGTACAACGGGATGATCGAGCCGCTGGCGCCGTTCGCGCTGCGAGGCGCCATTTGGTATCAGGGCGAAAGCAATGCGGGCGGCTCGGCGGCGGGATTGTACGGTCTGCAACTCGGCACCCTGATCGCCAACTGGCGGCAGCGATGGGACCAAGGCGATTTCCCGTTCCTGTGGGTCCAGCTGCCCAATTATCGCGCGCCCCAGCAAGCGCCCGTCGAAACCAGCGGCTGGGTGATCGTCCAAGAGCAGATGCGCAAAACGCTCGCCGTGCCGAACACCGGGATGGCCATTACGATTGACGTCGGCGAAGCGAATGATATTCACCCCAAAAACAAACAGGACGTCGGCAAACGCCTGGCCTTGTGGGCTTTGGGCACGACCTACGGCAAACCGCTGGTGTACAGCGGGCCGCTGAACCAGGCGATGTCCGTCCAGGATGGCAAGATCGCCGTCCGCTTCGAACATGTCGGCGAGGGATTGAAGGCGGGCGGCGAGGCGTTGAAGGGCTTTGCGATCGCCGGGGAAGACCGCAAGTTTGTATTTGCCACAGCGCAAATCACGGGACCGGATACGGTGCTCGTTTCCAGCCCCGAGGTCGCGCAACCCGTCGCCGTGCGATACGCTTGGGCAGTCAACCCGGACGCAAACTTGTTCAACAGCGCCGGCTTGCCGGCCTCGCCGTTTCGCACCGACGATTGGGACAGCCCGTAGTCCGGCTCTTGGAGTGCGGCAACTTGTTGCCGCGGCCCCCAGAGGTGACACGTCCCTGAATCCCCAAGCATTCCATCCACCATCTTGAACAAGGAGATCGAATATGATTCAACGACACGATCCACACGATCCACGAAATCTTCAGAACCTCACGCTGGACCGTCGAGCGTGGCTGGCGGCGGCCGCCGGGGCGGCCGCAGCGGCCGCATTGCCGTGGAACGTTCCGGCCGGCGCGGCCGAGTTGAAGGGCCGCATCAAGCAGTCGGTTTGCCTGTGGTGCTACAACGGCTACCTCAAACAGGCCGCGATGACGCTGGACGACTTTGCCGCCGCGTGTGCCAAGCTGGGGTTAAAGTCGATCGAGTTGACGGGGCCCGGCGAGTGGCCCACGCTGAAGAAACACGGGCTGATTTGCGCGATGGTGCCCAGTCACGGGATTGGCAAGGGACTGAATCGCGTGGAAAATCACGAGGAATGCCTGGCTCGAATCCGCAAGAGCATCGACGACGCCGCCGATGCCGGCTTTCCCAACGTGATCACCTTTTCCGGCAACCGCGAAGGCATGGACGACGAGGAGGGCCTGAAGAACTGTGTAATCGGCTTGAAAGAGATCGCGCCGTACGCCGAACAAAAGAAGATCACCATCTGCCTGGAATACCTGAACTCGATCAACCACAAGGACTACATGGCGGACACGACCAAGTGGTGCGTCCAAATGGTGCATCAGGTCGGTTCGCCTCGCGTCAAAGTGTTGTACGACATCTATCATGCCGGGATGATGAAGGAAGATGTGCTCGCGGACATCAAGACCCATCATGACTGCTGGGGCCACTACCACACCGGTGGGTTGCCAGGCCGCAACGAGATCGACGAGACCCAAACGCTGGACTACGCGGTGCTGATGCGGGCCATCGTGGACAGCGGTTATGAAGGCTATGTCGGCCAGGAGTTCGTGCCGAAACGGCCCGACGCGTTGGCCAGCCTCGAACAGGCCGTGCGAATCTGCGACGTGTGAGCCCCGCGAAAGCCCGCAATCGGGCGGCGTTCGAACGGCTTTCCGTGAACCATACCGCTGCGGCGGGATACCGAGAATCATCGGGCCGCGTGTTTTCACGCGTGCCCCGCCGCGCGATCCGCGTCTGGGCCAAGTCCACGCAGTCCCCGGCCCCAAACAGCCCAAATACGGGACGCCAGCCGGGCTGCATCGCGCGTCGATCTTGCCCCGGCGGGGAGGAAACAGGCAATATCCCGTTGTCTGGGAACATCTGTCATCTTATACTAGCGGTTTCGGAAGTTCCGCTGGCGACAACGTTGTGGTGTCCGCCAAACGAGTGACGCACCGGCAAAGGCTTGCTTTCTGCCGATGTCGCGGCGAGGCCATTTTCGTGCAAGTTGTTTGAAGACAACATTTTCGATCACAGGATACGTTGGACATGACCATTGACAAGAGTCTGAAGGTCCGCATGGGCGCGATTCGAAATCGCAATGTTTTGACGCGCGCCGAGCGGGTCGGGAAGCTGGTCGAACTGGAGCGTTGGACGGAAGGCGACCCCGTTTTGGGGTTGCCCAAGACCCGCGTCGTGAAGATCACGCTGAAAAAGAAGAAGAAGAAGAAGGCCGAAGAAGAAGGGGCCGAGGCCGAGCAGAAGAAGCCCGGCAAGTAAATACTTGGGAAACCGGCTCCGTGCGGAGCGGTTTCTTCGAGGTGGTTCTTCCATGCGCGTGCATCTGGAATACGGGCGAAACGGTTTGGACGTCGAACTGCCGGACCGATCCGTGGTTGGGACGTTGTCTTATAAATCGGTTTCGCCCTTGGCGGATCCGGATCTGGCCTTGCTCGAGGTTCTCCAGAATCCCACGGGTTCGCCTTCGTTGGCCCAACTGGCCACCGGTCGGCGCGATGCCTGCATCTTGATCTGCGATGTGACGCGGCCGGTGCCGAACGAGATGCTGCTCCGCCCGATCCTGCGCATTCTGGAGGCCAGCGGCATCGGCCGTGACCAGATTCTGATTTTGATCGCCACAGGACTGCATCGTCCCAACGAAGGCGACGAGTTGGTGGAGATGGTGGGACGGTTCATCGCCGAGAATTATCGGATCGAGAACCACCACGGCCAGCAGTTGGACGAGCATACCTATCTAGGGCACAGTCCGCGCGGCGTGCCAATCTGGCTTGATACGCGTTACGTGCAGGCGGAATTGAAGATCGCGGTGGGGTTGATCGAGCCGCATTTCATGGCCGGATTTTCGGGCGGCCGCAAGCTGATTTGCCCAGGCATCGCCGCCTTGGAAACCGTCAAGGTTTGGCACAGTCCTGCGTTCTTGGAACATCCTTGTGCCGATTCCGGAATCCTTGATGGCAACCCCGTGCATGAAGAGAACACCTGGATCGCTCGCCGCGCGGGCTGCGATTTCATCGCCAACATCGTGATCGACGCCCAGCGGCAAGCGTTGAAGTTTGTGGCGGGGGACATGGAACAAGCGTTTCTGGAGGGGTGCGAATTCGTCCGGGATCTTGTGGTCGACACGGTTCCCGAACCGGTGGACATCGTCGTCACCTCGTGCGCCGGCTATCCGCTGGACACCACCTTTTACCAATCGGTCAAAGGGATGGGGGCCGCCTTGCCGATCGTCAAACCAGGCGGCACCATCATCTTGGCGGCCAGCCTATCGGAAGGGATTGGCAGCCCGCAGTTTTGCGGCCTATTTCAAGAGCACGCCAGCTTGTCGGAGTTTATGCAAAGAATCCTTGGCGATTACTTCGTCATGGACCAATGGCAGCTTGAAAAGATGGGCCAGGTTTGCCGCAAGGCCAAGGTTCGCGTGGTCAGCGACGGGCTGTCTGCGGAAACGCTGGACAGGCTGTTTGTGCGGAGCGCCCCCAGCGTCGAAGCGGCGGTGGCGGAAGCGTTGGAGGAATATGGACCGGACGCAAAAATTGCGGTCATTCCCAAAGGCCCGTACGTGGTCGCGCAGGTCGCCTGAGGGCGACGAGTTGTTACCCGTTCATCACCAGCCACTTACGTCGTGGGGCGGCGCGTGTGGCCCGCCGAGTCGCCGGCCCGCTTGACAACTTTTCCACGTTGCGAAGGAGGCAATTTCTGGGGATCGCCTGCTTTCAGGACGCGTCCGATCCGTTAAGATTTGTCGAAGATTACGCGGTGAAGTGCGCGTCGCGAAAAGAAAACTTGCCCCGGGGTTGCGAACAGGTTTGACATCACTGCTAGCAGGATTAGAATCTGGTCTCTCGATGTGATGTAGATCAGCTCGCCGGCTGCTGCTGGCGAGACGTCGACGAAGGAATCGCGCTGCCGTCACCGGTGGTCAGAAACGCGGGTCGTCGAGTTCGAAGCGTTGGAGTTTCGTTGACTCGCAGGTAGCCATTGGACTGAACCGCGGTGACTGCGGCATGCGCAAAGGAAGCGTCCAGACGTGAACCATAACGATAAGGAAATCGTGTCGGCGTTGCAAACCGCCCTGATCGAACGAATCGGTCAGGACCGGTTTGACGTCTGGTTCGGCAACGGCGTTTGCCTGCGAGTGGCGGGCCGCTCTGTCTGTGTGGCGGTCGGGGACCAGTTTCTGCTGGACCGCGTCCGCAGCCAGTTTCGCAGCGACTTGGACTTCGTCTGCCAACGCGTCTTTGGGGCTTCCGTCCCCATGGATTTTCAACTTGCCCCGGCCGCGGCCCCGAAGCGCAATGGCGCCCCGGCGGGCCGTGACCTTCAAGCTGCGGTGGGAGCGGATGCCGCGGATTCGCGGCGACCGCCCAACCACATTTCCCGCCGCCCCCTGGCCACGCTGGACGAGTTCGTGCCAGGCCCCTGCAACTGCGTCGCCTTGACCGCCGCCCAGCGCACGCTGCAGCGTCTGGGACGGCTGTCACCGTTGTTCGTCTACGGTCCGACGGGAACGGGAAAGACGCATTTGCTGGAGGGCATGACGCAGGCCGCGCGCCAGTTGCGGAGTGTCAAGCGTGCCGTGCTGATGTCGTCCGAACAGTTCACCTCGTATTTCCTGGAAGCCTTGCGGGGCAGCGGTCTGCCCAGCTTTCGCCGCAAGTACCGCGACGTCGACCTGCTGTTGATCGACGACATCCAGTTTTTCAGCGGCAAACGCGCGACGATCGTCGAGTTGAAGCACACCGTCGACATCCTGCTCCGCGAGCGGCGGCAACTGGTGTTTGCGGCCGACCGGCCGCTGGCCGACATCAACGGCCTGGGGCCCGAATTGATCGCCCGGATCTCCGGCGGTCTGGTTTGCGGCTTGGAGCCGCCGGATGAACAGACGCGGCTGGAACTGGTCCGGCAGATGGCCTGCCAGCGCGAGTTGACGGTTCCGGAGGACGTACTGCAATTGTTGGCCGGCCGGATCAGCGGCGACGTCCGCCAGCTGGGCGGGGCTTTGAACCGGTTGCAGGCGATGTCCGAGGCCCGGCAGCAGCGCGTGACGTGCCTGTTGGCCGAAGACGCGTTGGGCGACGTCTTTCGTGCCGCAGCGCGGATCGTGCGACTGCCGGACATCGAGACGGCGATTTGTGATGTGTTTGGAATCGATGCCCGCAGCCTGCAATCCCAGCGGAAATCGAAGACGCTGGCCCAGCCGCGGATGCTGGCGATGTGGCTGGCGCGCAAGTTCACGCGGGCGGCGTTTTCGGAAATCGGCGAGTACTTCGGAAGGCGAAGTCACAGTACCGTGATCTCGGCTCAGAACAAGGTGGAGCATTGGCTGGCCGACGGCGGCAAGGTCCAACTGGGGCCCGGAGACTGTGATGTCCGCGACGTCCTTCGTCGAGTGGAAGCCAGGCTGCAAACCGGTTGACGCCGAATTGCGGCGGAGAGGATAGCGTCCAGGGCACCATGTGGTTCTCGCGACTGTCGGTCAAATTGTTCTTGGTTTACGCCGCCTTGAATCTGGGCTTAGCGGTGGCCTATGTTGCGCTGGTTGCCGGCTGGCAACGGCAGCTGATTCAAGAGCAGATTGAACTGCGTTTGCGGGATACCGCCTTGGCGCTGCAAGGCCGGGTTGCGGACCTGCTGGCCGATGGGCGGAAAGACCGGCTGGGGGACGTCGCTACCGAGTTGTCGCGGACGGCGGGAATGCGCGTCACGATCACCGACCCCCACGGCATCGTCATCGCCGACTCGGATCAAGATCCCAGCTTGATGGAAAACCATCTGCAACGCTGGGAGTTCCAGGAGGCCGCTCAGCGGGGGATCGGCAAAGCGGTACGGCTGAGCAACACGGTGCGGCGGCGGATGGCCTATCTGGCGGTGCGGCTGGATCGCGAGGGCCAGCCGGCGGCCTACGTCCGCGTGGCCCTGCCGCTGGAATCGATCGACCTGCAACTGGACGCCTTGCACCGGTACCTGTGGGTCTCGGCGTCCATCGTCGGCGGGATCGCCCTGGTACTGACGTATCTGATTACCGGCCGTATCATGCGCCCGCTGTACCAGCTGACGGATGCCGCCGAAGCCGTGGCTGCCGGCGATTATCGGCAGCGGCTCCCCGTCGGAACGGAAGATGAAATCGGCACACTGGCTCAAGCCGTCGATCACATGCGGCGGGCCTTGACGCGGCAGGTGATCGCGCTGCAGGAGAATTCGCAACGCTTGGAGACCGTTCTGAGCAGCATGCTGGAAGGCGTGCTGGCGGTGAATGCCGACCAGCGCGTGTTGATCGCCAACGAGGCCAGCCGCACCTTGCTGGGCATCGAAACGCGGGAGGTCATCGGGCGCCCCTTGCTGGAGGTGACGCGGAATCGGGTCGTGCGCGAAGCGGTCGAGGAATCGTTTCGACTGGACGAACCGTACGAATTCGAGTTTGAGGTCAGCGGTCTGCAACGCCGCCACCTGGCCCTGCGCGCCACCCGCTTGCCGGGCGAGCCCTGCCCGGGCGTCGTCGTGGTCCTGTACGACGTTACGGACCTCCGCCGCCTGGAAAACGTCCGACGGGAATTTGTGGCGAACGTCTCCCACGAACTGAAGACGCCACTGGCCGCCATCAAGGCGTATGCCGAGACCCTGCGCATGGGTGCGATTCATGACACCCAGCACAACGAACAGTTCGTCGCCCGGATCGAAGAGCAGGCGGATCGGCTGCACCAGCTGATCCAAGATCTGCTGCACTTGGCCCGTGTCGAGTCCGGCCGCGAGGCGTTTGATATCCGCGACGTGTCGTTGCGTACCGTGGTCGAGAGCTGTCTGCCGGGGTACCAGGAGCGAGCGCACGCAGAGCAGTTGACGCTGGACATCGAGCCTTTCGCGACGGATGTCGTCGTCCGCGCCGACGAAGGCGGATTGGGTACGATCCTGGACAATCTGGTGGGCAACGCGATTCAGTACACACCGCCGGGCGGACGTGTCATCATCCGCTGGCACGCCGATCGTGGCAGCGCGGTGATGGAGGTCGAAGACACGGGCGTCGGCATTTCCTTACGAGAGCAAGCGAGAATCTTCGAGCGGTTCTATCGCGTCGACAAAGCCCGCTCGCGGGAACTGGGCGGCACCGGCTTGGGCCTGGCCATCGTCAAGCACCTGACCCAAGCGTTCGGCGGCCAGGTTAGCGTCCACAGCGAGCCGGGAAAAGGCAGCCTCTTCCGCGTCCAGCTGCCGATGGGGCAGTGAGCCAGACGGCGAGTCGAGTTTCCCGCGGCGGGCAACGCTGTTGGAGTTCACGCTTCAGCGTGTCTTTTCCCGCCGGCAGAGACCGGCCAAACACGCTAAAGCGTGAACTCCAACGGGTGCGCTGCCACGGAATACCCGCGGCAAACGCATTAAATCAACAGCCCGGATGCCTGGTCGGTCGATTCTCAGCGAAACACCAATTCGCAACGAGCGCCTGGGGTCATCTTGACGCGAACCTGCTGGCCGTTCTGGTGGGTCACCTGGCCCCCGCTGCCGCCGGACAGCCGGGCGGTTTCGATCGCCTGACCAACCGGCGGGCGAACGGTGTGTTCTCCATCGGCCAAGGCCGTGAGCAGGGCCGATTTGGCGCGGCTTTGCTCCCAGCGGATATCCACCTGCAGCCCGCCGCGGGCCCGCAGTCCTGCCACGCTGCCGGTCGGCCAAACTTCGGCGGGCCAAGCGGGCAGGATGGCGATCTGGTCGGCGTGACTTTGCAACAGCATTTCCGCAATCCCCGCCGCGCCGCCGAAGTTGCCGTCGATCTGGAACGGCGGGCAGGAGTCGAACATGTTCGGATAGGTCCGCTGCGGGGTGAGCAGATTGCTCAGCAGCCGATAGGCTCGCGAGCCGTCTTCGAAACGGGCCCAGAAGTTGATCTTCCAGGCCAGGCTCCAGCCGGTCCCGCCGTCGCCGCGGAACTCGAGCGATTGTTTGGCCGCCGCGCACAGTTCGGGGGTACCGCGCGGGGTGATCTCGCTGCCCGGATGCAAGCCCCACAGATGCGACACGTGACGATGCTGTTCCTTGGGATTGTCCTTGTCCTCCAGCCATTCCTGCAACTGGCCGTGCCGGCCGATCTGGTTGGGCGCGATCCGCGGTACCATTTGGGAAAGCTGGCCGCGAAAGTCCTCGTCGATCCCAAGCATCTCCGACGCCTGGATACAGGCCCGGAAGAGACTGCGGATGATCTGGTGGTCCATCGTCGGGCCGGCGACCAGGCCGCCGATTTCAGGCGAGTTCGACGGCGTGCTGATCAGCCAGCCGGATCGCGGATCTTCGACCAGGGAATCGACGAAGAACAGCGCCGCCCCCCTCATCACCGGATAGGCTCGCTGGGCGAGAAACGCCTTGTCTCGGGTATACAAATAACGTTCCCAGAGATGATGGCAGAGCCAGGCCCCGCCGGTCGGCCAAATCCCGTGATTGGCGTGGTTGATCGGCGCCGCGCCGCGCCACAGGTCGGTGTTGTGATGGAACACCCAGCCGCGGGCGCCGTAATGCACCTGGGCCGTGCGGCTGCCCGTGGCGACCAGATCATCGAGCATGTCGAACAACGGCTCGTGGCACTCCGACAAGGCGGTCACTTCCGCGGGCCAGTAGTTCATCTCCGTGTTGATATTGGTGGTCCACTTGCTGTCCCACGGAGGCGTGGTCGACTCGTTCCAGATGCCCTGCAAGTTGGCGGGCTGGCTGCCCGGACGACTGCTGGCGATCAGCAGGTACCGGCCATACTGAAAATACAGCGTGGCCAACTGGGGATCTGCCTGGCGGTTGAAGTTCACGATCCGCTGATCGGTCGGCTGCCCGGCGGCCGCGGTGGTTCCCAGGTCCAGCGTGACCCGTTGGAACAGCGTCTGATAGTCCTTGACGTGCGCCGCGCAGAGGGCGTCGAACGAGCGTTGGGAGACCTTGGCCAGTGCCGTCTTGCTCGCGGCGTCCGGATCGCCGCTGACATCCTGATAGTTGCGATAGCTGGTGGCGGCCGTCAACAGCAAGGTCGCCGAGTCGGCGCCGGACAGTTGCAGCGCATCGCCGCTGGCCGACAGCCGGCCGCCTTCGGCTCGCACTTGCAGCCGAGCGGCGTATTTCAACACGCTGGGCACCGTCTGCTTCATCCTGGCGTTGAACGTCTCCTGCAGCTGGCCGGCCAGCACGAGCGTATCACCACCCTCGACCGACACGTTGGGCTCGGGGTGCGGCGTCGTCATTCGCAACGTCAGCGACAGGGCTCCAGGTTGGTCGCAGCGGAGCCGCACGACAAGAGCCTGGTCGGGAAAACTGGCCAACACCTCGCGGGTAAACGTCACCCCGCCGGCTTGATAACTGACCCGAGCCACCGCGCGCCCCAAGTCCAACTCGCGGCGATAGTCTTCGACCTGGTCGTGGCCGAACTCGAGCAATACGTCGCCAAAGGGCTGGTAGGCCATTTGCCGCAGCGGCACGCTCATGAATTTGTCCATCGCCAGAGCTTCCGCCTCGCGCTGTTGGCCTGCGGCCAGCAGGCGGCGGATCTCCGGCAAGTGGTCCTTGGCGCCCGGATGCGTGTAGTCGCGGGGAATCCCCGTCCACAGCGTGTCCTCGTTGAACTGGATGCGCTCGGTGCCGGTCTTCCCAAACACCATGGCGCCCAGCCGCCCGTTTCCCACAGGCAGGGCCTCGGTCCATTGTTCCGCCGGTTGCTCGTACCACAGCATCAGCGGCCCCGAGTCGGCGCGGCCCGCTTGGCTGGCAAAGAAAACCGCCCCGCAAAACACCCAGAATGGACTCCATCGCATCGCAATGCCTCCTTCGTCGGTGACGCAGAATTCTCCTGTTTCGCGTCATGCTAACACATCGGGGGCCAGACGTGTAGAATTGGGTCCCACAAACCCAGAAAGCGCGATACCTGTTTCCACCCGCGAGGAGCGACCAAATGAGGAATCGGCTTGCAGAGCCGTGGTTTCCGAAACAACACGCCAGCTACAGCATGAGCAGGTTGCTCGGCCTTTTCGTGCCTTGTTTCTGGTGCGCATGGTGGCTGTTGGTCGCCGCCGGCGGTGCGGCGGGCACGGCTTCAACGGCCGCTGGAGCGATGTCGGATGACACCCCGAACGCAGCGCCGCTGTGGAGCTTTGCCTGGGTGACGGACATGCATTTGGATGACTCGCGGCGGGAGTATATCGCCGAGGCGTTTCGCCACATCCGCACGGAATGGAAACCGCATTTCGTCTTGATGACCGGCGATAACAACGCGCACCCGGCCCCGCCGGCCGACCCCGCCCAGCCCGAGCCGCTCGGCTTTCGCCGCCAGCGGTTTCTCCAGGCGTTTTTGGACGAGCACCTGAAACTGCCTTATGCCATCATCCCCGGCGACAACTGGCCACAGGACTTCGATCGGGTGTTCGGACCGAGGCAATACAGCTTTGACGTTGGCGGACTGCACTTCCTGATGCTGGCGCCGGACCGCATCTACCACGGTTCCAAACTCGAGGGTCTGTCGGCTTTCGACGAGCCCACGCGGGACTGGATCGTTGGCGACTTGGAGCGTAATCGCCAGCGGCCGACGATCGTCGCGATTCACGAACCGATCTACCCGCCCACGTTTCTCGACGCCCGGCGACTTTACAAAATCCTCGCGCGTTATCCGAACGTCGTCGCAGTGCTCCAAGGCCATCTGCACCGTGACCTGGAGTATCGCCTCCGGGGCACTGCATATCTGGTGGGGCCGTCACTGGGAATGCCGCCCACGCAAGCGATGAAATGGGTTCACATCCACGCCGACCGGCTCGTTTTGCAAACCTATGCCTACAACCAATCCAACCGCCGGTTCGAGTTGCTCGATCGCCGCCAGACGATCGCGATTTCAGAGCCGTTGCAGGGCGGGCTGACGACCCCAACCGGCACCAGCCTTGAGATGGCCAACTACGACGCCTTGCCGGCCCGCCCGCTGATCCAAGACCCGCAATTGCCACTCCGGATCGGCGAACTGCTGCAGAACGCCGCCGGCTTTCTGCTGCCTTCTCCGTAGCGAGAAGAAGCCCTTCTCGGGACGACATCGACAACGAATTCGCGCTGTGGAATCCCCAACTCCGCGCTTCTCGTTTCGGATGGGCGCGGACGGATCGTTGCCCCCCCGGGGATGTCGGTGGTTGACAAACCCCCCGGCTGTTGGTTTACTTTCGGCAGGGCTTGCTTTGCGATTAACAATCGTGGAAGCCCCCCAGGAGACGATCGGATGGCACGCTACGTTTGCCCCGTGTGCGGTTACGTCCATGACGACGAAAAGAAAGGCGCCCCCTGGGACGCGCTGCCCGGCGACTGGACGTGTCCCGTGTGCGGCGCGGCGAAGTCGCAGTTTCAACCGGCTGGCGGCGATTTGCAGGACTCCCGCGAACCAGGCGCGGACGAGCCTCGTTTTTCCAACCGCGCCGCCCAGGCCCATCGCATGTTCGGCTACGTGTTCGTGGCCATTTATATCGTGCTGTTGGTGCAGATGATCCCGCGGCTGTGGAGTTACCAGATCGAGTTTCCGGCGCGGACCGTGCTGCACATCGCGCTGGGCATGGCAATCGCCATCGGCACCGCCGCGTTGATCGCCGCCGGCTGTCAGCAATACCGGATCTGCAACACCGGCCGCTGTCCGGTGGGGATCACATCGCAAGACCCGGAACTGCGAGCGCGGCTGCAGATTGACAAGTCCGCCAGACGCCTGGAAAACTTCCTCCGCGTGTCGACCGAAGAACTGGCGGCGCTGGCCCGGCTGACCGGCAACGACGACGTCCACAAACTGTCGCTCGCCGACATCTGCACCACAAATTCGGAGATTTCCAATCACACGGAGATTGCGCATGTCTAGACGCGTGGCAAAGACAGCGTAACCCGAAACGTCAGCGAGGCGTCGCCCCCCTGCTACCCTTCTCGCTGACGCTTCGGGTTATTGGGGGTAGACTCGCGGTTGTGAATACGTTCCATTCAGACGTTGTTTACTGTTGCCTCACAGAAAGGAGCATGACGATGAGTTGGAAACAATTGTTGAAACTGGTTCACGTGGGTGGACTCGCGTTGGCCTGGACCGTCTTCTCGACGGGGTGCCAGCAAAGCCCGCCGCCGCCCTTGCCGAACGTGAACCAACCCGAGGTGGAGATGCCCGGCGACGAACCCGTCGTAGAGACGCCCAGCGACGAGCCCGCGGCGGAGATGCCCAGCGACGAGCCCGCGGCGGAAACGCCCAGCGACGAGCCCGCGGCGGAGACGCCCAGCGACGAGCCCGCGGCGACACCGGACGAGCCGGCGGCGGAACCCGTGGCCTTTGAGGTCAAGGTTCCCCTCGGCCTGCCGCCCCTGCCGATCCCGGAGGACAACCCGATGACGGCCGAGAAGGTGGAACTCGGCAAAATGTTGTACTTCGACAAGCGGCTGAGCAAAGACGGAACGATCTCCTGTGCGACCTGTCACGATCCGCTGATGGCCTGGACGGAGCACAAGCCGACCAGCACGGGCATCGGCGACCAGGTAGGCGGCGCCAACTCGCCCACGGTGATCAACTCGGCCTATGCCACCACGCAATTCTGGGACGGCCGGGCGAAGAGTCTGGAAGAACAGGCCTTGGGACCGATCGAAAATCCGATCGAAATGGGGCACAGCTTGCCGGAGATGATCGCCACCCTAGACGGACTAGAGGGTTACAAAAAACACTTCCAGAAAGTATTCGGCACGGGCATCACCAAGGAGGGGATCTCCCAAGCGATTGCCGCGTTCGAACGCACCGTGCTCAGCGGCAATTCGCCGTACGACAAGTTCACGGCAGGTGACGAGAACGCGCTGAACGAGGCCCAGAAACGCGGACTGGAGTTGTTCAACAAGGTTGGTTGCGCCGACTGCCACACCCCGCCGCTGTTCAGCAGCTATGACTTTTACAACGCCGGCGTGGGCATGGACAAGGAACCGCCTGACGAAGGACGCAAGGCCGTCACGGACGACGACGATGATTTCGGCGCCTTCCGCGTGCCCGCGCTGCGCGAGGTCGCCAGCACGGGGCCCTATTTCCACGACGGCAGCGGAGCGACGCTGGAAGACGCGGTGGCTCTGATGGCTGCCGGCGGGAAAGACAACCCGAACTTGTCGGAAATGCTGAAATCCGTGCGCGACGCCAAGCTGACCGAGGAAAACCGAAAAGATCTCGTCGAGTTCCTCAAAGCACTGTCCGGCGAGTATCCGATCATCGATCCGCCGACCCTGCCGTAAGCGAGCGGCTATCGCAACCCCATGTCCCCAGCGCCGCCCCGCTGGGGATTGGGGGCATGTTCGTCCGTGGTTTGCGCGTCAGGCGGCAGAAATCCGCCGGATCATGTGTCAGACCGTTGGCGGATGGTCCGCACCGCCGGCGTCATCGAGAGCCTGCCCCTTCGCTATTCCCACTCGCCCAGCGTCACGCGTTTGCTGAGCAGTTGGCCGTCGCGGATGATTTTGATGGTCACGGTGTCGCCGGCGACATTGTCCGCGATGCCGGCGGTCAGGGCCTTGTAGTCGACGACCTTCTGGCCTTGGTATTCGGAGATCAGGTCGTTCATCATCAGGCCCGCCTTTTCCGCCGCGCTGTTGGGGCGGACGGTGTAGATGATGCAGCCTTCCGGGCCGTCCTGACAGCCGACGCCCAGAAAGGCGCCACGCCGCACATCGACTTCGCTGGTCGCCAAGGCTTCTCGCAGCCGGTCCACCCCCGCGTCCGTCAGGCGCGTACCGTAGATACGAATTCTGGCGACGCCCCGCAGTTGCTGGAGATAGCCGACGGCCTGGTCGGTGATGGGCACGTACATCAGGCTGAGCATCGCCAACTGGTTCATGCCCAGCAGGTTTGTCAGACCTTCGTTCGTGACCTGGGCCCTCTTGATCGTCAACACGGACAAGTCGGTCATCGGGGCGATGTGCTTCAGCCACTCGTCGGTGACTTGAGGCCCCTGCAGGATCAATTCGCCTGCGTCCCGCAGCCAGCGGAGCCGGACCAAATCCTGGGGGGTTCCTTGCCAGCCCTCGTTCAGCTCGACGGTATAGCCTTCGACGAGACCAAATCCCAACTCCGATACCCGGGCGCCGATGTTGGCTCCCAAACGTTTCAAATCTTGAATCGCCCGGTCCTGGCGGATCAAATCCAGGCGGGCCAGTGTCGAGCGTGCGCGGCGGGCGGCCGAAGTGAGCTGCGGCTCGGCGATCTTTTCCAAGGCTGCGTGCGCCGCCTCCGAGGCGAGGCTGTCGGAACTGAGCGCCAACTCTTGCAGCACGTAGACGGCTCGCGTCGTGACCTCGAGATTGCTTTCTGCCACGGCGGCCAGCACAGGTTCGACCACGGCGGCGCCTGCGGCAATCAGTCTCTCCGTCGCGACCTCCCGATCCACAAAGCGTTCCGCATTCAACTGGTCGATCCACAGCCGGATCTGCCGAGCGGGCGGATTGGCCACCGTTTCCACGGAGAAGGCTGCCGTTGCTGGCAACAGCAGCGCGCAGATCACGCAGATCACCCTGATTACGAAACACCGCTTCATGAAACTAGCCCTATCCCCGATTCCCAAGCCATCTTATGCCAATGCCGGGAAAAAAGCCAGCACTTATCCGCCACAACAGGACGTTTCGTATAGGCTCCGGCGTCCCTGCTGTCAATGTCATCCCGCCGGTGGGGCGGTCTGACGGTGGGGCACAATTTGCGGCAGATTGGAATGGACACCAAGTGCTGTTTTCCGCTACGCTCTGCTGGAATCGTTCCAGGGAGGGGACGAGACGCACGACCTACGAACGCAAGGATGCTCCGGCATGGTCAACGCTCTTTGGATTCCCGCGTTTTCGCTGCTTGCCGGTCAGATGCCTGCCATGCCAGCGACGACCGTGGATTTTCGCATCGAGACCGACGTCTTTCTGGGCGCGGAAAAAGAGCCGGTCGCCCAGAATGTGACGCTGTTCACGGGCAGCTTGGTCTACGATTTTCCGCTCATCGGCCCCCAGGAGATCACCGTTTTCGACGCCTCACGCGGCCGGTTCATCCTGCTGGATGTGCCGCGCAAGACGAAGACCACGCTGCAGACCCAGGAACTGTTGGAGATTACCGCTGCCATCAAGGTGCAGGCCCAGGGATTGGACGGCGTATTCGCCTTTGCCGCCGATCCACAATTCAAACGCGACGTCGACGAACAAGCCGGTTGGCTCACTCTTTCCAGCAGCCTGATGACGTATCGAGCCAAGGGAGTCAAGCCCCAGGTCTCGGGAGCCGCCGCCACCTATCGGGATTTTGCCGATTGGTACGCACGGCTGAACGCGACGCGGCCCGGCAATCTGCCGCCCTTTCCCCGCTTGGAACTGAATCGCCTGCTGGAGGAACGGCAAGAGGTTCCGGAAGAAGTCGAATTGATCGTCGAGCCCAAGAACCGCTGGGCGGGTCGAAAGCTGGTCGTCCGCAGCCGTCACATCTTCAACTGGCGGCTCTCGAACACCGACCGGAAACGAATCGATACGGCCGGCAGCTACATGGCCGATTTTCAAGCCGTGGGCTTTCAGGAATACCGCCAGCCGCTGCAAATGGCGGCGCAGTCCGCCGGCCACTAGGACGCAACTCACAACCCGCGGATTTAGCGTGGACAACGCACTACGCTGACTCGGCCAGGAGTGGCATGAATTCCGTCTGTGCCAACGCCCGCGACGCGAACAACAGGCAGCAGCCGCAGATCCGCATTGCCCGTTTGGTTGCCTCCGTTTTCTTTAGGGCTTCGGTGCCAGCGAGAGCCAGGCGGGGGCGTGGCGGTCCTGGGCTTGATTGGCGAAGCGCAGGGGTTTGCCGGCGGGAAGGGGATGGACGACGCGCAAGGCGAATACCGCGGCTTGCTCCGGGATTTCGGTTCGGTCGATGGCCGTCTTCCAGGCGGCCGGAAGCTCGCCGGGCAAGATCCCCCGCAGCGACCAGTCCGTAGGCCAGCGGGCAAGGACCGTGCCGGATGCGTCCAGGGCAGCCAGTTCGATCGCCCATCCGGGATGATAGAACGGTGCGATGCCCGTGTTGCGGACCTCCAGAGTCAACTGGAGTTTGTCCGCCTCGATCCGCACGTCGGCCGATTTGACATGGAATTCGTAGCCCATGCGCTGCACCTCGGCCAGCGCCCGCTGCAACCGTTCGGGCGAAGCTTGCTGCCGGAACATGCCGGTGTCCATCAGCCAGGTGACGTGCGTGGCATCCCGGCACGCGCTGAACGACTGGCCGGCCGGCGTGCAGGGTGGGTCGTCGAAACAGCAGCCCCAGACTTCCGGCCGGATTTCGCCGCCGATCGGGAACCGCTTCCACGTCTCCTCGGCGTCGGCCCGGACCAACCGGGCCTCGAAGAACCAATTGTCCACCCGGCGACCCGTGTTCAAGGTGGCATAGGCGAACGAGTCGTCGTGGTAGCCAAACGGGCGCTGCTGGGTAGGGGCGTATCGAGGATCGTCGTCACCCGCCGGGTAACGCAACAGAACGGGCGTCTTGCCGAAACTCTGCTCGTACGCGTCCAGCACTTCGCGCTGCACGTCCTGGCTGGCCCACAGATCGCTGCGGGGGTGCGTGTGCCATTCGCCCCAGGTGCCCAGCAGGCCGGCCGTGATATAGCCGATCCGCGGGTCGCCGTCGTAGCGTTTGCCCAGTTCCCGGACGAACTGCTGCAGGGTCCTGCGCAGCAACGGATTTTCATAGTCGGGCGTCTCGACCGGCTTGGGCGGCCACGGTGCGGTATTGGTGTTCTCATACCGATGGACGGTCAAGCCGCCGTCGATCAGGAACCGCGGGATCAGGTTCGCTCGACCGGGATACTCGAGCACGATCCGGAACACGGCTTGATTCCCGCGACTGGCAACATCGTCGAGCAGTTTTTCCAAGGGGCGGAAATCGTACTGGTCGGCGCCCGTGACCAGTTCCGACAGCGCCAGGTACTGGAACTCCATGCTGTGCGGAAACCGATCCGCCGCGGGGCGGGCGTAGGGGACAAGTCCCCGCAGCGGGTTGTCGGCCGGACTGGGGGCGTACTGGAGTTCGACAGGCTGAGCGGCGGCGGGGGCTGATATCAAAATCCCCAGGCAGACCATGCAGAAGGCAGCAAAAGGGGTGTTCATCGGATGTTTTGTTCCTTGTCGTACCAGGCGATGCGGATCACTTCGTCGCTCCCGTCATGCGTCCAGCAGCCGAGCAGCCAGACGCCTTCCGGCAAGTTCCGGCGCGCGGGCCGCCGGTCGTCGAACAGAAAGTTTCACGTCCTGTTTTGTTGGAACCCCGCACCAAGCGTGAGCGGTCAGCGAACGGCCGTGCCGAACGTCCGCAGGATGGCCTCCAAGCAGGCAGACCCCGTTTTTGCCTCAGGCAACAAATAGCAGCCCTCGGTCCATTCGTTCCAGGCATTGATCAGCACGGCAAAGGGCTGACGTGAATCTCGTGCGACGTGTTGTGCAACGTCGCGCAACAGTTGCTCGAACCGTTCGGGCGTGTTTCCCACCACGACCGGGCCATACGGATACTCATGCCTGCCCGACGCTGGCGCCACGGGAAAGGGCCACGGCACTTCCTTGGCGCAGCGCGGCGTGACATCCCACCCCGTCGTCACCACGGGCAGGTTCACCAGCGGGGCCGATGACGTCATCTTCTGCCAGTGATCCCGATGCGCTTGCATGAGATCCTCGTACTGCTCGGTGAGGTCGGGGCCGACTTTCCCCGCGGAATTCACGTTGTACCGGCTCGTGCTTTGAAACCCGGCTTCCTGGACGATCGCTGCCGATTTCGCATCGGCCACCATGCCGTTCCAATGCATCGGCGGCAGACCCGCCTGGCGCAGACGGGCGTCCATTCGCTCCAGGATTTGGCGGGTTTCCCGCGGACCGCCAAGCTGCTCGACGAACCTGGTGGCCTGGAACATGCTGAAGAACAAGCGGCCTTCGACTTGCCAATAGTTCGGCTGCCGGAAGTAGTGCTCGACGCAGTAGTCCAGCACGCGCTGCAGGTCGCGCGGCGAGTGACGCGAGGGCAGCCAAACCGTCCGCTCCTTGCCGAACTCCGGGCAGAACTGGTCCCTGCGGTCGTGGTTGGCCCACATGAGCGCGAACTTCATGCGATCGCGATTCTCGGCACGGAGGAAGCCTTGCTCCAATGCCTCCTGCATGTTCCGGACGCCGCTGTACCAGTACCAATCGAACAGGAAGACGTCGATCCCGTGGTCGGCTGCCAGGTCGATCTCGCGGGCCGACCACTTCGGATCGCTCTCGTCAAAACAGCCCCACGCAGGCTGCAGCGGCTGGTGGTGTCCGGGAAAGCGGGGAACGGCGGCCTGGACACCTTCCCACTCGGTCCAACCGTCACCCTTCCAGGCACTGCCGTGGTCGTAATTGTGCCAGTGCGGGTAATAGACGCACATCACGGTCGGCCGACGCTGGCGGGCGTCTTGCGCCGCGTGCGCAACCGTCGAACCCGCGAGGATCGGCAAGCCTGCGGTGAACCCAACGACGCCATTCTTGGAACGCTCCAGAAATTCGCGGCGGTCGATGTGCCTCATGGACAGGTGTGTCCCTTCTGGGAAAGTAGGTTCTCGCAGTTGGTCAAGGGCTGATGAGAATTCTGAACCTCGTCCGCCAACATTGCAACCCTCCTGGACCAAGTTCACGGGACAGGTCCAATTTTGCGATGCTCAAGCCGGGACGATGAAAATGCGCAACTTCGAAGACACAAGTCCCACGTAGATGGGGACCTGGCCCTGCCCCCGCCGCCCTCCTTGACTCGCCAGATCTCCGTTGTTAGCCTCAGTCCCGTGGGAAAAAAGCATGTTCCTATCAGTTGACCGGTTGCGGCGGGGGGCGCGCGTCCTGCTATCGGGAGCACCCTGCTTTCACGGCTGGCGCGGGGAGACGGTTCCTCCACGCGTCGAGCCGCTGGAGGATGATTACCAAGTCGTATCCGGGAGCATTATGCCGCTGTACTCGCTGACCGAAGGCATCAAGCAGCCCCACGTGGGGCGGATCGTGCGCACGGCGGTCGAAAGCGATGCCGAGCTGTTGGACGAGGTGTTCCCGGACGGGTATCTGAACGCCCACGGGCTGTTGCCCAGCCAGACGGCCGTCGCCGAGTTCCACACGCCGCGCGACCCGGCCAGTTTGGCTCAAGCCCGCCGCTATGGCCAGGCGCTGGAATTGGCCGACGTAGGGTAGTGAGTCGTTCGAGGTTACCGGTGAGCGGCAAGGCGCTAGCCGCCGGTGTCGTGAACCGTCACGCACCGGTGGCTAGCGCCATTTCGCTCACTTTTCTCGAACGATGCGAAGCGGTAACGTAAGTTGCGAAGTCAGAATCGAGGTTTTCTCATGCAGAACCAACGACGAGATTGGCGGCACGTTCTGGGGTTCGCCGCGCAGGTTGCCGGTCTGTTTGCCGTCTTCTACCTGTACGTCCTGTTGCGAGTTCGACCGGAGTTGTTCTATCAGCAGATCCCCGACGTGTTTCGGTTCGAATCGTCTTTCTTCGCGGGCTTCGTGAATCGCCCCGGAGGATTAGTCGGCTATGCCACGGCCTTTCTGTCACCGTTGTTTGCCATCGGCTGGGCAGGCGCATTGGTGATCACGTTGTTGACCTTATTCGTCTGCTTGGCGACGCGCCGGTTCTTGGCGTCCCTGGCGGGCCGCGGCGGTTCGTTCGTGTATCTGGTACCCGCTCTCCTGATCCTGATGGTGTTGGGAAAGTACAACCACCCCGTCAGTCTGGGCGTGGGGCAGTGCCCACGCTGACGCTGCAGTTTGCGAGCCTGACGGTGACGGCTCAGCGGGCACCGCTGGAATGCGGCGACATCCTGTTCGACCTGGGGCGGATCAACGAGTCGCAGCACATGGCGTACGAGGCGCTGGAGTTGTTCGGCGAGCGGCCCCCCACGCTGCAACGGCTGGTTTACCTGCACGCAATCAAGGGCGAGCCTGAGGCGGCGCGGAGGTTCCTGGCGGTGCTGGAGCGGAGCCTGATGCACCGCCGCTGGGCGCGAGAACGTCTCCGCCAACTCAATGCCGATCCAATGCTGTCCGGCGAAAGCGTGGTCGCTTCTCGCCGCGAACTCATGGTCGCACGCGACTTTACCGGCAAGCTGGATCTGCAGACGATGCTGGAACAGCTTCTGGACCAGAACCCGCAGAATCGCATGGCGTTCGAGTACCTGATGGCCTTCTATCTGGCCCGTCGCCGGGTGGACAAACTCGTGGAGAACCTTCCTCGGCTGGATGATTTCGGGTATTGCGAGATTCCCCGCCATTACGAAGAGGCGATCCTGATCCTCGCCAACGAGACTTCGCAACCGGTCGTCCTGCCTGGGCGAAGGATACGAACCGAGTCCGTCCAGCGGCTGCATCGTTTCATCGATCGCGTCCGGGCCTGGCAGGATCAGCCGCAGCGGGCGATCGGCGCGCGTGACGCGATGGACTCCGATTCCCTGTTGGGCTATTACCGACTCGATCGCCGGACGCTGCAAACCGCGCCGCTGCTGGCGGACAAGGCCCAGCTGGAGACCCAACCGGCGTGGAGTCCCGACGGACGATACCTGTATTTCGCCAGTGCCGCGAAGCGATGGACGGAGTCGATGACGTTTCCGGCGGAGCACGTCGCCGGTATTCGGTATGACCTCAAACGCGTCCGATATGATGTCGAGACCGACCAGTGGGGCCCGGTGGAAACCGTGCTGTCGGCCGACCAGACGGCGAAGAGCAACCTGAATCCCCGGATTTCCCCGATGGTCGATTCCTGCTGTTCAGCATGTGCAACCACGGCGGGTTTGCGTTGTACCAGCCGGAAAGCGATCTGTATCTGTTGAACCTCGAGTCGGGCGAATACCAGCCGCTGGAGTGCAACAGCGAGTTCGCCGAATCCTGGCACTGCTGGTCCAGCAACGGGCGCTGGATCGTGTTCAGCAGCAAGCGTCCCACGGGCATCTTCACGCAGCTGTACCTGTGCCATATCGATCGAGACGGCCACGCTTCCAAACCGTTCCTCCTGCCGCAGCGAGATCCCGGCCACGACGACGCCCTGGTCGCGTTGTACAATCTGCCGGAATTCATGACGGGGCCGGTGCCGGCGTCTCCTGCCGCGTTGTTGCACGCCATGCGCGGCACCGACCGCGTGCAGGTGGACGGAATCACGAGCGCGACTTCGTCGCTGCCGTCTCCGGAATCGCGGCGGCCGGGGGGCGAGTAGACGCCTCCCAGCCCGCACGGTTGTACCGTGGGGCGGCAAGGAACGGTCGGAGCAGGCGTGTGCCGAACAGTCGACGCGAACGTCTTCGGGGAGTCGGACGGTCTCGTAGTAGCTGAGAAGCAGGCGAACAAGGCCAGGAGCGACGGTGGCCGCGGAGTCTGTGGAGGTAAGGGGATCGACCAAGGGGAACGTCGTCCAGCATCCGCCGCCCTTTGGACTGTCGGCGGCCAGACAGGCTCGACCACCGCCAATCGCCTGGTTGGCGAAAGACAGTGCGAGTCTCCTACACCCCCCCAAAAAAACGACTTACCGACAACGTTGATCAGAATATTGCCTCTCGTAGCCACTTTGTATTCTCCCAGGAGGTACTGTTTTCACAGATAAACTGGCTGAGACGAGAATTCGGCAACTTGCATTGCCTTGCCCGATGGATTACAAATCTCTTAACAAGGCAGAATCTTTTTTGGAATTTTCCCCTGCTATTTGGTATGTCGAGGTCACCTTCATGAAACGCACTTATCGAGGATCTACTGGATTTACGTTGGTCGAACTGCTGGTCGTGATCGCCATCATCGGCATTTTAGTTGCCCTGTTGTTGCCCGCCATTCAGGCGGCCCGCGAGGCGGCCCGCCGGACACAGTGCAACAACAATTTGAAACAAATTGGCGTGGCGCTGCACAACTATCACGACACGAACAAAGTCTTGCCAGCGGGTTTCATTTATCGTACGCCTGCGGGAAACCCGGACTGGGGTTGGGCTGTATTCATCATGCCGTTCATGGAAATGGACGCGATGTACAAGGAAGCAGATGTCGGCACAACACAACTCATTCAGTTCTATAACGCGACCGCGACAGCAGAACAACGGGCGTTGCTTCAGACCCCCATCCCAGCGTATCGCTGCCCCTCGGATATTAGCATGGTCTTGAATGACCGGTGTCGGTTTGGCTCACCGAATCCTCCCCACTTTCATCTCGCCACGGCAAACTACGTGGGCTGCTCTGGGAC